>Ga0172363_10004125_pt1 | contig 11747 bp, 8 predicted proteins | sample LakKivs2_kivu2a2_FD_114541 | JGI IMG/M metagenome (GOLD analysis project Ga0172363, IMG submission 114541) | Sediment microbial communities from Lake Kivu, Rwanda - Sediment s2_kivu2a2 | ecosystem: Environmental > Aquatic > Freshwater > Lake > Sediment | place: Rwanda: Western Province, Lake... | reverse complement strand
GGTTCCCGGTTGAACCGCGCCTTCTCTCGAGGATTTCTACACGCATCGTCAACGAGGTCAAAGGCGTCAACCGGGTGGTTTACGACGTGACGACGAAACCGCCGGCGACAATCGAATGGGAATGAGCGTCTTTTATTAAAAAATGGAACACTCGTTCATCCACCTCCACAATCACTCGGAGTACAGCATACTGGACGGTGCCGCCAAGACCGCCGCTTTGGTGGAGGCGGCTTACCAGAACAAGATGCCGGCCGTGGCCCTGACCGACCACGGCAATATTTTCGGGGCGGTGACTTTTTTTAAAGAGGCCAGAGCGCGCGATATCAAGCCGATCCTGGGTTGTGAGATTTATATGGCGCCCCGCAGCCGGTTTGATAAGACGGGGGACAGCCGCGATCCCCATCATTTTCATCTTCTCCTGCTGGTCAAGAATGAGACGGGGTACCGCAACCTCTGTCAGCTGCTGAGCAAGGCCTACCTGGAAGGTTTCTATTATCGGCCCCGGATCGATAAGGAGCTCCTGTAGTCTCATGCGGAGGGACTGATCGGGTTTTCCAGTTGCCTCAAAGGAGAAATCCCCTACCACCTCGAAAGGGAAAACGATGACGCCGCGGAACGGGCCGCCGCTGAATATTGCTCGTTCTTCGGCAAAGGGGACTTCTATCTCGAGCTTCAGGATCACGGCCTCCCGGCCCAGAAGGTCGTTAACCCCAAGCTCGTCCGGCTGGCCAAGAAGCTGAGCCTTCCCCTCGTTGCGACAAACGATATCCATTATCTCCGCAAGGAGGACTCGGAAAGCCATGACATCTTGCTCTGCATCCAAACCAACAAGAAGCTGAGCGACCAGGATCGGATCCGGTTTGGCTCTCAGGAGTTCTATTTCAAATCGGGAGCGGAGATGGCCGATTTGTTCAGGGAGGTGCCGGAGGCCATGCAGAACACCATGCGCATCGCCTCCCAGTGTCATTTCAGCTTTCCCTCGGGCGGCCACTTCCTGCCCAATTTCAAGGCGCCCGGGGAGATCCCGCTCGATGACTACCTGGCCTCTGTGGCCAAGGAAGGATTCCGCAAGCGCCTGGAAAAGCTCGGGCCGAAATGGGAGAGAGGCCAGCTCGCCCACCCCATTGAGGATTACGAAGACCGGCTTGAGCGAGAGCTTCGGTTGGTCAAAGAGATGGGGTTCGCGGGGTATTTCCTGATCGTCTGGGACCTCATCCAGACGGCCCGGTCAAGGGGGATTCCCGTCGGTCCGGGCCGCGGCTCGGCCGCCGGAAGCTTTCTGGCCTATTGCCTCGGGATCACCGAGGTCGATCCCCTCGAGTACGACCTTTTATTTGAGCGGTTCCTCAACCCCGAACGCATCAGCCTGCCAGATATCGATATCGATTTCTGCGCCCGCCGCCGGGGCGAAGTCATCGACTATGTGACCCATAAGTACGGCCGGGAAAACGTTTCCCAGATCATCACCTTTGGGACGATGGCCGCCCGGGCGGCCATTCGGGATGTCGGCCGGGTGCTCGAAGTCCCCCTGCCCGAGGTGGACCGGATCGCCAAGATGATCCCATCGGTGGGTCCAGAGGCGACAATCGACGGCGCCCTGGAAAAAATCCCCCAGCTCAGGGAGCTCCGCGATAAGAACGCAAAAATCGCCCATCTGTTGAGCGTCGCCCGGAACCTCGAGGGGCAGGTGCGGCACGCTTCCATCCATGCGGCCGGGATTGTCATCACACCCCGGCCACTCGTCGAGTTTATGCCTCTCTATCAGTCGGTTAAGGGAGAGGTGACGAGCCAGTTTGCGATGGGAGACATCGAGGCCATCGGCCTGCTCAAGATGGACCTCCTGGGCCTTCGCAACCTGACGGTCATTCGCGATACGGTCGAGCTCGTCGGGAAGAACCTGGGCGAGAAGGTGGATCTCGAGACGATGCCGCTCGATGACGCCGCTACATTCGCCCTTTTCCAGGCGGCGAACACGGACGGAGTGTTCCAGTTTGAGAGCTCGGGCATGAAGGACCTCCTGCGGAATTACAGGCCGGAGAGCTTCCGCGACCTCATCGCCCTCAATGCCCTTTACCGTCCGGGGCCGCTGAACAGCGGCATGACGGCCGAATTCGTCAAGCGGAAAAACCACCCGGACCAGATCGAATATGAGCTGGAAGAACTCAAGCCGATCCTCGAGGAAACGCGGGGGATCATCGTTTATCAGGAACAGGTAATGAAGATCGCCACCGAGCTCGCCGGGTTCACCCTGGCTGAGGCGGACATCCTGCGCAAAGCCATGGGCAAGAAAGTCACGAGCATCATGAAGGCGCAGAAGCAGCGTTTTGTCCAGGGAGCCCGAAAGAAAGGAATCAGCCCGGCCAAAGCCAACAAGATTTTTGACCAGATCCGGCATTTTGCCGAATACGGGTTCAACAAATCGCACAGCGCCGCGTATGCTTATCTGGCCTATCAGACCGCCTACCTCAAAGCCCATTATCCGGCCCACTTCATGGCCGCTCTGCTGACCTCTGAGGCCGAGCGGGGCGCAACGAGCCAGGTCATCAAGTACATCAATGAATGCCAGAACATGGGCATCAAGCTGCTGCCGCCCGATGTGAACGAGAGCGACTTCAACTTCACCGTGAAGAACGGGGAGATCCGTTTTGGCTTGGCCGCCATCAAGAACGTCGGCGAGACTGCGGCCCGCGAAGTCCTGAAGGCCAGGGAGAAGCAGGGCCGATTCAACTCTCCCTTCGAGATAGCGGCCGGGACGGACCAGCGGATCGTCAACAAGAAAGTCCTGGAGAGCCTGATCAAGGCGGGAGCCTTCGATTCACTGGGTTGGCACCGGTCGCAGTTGTTCCATCTCATCGACTCCATGATCGATTATGGCCACAGCCTTCAAAAAATGAGACAAACCCCTCAGAGTTTGCTCTTCGGGGGGACTCAGCTTGCAGAGCCGGAAATTCCCGCCGAGGTCAGGGAGATGCGGGAGTGGGACGAGTCCCTTCTCCTATCTTATGAAAAAGATGCGCTGGGGTTTTATATCACCGGCCATCCCCTCGCCCAGTTTGAGAAACGGCTGCGCAAGCTCACCTCCCACTCGCTCAACCAGCTCGATGAGGAGAAGGACTTTAACAGCGAGATCCGGGTCGCCGGCGTGATCAGCGCCATCAAGTTTGTCAAAACAAGAAAGGACGAGCGGATGGCCACCTTCATCCTGGAAGACCTGAGCGGGCGGATGGACATTGTGGCCTTCCCCGACAGTTTCAAAAGGTATTTTGAATGCCTGAGAGAGGGGAATCTCGTCTGGGTCAAGGGCCGCTTCATGGGCGAGGGCGAAAATCGCCGCATCAGCCTTGCTGAAGTCATGCCGCTCAGCGAGGCCTTCCAGAAGCAGGCCAAGAAGGTCTTCATTCGGGTTTTCCTTCCCGGGCTCGAGGAGTCGGTCATCAAAGAGCTCAGAGAGATTCTGGAAAAAAACTCCGGCGAATGCCCGGTCTTTTTCGAGCTGGAAACGCCCCATTCCTTCCGGGTGCTTGCCCAGTCGGTCGAAGTCCAGGGCGTTTTCCCATCCGAGGAGCTCACCAAGAGCATCGAGCGGCTGCTGGGTCAGAACTCCGTCTTCATCGAATATTAGAACTGAGGGGACATCCTCCAAGGTACCACCCTAGCTCTGTTATTGCCCGGGAAAACCTCTTTGACGCACTCCCCATTTGGGCAATAATCAGGGATGTCATTAGGGCGTGTGCGCGCAACTCCTGAATTGGCTCTGTCTTACGAAGGGTGGTACCTCGGAGGACGTCCCCTTTTTGGGAGTTTGACAGAAATCGAGGAATGGGGATAATTAAGGGCGGCTTATTTTTGCCTTTATAGGTTCGCCATGTCCTACAAAGTGATTCTGGCCGAGGCCAGCCCATCTGTGCAAAAAGTCATCCAGATGGCCTTCCCGGAGCCGGAGTTCGAACTTCATATTATCGAAGACGGGCTGCAGACGATTGAGTCTCTGGCCCGGATTAATCCCGACGCCGTCCTCCTGAGCCTGGCCCTTCCGTCTCGGGACGGCTATGAGGTCGGCCGCTATCTCCGGAGCCGGGAGGAGTTCCGGAAAGTCGGTCTCATTCTGCTCAAGAATTCCTTCGAGACGGTTGACGAGAGCAGGCTCCGAGCGGTCGACTACGATGAAATCATCCAGAAGCCGTTTGATTCCGAGCGGCTGGCCCAGTTCGTTCGCGAGGTCATCGATCGCAAAAAGACTCCCCACTCTTTCCCCGAGGAGGCCCTGATCGAAGAGGCGTCCGCCGAGGACCCCCTCCCGCTGTTCAAGGACAAAGAATTTATCCCGCCTCCGTCTTCTTCGCGGCCGGGAGAAGACGTTGACGATAAAATCCGGATGATGCTCCGGGATGAGATTCTTTCCGTGGAGAGGGAACTCGAGAAAAGACTCAGGGCGTCGCTTCGGGCCGAACTCAAGGAATGGTTGGAGAGGGAGAAGAAACCCACATGAAAATTCTGGATAAATCCTACGATCCCAAACCGGTGGAAGACCGCTGGTCCCGGTTCTGGCTCGAAAAGGGACTTTTCACTCCGGAAGTCCCCTCGTCCAGGCCCAAGTTCTCCCTGGTGCTCCCTCCCCCCAACGTTACCGGGTCGCTCCATATGGGCCATGCCCTTTGCTTCACCCTTCCCGATATCATTTGCCGCTGGAAGAGGATGAAGGGGTATAACGTTCTTTGGCTTCCCGGAACGGACCATGCCTCGATCGCCGTCCACAACGTGATTGAGCAGAGCCTTAAGGAGAAGGGATTGAGCCGTGAGGCCCTTGGCCGGGAAGAGTTCCTCAAGGTCGCCTGGGACTGGAAGCGCAAGTACGGCGGGATTATTACCGGCCAGCTCAAAAAGCTTGGCTGTTCGTTGGACTGGTCCCGGGAACGCTTCACCATGGACGAGGGGTTCTCCCGGGCTGTCCGCCTGGTCTTCGTGAGACTGTATCAAGAGGGACTCATCTACCGGGACTACTACCTCGTCAACCGCTGCCCTCGCTGCAACACGGTGCTCTCGGACATCGAGATTGAACACAAAGAGCTCCAGGGAAAGCTTTACTATATCAGGTATCCCGTGCTGGCCGGTGAGGGCGAGGTCGTTGTCGCCACCACCCGGCCCGAGACGATGCTGGGCGACACGGGTGTCGCCGTCCATCCCGATGACGAGCGTTACAAACCGCTTCACGGGAAGATGCTCCTCCTGCCTCTCGTCAACCGCAAGATCCCGGTCATCACGGACCGCCGGGTGGAACGCGATTTCGGAACCGGCGCGGTCAAAGTCACGCCCGCTCATGACCCCGTGGATTTCGAGCTGGGACGGCTGCACGGCCTCGAGCAGGTCATCGTCATCGACGGGTCGGGGAGGATGACCGAAGCCGCCGGCGCGGAGTTCCAGGGCCTCGACCGGTTCGAGTGCCGCCGCCGGGTCGTCGAGCGTCTTGAGGAGCAGGGCCTTTTGGTCAAGATTGAGGACTATCCGCACATGGTGGGGCATCACGACCGCTGCAAAACGGTCATTGAGCCGCACCTCAGCTGGCAGTGGTTTGTGAAAATGGCGCCCTTGGCCAAGGAAGCCATCCGGGTTGTCGAAGACGGCCGAATTCAGTTCATCCCGGCCAACTGGGCCAAGAGTTATTTCGAGTGGATGTACAACATCCACGACTGGTGCATCTCGCGGCAGCTCTGGTGGGGACACCGGATCCCGGCCTGGTACTGCCGCTCCTGCGGGGAGATCGTTGTCTCCATGGACACGCCCGAGAACTGCCCGAAGTGCGGAGGAGAGCTCGTCCAGGATGAGGACGTACTCGACACCTGGTTCAGCTCGGCGCTTTGGCCGTTCGCGACCATGGGCTGGCCGGAAGAGACGACCGACCTCAAGATGTTCTATCCCACCGACCTCATGGGCACGGCTTTTGACATCATCTTTTTCTGGGTGGCCCGGATGATCATGATGGGGCTCAAGTTTATGGGGGATATCCCCTTCCGGCAAGTGTTCATCAACGGTCTGGTCCGCGATTTCCGGCGGCGCAAGATGAGCAAGTCCGAGGGCAACATCATCGACCCCCTGGAGATGATCGAAAAATACGGAACAGATGCCCTGCGCTTCACGATGGCGGCGCTGGCCATCCCCGGCATGGACCTTTCTCTCTCGGAGGAGCGCATGGCCGGCTACCGGGCCTTCGTCAACAAGATCTGGAACGCCTCGCGGTTTGTCCTGATGAACCTCGATGAGGAACCGGGAGAGATTGAGGAGACTGGCCTGACACTGGCGGACCGCTGGATCCGCAGCCGCCTGGCTCGGATTACGGCCGAGCTCGAAGCCAGCCTCGAACAGTATAAGTTCTACGAGGCCGCCGAGAAAATTTATCATTTTGTCTGGCATGAATTCTGCGACTGGTACATCGAGATGGCCAAGCCCAGTCTCCAGTCGGGGGACAGGACGACAAAGGGCGTGCTGACCAGGGCTCTGGACCACATCCTGAAGCTCTTGAACCCGTTTATGCCTTTTGTTACCGAAGAGATCTGGAGCCATCTCCCGGGGCATGGCGAATCCCTGGTTACGGCGGATTTCCCCAAGAGCGAGGCGGTGGACATCGACCCGCACGCTGAGGAAGAAATGAGACTCCTCCAGGAGCTCGTTGTCGAACTCCGGACGATCCGGGCGGAGAACAAAATCCGGCCTCAAAAGAAGGTCGCCATCCTGCTCAAGGCGCCGGGAGCGCGAGAGAGGGAATTGATCCCCGAAATCAAGAACTATATTCTGGCTCTGGCCAACGGTTCTGAGGTCACAGTCTTGGACCGGTTCGCCGACGGGGCGCGGCTTCTCAAGGGGGTGGCTGGAGCCTGGGAAGTGGCCATTCCCCTGGAGGAAGCCGGCGGCCTGGAATCCGAGCGGGCTCGGCTGGAAAAAGAGATTAAAAAGGCCCAAGAGGAGATTGAAAAGCTCGAGAGACGGCTCCAGAAGAAAGATTTCCTCGAGCGTGCGCCGGCGGCGGTCATTGAAGAGGCCAAGAGAAGTCTTCAGGGGTGCCGGGAAAGAAAAGTTAAGCTCGAAAAAAGCCTGGACACCATAAAGGCATAGCCCTGTTCTGCGGTTCTCCCATGACCATCGGCGCAATTATTCACAGGTTTTCCACATGCTCCTCGACCAATAACTTGGCCAAGCGGCTCGCTCAGGAAGGCTCTCCTGAAGGGACAGTCGTTGTCGCCGATGAGCAGACCGAGGGCCGTGGGACAAAGGGCCGGAGCTGGCATTCCCCTCGCGGTCAGGGTCTCTATGCGTCCGTTATCCTGAGGCCGTGCCGCCCGGACCTCTCCCTTATCCCTCTCGCGGCGGGCGTGGCTTGCCTGGAGGCGATCCGGGAGGCCGCCGGTTTAGAGGCGGCTCTTGAATGGCCCAACGACATCGTCTGGAAGCGGCGCAAACTTGGCGGCATTCTCTGCGAGGCCGAGTTCCTGGGGAGCACGGTGAGTTTTGCGGTCCTGGGAATTGGTCTGAACATCAGCCAGAAACGGGCGGACTTCCCGGCCGCCCTCCGCAGTTCGGCCACTTCGCTTCGGATCGCCAGCGGCCGGGAGACGGACGCTTCGGCGCTCGAGAAAGCCCTCTGGCCGGCCCTCAGTCGTTGGCTGACAGCCTGGACCTGCAACCGAAGGAAAGAAATCGTCCGGACCTATGAATCAAAATTGACAATTCCGGTCGGAACAGTAGTGAATATCCGGAGAAAAGGAGCCACGCGGAGAGGGATCTACCGGGGGATTGACCTTCGGGCGAGGCTCAGAGTCGAGGAGCACGGGAAAACAGTCCTTGTGTCCCCGGCAGAAATTTTGGCGATCGATTATAATTGAGGGGCTCATAGGAAGGAGAGACACACTATGCTTTTGGCGATTGATATCGGGAACACGACGGTCGCCCTCGGCGTTTTCCGAGGAAAAGAGCTGATCAAAGAGTGGGGGATCCGGTCTGTCCGGGAAAAGACAGCCGACGAGTACGGCATCACGCTCCTCGAGTTGCTCCGAGTTTCCGGGCTCGTCCCCGGAGCCATCAAAGGCGCCATTATCTCGAGCGTTGTGCCGCCCCTGACGCCGGCTTTTCAGGCGCTGTGCCAGAACCTCTTTGGAGTGAGGGCCCTTATCGTTGGGCCCGGGCTCAGGACTGGAATGCCCATCCTATACGAGAATCCGGGCGAAGTCGGAGCCGACCGGGTAGTGGCGTCGGTTGCGGCTTATGAAAAATATGGCGGGCCGGTGATCGTCGTCGACTTCGGGACGGCGACGACCTTTGATGCGGTCACGGCCAAGGGCGAGTATCTGGGCGGGGCGATTGCCCCGGGTATTCAGATTTCGGCCGAAGCCCTTTACTTGAGGACGGCCAAGTTGCCCCGGATCGAAGTCGCTAAGCCCAAAAAGGCTATCGGCAGGGCCACTGTCTCCAGTATGCAATCGGGGATTTATTTCGGATATGTGGGCCTCGTGAACTCCCTCATCGCTGAAATCAGCCGAGAGCTCGAAGGTCAGCCCGAGATCGTTGTCACCGGAGGGTTCGCTTCCCAGCTCGGACCGGAGATAAAAGCCCCTCATCACCACGAGCCGCATCTGGTTCTCGAAGGGCTGCGCATTCTCTTTGAAAGAAACAAGGAGGAGGGATCTGCTGCTTGACGGCCAAACCCGGTTTGGCCGAGGACGCCCATGCCGCGAGAGCAAAACCGGAACCGGTATTTTCAAGAGATTGCTCGGGTTTTCCTGCAACTCCGGGGAGCGCCGTTCGTCCTCTCTTCCCGGGACATAGACGCGATTTCCCGCTGGGAGGAGAAAGGGATTCCCTTGCGGGTTGTCCTTGAGGGAATCGAGCGGGCCTTTGAAAAATACAGGACGAGGGGGGCCGCTGGACGAAAGATTCCCTCTCTCTCTTACTGCGAGAGGGAGATCCTGAGCGTTCATGCCGAACACAGGGAAATCGCTGTCGGCCGGGCGGGAAAAAGCGACTCCAGGGAAGACAAGAGAAGGAGAATCCGACAGGAAGTCAATAGCTTTCTCAAACGCCTGACTCCGGAGACGAGTTTTCTCGGGGAAGTCTACCGTGAGGCCTTGGCTGTGCTCAGCCGAAAAGGGGCCTCCGAGGACGACCTCGAGCGGCTCGATGCAAAGGCCGAAGAGCTTATTTTTGCGTGGGCTAATGCCGAAACCCGTGAGCGAGTGGAAAAGCAGGTGCGATCCGATTTTCCCGGTCGACCCGGAGCCGAGCTTCAGGAAATCGCCGCGAGAGAGATAATCAAAAAGTGGCGAGAAAAATACCGAGTCCCTTACCTGAGTTATTTTTATTATTAAAAAAATGGAAAACGACATTCTGGGACTATTGAATCGGCGAAAGGGAGGGCTGTCCTTTCCTCAGCTGGCCGGCGTTCTCGGTGTCCGCGGCCGCGGCCAGACGGCGCTTCGGAGAGCGCTCAAGAACCTGGTCAAGCGGGGAGAGGTTTATCAGAAAAAGGACAAATATCTTGCCCGACGAGAGAAGGCAGTTGTGCGCGGCGAGTTTTTGGCGTCCGCGCGCGGTTTCGGATTTGTCCGGCCCGAGGGCGGTGGGGAGGATATCTTCATCCCGGCCCGCTATACATCGAGAGCTCTCGGCGGTGACACCGTTGAGATTCTGGTCAAGGAGAAGGGCAGGAAGGGAAAGCCTGAGGGAAAGGTCATCCGCCTGGTCAAAAAAGGCCGGGAGACGATCGTCGGGATTTATCGGGAGCGGTTTGGAAGGCCCGTTCTGGTGCCGTTCGATTCCGCGGACGAAGAAGTCCCTCTTTCCTCGGCCGGCTCGCTCTCCGTTTCCGATGGGGTGATTGTCGAGGTCGACCGGGATTCCTTGGCGGTCCGGGAGGTGCTCGGGAGGCCCGACGATCCCGGAGTAGACACCCGGGTGGTCATCAAGCGCTTTGGGCTCAAATCGGAATTTTCGGCTGCAGCTCGGGCTGAGGCCAAGGCAGTCCCCCGCCGGATTTCAGCTAAAGATAGAGACGGGCGGGTCGATTACCGGGACTGGCCAACGGTGACAATCGACGGCGAGACGGCTCAGGACTTCGATGATGCCGTCAGCATCCGGAAGCTCTCCTCAGGAGACTTCCGGCTCGGCGTCCACATCGCCGATGTCTCTCACTACGTCCGTCCTGGCACCGCTCTGGACGATGAGGCCAAACGCCGGGGGACGAGCGTCTATTTCCCGGGCCTCACTCTGCCTATGCTCCCCGAAGAGCTCTCCAACGACCTCTGCAGCCTGAGGCCGAGGCGGCCCCGTCTGACCGTGACTGCGCTTCTCGATATTAACCCCCAGGGCCGGGTGATCAGGGCCGCGTTTCATCCTTCGCTCATCCGGACGGTCGAGAGGATGACTTATACTTCGGTGTTCAAGATTCTCCAGGGTGATGAGAAAGAGCGTCGGAAATATGCCTCCTTGGTTCCGGATTTCATGATGATGCGGGAGCTAGCGGCCATACTCAGAGCACGGAGAGAGAAGCAGGGGAGCCTGAACTTCGACCTCCTCGAGCCCGAGCTTATCTACCAGGAAGGCCGGCTCCTGGGGATCGCGGCATTTGAGACGAACGAAGCCCATCATCTCATCGAGGAATTTATGGTTGCAGCCAACGAGGCGGTGGCCGAGTTTCTCAGTCAGGAGGAGAGGCCCTCTATTTATCGTGTCCATCCTCCTCCGAGTCACGCCGACCTCGAGGAGCTCCGTCTCCTTCTCGAAAGTTTTGGCCTGATGCTGCCCAAGCCCGAGAAGATTACCTCTCGGGACCTCCAGCGGGTTTTGAAGCTCGTCGAGGGAAAAGCCGAGGAGAAAATCGTCCAGTTCCATATCCTCCGGGCTCTCCGGCTGGCCGCTTATGAGGCGGAGAACACCGGCCACTACGGCCTGGCTAAAAAAAATTACGCGCACTTCACCTCGCCGATCCGGCGCTATCCCGACCTTGTTGTCCACCGGGCTCTCAAAGCGGCGCTGCGCGGAGAGCGGGCGAGCATCCCGGGTCTTCGCTCTCTGGCTCTCTATTGCTCTGAGCAGGAACGCAAGGCGGACGGGGCGGAGAAGGAGCTTATGGAATGGCGGATCTTCCGCTTCCTCAAAACCAAACTCGGAGAGGAATTCAAGGGGATCATTGTCGACATCGCTAAGGCCGGGATCGTTGTCGAGCTCGAAGATTATTTTGTTCAGGGCCTCATCCCGTTCGCCGACCTGGGAGGGGATTATTTCTTTCGTCGTACAAAACACCTTCTGGTCGGCCGAAGGTCGGGAAGGCGGCTGGCCATGGGGCAGAGGGTTGACGTCACTCTGGCAGCCGTCGACCCTGTCCTTCGCCGCATGACGCTGCTGCCGAAGCTCGAGAGAAAAGGGGAACCACGATGAGAGCGCGCGAATTCGAGGCATTGGCCGTGCTCGAGGACAAAGAGCGGGCACTCCCCGCGCAGGTGACGCTTCTCATCGGGGGACAAAAGGCAGCTGTTTCGCTCAGGGTTTATGGGGGCGGACCGATGCCCGAGTCCGGACGCATTTTCCTGAGGGCAGAGGCTCGGCATCCTTTAAACCTGAAGTGGAAAGACCCCTTTGCCATCCTGGATACTCAGACGCGGGAGAGGGTTGGCCGGGGAGCAGTCCTCAACCCCGGCCAGATTGAGGCCGGGAAATCGAAGACGGACGTCGATTGGAGCTTCCTTTTGGCGCTCTCCGGAGGG
>Ga0172363_10004123_pt1 | contig 11751 bp, 16 predicted proteins | sample LakKivs2_kivu2a2_FD_114541 | JGI IMG/M metagenome (GOLD analysis project Ga0172363, IMG submission 114541) | Sediment microbial communities from Lake Kivu, Rwanda - Sediment s2_kivu2a2 | ecosystem: Environmental > Aquatic > Freshwater > Lake > Sediment | place: Rwanda: Western Province, Lake... | reverse complement strand
TGCAATATCTTTCGGCATCATTATTTGTGGCAACCGTTTTGTTTTTTTGCTGAGAATATCCTTTAAGTTCGGCTTGATTATGGAAAATTCTTTTTTGGTATGCGTCTTAATTTTGTCTCCATGCTTTTTACTTTTCAATTTTTTTAGGTCAATCATTCCGCTTTGCGTGTGCAATATTTTGTCAGAAACTTCTACCAGATAGGATTCATCTTTTGCCAAAAGCAAGACCAGTTCTCCACTTTTCAATAGATACACCTATAATTCTTTTTCAAGTTCCTTCAAAGCAAGTATACGTTTGTATGTCAATGGATGTGTTGAAAATATTTCGCCAATCCTTGCAAAAGGATTTTTCCTTTCCCATTCCATGGCCCTTTTCAATTCGTCCTTGCTCAATTCTAAATCAGAGTATTCGGAAGAGAACTTAGATATTTCTCCTGCGGCAGAGAGCGGGTCTACTATGAAGAAACTTCTAACAGATTCATTGTCATTTTCTTTTGCAATTCCCAACCCATATGTTATTTTTGCTAGGCCGCTTGCCAAATCTCTCGGTTTTGTGTTCTCACCGCCAAATCTGTCAGAATAATATTCTCTAAGCCTTGAAAGCCCAAGAACTAAAAGGTTTGTAACAGCATAAATGAAAAATGCAGCAATGCCAATCAGAACTGCGCCCACACTTCTCTTCTCATCTCTTTTTGGAGTAAACATCAAAAATCTGGCAATGAAGTATGCAATGACAGGTATTGTTCCAACCACAGTCATCACAACCATATCCTTATGTTTTATGTGGCCAACCTCATGCGCTACAACAGCTCTTACTTCATCTTTTGTCAAACTGTTGAGAAGACCTTTTGTTACAACCAATTCTGCTGAGCCGGGTGTTCTTCCGAATACAAACGAGTTCGGTCTGCCAGAATATGCTATAAAAATTTTAGGAGTATGAACTTTATTTTTCTTACATAACTCTTCTATCGTATCTTTCAACCAAGGCATCTCACCCCTTTCTAACGGGCGCATGTTTGTAGTCCATCTGATCAATGCTGGGCTAACCAACCATTCAACAAAAACCAAAAATATTGCAAGAGCAACAATCAAGTAGCCTGATAGTTCGAAGTAATAACCTATTGCAGCAAGCAATCCGAATAAAAATCCGAATAGCAACAGCAAAGTTATACTCATTGCAGCCAAAAGTTTCAAAGGCATTTTATCACTTGAATATATTTCGTTAGCACATTTAAAGTTTTACTAATATAAATAAGAAACTATGAGAGCATTTATAGTTACCACATTTGTTGGTTGCTTCGGGGTAGATGAAAAGAACAAAATCATAATCTTTATACAATTCCCTAAAGACGCAGCAAAGATTGCCGAGAAACTGAAACTTTCCGAGATTGAAATCATTGAAGAAGAAAAAACTATGCAGAATCAGCTGTGGAAGAAAGGATACAAAAAATTTGTTTTTGGGAACAGAAAATCTGGGGTTAAAAATATAGAACCAAACAATCAGGCAGAGCAGTTCATAAAGCAAAACATTAGAGAACTGGCAATTGATAAAAAAGTTGTAAAAGACCAAGTAGAGTTCAATCAGTTGTTAACTAAAGTCAATCTTGAACTTACAAAAGTAAAAATCAAAAAAGCCATCGGCAAGGACAATTTAATAATCCAAGCAAACGGTGCTTTGGAGGAATTGGATAAGTCAATAAACATTCTTGTAGAAAGACTGAGAGAATGGTACACTTTACACTTCCCAGAGATGGATAGGGTAATTTCAGATCATGAAAGGTTTGCAGAAATTGTTAAAGAATTCGGCTTGAGAGAAAAGATAACAGAAGAAAATTTAACTCCGTTCAAGGAAAAAAGCATGGGAGCAGACTTGGCGGAGATAGATATAAAAGCTATACAAGAACTTGCGAGTGAAATCATCAACCTCTACCAATTGAGAAAAAGCATAGAAAATTATATTGACAAAACTTTGAAAGAAGTGGCGCCAAACGCAAGAGAAATAGCAGGTGTTGCACTTACTGCAAAGCTCATTGCCAAAGCAGGCGGGCTGGACAAACTATCTAGAATGCCATCTTCAACAATTCAACTTCTTGGCGCAGAGAAAGCTTTGTTCAGGCATTTACACGGCCATGGAAGATCTCCAAGGTTCGGTCTTATCTTTACGCATCCGTTAATTCAAAACGCTCCAGAAAAATTGAAAGGAAGAGTTGCGAGAGTGCTTGCTTCGAAATTGTCCATTGCGGTAAAGATGGATTTCTACTCGAAAAAATATAAAGCAGATGAGTTGCAAAAAGACCTGAAAGAAAGGGTTAAAGAAATTCTAAGTTCTAAATAATGTTATGAAAATAAAGGAAAAATTCGAAGGAGTGTTCATTATAAATAAAAAACTAGCCACAGTCAATCTTGTTGCTGGAAAAAGAGTTTATGGCGAAGAATTGTTTACAATTGATAAAAAGGAATACAGGATTTGGGATTATTTCAGAAGCAAACCTGCAGCAGCAATAAAAAAAGGATTGAAAGAATTCCCCTTGAAAAAAGGAATGAAAGTTTTGTATTTGGGCATAGCTTCTGGCACAACCGCTTCACATTTTTCTGATATAATTGGCAGAGAAGGAATAATCTACGGAGTTGACGTGGCCGAGCGAGTGCTAAGAGAAATTATACCAGTAGCTGAAAAAAGAGGCAACATAATTCCGATCTTGGCTGACGCAAGGAAGCCGGAAGATTATGAAGGCCAAGTTTTAGAAAAAGTTGATTTGGTTTACGAGGATGTTGCTGACCCGGATCAGATAGAAATCATGATTAGAAATTCTCAGAAATTCTTGAAACCTGATGGATTCGCTATGATTGCAATAAAGTCGCAGAGCATAGATGTCACCAAGAACCCGAAAGAAGTTTATGCGGAATGTCTGAAAGAATTGGAAAAACATTTTGAAACTGTTGACAAAATCGAGCTAGACCCGTATGAAAAATTCCATCTGTTTGTTGTGATGAAGTTAAAAAAATAAAAAAATGAAAAAGAAAAAACATCAGAAATTCTTGACAGGTTTCAAAAATCCAGTTATTCTACCATCCCTTATTAAATTCATCCTCCACTTCAACTGCTTCCTGTCCTCCATCAAACTTACGACCATTGTTCCTATTTCTCTAATTTCTACCACCTATCAATTCCGGCCTTAAGTTCATTACGTTAAATTCAAACAGTCTTTTCTGTTCTTTCAGTCTTGCAATAGTTTCTTCCAAAATACTTCTACCGCAAGTCCTACAGAACACTCTTCTCTCTCCAAAACCGTCTACAAATCTCATTATTCTCGGAGAGCTGCAAGCCGCGCATCTATCGTTCATATAAAAATAATTGGCAGGGTGCCTATACCAGACTTACGGAGGCAGACTTCCGATGCTTCCGATGAAATAAAAAATCAAGACAAAATAGACCAGATTTCATAGAAAAAGTGGTTAAATTTAACTTTATTTGACTAAAAAATTCTTCAGCAAGCATTTCTTAAATTTCTCCAAGTCCTTTACGTTTCCGCCACCAGCCTGTTTATGCCCGCCACCTTCTATATCACAACATTTCTTCATTAACTTACCAACATCAACTTCTCCAGCTTGGTTTCTAGCATTTGCATTGTAACTTCCATCTTTCTTTACCAACAGAACAATAATCTTTTTTGGATTTTCATTCGAGATAACAGTCGACAAAGACGAACCCATTCTTCTATGCTTGCTTTCAATTACCCCAAAAATTAATCTTCCATGGACTTCTGCATTCTTGAAAAATTCTGTTTCTGCTTTATTCATTTCATTTTCAAAATCCCTATGTATAGATTCCAAGTTTTTATTTTTCTCCAGTTCATCGATGGAATTCAAAGTTAATAAAAATTTTAACGCGCTGTCAACTCCTGCATAGTTTATAAAAGAATTAAGTCTGTCTGCAGCTTTGCTCAATCTTGTTTCTTTCAAGTCTTTCGGTTTCTTCGTGATATGTTTTTTCAACAAGTCTTTGCAATCTTTGTAGCCAAAATCTCCAACAGTTCCCATTGCAGCAATCCATTCATACTTTTCCATGTCAAAGAATTGTGAGAAAAATTTGTAAAGCGTATAAGATGTCGGTTGGTAAATTGTTTTATTCTCCAACCTCGGGTTTATCAAAACAATATTTTTACTGTTAATGTTACTGGCTGGGTGGTGATCGAAAATAAGAATTTTCTTTTTCTCTGGAAGATGTTTTGTATTTTCTGTAGGAACATCTACTAAAATTATTTTGTCTGCTTTCTCTACCTCACTTTTCAAATTCGAAGGAAACATCAGCATGCTAGATGAATAGAGTCTTTTATTTACATTTACTCCAAGTTTTTTCAGTCCAGTTAATGCCAGTGCCGCAGAACAAATACCGTCAACATCAACATGATACAGCAACAGAATTTTTTCTTCTGGTTTTATTTCTTCAAGAAATCGTTTTCCTTTTTCAAAAAGTTTATTCATAACGCTACTCAGTCTTTTCACCGCTTAACTTCTTTATAGTTTCCTCATCCAGCAAAAGAAGCTGCATCGGTTGCTGCGGTTGTTTCTCTCCAAGATGGAATTCAGCTAATGATATCATTGTGTCAAGATGATGGAGTATCAAAGCTTCAAAATTTCTTGGCGGTGTCGGACCTCCTTCGCCGAAGTGACTTGCAATTATGTGAATCACTCCTTCAGGAAATTCCCTGTGGTAAAGTTCAGCAACACCAAGCATCGAGTGGTCCAACATGATTCCAGTATGCTCTAATCCCTGTTTGCCTTTCTTCCATTCGAATATCTTCGGTATGTCGTGCAAAATAGCAGCGGCAACTAGGTAATCGCGATTTATCGGAACTTTATAGTTCTTTTCAAAAGTGTCTGCAGTTTTCAGACAAAGGTCAACCAAAGCAATGGTATGGTTCAACACATCCCTTTCAACAGTCGTTGCACCATTGGCCCCCCCAACAGTGAACATGGAACCGGCTTCTTCTATCTTCATTCTCGGATATTTTTTGAACTCCTTGTGAGAAAGCTTCGGGTCTTTTAGGAATTCGATTACCTTTCTTCTCAATTCCTCGTCCTTTATTTTTTCTGCTAGTTTAATCAATTCATTCATTCTATCAACTTAGCCGAACAATGCAGATAGACCAGCAGCTGCTTCTTCAGGTTTCTTTTCTTCCTTCTTTTCCTCTTTCTTCTCTTCCTTTGCTGGAGCCGCGACAGCTACTGCCGCCTGTTTTATCGCATCGTCTATGTTAACACCTTGCAACGAAGCGACCAGAGCCTTTACTTTACCTTCGTCTGGCTTCACTCCAATGCTTTCCAATATTTTCTTTACGTTTTCTTCGTTTACTTCCTGCTTAGCTGAATGAAGTAGCAGTGCCGAATACACATATTCCATTATTTAGCACCTCCTAAATTTTCTATTGATTTAGCAGCATTAAATGCCTTAGCCAACAATTGCTGTATGTTCGCTTTTGTTGGATAGCATATGAAAACTGAAAGATTTAAAGCTTGGTTGTACGCTTCCTTTATTTTTTCAGGATATACATTGACAAGTTCCAAAACATCTTTAGTGTAAATTTTACCGTCATAAATTGCAACTATGTTCAATCCAATTTCCATTGTTTCTATTCCAAGTTTCTTCAGCGCCATTGCCAAGTCCTTGGATATCTTTTCACCTTTCTTCACAACCACAACATCCTTCTTTATTGCAATCTTCCCCTCTTCCACACCCGCAGGAATTCCTGCCTTTGTAAGTTCTGTGATAGCTGGCCCCGGCAACAGACTAGTCGGGCCTGCAGAAATTTTTATGTCATTCAGAGCAATATCTCCTTCTTTTGCAAATGTTTGCGATTTCAACTTGCTAACTTCTGTATAAAATTTGAACGGTTCGGTTTTTGTCAGAATGATGGCTGGCTGAGTCGGAATTAATTTCTCCAAGTCTGCCATATTTTCTTTGTTCGCGCTCTTTATCGCTATTCTTATCAACGATTTCTTGGCCATCTTTATTGTCGCGATGTCTCTCATTTTTTTCTTTATTTGCTGGAACTGTCTGGATGGCAACTTGTGAGTATCCAAAATTCCTATAACTTGTGAGCTTTCTACCAACTCTTTCATTTTTTTCGTCGCTGCAACTTTTTCTTCTCTTACCATTTTTATACCTCAACTTTTACCGGCTTACCCATTGTCAGTTTCAGCAACACTTTGCCAATGTTGTATTTCTTTTTCGGAAGTTTGCTTTCAACAAAACTCAAAACTGCATCTATGTTCTCTTCAATTTTTTTATCATCCATGTCATCCTTTCCAACCAAGCATTGAATGACAGGAGCATCCTTTACTTTTATCTTGACGCTCTTTTTGTAATTATCAACCATGGATTTTGCATCATCGCTAATCAGCTTCGGCATCATCCCGCGTGGTGCAAGCAGCTGACCTAATGACTTACCTATAGCTGGCATAAGCTTCGGTTCAGCAAGGAAGAAATCTGTTTTTGCAATAAGTTTCTTTACCTCTCTTTTATTTTTTGACAGATTGTTGATATCCTCGCTTGTCAATGTCGTGCAATCCAAATTCTTTATTGAGTCTGCAAAAACTACAACGCTGGCTCCATCTCCTCTACCATGCGGCAAGATGAAGTCCTCAGAAAATTTATTCTCCGCTTTCTTGGTGTCGAATTCCTTTAAAGAAATTATTAAATCAAAACTCTGAGAAAAATTCCTTTTCTTTGTTTTCTCTCTCGCTTCCTTTATTGTAGCTAATGTTTTTTCGGTCATTTCAAAAGACCTCCTGCCGAAGCAGTCAATTCATTTAACTCATATTTAAACAGTAACATATTTAAATGTTGATGCCAGTAGCTTTTCTAACTCTTTCTTGGAAAACTTCTGGAGTTGGGATATATACTGCTCTTATACCATATGCTTGGCAATTTTGGCAATATGTTTTGTTGTCATCAAAAAATATAATATCATCTTTCGAGAAGTCATGCTTATACCTTCTGCATGTTTCTTCAAACGCTTTATTAAAAAATTCTGGATGATGTTTTGTCATTCCGATTTCATGCGATGAAAGTGGTACATCTACAAATTTATCTATTTGGAACTTTTTCTTTTGGAAGTTGAACCATTCTAAAGAATTGTTTGACCAGTATGCTGTTACATGTTCTTCACAGTTTCTAGTTATTCTGCCTACAAATTCTAAATTCTCTTTGTATTGCCCGTAAGCCTCTCTAAATATTTTTTTAATATTTTCTAGAGGAACTTTATTGGGAGCCATTTCATTGAAGTATCCCCACCATTCATCCTCAGAAATTCTTCCAGAGAAAAAATCTTCATCATGCTTTTTCCAAATCAACATTGCTTCTTCTTCTGATAAATCATAAGCTTCCCAAACTTTTCTACTAGGAATTTCTCCAGTATTAATTAGAAGTCCTCCCAAGTCAAATGCAAGCAATTTCAAAGGCATAAAGCGTTATTTGAGTGACAAAAATTTAAAAGTTATGATTTATTTTATTTTGTTATCCCACTTACCTTCTTCGATTTCTTTAAGTATTTCCTTTGGTGATTTGCTTTCTATTGTTATGCCCATCATCGACACGCACGTACCGACCACTTGCTTTACTGAAGCACGCAAATCCTTTGCAAGCAAATCTTCCTGTTTCATTTTTGCTATCTTAACGCATTGCTCCATTGTCAAATCTCCAGTAGTCTTGCCTTCATCTTCTTCTTTTGATTTTTTCTCTTCTTTTACTTCTTCTGTTGCAGGTGCAGCTGTTTCTGTAGCTGTAGCAGTTGTTGGTGTTGCTTCAACCTTTATAACTTTTGCCTTTTCAATTCCCAATTCCTTTTTTATCAAACTGGAAACAGGAGGGACACCAACTTTTATTTCTACAGCCTTCGTTTCTTTGTCAATTATAATTTTTATAGGAACTTTTATTCCAGCATAGGATGAAGTCTTTTCGTTTATCTGCTTGAAAACATCACCAACATTCAATTTGTAAGCGGAAAGTTTCGGCGCTGTAGTAGGACCAGGAGAAGCTTTCCCACCGTCCACCAAAAGTTCAATAGTTTCTTTGTCTACCATCACTTCTCGCCTTTCCCCAACAATTTTACAAATTCTACACTGACTGTTATCGGTATCGGCACGCTCACTTCCAACAATTCGATTGTCACTTCTCTTTTAGTCTTGTCGTATCTTACAACTTTTCCTTTTTCAGCTTTGAATGGCCCGCCGATAACTTCTACCGTGTCTCCCTTGTCCAATTCTATCTCCATTTTTTTCGGTTCGAGAAATCTTTGTATCTTTTCCATTTCAACAGGAACTTTCAATAATCCTCTGACATGCGGAATCATCTGAACAACTTTTTCTATGTCCTTCAAGTCGCCCTCAACAAACACATAACCTTTGATCTCTTCTGGATGAGCCATCGCTTGGACATTCAAATTGTCAACTTTTATCCTTGCAGTTATGGCATCTATTACTATGTTTTCTCTCCCGACAACTGTTTTTATTGTGTATATCATTTGCTCATCACAATCCTGTAAATACTGCCACCAAGTAAACCAAAAACCCAATCATACCCATAAGAATCATACCAATCGTGCATATCCTTGCGGCTGAACTAAAATCTTCCCTTGAAGGCTTGTGACAAATCTTGAGCACGCGCTTGTAATTATCCAAAGTTTCTTTTATCTTCATTATCTCACCAAAGAAATCAGCTTATGAAATCAACACCCAGTTTTTTCTCCATATCCTTTTTCTCTTCCTTGCTCCACAATTTTTCAGGTCCAAATATTTGCGATGATTTTACACCAGTTACTATCAAAAGAGTTCTCAGCGTCTCGCCCAATTCCTTTCTTATCTGCGTTCCCCAAATGACTTTTGCTTCAGGAGAAAGTTTTTTCGAAATTGTTTCAACTATTTTCTTGGACTCATTCACAGTCAAGTCAGGTCCGCCTATAACATTTACCAGCGCACCGCTCGCTCCGTTAACATCCATGCTAATCAACGGATTGTTCAAAGCCTTTTCAACTGCTTCCACCGCTCTGTTCTCTGTGTCGCTTTCACCCATGCCTATCATTGCCAAACCGCCCTCACCCATTATGGCTCTCACATCTGCAAAATCAAGATTCACCAGGCCAGGCTTTGTTATCAACTCTGCGATTCCTTTCACTGCATTAACCAAAACTTCATCCGCGACTTTGAACGCAGTGGCAAGGGAAACATCAGGAACAATTTCCAAAAGCTTGTCGTTCGGTATGACTATCAATGTGTCTGTTACCTTTTCCAAATTTTCCAATCCCTCTTTTGCATTCATCATAATTCTTTTTCCTTCCATCCCGAACGGTAGCGTAACTATTGCAACAGTCAATGCACCAACTTTTTTTGCTATCTCTGCAACAACAGGTGCACATCCAGTTCCAGTCCCACCTCCTTCACCGCAAGTGATAAACACCATGTCCGCCCCTTCCAATGCAGCCTTGATTTCATCTTTCGTTTCCTTCGCAGCCTCCATACCAATTTTCGGATCCTTCCCTGCGCCAAGACCGCTAGTAAGCGCTTTTCCAATCAGTATTTTTTTATGAGCATCAGTAAAAAGTAAATCCTGCGCGTCGGTGTTGACAGCAACCGTTTCAGCTCCAGCAATTCCTATTTCCATCAGTCTAGTTAATGTGTTGTTGCCAGCTCCTCCGCAACCAACCACTTTTATCTGCGTTCTTCTCTTTTCTATTATTTTTCTTAGTTCTTCGTCGTCCTTCGATTCCTTCTTCAGTTGCCTTTCTCCAAGTTGTTTTAGCCCCATGCAACCACAATTATTAATTTTTTAGCCAACTATTTATTTTTCGAAAATTTCAACGAATTTGACCTTTTCTATTTCCTTTACCCATTTGATTATGGTCGAAGATATTGTTTGCTTGACTTCTCTTAAAACATCAACCTTTTTCTTTATGTTTATTTCAGCTTCTTTTTCTTTTATACTTGTATCGACATCGCTTTTTTCCAACCCAGTGAAGTAGCATACCACTGCCATTATCTTTTCTCCCAAATTTTTTATTTCTTCCTTGACTTCCAGCTCGTATTCAAGAGTTTTTCCAGCAAGAGGATGGTTGAAATCTACCTTTACCCTTCCGCCGTCAACGCTAATCACCCTTCCATTTATCCTGCTTATTGTTACAATCGAACCGGGCTTGACATCAACGCCTTGCTCTTTGAATTTCGATTCCGGAATTATTTTTATCAGTTCTGCCTGTCTTTCACCGAATGCCTTGCTTGACGGTATTTCCACAGTTTTCTTTTCACCGATTTTCATTTCCTTCAAAGCTTCGTTCAATCCGGGTATGAGAAAATCAGCATCGACTATTACTGGAACAGGATTGTACTTGAACTTTGGATTGTAAAGTCCTTCCTTCTTTGCAATATCTTCTCTGGTTAAATCAAAAATCTCTCCGCTGTCCTTTACTCTACCAATGTATTCTATGTAAACAAAATCTCCTGGGTTCATTAAAAGAAGTTGATAAAGAAAATTTAAAAAGGTTTCATATATAAAATATGTCTCTATGTTTTATGGAAGATGCAACTTCCAAGTCTCTAATTTTTTCTTCTTCTGCTTTTATTCCCCTTACTATTTTCGTATATAATAATTCATTTTTAGATAGAACTCCAGACCATTTAGATATATTTTTATAAGGGTGGCTTGAATCTGTCATGAATAATAGATAGAAAATAAAACATTTAAGTTTCAATGCGGGAGGTGGGATTTGACCCCACTGAGACAGATTTTTCCACTAAATCACTTCCAAATTTTCAAAAACCTTTCCTTTCCTCTTAGAATATTGTCGTATGGAAACAATTCAAGAATAAAGGGTCCATTATAACTATTGACTTTAAACTGTTGAAGTAATGATTTGAAATCAATTTTTCCCTCACCAATACATTTGTGTTCATCAACTTTACCATCATTGTCATGCACATGAACATCAATAACAAAGTTTTTTACCTCTTTGTAATAATCAACAGGAGAAATGTCAGTTGTAAATGTATGGCCAATGTCTAAAACAACATTTAAACCCTCGACAGCATTGACAACTCTTAGTAAATCTTTTACCTCAAAGCACATCAGATAATCATTTTTATCTAAATTCTCCAAGCCCACTTTCACGTTATGTTCTTCTCCAAACTTTACAATTTTTTTCATTGTGCTAATCAGTGTTTCAAAACACTTATCCATTGCTGGTTTAGGCATCTCTCTATAACCAGGGTGAATAGTAATTCTGTCAGAATTGACTTTCTCTGCCAACAAAACACCCTTCGAAATTACCTTGAAAATTGCGTCTTGAACTTCAGGAATAACGCTTGCAGTAGGTAGATACCAAGGAGTATGTGTGTTCAAAAATAAGTCAGCACTTTCAGCTTTTTCTCTTATTTCTTTAATAGTTTTATCGTTCAAATTGAAGTTTTGTATCCAATCCAACCCTATCTCAAATGCAGAAAATCCGTTATGTATGGCAAAATTGACATCATCCAATATGTTCTGAGTGGTCAATTGACCCATGAATCCAAGTCTTAGTTTATTCATACTCTCCACTTATTCAATTTAGACCTCCCGAAAATATAACTTTAGAAAATCATGCGGGAGGTGGGATTTGAACCCACGAAGGGACTAACCCACAAGGTTTCTTCTTCATCTTTTGTCTGAGCTTAAGTAATGAAACTTAAGCCTTGCGCGATTGGCCAGGCTACGCGACCCCC
>Ga0172363_10004122_pt1 | contig 11751 bp, 5 predicted proteins | sample LakKivs2_kivu2a2_FD_114541 | JGI IMG/M metagenome (GOLD analysis project Ga0172363, IMG submission 114541) | Sediment microbial communities from Lake Kivu, Rwanda - Sediment s2_kivu2a2 | ecosystem: Environmental > Aquatic > Freshwater > Lake > Sediment | place: Rwanda: Western Province, Lake... | reverse complement strand
CGGCTTTCACCTGCTGGGTTGCCGATGGCTCGGATTCCATCTCCTGCCGGACAACGGCAACATGTCATTCGGTCCCTATTCCACCATCACCAACGCCCAGGCCCGGCAGGTGGACCAGAAGTACGTCGATTTCATCGCCAGCCGCTGGGCCGCTACCGGAATGGGCTGCTGGGAGGCGCTCGTTCCACACTGGCCGCAGTACGGCTACAACAGCCACGTGATCGGCGACCTCCGCCCGCACAGCCTCCTCAACACGCGCATGGCGGCGTGGCTCAGCAACCCGCCGATCACGTCATTCGGCACGCACAACGTCGCCCGGGAGTTCAACGTGTGCTGCATCAAGCAGCAGTACGACGACGGGCACTACTACGACCGCGTGGGCAGCGGGTGCCAATACGGCACCCACATCGGGATCAATGGGATCACGGCCGAGATGATCGCGGTGATGTCCGATCCGGCAACCGGGCCTGTGGCCGCCGGCTCGGCCTCGCCAATGCAGGTGCTGGAAGGCTGCGTGGGCGGCGACGCCGGCAAGGTCACCTTCAGCCACGCGAGCTCCTGCCATCTCAGCTCCACGGGGCGGATCGTCGACTACCAATGGCTGTTCGACGTGCCCGATCCCAACAATCCTAACTTCGACGCGGTGAACTGGGCAGCCATCCCCGATGGCGGCACCAGCGCCGACGGCAAGGCCTGGCACTCCGCCAGCCGCGACGCCCTGCCCGTGTACCGGTACACGACGGCCGGCACCTGCAACGCCGCCTTGCGCGTCGTCGACGATAATGTGCCCCCCAAGACCGACGTGTTCGTGATCGCGGGGATCATCGTGACCGCCCAGGAGCAGTTGCCCCCCACCGCCCACGCCGGGGGGCCATACGAGATCAAGGTGGGGCATGATCTCGTGCTAGCCGGCGAAGCGAGCGACCCCAACTGCCTGTGCAACCCAGACGAGACGCTCAGCCCGAGGTGGTATCTCAACGCCGATGAGATCGCCGATTTCACCAAGCTCGCCGGAACCGTGCCGTGGGCCATCCTTGCCGCCCTCGACCTCCCGACGAGCCTGGCCTTCGACATCCGGCTGATCGTCACCGATTCCACCGGCCGGACCGCCGAGAGCATGGCCCAGCTCACCATTTTGTATCCGGACCGAACACTGACGGTCGGCTCCAGTCCGGCCGGCGTCGCAATTGACGGCGCGGGGACGTATCCCCACGGCTCCACCGTTACGCTCGCCGCCCCGCCCAGCGCCGTCATCGGCGGCAAGACCTATGATTTCGCGCAGTGGCAAGCAGACGGCGTGGCCGTGCCGGGGAATCCGATCGATATCACGATGGACGCCGACAAGTCGGCCGTGGCCTTCTACGCGTTGCGGATTCACACGCTCGCCGTGCGCTCGTTCCCGACTAGCGACGTCAGCATCGCCGGCAGCCACGCCGGCACCACCGACTATGATGCCGCCTGCGGGGATCTGGAGGCCGTGAACCTGACGGCCCCCTCCACTATCACCGTGGCCGGGCTCACCTGGTACTTCGAGTACTGGCTGGTCGATGCCGCCGCCAAGCCCGCGTGGCAGGCAAACCTGCAGCTCACGGTCACCGGCAACCGCATCGCCACCGCCGTTTACAGTCCCCGCATCGCCGGCGACATGAACAGCGACTGCCGCGTGAACGTGCTGGACCTGATCCTGGTCCGCAACAGGCTGGGGGCGAAGTGCTCCCAGTAGCGGCGAGCCAAGTCCTCCACTCGCTCGGCCGCGCTCCGGTTGGGGAAGCGGTACCATTGACGGTCGAGCATACCCGGCGAGGCGGTCTCAGCATCGGGCACCGCACCTCGGCCTCAGGCAGCCTCAGCCTCAGCTCGGCTCAGAAGAAACCTTGCATCCCAGGAGGGGAGATGTTATGATCTGTCCTTCGATGACGTGAAGGAGGAGAAGCAAGCGGAATTCCTGCTGAAGGATCGATTTCCCTGGGCCCTCGTGCATACAATCGGCGTTATCGATGATGTGAACGAGCAGCGCGTGAGGGAAGCTTTGGTGAGTGCGCAGCACAAGTCCGCGGTGCGCGTGATGCGGGGTTGGTATTACTGATTGCGGGGTGGAAACAGTGATCGAGCTGAAAAGAGGCGACATTCTTCAGGCAGATGCAGAGGCCCTTGTCAACACCGTCAACTGCGTTGGCGTGATGGGCAGGGGCATCGCGTTGCAGTTCCGCAAGGCCTACCCGGAGAACTTCAGGTCATACAAGGCCGCTTGCAACCGAAAGGAGATGAAGCCCGGAGAGTTGCTTGTTACCGAGTTGGGACGCCTTCAGAACCCGAAGTTCATCATCAACTTGGCCACGAAGGATCATTGGAGAGAAAACAGCCGCATCAAGTACATCGACTCAGGCCTTGCAGCGCTCGTCGAAGAGGTCCGCCGCCGAAACATCCGATCCATTGCGATCCCGCCACTTGGTTGCGGCTTGGGCGGGCTCGACTGGAATGCCGTGCGCCCGCGGATCATCGAGGTCTTCGGACGGTTGCCTGACGTGAGAGTATTGGTCTATGAACCGGCTGGTGCGCCCGCCGCAGAGCACTTGGCAAGAGAGAGAACACCACCTCGGATGACGGTCGGTCGAGCGGCCCTCCTGGGTCTGATGGAACGGTACCTGGAAGCCTTGATGGACCCGTTCGTCACGCTGCTGGAAATCCACAAGCTGATGTACTTCATGCAGGCGGCCGGGGAGCCCCTGAGGCTCAGATACGGCAAAGGGCCGTACGGCCCCTACGCGGAGAACCTCCGGCACGTGCTGACGGAGATCGACGGCCATTTCATACGCGGTTACGGTGACGCGGAAGATGCCCCGGAGAAACAGATCGAACTGGATCTTGAGGCGGCCAAGCGGGCAGCAGCATTCCTGAAGGACCACCCGGGAACTCTGGAACGATTCGAGAAGGTAGTTGATCTGATCACCGGATTCGAGACGACGCTCGGCATGGAACTGCTGGCTACGGTGCATTGGGTGGTGACACGTGAAGCCGCAAGCACGGTTGATGATGCCGTGGCGCAGACTTACGCGTGGAATCCCCGCAAGCAGATGTTCAGGCCGGAACACGTCAGGATTGCGTGGGAAACGCTGAACCAGAAGGGCTGGCTTCCTGTCGACTAGCGGACGTCCTCGTTCTGCTTCGTAGGGCGACTGTCGGGGCAGTACCGCCAGCTACCAGCCGGATCCAGGTTGCCTCGACGGCGACCTCGCCCGCGCGAAGCAGGCCCAGCGGACCGTTGCCCCGCTTGCGAGGCTCATCTGCAATTTCGGCGAGCCGGGCAGCGGCGCCCACCAGCGCATGAAGGTCGCACGCTGGCTCATGGGCACGTTTCCCTCACCCGTTTTCCGCCGCCCGCTGCGCCCCCTCTCAGACGGTAGCCGGTGTGGTCGGCTCGCCGCGGGCAGGCACGTGCTCGTGGCCAAGCCCATCACGAACAACTGCGAGGAAGCGGCCGAACTTGTCGCGGATGCACGCAACCGGAACCTCACGCTGGCCGTGGTGCAGCAGATCCGCTGCAACCGCCACTACGTCGCCGTGCGGCGGTTTATCCAGTCGGGCAGTCTGGGGAGGGTGGAAGCGGCGTAGTTCATGAACAGCAAGCCGCGGCCGAATCCCGCCAATCTCGCGGCGATGGCCCAGCCTGCCCTCTGCGAGATGGCCTGCCACCACTTCGATTCGCTGCTGGCGGTGCTGGGCGAGCCGCGCCCGGAATGGGTGGCCTGCGACGGATTCATCCCCTCGTGGTCGAAGTACGCCGGCCCTTGCATGGTCAACGCCCTCATCAAGTTCGCCGGCAACCTGCACGTATGCTACCACGGCGGGTTCTCGTCGCGGGGGCCGATGTACGAATTCCGCCTCGAGGGCACGAAAGGCGCCCTGCGGTGCCGCGGCCTGCACATGAGCAACGACACGATGAGCTACGAGTTCGCTCCAGCCCTCGGCCAGTTCTCATCGGCGGAGATCGACAGCGGCGTGCCGCTGGAAAACCCCTTCCTGCCCTTCCTTGACGCTTGGCACGCCTACCGGTGCGGCGGGCCCGAACCGCCCTTCAGCGGACGCAACAACCTCCGGGTCTTCGCATTGCTCAGTGCCGCAATCGAGTCGGTCGAGACAGGCCGCCGTGTGCCCGTGGCCGGCAATCCCCGCTACCTGGGCAGCTTCAAGGAGTGAACAATGCAATCCCGCGACCGCTTCGGACGCACATACCGCATCCTGCAGAACTCGCCCGGCCCGGGCAATCCATCGGCGCACCTGGTGTGCGATGGCAGGACCGGCCGCGTGCTCGGAGGCGTCGGCGCCAACTTCTACCGCCCGTGGGTCTTCCCGCTCTACACCCCCGCCGGCCTCACGGTGATCCAGGAATTCCCCTACGATCACCCGTTCCACAACGGCATCTTCGTGGGGCAGCATCCGGTGAACGCCGGCGGGCGCACGGGCAACTTCTGGGCCATGCCCCTGCGGCGGTCGTTCGACGACGCCATCCAGACAAAGGTGGGACGGATGGACGTGCAGGGCCAGCCCGCGGCCGACGTCGGCGAGGAAGGCGTTTGCTTCACCTTCCGCAGCATCTGGCGCGACGAAGATGAGCAGCCGCTGCTCGACGAGACGCGAACCATCGAGTTCCGGGCAACCGCGGATGCAACGGAAGGCGGACCACTGCCCCTACGATGACGATGATTACAAGCAGGGCAAGTGGAAGGTCTACGCCCCGCAGCACACGCACCCGCATCCCTCCTTCTCGCCCGACGGCCGCCGCGTCGTCTTCACGTCGGACGCCACCGGGCACAGCCAGATCTATGAGGTGGCCGCGCCGCAGACCTGAGGGTCGTCGCCGCCCTCTTCTCCATCACACAAGGTCGCCGAGATCTGGATTGCCCTGCGGATGCGGATGCTGGAAGGATGCTGCGCCGCGCGCGAACGTCAGGCCCAACAAGAAACCCCCGCAACTCCTTGCTGATCAAGGGCTTGCGGGGGCTTCTGCGTTGGTGGGCGATACTGGACTCGAACCAGTGACCTCCACAATGTGAGGCTACCCTGGACGCTCAGCCGTACGGCTCAGAAACCGTTGCTACATAAGCATCTTACCACATTCCGGCGCCAATTGCAAGCATTTATTTACATTGATTTCCGCTGACGTAGAATCACGGTATTTTGAACGCCAAAGTGGTAGATACCACATTGGTCGTCGGTCGTCTGAGGACCCGCCTGTAGCGCTCCGGGCGGCGCCCCATGTCCACTTGGTCAGCGGAAGTGTGGTTCTCGAAGCCGCAAGGTGTTCGATCATTGCGAGCAGGCCAGGGAAGTGGCCTTCGACCTGACCGGGGCGCTTAAAAACGGCAGCATCGGCCGCGTGAGCCGGTCGGTACCGGTCAACCGGGTGTTGAATCCGCTCCCGCTGAGTTGACGAAAGCCGGAAACCAGGGGACTGCCGACGAGGTTGGCAAGGCGCCGCTGGTCCTGGCGCTGCTCCACAGGACGATCGAATGGCGGCGGCAACTGGTCCCGAGAGATAATCGTCGCAGGCCCCTCCTCAGTGGCAACCTGCTCCCTGGCCCATGGCGTTGCGAATCTTGATCAGATCAAGGACATTGACCTTGCCATCGCTGTTCACATCCCATACCAAGCCGGTCCCTTGCTTGCCCAGATTACCGCGTGCCTCTATGAGATCAACGATGTTCACGCACAGATCGCCGTTCACATCGCCCGTGTGCCTCACCAGCACAACGGCATCCGACCCCGCCGGTGGAACCTCCATGTTTCCGACGTTGTCACGTGCGACGGTGTGGAAGCCGTAGGAGTGGCCCGCATCGCAGGAGTAGGTGGCATGCTTGTCGGGCGTGTTGCTGAGCCAGAGGATCGACGGGCCGCCATCCTTGGAGACGAACACGTCGAACCCCCGGATGCCCGAGCCGCCTGCGTCATCGCTCCCATCCCACTTCACCTCGACATCAACCTTGTCGATCCCTGCAGCTTCAGCGATCGGCAGCACGTGGCTGTCAGGCGCACCGGCATCGACGGTGTTAATCCACGGGCCGTCCTTTGGAGCGGGGTTCTTGTGCTCGTTGATATCGCTCATGAAGTCGAACTCGCCCCAGGCACGATTGGGGATCACGGTGCCCGTTGGGAGGCCGTCCTTCAGGCGCACCTCGAACTCAACGTAACCGAGTTCGAAGCCGGTATCGGGATTGAACGGCGGCAGGAACCCCGCGGTGACGTCGGCGGGATAATCGCCCGTCATTGGATCGATGCAGTGGAACCACCACAGCACTTCACCGGATGCTGCATCGAATGTGCCCTTCACGTTCACGGCGAGGTTCATCTCCGGGCGCATATCAACGCGAGTGTCTATGGCCTGCCCGCCAGCAGGCACATCCCACTTCAGAAAGCCGTAGCGAGTGAACTGGAACGTACTCAGATCCACCATACCGAGATCGAGTATGTCTTGTATCACGGCATCTTGAGCCGCGACGGAGGCGTTGGGGTCGTTCCAGAACTCCACGCGGTAAACCATCGTGTGACCCCCGCGGATGAACCGGCGTTCGCTTCCGGCGACCGTGTTCGGCGGATCGTAGCCCGAGGGACCGAACTTGTCCTCGGGGTCGCGAGGACGTACAACGGGGATGGTTCCTTCGCCTTCCGGATCCTCATCATCACGACACCATTCAGGCACGGGCGGTAGAGAGAAGCCCGAAGACGGAGCGTTGGGAGTCGCGGTTTCACGGGTCGGGCCAATAACCGATCGTGCCACAAGTGGCTGCAGGCTCTTGGGTGCGAAAGGCTGTGGCGCTGACCACGTGCCGTCAAAAACACTGTAGAGGATAGTCCATTGCGGCTGATCAGGATCGGAACTTACGTTGCTTGTCCAGAAGCACACTGTTCTTCCTCCAGCGACCCCAAGAGCAGGCGCCCCGATTGACTCGCCTGAATCGATCGCTTGTGGAACTGTCCAGGCTACTTCATCCCAGAATGATGCAATGAGCCTCTGGGCATGTTCGTCGTGGTTCATCCAGGCCAGCGCCAGCCGACCGTCAGGGGCTGTCGCCATAGCAGGCGAGCCGTCAGTACCGGGGAAGTCACTGAGAACCTGCGGAGTCGTCCATCCTGCATAGCTCCACACCGAGTAGGTAATGTCCTTGGCTTGCATAAGCTCCATCACTTCGTCCGGGGGTGTGCTCGGAGTCAAGCCGGACGAATCGGCCCTGCACCATGCCACAAGCAGATTGCCGTTAGCATCAAACGCGCTTGCTGCTCCGGCGCCCATTCCCAAGCTATTCGGTACTGCCACCGGCTCGGTCCACGCCCCCGCGCTGAACTCGGACACCATCACTTGGTTCCCTTCCTGGCCAGTCAGTGCGGCGATATCCTTGAGCCAGACCAGCATGATCTGCCCACCGGGTCCAACTGCCAGTGAGGGCGACGCATCGTTTCCGTAGTCTTGGGAGAGATCAGAGACCACGCTGTTAGGGCCGTAGTTGTTGCCAGTTCCGAGCATTGGGCTGTATTCTATCGTTATGTCGGGAACCTCCAGAGCTACCCGTGCCGCTCGACCCTCAAGAAGCTTGATGGTAAACTCACCAGAAATAGATCTATAGTAGCTCACTCTGGCGTAGTACTTGAAGGTTAGGGTAACATCGTAGTTGAACTCCGGATGAACGGTGATGTTCGCATTACCGGTCAGGTCCACCCGGCCCTGTACTCGGTCAAGGAAGAAGCTAGCCTTACCGAAACCGCCTATGCCGAAGAGAACGTGCACATCACCACCATCTGGACAACCTGGGAAGTTCCCTCTTGACCATTCAAGTGTACCACCACCGCCACCGGTGATGGTAAAGCCCACCTCAATATCCATCAGCCCCTTTCGCCCAGACGCATATGGAATCCGGAGGCGGAGCCATTTGGGAACGATTTGCCTCGTAATGGTAAAGTCCAAGCTTGCTGAGCCTGATCTGAAGATATACTTGTTAGAGGATGGATCGACACTCCACGTAGCCCGTGCATTGCCGCTCCCAGAGCCGCTGATGGTGTCGCACAGATCGACATCCACACTTACTCCGCCACTTGCACTTGCTTCATCGCAACATGCCTCACCTGTCAGGTTAGAGGATAGCTCAACCCAGTTCTTCCCGAGGATCGGGATGTCGAACTTACGCCTGAAGCCGAATCCTCCACCGAAGGACAAGCACTTGCTGTCCATCCCGTCTGCAGCCGGAGATTGGGTCATTTCAGCAGAGCTACCGGCCAGGGAGTGGCCGATCCAAGCTATGTCCTCGCTTCTGATCACCCTCATGTCAAAATAGAGATCCGTGTCGTCGTCAAACGTTTCGTCATACTTCTGATAGACAACCAGTAGCTCTCCAGAAGTGGTGAGAACACTGGCGGGGCTGTCGTCACTAACCACATCGGAAGTGATCTGTTGGGGCGTTGACCACTCCCATTTTCCCTGATCCGTAGGCCGTCCTACTGCATACATGATCTCCGAGTCGTTTCCCTGCCCCAGGCGCCATACGACTGTCATTCCTGGATCCGCACCATCAATCATGTCTGCGGAAGCCTGCAGAGTCGCGGAATCGCCGATGGCCCCCGGGATAGGCGCTGCGTCAGTCCAGATCGTCCCATCGAAGAGTGCATGCCAGAGTTCGCCGTTACGCTGCCAGACGATGTGCGTCATACCAGAGTGATCAACGGCCAGTGAGGGTCTCGAGTCATCAGGAATCGGCTCAGGGTGTGGCGGTTCCTCCAGCACCGGGGCTACCATTAGGAGAAGGCCCGATACATCCTGACCCCTTGCAACGGTGCAGACGGCTGACTCGTCCATCGCATAGCCCTCTACATACACGTCATAGGTGCCAAATGGAAGCCATTCAATGGCAAACTGGCCATCCGCTGCGCTCTCCGCAGCTCGAACGATTGTCCCATCTCCATCCAGTTGCCGCGCACAGATGAGGGCGGATGCCAGAGGTTGCTGGTCGTCTACCCCTATGACAATACCTGAAATCCGAGCCCATGCGTCAGCAGGTCCCTCGCCAACTGAGAACACCTTGATGTGCACGTCCTGCAATGTGGGCGGGAATCTGACCTTCACGACAATGGAGTCCTCCTGACTCGGGCGCAAAGCGGTACCGCCAGCTTCACCACTCGGCGCTCTGAAACGAACCACTGGCCCAATGGTCCAATCGTCCTGCCCCGGCAACTGCCACTCAAGGTCAGGAACGCCGCCATCAAGCAGAATGAACGGTCGAGTTGCATCAACCAAACCCTCGTTCCGATAGACTACCCGGATCTCAGTCACGCGTCCCGGTCGCGTAGCCCCCGGCAACACAATATCCGTCGTGAAGTTGGCTGTTCCCCCCGCTTCCACGATCACCGTATCGTCCCACATCGCCGTCTCCGGTCCCGGGACAGTGACAACCACGTTGTAGTTGCCTGGCTGCGCGTTGGCGCTGGCAAGGTCGAATGTGGCGTACAGTGTGGCGGCGTTCTCGTAGTACACCTCAGATGGTATGCGAACAGTGCCATCCGACGACACCAACTGCACCATCGAATCAGGGTGGAAGTTGTCGCCGACGACCTTCAGGGTGGCACGGCCGGCGTTGCCGACACGGTTGGGCGAGACATCGCGAACGTCCAGCTCGGTAAGCTGCGCGAACAACGTGTAACTGGTCGAACCGCCCGGAATCTGCTGGGCGTAGAGGCCGATGTAGTAGGTTGCTGTCAGCGGCTCGAGGAGCCGGGCGGCCTGATCGGGACTGTTGGGGGCGACCCCGGCAGCATCATACAGTGAAAGCGTCGGGGGCAGGTCGCGGCGGAGATAGAGCTGACAGGCACCAGAGGCAGCATCGAGAGAGAAGAGCACTGTCCGCCCGGGCTGCCCCTCGAACCGGTAGTAGCTCCACTTCCCCGCGGCGATAGTCCCGACTGCCGGCACGCCGAGTTCAAGCAGCGGCACGCTCACGGACAACACATTGTCCGCGACACCGACATTGTTTGTCTCCATGGATTCAAGAAGTGTGCGCGCGGAATTGGTGTATACCAGCACGTACTTCGGGCCCGACACCTGCGCCGGCACCGCGCCGGTCCACGTGGCGGTGTAGCTCTCGCCGGGATTCAGCGGCCCGGTGCGCTGCACCATCGCGAGCTGAACATCGCCGCCGAGGTAGGGATCGTCCGAAAGGTACACTGCATCCTGCCAGGTGCCCGTGCTCGCGACGAGCCCCGCGTTCGTCACCGTCCATTCCACAGTAATCGTTCCGCCAAGGTCGATAACCGCCGGTGCGGGATCCGAAACACTCAGCACCGCGAGGTCGTGCCTTTCGGTGTTCGCCTGGCGCTCGAACGCCCCCATATCCACATAGGATGGGTAGCCCTTGCCGACATTTGCCATGCCGAGGTCGTCGTGTCGGGGCCGACCTAGCATGTCGGTGCCAGGAGCATACACACCGGTTGCCGCATCGATGGCCGGCGACGCCGCAGCCAACTCGTAGTTGCCATTTGCCCGGTCCACGAAGAGCGGGTCGGCTGTGATGTTGCCATTCTGGTCAAGACGCGGCGGCGACCCAAAACTGTTCCACACGATCTGGCGTCCGCCGGGAGTCCAGAAATCGCAATGCTGGATCGACAGCAGCCGCGGGTCCGCCGTGGTGTAGAGGCCGTCGCGATTGAACGCCACGATCGTGTTGGCCAAGGTGAGTTTCGAATCAGCGAGGTGAACCCCGGCCCGGCTGGAGCCGCTGCCGGACAAGCCGTTGCCACCGATGGTGCAGCTCCTGACGATCATCTCAGAGTTGCCCATCGCCGAGAGACCGTTGTAGCTATTGCTCGTCATCAGGCAGTTTTCGATCCTGACTGTCATGCCGGTGCCGTTCATAATAACGCCGCGCCGTGCGTTGCGCAAGGTGCAGCCGGAAAGGCGCACAACAGCATCTGGATCGGCTACAGTGATATTCATAGCCGTATCGGCGTAACGAATCTGCGCGTTCTCCAGCGTAGCCCTGGCTGTCGACGAGTTAAGAACCATGCCCGCCCAATCTCCCGGAGCCGGGGCCGTTGCGGCACCGTCGCCGTTCGTATCGCCGCCGGCGGTATCGTCCTTCAATGACGTGAAGATCACGGGCTGCTGAGGGCTGCCAGTTACGATGAGCGAACCGGAAACTTGGATGTCGGAATTTCCCTGGAACTTCACCACCGTCCCCTGCTCGATTGTCAACACGAGCCCGGCAGGGATGATGATGGGGCACGTGACGAGAATGGGGCCGTAGTCTGGACTCCATCTAGCGTCTGTGCTCAAAGACCCACAGTAGCCAAGCGTGAAAGCCGCAACGTACTGGTCGTCCGGCACCTCGCCGGGAATGAGGTCGTGGTCTTGATCCAGTGCATTGCCCTGTGCGTCGAGTATCTGCGGCCCGATTACCAGTTCGTAGGCGCCGGCGGCTCCGAGCGGCGGCTGGAAGCTCAGCTCCAGTGTATGAGCATTGGGCCATGACGCAGTGATCGCATTCGCGACAGTGCCATTTGGGCCGATGAAACTGACGATGTCGTCCGAGACGGCGAAGCTGGCTGGATTCATCTCGCGGTCGAACTGGAGCCGGAGCGACTGAAGGGATGGGACAATCGCTCCCGGGGGAGAGTGCGATGCCACGTACGGGTCCGGAGCTCTGAACAGGCAGAACTCGCCCGACTCGCTCCACGAGTCGACTACGAATAGCTTGGATGCTGCCGCGTACCGGT
>Ga0172363_10004121_pt1 | contig 11754 bp, 12 predicted proteins | sample LakKivs2_kivu2a2_FD_114541 | JGI IMG/M metagenome (GOLD analysis project Ga0172363, IMG submission 114541) | Sediment microbial communities from Lake Kivu, Rwanda - Sediment s2_kivu2a2 | ecosystem: Environmental > Aquatic > Freshwater > Lake > Sediment | place: Rwanda: Western Province, Lake... | reverse complement strand
TTTTCATAAAAAATCAATAGTTCCTAAAAGCCCTTTTTTTTTAATATATATAATAAAAAAAAAAGATTATGGATTTAGAAGTTTTTTATCGTAGAAAAAGAAGGATGTTTAATGATATGTTAGAGATAGGGTGGTCTTTCAAGACTATCCTATCCCGTTTAAGATTAAACTACCCAGATTATATTTATTTATACCCAGAGAAACCAGATTTATTGGCTTTCTTTAAGATAGTAGATTTACCAAATGGGGGTGGTAAATATAAGTTTAATGTTATAAGACCTGTTGATTATCTACACGATGACGGCATTTATCAAGTGTTTAATATAAGAAATAGAAATGAAATAGATTATATTATGAGGTTTAAGAACGAGATTGATTTTATAGATTTTCATTCCTACACCAGTTCAATAGCCGAGATTGAGGAGGAGTTAAAAAATAAAAAACTATATGGCTAATGTTTATTCTATTATTTATCCGAGATTTGATAAGAACTTTAATGAGAGGTTTGATACTTGGTTCCAAGCTGATCCTACTGGTCTTTTTGTTTTTTATATTGAGCCTACATCTTTTGACGAGATCCACAAGTTCATCTTAAATACAAAAAAAGAACCGAAGCGTTGTTTCTTTAATATGGGTGATGAAGTTTTAGTCCTGAAAAAACATTTATCTAACTGGAAATACTTTAAGCAGTTTGATATAGATATTGATAAGTTCATATGGCTTAGAGCAGATTTTAGACCTATTCAGGGTTGGTTGCCTTTTGTTGAGAACTTCAACACGGGTATTATTTGGTGGGAAAAACCAGAGAACTATTTAACTCATCACATAGCGGCTGAGTGGTTTGACCCTAAACTTATAGAAAAGATTTATTATAGATTTGGTATTTATGGAATAGAAGTCGCGCTTGATTTGGACTTTCATACAAACATAGTTGAAAAATACTTAAAGCGTGAATATACCAGTAGTTTTACTGCTGATTGTGTTTCGTTGGATTGTCTTCGGAGTTCTTATTTGAAGCTTCACTAATCTCCTGATACTTTCTTATTATCATAAATATAGTATAAATAATAGATACTATATAAAAAATCATTTTAATAAATAAATCTACTTCACTAAATCCAACTATGAAAGTTGAAGCGTTGAGTAGTATAATCTTATCAGTTATTATTTCTTGAAGTGCCTTCATTTTTTTCTTTCCATTTTTTAAGCATTTCCTCATTTGTAAAAGTTTGCTTGATTGGTCTTTTTAAAGTTCTAACCTCTTGCGTTCCTTTCCCAACAACTATCACATCCATATTCTTTGTTCCAACTATCTCCATATATTCCATATTTTTTAGGGATTACAAACTGATTTGTTGAAATCCTGCCTCTTTCGGGTATAACGCCATCCCCATCTGTAAGTTGTGGGTTTTGATACTTCGGATATAAAAGTGGTCTTTCTCTTAAAAAGTTGAGCGCTTTTTGTATGTAGCTCTCGGCTGTATTCATAATCTCAGCTCTTAAAAACTTCATATCCTCTATCGGTATTGTTTCACCAGTTTCGCTCGTATTTCTTAAAAGACCCTTATTAAAAATCTTTGTATGTAAAAACGGAAGGGCTTTCCACAGAGCATAGTTACATAGTGGTTGTGAAAGATAATCTTGAAGGAAAGTTCTGTTGTCGCTGGAAAGAGTATTTAACCGAACTTGATTTCTGAGCTCGTCATAAAAACTTGAACCTATATAGTTTTGTAGCCAGAGGTCTTGTGCTTGAAGTATATAGGGTTTTAACTCCAAAGGATCTATATTAAAGTTTATGGAAGTGAAAGCTTTAATCTTACTTTCACTTACTAAAAGAACTTCATTTTGTGCCATATCTATAAATATATTTTTATCCGTTTTGCTCTACTTCATTTAGACCAAGAAAGTTATTTATTTGTTCGTCGTTCAATCCAAATCCAGAGGTAAGCATCAACTTCGCCTGTTCCAGAGTTATTTTTTCTTGATTGTATTGACGAACAATCCTCATAAGTCCCTGAAACTGCCGACCACTTAAAGACCTTATAGCTTCATTTGTCTCCAAACTCTCTGGGGTGGTTCCTGTTGAACTTTCCCCTGTTGTAAGTATATTCTCCTCAAAAAGAGTTCTGGGTTCAATAGAGAGCGTTATATCACTATTCTTACAAGTCCTTAAAAGATACTCAAACTCCTTCAATAAAAACTTTTGTATTGGTTTAACTACGGTGCTGTTGAAATGTTCGTAGGCTGTGAGGATTTCATCTTTGTTAGAACCAAGACCACCTCCACCTTCACGAATACCTAAAAGAAGTGGTGATGATATACGATGAGCTGTAAGTATTCTTGATACGACCCTTTGATCCAGTTGAATATAATAACTATCATTTTCAGCTCTTAAAGGGGTTACATCAGGCGTAGTAGCTGGATCATCCGAGAAGCTTATGAAAAATCTACCGGCGTTTTCTGAGCCAGAGAAAGTTTCATTTATTCTCGTGTAGATGTCCTGTTGTTCCTGAGGGTCGGGAATGCCGTTCTTAAAGCTTATCCATAGAGAAGGAACCAATCCGTTTTGTAGATTTGAGTTGTGAAAAATACTGGTTTGTATATCTGTAAGACAATCATTTACTGCTCCGACCCAGTCGCTCAGAGGGTATATATCATTTCCCGGTGAGTAATCTTTGGCGTAGCAGATTTGATTTGGTCGTTCTTTTGATAGGTTTTTATCTAACTTACAAAGTTCCACTACTCCATATTTACGCCAGTTTTTCCACTCATAACAAGAATAATAATATTCTACTTGTCCGTTGGTTTTGTTAGGCTTTCCTGACCTTACTTTCGTAAAATCCATATGGTATAAATCTGCCCCATTACCAAGTTTATTCCATACGGCATTTACTGCGAAACCGCCGTGTAGTATATAATCAAGAGCACACTTCTCAAATAACTCGCTGAGTGTTTCTTTTGGATTAGCCATAGGAACTTCACCTTCGGCTTTAAGTCCTTTTCCTATAACAGCGTCATATTTAGAAAGGATACAAGTTCTATTCATAGATGATTGATTATAGAGCGTTACTATAAGGTTAGGCCAGAGATTATCCTTTCCAAACAAGACCCAATCACCAGAGTTAGTTTCAACGAACTTTGGTAGGAACTGCCCTATATCACCAAAAGAAAAGAACTTAAACTTTTTATCTTTTTCCATTTTTATTGTTTATTTTTTTCTACGATACTCCATATCAAACCTATCAAGGTCATAGTAGCCGACACGATTTCGGTAGTTTCACTATCACTAAGAACTCCGTTGTAAAATAATAACCCTCCTACAAAGGTTAGAGTATGTCTTATTAAACCGAAGATTTGTTCTTTTTTCATTTTTGTTTTCATATTTTTTTAGTAAGTTTGTTGTCTAAAAGGCTTTATCTTGAAATATAAATCCTTTCTATAAAAATGGAACTTATTTCTCTGCGGGTTCAGGGATATTGATGTAAAAAATCCATTTGTAGCAGTGTCTGTATTTGGTTGTGGTATGAAGGTCTTAAACATAAAAGTTTCTATCGGGTATATGAACCTCCAAGAACTTAAAAAACCATCAGAGTTGGATACTGCCTGTGCTCCATATACCTCTGCTGTTCCCACCTCTGATGCCGTCCCATACCCAGTCAGAGTTTTCATCGGCGTAAAAGTTAGTTTATTATTTACATACCCATATATATCCTGATTAAATCTACCAGAAACTATTTTATTCCAATCTCTACTTAGTAAAAAGTTATTATTCACTTGATATGGTGGTCTATATACTTTTGATAGTGTAGATGGTGTTGTTCCCAACTCCACCAGAGGATGCCAAGCGTAGAAGTTGCCATCAAAAGCAGGACTTGAACGGAACTCAGCTTGTATTGAAGTTAGAGAGCCTGATGGATTGATTTTTATAGTGTGCCATATTTGATACCAACCATCACCGACTGCTCTCCACCCCCCTTTTGATGATGTTGTATTTGGTCTAAATATACCAGCATCATTTACCCAGGTAAAAGATGAACCCTGTTGTGATGAGCCAGCGGGTGCTCCATCTATTTCTATTGAGAAAGGGGGTGTAATGGCTCCTGTTAGTGTTTTTACATACACACTAAAAACATAGTCCGTATTGTGTAGTATTCCCACGAGGTTAGGTGTTTCTATCACCGAGTATGTAGCAGAGATATTAAATCTGGTTGTATTCATCTTTCCATCTGGTGCGGATATCAGACCAACTGAAAAGGTTGGAGCTCCATTCGGGGTGTTCCATTTCACGAACTCGTCATTTCTGAAAAATATAGTTCCACCGGTGGTATATATACTCTCTATTTTACCACCAGAAAAATCCTGGTATGTAGTGGGTGCCAGATGAGCACCACAGATTTCTATATTCCTTCTCTGTGTTACGGGTGCGTTTGTGGTTTTTATCATACCTGTTGTGATTAAACCTCTTTCCAACTGGGGAGAACCTATACGCATAGTAAAATCATAAAAGACACCTGCGTTCATATTAAATCCTATTTTTATGGTCTGAAACGCACAGAGAGCGGTATTGTTAGTTCTAGTCACACTATATCTGGTCAAAGTGGTTGATGGAGTGAAAGACACTATTGAGTTTGATTGAAATGAACCATTAGCGGCTCTTTCTTCATTACCTACATATCCATTTGTGGGTGGATTAGGGTCTGCTATTTTTTTTACATATGCCGTGGCGCACCAAGATTGTCCTGCCGTAGCAGCTATAACCTGAGTTGATGCTGGTAAAAGAAAAACATCAGTTGTGTTTGATGGTGTCCCAGTAAATCTTACATCTACATAATCTACTATTGTTCCATCGGCAGCAGTTTCTGTTCCTATGGCTACTATTTGTCGGGTTAGATTTCTTGGTTCTATCTGCCAAGGTGAAGTTCCGGGTGTTCCTACCACACCACCTACAAAACTATTATTTGGTATTGTATTTGTGCTCCCTCCCGGCCAAGGTGTGATATTGGTGCGCATTGTTGTCTGTCCTGATGGTATTCTTAAAGTCAAATCTACTCTATCCCAATCACCCACTGCGTTTGGAGTTGCGGTGGCACTCACTATATAGTTGGTTGTTTGTAGCTGTGGAAAGGTTTTTGTAGTGGGGTTCCAACGGGCAGCATTGAAAGTTGTTTCCCCAGTATTTAATATAAAAAACTCTATCTGTTGGTTGTCTTCCCCTCTCACATATGTAGTCAAAGAAAAAGTTTCACCAGCAGTCCTATTCAGTATATCCCAATGGAACCTTATACCAAGGCTGGAAGATTGAGTTGAACCCACTCTCCAACTTGTATATTCACCCCATATATCTTTCTTATATTCTTTTTCCCATATTGTTTTGGATTTTACCCACCTACTATCATTTGGATTGTAGTTATTAAAAATATAGTTCATAGTTTCTGATGTAAAAGTCAGGCTTGAAGTATCCAAGTCCCATACGGAGAAGGGTTGCTCTCTATTATATGTATCCGCTCCTGTTGATATTTTTAGGTATTTATACCCATTATTTCTGGCGTGTAGTGTTATGTTTTGAGAGTGGGTTGCCATATGAAAAAAAGCACCATTTATATCTTGTAGTGTATTATCGGGTGCGCCATCAAGACCACCAAATCCTACCGAGTATGTCCCCTCCTGTGGATTGAGTGTGCCTGTTATATACTCTCTCCTCGCCCTTGGAACTCTACCACCGGGTGCTACAAAAGCGCCGTGTCTATTATATCTACCCTTCCTGAATGTCGGGGAACTATATATGAAAGCGAACTCGGGTGTGATTGCTTGATTATCAAACTGATATTCTACTAGAACTATTTGGAGAAACCCTGATGGTATTAGTGTTGGAAAGGTCATTTCCAATCTATACCAAAGATTATCCAGAGGTGTTAGTTCTGCTTCTACAAAAAGTCCTACCTGTTCCAGAGTTATACCATCAAAACCAAATTTTATTTGTATTGAACTTATCGCTGAGTTGCCTGTATGGGTGGTATTGAAAAATATACTCCCTGTTGCTTCCCCCTGAAATGGTTTGAGATATACTCTATATGTATAGTATGTTCTGGCTTCCAGAACTGATGCTGATACTTCTTGTATCAGTCTTTCTCCTATTTGTTGATAGTAGCATTCCACGCTCTCTATACCAGAGATTTTTTCTATTTCAGTGGGATAATCATTAGTGGTATTAGTCGTATCAAAGTCCCCTGTAAAAGAAAGTATATTCGGTATTAGTGTCCTATCCCTATCTACATCACTCCAAAAAACATTATCATTAGGAAAAAGATTTGAGTATAGTATATCATTCGTGATTGGTTGGTTCAGTGTCGAACCCTGTGTTGAAGTCCAGTATAGTCTATCATCTGGAACTAAACTCTGAGTTCCCACTGCCGACAAAGCGTCCTGCCACTCTTGGTATGATGGGATATACCAATCATTATATCCATTTATCAGTTTATCTTTTATTATATCCGCTGCCTGTCCCTTTTTCCCTACTTGTTGTTGGTTGAGCTGAGTATCTATTTTTCCAGAGAGTTCATTTACCCCGACAATCTGCTTACCAAAATCACCCCAGTCATATCTACCATCAAGGTCATCTAGTGCGGCTACATAAAAAATCCTTTGATTTGTATCCACCTTATATACTACTCCACCTCCATATCTTTCACCCACGCTCGGAATATAACAATCCGTAGGAGGGCAGTTCCCATCAGGGCAAGGATCATCATCTAAAAAAACATAAGCAGTTAAATCCTCGTTTTCGGATATAAAACTTGTATATTGAACTTCCTGCTCTCTTAAAGCCACCTGTGCTTCAATAACCTCAACTATTCTATATGGGTTCATAAGTGAAACATTTGTGTTGAAAGTTCCACTATTTCCTACTTGAAACTCAAAAGTTCCCTGAGCTTTAATATATATTTTTCCATTTGATAAATCCTCCTGAGCTTGACTACTCACAAGATTAAAACAAAGTTTAATAAACCTCGTGTTTTTTGTGATTACATCTGGCTTGAAAGTTTTTGTTTCACGAGAAAAAATGTTCGTAATCGTGATAGGAAAAAACCCGTATGTGAAGTCGTTTATAGCATCACAATAAATAACTATTTGATTGGATCCAGCTCCGAATATATTTACCATACTATATAAATATAGATATATAAAAAAAACCCCAAGTCGTATATGACCTGAGGTTTTCTTTTTTGTTAGTTTTTTTTACATTTAAGTCGTTACAATCGTAGCTGCCGTCCAAGTAAATCCTGACATAGAAGCTGTTGAAGTCATAAAGAAACACGGGTTCGGTTCCTGATGTTGTAGTGTGTAAGAATAACCACTCATATCACCAGGAGCGGTTCCTGTCTGGATTGTTCCAGCTGATACTTGTGCTCCTCTTGTTAAACCAACAATCCACCACCTACCGTTGTTGTCTTGAAATACTGCGCGGATAAATCTATTTCTTGTCAGTAAGTTCAGTTGATTTCTCCTATATTGTTCTAACTTGTGAAACACCATCAACAAATCACCTTGATAAAATAAGGTTCCCGAAGCGGGTGCGATTGTTGCTGTTTCAGTCCAAGATGTAGTATCTTTTGGTATATCAAACTGAAAGAAAGTTCCTGAGCCTTGTAGTGAGTCCAACCTTGAAGCCGTGAGTCCAAAAGTCGCTCCTGTCTGTGAATATGAAGCACATATCCAGAGTTGTTGAATGCCACCTACTGCGTCTATCGGATCCAGATTTATCCCATTTGTTAAAAGGGTGTTTATTATTGCCATTTTGAGTTATTATTTTTTTAGTTTAAGCTCTACCATTTTGGACGAAAGATGAATATACAGCTCCAATACCCGCTCTATAAGCTGACAACATACGGATTTGGTCGTTGTCTTTGGAATACCAGATTGAGATTTTATCTTGGTCGTCGGTTAGACCGGTTACGACTACGAGATGTTCTTTGGGTCCGCAGAATACTCTGCTGGAAGTTCCAAGACCCGCTACTGGAACGGCTGTGATATTCGTTCCTGGAATAACTACTCCTTGACCTAAGCCTGAACCAATAGTTGCCTGACCCGGATTAAAATGGAAGTAGTTTAGTTCTACAAGCCTTCTTGTAAGAGTTCTAAATACATTATAACTCATATACATATACAAGTCATCTCTGCTTCTTACTCCTGTTGGTATACTATCAATAAGAGCATTTACGCCGTCCCAGATTGTAGAGAAAGTCCAACCACCACCAGTTTCAGTTACAACGCCGTTTGATGCGGTCATACCTGTTATGATGTCGGTTCCTAGGATTGTCTCAAAGTTTAATCTTGTAGCTTTTACTGCTTCATCAGCGAGGAACTGCTCCAAGGGGTATTGTTCGTTAAAAGCGCTTGGACTCATATTAGCCGACAACCAATAACCTCTTAAATCTTGAAGACAAAGGTTTTGTTTAGATTGTCTGTTTCTTACGGTTACAGATACTTTTTCATAACTCACGGTTCCTGTATCAGTCCAACCACAAGCGCGAGTTCCGAACTCCATTTGTGATAGGTTCAGGATGTTTATATCAACCGTTCCAGCCGAATATCCTGGTTGAACATTGACATAGTTTAATAGGTCGGCACCCAAGATTGCGCGTCCAATCAAGATGCCTGAGTTTTGGTCTGTATAAGATGCGAGACCTGCGAGGTTTAGTGCCATTTTTTATTTATTATTTTTTTTAGTTTTTTGCGAATAACTCGGTATGTTTTTTAATCATTTGTAATCTTTTCTCAACTACATCCTCGGTGTCTTTCATAGCTCCAAAAATGCTTCTTGATACTGGTTCTGCTGCTGGTGTATTCTCAAACTCAGAGTATTTGTTTTTCATTTTTCCTAAATCTTCTTTAAGAAGTTGAACTTCATTTACAATCATCTCCATAGCTTCTTTTACTTTCTTGAAATCACCAACTTTCTCCTCAACAATCTTTTCTATTAAATCAACTATATCAGCCGGTGCCTCCTCCTCTTTTTTCTCACCAACTTCAATCTCAACTTCCTCTAAGGCTTGTTTTTCTGTGATAGTTAGGATTTGTCCGTTGCTATCAACCACGATTTCAGCAGTTTCTGTTTGGTGTGCTCCAACTGGTGCGAGTTGTTTAGAGCCGTCCTCGGCTACAACATATAGAGTTGAACCTACTACTAGTTCTTGACCTTCGGCAGTTTCAACTTTTGTTCCATCAATCAAAGTAGCTGTTGCGAACTTTTGTTCGTTAAATGTATGTAGAATAGGTTTTAAGCCTAAAATAGTTCTAATAACATCAAGTTTTCCTATATCCATTTTATTTTATTTGTTTTTATATACACTATAAATATATAGTATTAGTTTTGTCCCGACTGGGGTATAAAATCACCCTCAACTGAAAAGCCTTTAAGCTCACCTTTTTTTATTCTATCCCATACTTTTTTATTATTTACTCTCATTTTAACCATCCAAGTTCCTACTGGTAAATCAGTAAATCCATATTTTTTTGATTTATCTAAATCTGGATCTTCTATAATCCAGCTCTCAAAAATATATGTATCAGCTGGTTTAGAAGGATCGTGGTCTTGATTTGTAGAGTGAGTAGATTGTGTTTTCATAAACTTCTCCTGTATCTTGAATATAGTTTCTTTTGTAAAAACTACAAAATAAACCTCACCAGTATCTTTGTCTTTTCTGGGGATTTCCATATTAGGAACCATAGCGGGTCCAACGAGTATTTGTTCGTCCTCGTCCATAAACATTTGGCTCAGTAAATAACCTCTGTTGGGCATATCGTAAGGCTCACGACCGGGTCTGCCTGATACACGCCCTCTTTTTTGTAGCCTGAAAGTTCCGTCTTTGTATTGTGTAAAATATCTACTCCAATAATGACGGCAGTTCGCGCCTCCTTTAAATAACCAAATATCGTAGGTTAAAGTTCCTCTGGGTCCAAATCCAGCATTTACCGCCATAGCGCTCATAGCTTCTATATCCGTAAAAGTGTAGTATTTATCAAGAGCTTTCATCTGGCGACAAAAACTTCTGCTATTGGAACTTAAACCACCTTCATATTTATAGAGCATTATTTGACCTTCTATTCCGTCCTCAAATCCAGGTAAAAGTTCATCTGGAAAAACTGCTCCTCCACCTAAATAAGCATTCGCAAAGATTTCTTTTAAGGCTTCTTCTGTGTATCCAGTTTGAGAAGCGAACTCTAAAATCAAATCCTCAACACCACTTTTAGAGGCTTCAATATATCCGAAAGTTTTATCTTTCTTTTTTAGTGGTTGTGTATATGGAAGTAGATTGGATACATCTACACTCATATTCTCCCAGGTGTCATAACATATAGCGGCTGCTTGCTCTTGGTCGTATCCTTCTTTTGATATTAAATATTCTATACAACGGGAAACATATTCGTCTTTACTTTCTGTCGCAGAAGGTTCAATAAAAACTTCCTCATCAAAACTATAAAAATCTACTTGAATAGCTGGTTCCTCTACAAGTGCTACGGCATAGACACCTGATATATCATCATCATCTAAAACTTTCAGTTCTATTATATTTTTTTCCATACATATAAATATATTTTTATAGGGTTGTCCTATATTTAATCTTTTGTTGTGCTTCCATAACTGATGATATATCACCTTCAAGAACATAGGCTTTAACTACTGGGGCTTGGTTTATATTTCTTTGTAGGCTTTGTAGTTGATCCTCCAATCCGAGAATGCCACCTGTTGCGAACTTACGACCTCCTCCTGCTTGGTTTATGGCTGATATAAGACCCCCATACATACGAGTTGAGCGTCTATTGACTACAAACTCTCCGCCTTCCAACTCACCAAAAGAAGTCCTTATTCCACCCTGACTATGAAGTGGCCCTATTAAAACACCACCCCGAGCGAACTTACTTGGTTGTGCCTCATTTTCATCTCCACTTGAAGCTCCTTGATACTGAGTTCTTTTGATACGAGTTATGGCTGCTGTATTCATAATCGCTGCCGTGGCGATTGCGGCGAACATAGCTATACCTCCATCAAACTTCGGATACTGAGCCAGAATAGAGGTGACGCTTTTTGCCGCATCAACATAGGCCATTTGTAGTTGAAGTTTTTTCTGCTTCTCAAAACTTTCCTTAGCTATTTTTTCTCTTTCCTCCTCGGTGAGATTTTGATTATTTAAGGCGTTTTCTTTTCTAACATTTTCTAAATCCATAGCAGCTTGAATGCTCGCTCTAAAAACTTCAAGTCCTCCATTTATATCATCCATCCTTGCCTGTCTTTCGGCCCCACGGATTTCTTTTTTCTTTGCTGCGATTTGATTTTCTATTTCAATAGTGCTTTCTCCATAATCTCTATATACTTGAAGTTGAGCCTCTAAACCTTCAAGTTCAAGTTGCCTCATTTCCTCCTCTATGTTGTATCCTTCGGCTGCTCTATTTAATAAAAGTGTTTGTTGTTCTGTATAATAATCTTTGGAATAACCAAGAGATTTGGAGAACTCGTCCTCACGAAGTTTTTTTAGTTCCTCTGTTGTTTTTGTTTCCTGAGCTATTCTCTCATCATCACTTTTTTTCTTTTCAGCAGCTTCCAAATCATCATATTTTTTATTTATATCAGCTATTTCTTTTCTTTGATTTTCCTTAAACATTTCCTCTAAAACCAAGTTCCCTTTTACAAGTTCTAACTCTTTGTCGTATCTTTCTCTAACTTGGTCTAACTCTCTACTTCTATCGTCCATTGCC
>Ga0172363_10004119_pt1 | contig 11755 bp, 11 predicted proteins | sample LakKivs2_kivu2a2_FD_114541 | JGI IMG/M metagenome (GOLD analysis project Ga0172363, IMG submission 114541) | Sediment microbial communities from Lake Kivu, Rwanda - Sediment s2_kivu2a2 | ecosystem: Environmental > Aquatic > Freshwater > Lake > Sediment | place: Rwanda: Western Province, Lake... | reverse complement strand
TGCTAAAAGGGTAACTTAGGCCTGGATCAAAAAAGCAGGGAATTGGTGAATTAAACCAGATTCCTGTGAATCTGGAGGTATATGTGATCCAGACCCTTTATTAGGGATGGGATGTAATTAATAAGAGTCCGCTTAAAATATTTAAAAGTATGTGGAGAAATTAGCAAATTGTAAAAATGTCAAATTTGACAAAATAACATAAGAATTTAACAGGTTAGAGCTTCCTGTTGTTTATCTTAATCTTTTCTTGCATCGAGGTATACGCAGCATTTTCTAACGCTGTCTATTAATTCTCTTATATCTATTGGTTTTGTTAGATAATCGTATACGTAGGAGCCTAGTTCCCATAGTTTTTCGTGGTCTTTTGTTCCTTTTCCTGTGATTATCTCTATTGCAACCTCTCTTATTAGACCTCGTTTAACTATCTCTTTTATTGTTTCCCATCCGTCCATGTTTGGCATCATTATGTCCATCAGTATTATGCCTCTGAAGCCTTTTTCTAGTTGTCTGAGGCATTCTTCTCCGCTTTCTACTGTTATAACATCGTATTTTTGTTTTTCAAAAAGAACTCTTAAGGACGTTAGTATGTCAATTTCATCATCAACAACCATAATTTTATTGTTCATTATTCTCCCCACCCACAAGATATTGATATATTATATCATGACAATATTTATCATTAGCTGTATATAAACCTATCCTGTAAAAATGTCAACAAGAAAAAATTAAAAAAGAGAATTTATGGTTTAGTTTGTAGTGTGTTTTGTCTAAATTATGTCCTCACTAATTATCTGAGTAATAGTTGAAGTAATTGTGATAATTGTTGTAGTAGATGTTGTGCTACTTGACTGACTGCGGGACTGCTTTGAGATTGCTGAGAACCACTACTTTGCTGTTGACTGCTTTGACTGACTTCGTCATTTTTCGGCATAGTAACAGACAATGTTCCCCAGTCACTCTCAGCACCATGAGTATCTTTGGCTTTTGCTTTAATTGTATAGGTTCCTTGGTTACTCCAAGTATGCTTTACGTTTACATTTTCTCCTGATGAATAAGGCCCAATCCACTCTTCTTTGTTGGTATCACCCCAGTCAATATAATAATAGACATCCTGGCCATCTGGATCTACCGCATTGAACGTATATTCATATTCTATTTTTGCTTTTCCATTTGTCTGACCAGTAATGGAAGGTGCAGTTGGGGGATTCAAATAGGGCCCCATTAATGGATACAAATCTTGATTGTCTCCACCGGGGATATTATAAGGTGTATCGCCTATTCCATCGCCATTATTATCTTCACCTGTATAGTCATCCCAGTAGTTCCCTTCTTCAAGAGTACTGTTATACCAAATATTAGAATCACTACTTTTATCGTCATATGCATTTTGGCCATTGTCTATAAAATCATTATGATAAATTTTATTGCTTCGTGCCGTTTCTGATATTTTTACGCCTATGTTATTTTTAGAGATAATATTAGAATATACACCATTGTAGTTAGAAGTAAAAGATATATGAATGCCGTTGTTATTATCTGTAACTGTGTTTCCAGTAATAACATTCATGTGGGAAATATCTACCAAAATGCCTTCATCTTGATTGTTTTTTATCTTGTTTCCTGTTATCTTATTTCCATTAGAGCTATCAAGATTAATGCCTTCGCCATTGTTTTCAATGATATTATCTTGGATTATGTTATAGTGTAAATCTGTATAAATGCCGTTGTAAGTTGACCCGCTATTTCTTATAGTGAAACCATTAATTTTCACACCATCACAAGCTAAGTGTACTACATTACCTGATCCACCACCATCAATAATTGTAACATAAGCGCCACTTTCACCAATAATCTCTAACATTTTATTCACTACAATATTTTCATAGTACGTTCCAGGCATTACTTTAATAGTATCGCCATCCTTTGCATGATCAATAGCCGCCTGTATGGTTGGATAATCATCTGGTACAATGATAACATCCGATGTTGACATTGTATTTGATTGTAGTTTGATCGTACAAGATTTTAATTCTACTTTCATTCCTATTGCTGACAAAGCCGTCAAACTTGTCAGTAGAAAAATGCCTAATATTCCTATTGCGATTATCTTCTTCATTTTCATTTCCTCCCAAATTTTAAAATTATATGATATACTTATTATCTAAATTACTATATATAAATATTATGGAACAAATATCCTGCAACAAAAAATAAAAAAAGAGTTGTTTACTGATTGTTTTCTTTGAATTCCTCTAAAAACTCACAGAGCGCCTGAACACCTTCCATAGACATAGCATTGTAAATAGACGCCCTCATACCACCTACGTCTCTGTGACCTTTCAAACCAATTAAACCCTTAGCTTTTGCTTCGTCAACACATTTCGCTTCAAGCTCTGGTGTGGAAAGGTTAAAGGTAACGTTCATCAATGAACGAGACTCTTTCTTAGCAACACCTCTGTAGAAACCATTTGATTTATCAATTACATCGTAAACCATTTTTGCTTTCTTACGGTTCTGTTTCTCAACAGCAGTTATTCCACCAAGTGATTTCAGATGCTCTAGAACCATCTCACAAAGATATATAGCAAAACACGGAGCAGTGTTATAAAGCGAGTCTTTTTCCACATGGGTCTTCCATTTAAGCATAGTTGGTGTGTTCTCAGGAACCCTATTGATCAGATCATCACGTACTATCACAACAGTTACACCAGCAGGGCCAAGGTTTTTCTGAGCACCAGCATAGATTACACCGAATTTTTTGACATCAACAACCTTGTCCATAAAATTAGAAGACATATCACAAGCCAATGGAACCTCACTTGGAACCTTTGGCCATTCGAACCATTCAATCCCACCTATCGTCTCGTTACCAGTTATATGGGCATAGGCTGTATTGTTGCTAAACTGTACGTTACTTGGTATATATGAAAACTTTTGATCCTCTGATGATGCGACTATCTTTACCTCGCCATATAGTTTAGCTTCCTTAATCGCTTTTTTAGCCCATGCACCAGTATGCACATACTCCATTGGCTTACCAGGTAACTGTAGGTTCAAAGGCACCATAAAAAACTGGGTTGAAGCACCGCCTTGCAACCATAACACCTTGTATTCATTAGGTATACCCATAAGTTCCCTGAGCAAATCAGAGGCTTTCTTATGCACTTCGTCGTACTGTTTTGATCTATGGGATATCTCTAAAATAGACATGCCAGCTCCACGAAAATCCAATAACTCCTCCTGCGCTTTTTTAAGTACATTAAGTGGTAGAGTCGCAGGCCCTGCATAAAAATTGTAAACACGTTTTACCATAATTATTCACTCCCCATATTTTTGAACCACTGTATAAACAAAAGAGATTTAAAGAATTCGGTAAAATATTTGGTAAGAAATGTAAAACAAGGTTTATAAAAGATTAAATAGAGAATAGATGGCAATATATATAAATAACCTTAATTAATTATAAAAATTATGAGGTAAATATGAAGAAGATAATCTTATTAATTCTTATAACATGTATGTTTATACTTACAAATTTGGTAGTGTTGCCTATCACAGCCAGTGAAGTTGGTAAAAATCCATTAGCTGATATATCAGCGTCTAAGACATCATGGAAAGGTGATGGGAAAACAGATTATTGGGCTGTGCTTATCGGAGTAGATTTCAATAAAGTATTGGGTCGTGTTTTTATTATTCCTTTTGAAGAATACGTTAATGATATGTATAATACACTGCTTGTTTCAGATCACTGGAAAGCGGATCACATAAAGGTAATTATAGACAAAAATGCAACGCAAATTAATATAATCAAGGCACTACGTTGGCTAGGTAAGATGGCAGATGGCGATGACGTTTGTTTGGTCTATTATGTTGGCCATGGGTATTATCTAAATTTAAAAGCAAAAAAGTTGGGAATTAATATACCAATTGATTTGCCACCTTTCGATGAAAAGGATAGGTGTGATGAGTTTATCACGACATATTGGAGCGGAAAAAATCCTTTTGCTATAATAACTGATGATCTAATGAATAGTTTGTTGAATAAAATACATGCAAAAGGAGTTGCAGTTATTTTAGATAGTTGTTACAGTGGTGGTATGAGTGATATAGACAATAGTAAAGGGTTTTTTAGAAGATTTTTAAATCATAGCTTATCTAATTGGATGAGAGATTTTTCAAGACATATCAGTAAAAAAGGGCGTGTAACCTTGATGGCTTGTAGAGAAAATGAAACTGCCCTAGTGACTTTTGCTAAAATGTTTGGGAGTGGTTTTGTAAGAGAAGGATTACAAGGCTATGCTGATAACAATAAAGATGGTGTGGTGTCTGTTGAGGAGGCATTCGCTTATGGAGCTCCACGCTATAAAGAACTCTGCAATAGTATTTTTGGCGAAAATATTTATCCTGTAATCGATGACAGATACGATGGCGAATTGGTACTGACTGATGCAGATCTTCCGCCAAGCTTACCAAATTTAACCTCCAAGGTTATGATTGGAATACCTAATGAAGTCTTCAAGTTCAGTGTGTCAAGTATTGATCCTGAAAATGATAGAATCCGATATGGCTGGAATTGGAGAGATGACAATGTAAGCGAATATAGTAAAAATTGGGGATACGATGCTGAAGAGTGGAGTGATTATTATAATTCGGGGGAGGTATGCACTATGCAACACTCGTGGGTTAATCCTGGTGTTTATACAGTTCGGGTTAAAGCTCAGGATGAGCATGGTGCCGAAATAATTCCTAATTGGGATTATTCAGGTCTATGGACTGAACCTTCGTATATACTAATTCCATCAGATAATGAAACAGTCGATCAATATCAAATAATGGCCCCTAACGGATGTTGTTTTAATAACTGTTCAATTGCACAATCCTTTACTCCAAATCTCACTAGTTTATCAAAAATAAAGCTTAAATTAGCTTCTGATGTACCTGATGATATTTATTTGGAATATAAACAAAAATATCCTCTGAACGTTTCCATTAGAAGCAACCTAAGTGGCGAGGATATTGCTAAGGTATCAAAGAAACCATACGGAGAGCTTCGTTTTGGTAAAGACCGCAAGTGGATTGAGTTTGATTTTCCGAATATAACTCTAGTCTCAGGTGAAAAGTATTATATTGTTGTTTCTTGCGATAGCCCTTTATCACTTTATTGTTGGTATGGATTTGATCGGTCGTTTTTTTATCCTGACGTAAACTTTAGCGATCCATATCCTGGAGGCGAATCTTATTATTACGAGCCACTACATTTATTTTGGCATCCTGAAACATACAACGACTATTGCTTTATAACATACGAATAAAAAATATTTTTCTCACCTTTTTTGATAACAACTGTAAAAGACATCTGATAACGCTTGTACAACAAGTCCTTTATAAGCAAAAAAACAGAAGAGTACGTAGTGGTGAGAACAACCATGAAGATATTACTGATGAAAGCTCTAAAAAACAAGTTTGGCATGGAAAAAGAAGATGCAATGGAGCTAGCTAAAACAGTAGAAAAAATTTTCAGAGGAAGAAAAGAAGTAGAAGATATGAAAATAGACAAATACGCACGTGCCTTACTTTATGAGCTACAGAGAGAAAGACTACTAAACCTTAGAAGGGAAGAATTCAAAAAAGAAGGTAAATGGATAAGGAAATACTACTGGTCTTTTAACAACAATGCCATAAAACAAGAGGCATACAGAAAAAACAGAGAAGAAAAATACAAGATATACGAAAAAATACCAAAAGAAGCCTGGCTATTACATTCCTACTAATAGTTAATTGTTTATATCTGGAGGAGTATAAGATTGATAATAGTTATAATAATCTCTTACGGTTTTTTCCTTTTTTCTTTCTTCGCTAACCTCGCATCTTACATCGGCTATTATTTTGTGGAAAGAAAAAGCTGCTATAGATAGGCTAAATATCAATACTATCAAGATAAACAAGTAAATATTTTCTCTTAGAACCGATACAAAACCGTTTTTAATAATATAAAAAACTAATAAGGATAGTGATATCAATAAAAATTCCAATGAAAATATGAATGTTATACCAAGCTTTTGTCTGTCTATCATCTTCTTAAGATGTGGTTGTTTTGCTGGTACTTAAATATTTCTTTATTTCCTGCTCAAATCTACCTAGCTTTAACATTGATTTTTTCATTACCTCATTTGAGATTCTAACTAAAAGCTCAATGTGTTCCTCTCCACAAAACAAGACACCATCTTCACCTATGGGCGCATCTAGACGCTCTGTACTACCTATCTCGACAAGAGGTTTTTTCCCAACCGACTTGATATTTGAGTTTTTGAAACCGCTTGCATTAGCGATTTTAACTATCCTATCTGCCGCAGTGTTTGTCTTGGCCCCTATATGAAGTATAGGTGATTGTGCTAATAACCACAAGATACCTTTATCTGATTTTTCAATTGCCTTTGAAATATCTTCTTTTTTAATGGTTCTATGCCATCTACCCAGGAATTCTGCTTGTTTTTTATCACCAATTTTTGGTATCTGCAAAAGAAGAATTCTCCCTGCGCAGCTACTTGATGTATAGTATTCTTTAGAGTTATTTATCAAATCCAATAATGGGATAATGTCTTTATCTACCTCGTTTTTTAATTGGGCGTTATCAAGTTTTTCTAATGCCCTGTCTTTTGCAGAAATAAACTCTTTTTTTACTCTCATTAACTTCCCTTGATTTTTTTAATAATTACATGAATAACAATAGTAATAAAGGAAAAGTTACCGGCGGGTTTTTTCGGATGAGTGTATTAAATGTTTTCAAATGCTAATTTCATTGTTTCTATTTCTGAGTTATCTTGTTTTATGAGTTTACTTATAACAAAGGTTAAGATAAAGGATAATGGAAGCCCAATGAATATAGGATCTAGCATATTTATCATATAATTATTTGTAATTGTATTACCGATTAACTGTGGTGCCGTTTTGAAATACACAAGAATATACCAGAGCATTGTAAATATAAATCCTCCAAGCATTCCAGCCCAGGCACCTGCTCGACTTATTTTCTTCCAATAAAGCATGAGCGTATATGGCGCAAGAAAAGTACAAGCCATTAAACCAAAGAAAAAAGATGTTAAAACAGCTACTACATCAGGCGGATATAACGAAAGTAATAGTGTTGCTATCACGATACCAAGGGTTGCTGTACGTGTAATCAATATTGATTTTTTCTCAGTACAGTTCTTCATAAATCCTTTTTCACATACATCTCTTCCAATGGATGTACCTGCTGTATGAAATAAAGCACTGGCAGTTGACATCGCAGCTGATAAAACTGCAAATAAGAATAAAATTACAAACCAAGATGGAAACAACTCATTAACAATCAGTGGAACTACTTTATCTGGTGTTCCCGGGTAGGTCAATCCGTTATTTATCATCAGGACATTACATAGAGGCCCAACAGAAAAAGCAAGAAATGTCATTAGTAAAATGAAAATACCTCCATAGGGAATTGCACGTCGCAGAGATTTTTCATCTTTTGCCGAGAGATATCTTATAACAAGTTGTGGTTGAGCAAGTACACCTATACCTACCCCAAATATTAGTGTTAAAAGAAACATGAAAGCAGGCGAAAATGTCTCAGGCATTGATGTTAATGTAGTAAAACCAGCGGGTACTGCAGCCCAGCCTATACCTTTAAGTTGTTCATGTGTTAAGGCTCCAGCTGCTTCGTGTGCTGGTCCAATACCTCCAAGCATACCATATATCCCAATAGCTAGAATTAACATACCAACAAGCATTAAAACTCCTTGAATGGCATGTGTCCACATCACAGCATAAAGACCACCAACAATAAGGTACACACCAACAACAATTGTGAAAATTACAACACAAACCCAATATGGAATACCAAATGTGATCTCAAATAAAGAAGCAATTGCAAGAAAAACAGCTGTTGTATAAAATATCATAAAAACCGCAATTATCGAACCAGAAGTAGCTTGAAGTTTTTTAGAATTAAACCTATTACCCAGCAGTTCTGGAAGAGTTACAGCCTTTAAAGAAAGACCCATTTTTCTTGTTCTAAAGCCATAGAAAACAAATGCTATTAGTATCCCAACAAATATGTTTAGAAACGCAAGCCAAAGAAGCGAATGCCCATAAATAGAGGCCATCCCTGAAAAACCAATAAGAGCTACCGCACTGATAAAAGTTGCACCATATGAAAACGCAATAACAATTGGACCCATTTTTCTACCTGCAACATAGTAATCCTCAGCTGTTTTGGTCTTTTTATAACCAAGATACCCAAGAAATGAAAATACCGCTGCAAAAAGGGTCATAAATATTATAAAAAATATGATATCCATCTCTACTTAACCTCCTTTTTTTTAGAAGGTGTGATTTTTTCATCATCTTTTGTAAAAAATTCAATATATATACCATATAAAACACAAATTATAGCAACAATTATTGTTCCGATCCATGCTACAAAAACCCATGGATCCATTCCAATTATCATACTCATTATCTTTTCCTCCCCATTTTATACTAACTTTTATTTTCTAGCTGAAAACTAGTAATGTGATATATATCTTTCTTAATTTTTTTCAGAAACGATTATATCTAAATAATTTATTCAGGCGGCAAAGAGGGAGGATTGTTATGCCAAGGGATTTCTGGAATCCAGAAATAGAAACAAAATCATTAAAAGAATTAAAAAACCTGCAACTGGAACGATTAAAAAAGTTGATTCACTATGTTTACAAAAATAATGAGTTTTATCATAAGAATTTGAAAAGCGCTAATGTTAAACCTGATGACATTAAAACTTTACAGGATATAGAGAAACTTCCTCTTCTTACAAAACAGGATCTAAGGCATTACTATCCATTTGGCCTACTTTGCACCCCACTCGACGATGTAATAGAGGTTCATGCCTCTTCAGGTACCACCGGTAAACCAGTTGTTGGATCTTATACGAGAAACGATGTAGAGCTATGGGCTGAGGTGATGGCTCGTTCACTCTATGCCAATGGGCTAAGAAAAAATGATGTTATGCAGAACGCGTATGGATATGGTTTGTTTACTGGCGCTCATGGTTTTGAGAAAGGAGCGCAGAAGATTGGTGCAATGGTTATCACCATCAGTTCTGGTAACACAGAGCGACAGATTGATGTTATGAAGGATTTTGGCAGTACAGCCCTTGCATGTACACCATCTTATTCTCTTCATATTGCCGAGGTCGCCGAGGAAAACGGGTTGAAACCTTCAAAGGATTTTAAACTTCGTCTAGGTCTTTTTGGAGCTGAGGCGTGGAGCGACGAGATGAGAACTAACATCGAGAAACGCTGGGGTATTGTAGCACATGAACACTATGGTTTAACAGAGCTTATTGGACCTGGTGTAGTCTCTGAATGTGAACATAAAAAACTTCACATAAACGCAGATCATTTCCTTCCGGAAGTAATTGACCCAGATACGGGTGAGACAAAAGATTTTGGTGAAGAAGGCGAACTTGTTTTTACGACCCTAACAAAAGAAGCTTTTCCAGCTATACGTTTCCGTACAAGAGACCTTGCATCTGTTAGCGACGAAAAATGTGAATGTGGACGTACTCTACCAATCCAGTCACGTATAAAAGGAAGAAGCGACGATATGATGAAAGTAAAAGGCGTCATTATTTTCCCATCACAAATTGAGGCAGCAATTATGCAAGTCTCAGGTATAAGTGACAATTATCAGATTGTTAAAACCAAAAAAGGAGATATTACTTCTTTGTCAGTTGAGATAGAACCAACTGATGAGAGATACAAAGAAGGCCATCTAGAAGATCTAGAGAAACAAACCGAGGCTGCAATCTACCGTATTTTAAATCTAAATGTACCGGTTAAAACCCTCCAACCAAAGACTATACCACGTAGCACTGGAAAAGCAAAACGTGTTATCGAACGATAAAAAATTTATGTCGGTGAGGAAAAGATAAGATTATGATTGAGATTCTTGAATCAATTTTACCTTACATAAAAGGTCTTTGGACACTCCCATGGATACTTTTAGGTTTTATTGTAACATTGCTGCTTTCACGTTTTGTAGATGAGAATAAACTAGACAAGATTATGAAAAAGATAGGGCTTATACTACTATACTTTTTGGTTCCACTATTATTATTTAAGATATTTTTAGGGGTGGATTTTCACGAAAATGAAATTATATTCACAGGCTTGTGTTTCGTAGTTTTATCTCTAATGTATGTAATAGCATACCTTTTCGCCATATACAAAATAGATAGACTGAAAATGAAAGACGAGGAAAAAAAACATTTTTTAAAAACTGTTTTAACGAATCAGGGCAGAAGCTCAGCTTTTGTAGGTGGTGCTCTACTAGCCATTTATCCATGGAGGACACCTGCTGCGATATATATGAGTATAGGGGCAATCTTTCTTTTTGCTATAATCCCATATATCCTTTCTCATTTACATAAAAAGAATACCGAGAAATCTGAAAGTTATTCAAAAGTTAATGCGTTGCCGTGGTATCTAAGATTATTCCCATGGTATCTTCTCATATTTGCTTTCACAGCTATTATATTGCATGCTTTAGCAAACATAACACCAGGGAGCCTTGGTTATTCAAATGGTATAATATTTGAGTTTTTCACCTCGCTTACAATACCTGCTGCGTTATACTATGTTGGCTCTGGTATTCACCTACGTGATTTAAAGAAAGGGGAGCTAAAGAAATTATTTGGGTTTGAGAAAGAGACATCTGAGAGTCATTGGGCATGGGTAAGAGATGTATTTTTCCTCACAGTTGTTATCACACCAATTATAATTGTTTTGATTCTTAGCCCGATGTTGTTTTTAAATATTATCCCAAATGGATGGTTCTCAGTTATAATTATAAACTCAATTCTACCAATTACAAGTACAAACATGCTTTTAGTACCATATGGCATCGATAAAAAAACGACTGCACATTCTGTTACTTGGACAACTATTGTATGTGTACCAATTGTTGTTTTACTAATTTATATTTTTTCAATGTATCTAATGTAAAAAAATCTATTTTATAGGTTTTTCAAAATTAGTTCAGCAGCTTTTTTTCCAGACAATAACATGCCACCAAATATCGGTCCCATCCTTGGTGAACCATACACTGCATTAGCAACCATGCCTGTAACAAATAAACCGGGGTAAACCTCTTTTGTGTTCTCAACAACAGTTTTTTCGCCAATCTCTGCACACATTGATTTTTCTTCCTCCATTTTCCCGCTGGGTGTGTTAAGCTTACCCACTTTTCTTATCACAACTCTACAGACCTCTGCAGCATGACCTGTTGCATCAATGCAGTATTTTGCTCTAATGGACAATGGATCAACATGCAAACCAGCTATATCAACAGTACTCCAATTTATTACAAAACCATTAACCCTTTTTTTATCGATTAGTACATCCTCAACAGAAATCGTACTGAAAACTCTTACACCAGCATCAATTGCAGATGAGCAAAGCTTTGTTATCGCCTCTATTGAGTCAGCACTGTAATACCCATTCTTCTCATCTTTTATTTTTATGCCTGACTCTTCCAAAATATGCTTGGATTCTTTCTGCACAACAATCACTGGAAAAGTCATGCCACCGCCCCACATACCACCACCGATAGAAAGTTTACGCTCAAAAACTACAACTTTTTTTCCAGCCTTCGCCAAATATTTCGCAGCAGTAAGACCAGCAGGACCTGCACCAGCAATTGCAACGTCAACTTCAAAACAATCTCTGAACTC
>Ga0172363_10004116_pt1 | contig 11760 bp, 8 predicted proteins | sample LakKivs2_kivu2a2_FD_114541 | JGI IMG/M metagenome (GOLD analysis project Ga0172363, IMG submission 114541) | Sediment microbial communities from Lake Kivu, Rwanda - Sediment s2_kivu2a2 | ecosystem: Environmental > Aquatic > Freshwater > Lake > Sediment | place: Rwanda: Western Province, Lake... | reverse complement strand
CTGGAGTCCAAGTACTATGATTCACAAACGGCAACACTGAGGCTTTGTGGAATTTTGAGTGGTGAAGTTTTCGGAAAAGGTGGTGGTAATTACCCAGGTTCTGTAGTAGTACGGGATTGTGAGATAGTTCTTAAGGGCATTAAAGGTACAGGCGGTGCTGGTGACGTGAAGGTCGATGGCGTCTGTGTTCGAGGAGGGGGGACTGTCCAGGTTCACGGGGTATCGGAGATACGCACCGAAAGAGACCCGGCAGATTCAGATCAGGAGAAACTGTTGAGAAAGGAGAGCGGGAGTCTGAGCGCAAACTTGTACACGGTCTATTTTAACCCTAATGGAGATGCAGCACCAGACTGTTATAATGAAGACTACGTCGTGGGAACGATCGGTAAGATCGATGGGAATTTTTGCGTGAAAGACAGTTCGGGCATTTCTGTGGCTTGTTTCGACATCTGGGGCAACCTGCTCTTAAAGGGTGCACACCAAACATGGCAGGGACCATCCGGGGCAAATGATGAATTCATCGTTGAAAACTCTGGTGGGCCAGTCGCTTACATTAATGAGTCGGGTAACCTTTATACGCAAGGAAGCGTGTCGCAGTACTCGTGGCATTCGGCATCGGGTAGTGCTGATGAGTTCCGGGTTCAAAACCCGAGCGGTTCAGATGTCGTAATAATCGATGGCACTAATGGGAATGTTTATCTTAAAGGTAAGTTGAAAGAGAGTTGGGATTTCTGTCAATAAGAAAGAGACAAATGAAAAAGAGAAAGGAGTTCGAAATGAAGGCGAGATTAACGAGAAAGTTTGGAACATGTTTTTTGGTTTTGATTATAGTTGGTTTAGGCATGGTTCTTGGAGGAGACGTTACAGTCAAACAAGGTAACTTGAATGTCGCTGGCGATCTGAGCGTCGGAGACGATCTTGACGTTTCTGGAGATGCGGAGGTATCTGGGGATTTGGAGGTCGAGGGTGATATAGGCATTTGCACTATACCCGAAGGATACTTCTGGGGCATAGAGACCCATTACCTCACTGCTTGGTATGTCGGCTTCTTATCCGATGTGTCCTGCTTATGCGATTTGAATGTGTACGGGACGGTTTATTGCGGCAAAATAGATGGTGGTTGGTTCGACCCCATGTGGGTGCAATATGATAAGCAAACAAGAACTGAAATAGTCGAGTCGGTTAAGCGGATGGTGCCTCCAGAAAAGCAGGGTGGGGCAGTGGTATTCTTCAATAACGAGACCAAGAGACTGGAGACCTACATTCCCAGCGAAGGAAGGTTCTACGACTTGCAGGGCAATGTGGTTTATGCCCTGCCCAAGCCAGAGGTCCTGACAACGGGCTACCAGACGGCTTACTACATTGATAATTTTACAGGAGAAGTCAGGGCACGCCAGAAGCTGGCCGGGCCAACATACATCATCAAAAAGGGATTTACACTGGACGAGAAAACAGGTCAGTTCATGAATACTGACACAAGCGAGCCAGCATCAAGAGAGGAAGCGCTGGAAATCTATGTACGGGGCGAAGGCAACTACTATGACTTGCAAGGAAACCTGATTCGGAGTGAACCGAAAGCGGGAGAAATCCAGTATTCAACGCAGTACTATTTCGATAGCCTGACCGGAGAAGTCAAGCAAATAAGAAAGCCCGTATATGACAGATATGTGATCAAAAAAGGCTTCAATTTTGATAAGAATACAGGGCAGTTTATAGATGAGGCGACAGGAGAGGTAGTTACCAAGGAGAAGGCTATAGAGCTTAAAAAGGGTTAGTGAATTATGAAAGGAACCGACCTGAAATTGCCGCGTTACATTTTTCAGGGTCATTAGCGCCGCAGGGGTCTAATCTGGAATGATTAGCTTTGTGCCCAGCGAGATTCTGTTCGGATCTTTCAGCCGAGAGCGGTTTGCCTCGAAGATTTTCCGCCACTTGTTTGCTGAGCCATAGTACTGCTGCGAAATAGCAGAGAGAGTTTCGTCCTCGCGAACGATGTGAACTCTCGGCGTATTTATGGTTCGTGCCTTGTCCCTCGTCTCTCGTGACTCGTCTCTTTTGGCTCGCAGCTCGGCGTTCGGATCAGGGATCACTGGCGACGGCGAGCCAGCCGGCCTCTGCAGGGCAGCGACACTGTGCGAATCCGGCATTCCTGCTGCTGGCGTCAGGCTGGGCCGCGTAGACAGCCATAATATCCCGATTATCGCTAATACCAGCCCTAAAAGCATTCCTATCTTGAAGTCCCTTTGCATTTTCTTTACTGACGATAATTTGCCTTTAGCACAGTGTGCTATAAATCGCTATTTTCGCTCTTTGATAGGACTTTTTGCGGCGAGCAGCAGCACGGGCGCCGAGATGGCAACTGAAGAATATGTTCCTTCGATAATGCCGAAGAGCATCGCAAAGTTGAAGCCTCGCAGTCCTTGGCCGCCAAAGATGTACATTATGAACACGACAATTAATGTAGTGCCCCCTGTCAGCAGCGTCCTGGATAGAGTATCGTTGATGCTGTCGTTGATTATCTGCGGCGTCAGGTTGCCTTTGCGGCGGTTTTCACGGATGCGGTCATAAATGACGATTGTGTCGTTCAATGAGTACCCAATCAGGGTTAAAAATGCTGCTATCATTGCCAGGTTAATCTTGAAGTCGCCGATAAGAAGTGTCTGCCCGATAATTGTTCCAGCGACGTAGGTACATGCGGTGACCGCTCCGACAGTTGCGCAGGTATCGTGGAAAAGCGTTACGACGGCGCCTAATCCGTAACGCAGATTGCCAAACCTGAACCAGATGTAGGCAAGAATCGCCAAAAGTGTAAGCACGATGGCAATTAGTGCTCGCGTTCTCGCCTCGGCTCCCACTGAGGGACTTATCTGGGTCACCCGCGGCAGAGAGGTTTCCAGCGTGGTTGCCGCCGTGACCTTAGCTGTCTCGTTCTCGACAAAGCGAGTCCATTCATCCTCGGTTAGCTCCCGCAGACCAGCCTCGGGTTGGGCACTGACGTAAACGAAGGAGCTAACCTGCTGGTTTGGGTCCATCGTTTTCATATCCGGGCCAAAGATTTTGTAGCGAACACTCCAATCAAGGTTTTGCATATCAGGCTTGAATCGCAAATCGCTCATTCGCTGATCGAGCTCTTGTGCTGTGGCAGCTTTTGCTATGCGGCATTGGATTTTGATCCCGCCCAGAAAATCGACAAGTTCGGGTTCAGCATCGGTAAGCTCATTGGTAATTTTGTCTTTCGCGGTTATTTGGGGCTCAAGATTGCGCTGAATCTCCAATTCGCCTTCAAAAGCAGTTTTTACTGCATTATTGACAACCTCATCAACTTGCGGCTCTGAGATCTGGTCATTCGGAAAGGCTGCCGCCAGCACGTTTTTGACTAAAGAGGGACTTATCTGGCTGGTCGACACGACAAAAGCTTTAGCCTCGGCCCCTGCGGCCGAGGTACCCCCGCCCCAGGGGCGGGGGCTAAACGGCGTCACCACCAGATTGCTTAGACTGCGGGGAAAATTCGCTTCGGCCTTGGTAATTGCCGCAGTTACGCTTTGAACTGTCTGCTGACCTGTCTGCCCGGATTCAGTAAGAGTAATGGTGGCAGTTGTTTTATTTGTTGCAGTTGTGGTTATTTCGTAGGATTTGCCGGTTTTTCCCACGCTGTAAACGCTTGCCGTGGCAAGGGAATTATTACCTATGTTAAGGCCGACTTGACGTATTTTGTTTTCCACGTCACCTCTGGATAAAGAGACGCCCTCTCTGAGGTTTATCTGTACGATTGTTCCGCCGGTAAATTCGATGTCATATTTATTGTTCTTTACGTCATTTCTGGTAAAAAATATTGCCAACCCCCCGATGGTCAGCACCGCAGATATGGTGAAAAAAACCGGTCTAAATCTCATCCAGTTTATATTCGGCCTGCGTATAAGCTGCAGCATAATAAGGCGTTCTTTAATCAGGCGCTTGGCCAGCAGCCAGTCAAAAATTACCCGCGTTGCGAATACAGCGGTAAACAGGTTTGAGGCAAGACCAAGCATCAGCACTATTGCGAAGCCTTTTATGTCTTCTGAACCGACCCAGTAAAGGACGGCGGCTGAAATTACCGTGGTTAGGTTAGAGTCAAAGATAGCGCTAAATGCCTTTTGGTAGCCATTCTTTATTGCCAATCGCAGCGTAGTGCCTTTTTGCTGCTCCTCGCGGATTCTTTCAAAGATCAGAACGTTGGCGTCAACGCTCATGCCTATTGTAAGTATGGCCCCGGCGATTCCAGGCAAGGTGAAAGTCGCCCCCAATGCTGCCATTATGGCCAGGGTAAAAAGCAGGTTCATAAGCAGCGCCACGTCGGCGATTGAGCCGCACAGCATATAATAGATAGCCATAGAGGCAATTACCAGGATAAGGCCGATGAAGCCGGCTAGAATTCCCTTGTTCCGGTTGTCTGCGCCGATGGAAGGACCGATACTTCTAATTGAAATAGGCTGTTCGATGAGTCTGGCGGGCAAAGAGCCGGCGTTTAGCTTGTTGACCATATCGGTAACTTCGGTCTGAGTGAAATTACCCGTTATGATGCCCTGGGTGCGTATCTGCGTTTCGATACCTGGAGCAGATATGGCAATCTTGTCAAGCAATATGCAAAGCGGCCGGCCAATGTTCTTTCCGGTAACGTTGGCGAACATTCTTCCGCCCCTGTCATCCAGTTTGAAGCCAATGGCTCTTCGGCCCAAGTTGTCGGTCGATGGGGCGGCCTTTTCCAGCTTCCACTGCCCCTGTTCGGGGCTATGCAGCATGACCTCATCTTTCCTGTTACTTGCCAGGACATAGTGCTTGTTGCCGAATGGAGCAACGATAGTATGGGGCGTCCGCCAGTTGTCGGCACTTTCTATTTCGCACCATACATATTTGTCGTCCGATGCGTACTTGGGTCCTTTTGTTTTGAGTAGCTCGATGTAAGAGTTTATTTCGTCGGGCGTCAGCTCGGTTCGGTCGGAGGTCGGCAGGATTCTGAATTCCAGTATGCCGGCCCCTTTTAGCATTCGCCGAAGGTCGTCCGGGTCGTCGAGTCTGCCTCTATATGGGCGGTACTGGTCAAACGCCGCGGCTACCTGGTCGATTTTTTCTGCCCGGTCTGGAAATTCAGCTTTGAGTTTCTCAATCTGCTGTCTTCTTTCCGATGATTTAGCGGGCATTTCAAGCACAGCGTCTAACTGCTCGGAAGTTAAGTTCAGTTTGTCGAGCCCTCTTTTTGCTTCTTCGAATTCGGCGTATTTATCCGGAAGTTGGTTTACCACTTCAGCCCACTGAGTGTAAGTCTTGACGTAGTCGGTGAGTAACTCCAGATTGTTTTGCGAGCCGAGAAACTCCGCAAGTGTCTTTTGAAGGTTTGGGTCATTTAGTTTGGCCCAATCGTTCACACTTTGTTTTATGTGTGGCAGGTCGAGTGCTGCGGCTGATAGTTTTTCTTCGGCAGCCTTGAGTTTGGGATCGAGCTGCTCTCTTTTATTCTGCAGTTCTTTGTGTTGGTCATAAGTGGCAGCTAGGCTCTGCAAAACCTTCAATTGATTCGGGTCGTTGCGAACGAACTGCTCAAAATCTTTTGCTCGCTCCTCAGCCGGCTTGGGCAGCGAACGGATAATTGCCGCCGGATTTATGTTTTTTTCCAATAATTCCGTACGGATTTGCTCGAATCGCTGGCGTTTAGCGCGGGTTTCGGCGCTTGCCAGCGGCATTTGTATCTCGAAGCGAGTGTTGCCCTGTGGCCACCAGATGAGGTTCTGGATGTTGGCAGGGTCGATTCGTCTTCGCAAAACGGTTATCATTCTCGCAGCTAAATCTTTTGTTTCCTCATCTTTGAGACCCTCGGCATCAATTTCGTAGATAAGGCTGGTGCCGCCTGCCAGGTCTATGCCGGGCTTTAAGGTTTTACTCGGAGGATATAAGACCCAGATAGCGGCCGCTACCAGAGCAACGATCAAGATAATCTTCGGCAACAGATTTTTGCCCATAACTTCCCTCGTTCTGCGTTGATTCGTATACGTAGATGCGTTCGCTCATCAACTCATCCACGCATTAACTTGTCTACGACTTATCTTTCGACAAATTCTTGCCAATCGCTGAAGCGACAACTTTTATTTTGGTATTATTGTTTTCATCGACTTTCAATGTGATCTCGTCGCCCTTAATATCGACCACAGTTCCGATAATCCCGCCGATTGTTCGCACCTTGTCGTTTTTTTCCAGAGACTGCACCATTTGCTTGTGTTGCTGTTGTTTTTTCTGAGGACCCCTAAAAAGTAGAAGGTACATCACTACAAGCATCAAACCGAGCAGAACAAAGTTGAGCGGATTGAATGCTGTCTGTCGTTGTGGTGCGGTTGGCGGAGCATTAGAATCGGGCACGGTTGTTATTGCTTTGCCTTGCTCGGCGGGCTGCTCCGAGGTAATGTGCGAAGGAGCTTCCTCAGTCGATTTCTGAGCCAGTATCCATACATTTTTCATTTTGTTTTCCCTTCATCATCTTTTGGCACGTCAAATGAGCGGTATTTTTCAAGTTTTTCGCCTGCCCAGGCAGCGAACTCATTGTTTTTGAGTGTGTGCCTTATTTTAGCCATTAGTCTTTGGTAAAACCTTATATTGTGCAGCGATGTTAAGATTGGGCCGAGCATTTCCCCAATATTAAAGAAATGTCTCAGGACAGCTCGGCTGAAATTATTACAGCAGTAGCAATCACAGCCTGGTTCTATGGGCGTATTATCGTTTATGTACATGCTGTTTCGCAGGCGGACCGGTCCAGATTCGGTGAAAGCAAAGGCGTTTCGGCCGTTTCTGCTGGGCAGAACGCAATCGAACATATCGACGCCGGCCCTGACCGCAGCGATAATGTCCGCTGGCGTGCCAGCTCCCATCAGGTAGCGAGGCAAGTCCTCCGGCAGAAGCCCAGCAGTGTGCGTAACGGTCGTTATCATATTCTCGTGCCCTTCACCTACACTTAATCCGCCGATAGCATACCCGTCAAAATTCATTTTGGCAAGTTCTGATGTGCAGTATGTTCGCAATTGGAGGTCTGTTCCACCTTGTATAACAGCGAAGAGCAACTGGTCGGCGTTTGTGTGCGCTTGCTTAGCTTGCCCGGCCCAGCGAATCGTTCTTTGGACAGCTTTGGTCAGTTCTGACGTCTCAACCACAAAAGGTGTGCACTGGTCGAGGCACATTATTACATCAGCAGCCATGCGGTTCTGGATTTTGGTGGCAATTTCAGCGTTCAGGTAAATCTTTTTGCCGTCTATATGGCTGGCGAATTCGACGCCATCGTTATTGATTCTGGTCAGCGGGCTCAACGAAAAGACCTGGTATCCGCCGCTGTCTGTTACGATTGGCCCATCCCAGGCCATGAATCTGTGCAGTCCTCCGAGCTTTTCGATTATATCGATGCCGGGTCTGAGCATCAGGTGGTAAGCATTGGCTAAAATAACGTTAGTGCCGGTTTCTTTCAGTTGTTGCGGCGTGATCCCCTTTATGGCGCCGGCGGAGCCAACCGGCATAAAAAAGGGAGTCTCAACCTTACCGTGTGCAGTAGTAAGCAATCCTTGTCGGGCAGCAGAGTGTAAGTCTTTATGGAGGACCTTGAAATGACTCATTCCAACAAATATCGTTAATCTTGCAGCGTCTGGCCTGGTACATTTTTCAGTCGATAGCAATCCGCTTTATTGAAGGAAGGATTTTCGGGACATCCCTTTTGTAAAGGATAGAATATCTTCGCAGGCTTCTATTAAATCATTGATATAGTCTCGTAAGTCTCTGTCTTTCATACTATCTGGACTTCATCCAGGATACGCTTGCCGATATAAGGCTTAAGGGCGTTTCGGGATACAAGGTCGACGCTGACGCGTAACAGTTGTGAAAGCTCCTCCTCTAAATCAATGAATTCAAAAAGGCTCACCGGAGCTGAAAAGTCAACCAGAATATCGAGGTCACTACTGGCTGCTTGTTCATCCCGTACGTAGGAACCAAAAATACCAATCGTGCTTACGTTGTATTTAGCTGCAAGCACAGATTTATAATCTGTTAGAATCTTTTTGATCTCGTCTAAGCTCATAATCGTCTCAAGCAAGATTATAGCACGGATTGGCACAACTTATGAAAATAATTTCTCTTCTTGCGATGCCTTTGCTTGCTTCTTCTGACATCTTCTGCCATTGCCGTGAATGTAGAGCCTCGATTATTTCCTTTAATACTCAAACTGACCGTTTCGTTGTGTCATTCCTGCGGAAGCAGGAATCCATTAACATAACGCTTTAGTAGATTCCCGCTTGCGCGGGAATGACAAAGTGTGATATGTCACTGTTAAATACTCACTTATGGCAGTATCCCACCAAAAAATCGGTCAGTTTGAGTTAATAGACTTTTGTGATTCTTGAGCCGGGGTAGTAATGCTGAAGTATCGCGCTGGCGGTTTTGCCATATCTCGCCATTCCTTCGGCGCCGTGCTGGCACATTCCGACGCCGTGTCCCCAGCCTCTGCCTGATAAGAATGCCCATTTTCCATCCCATTTAACAATCAGGCAAATGGTGCTTTTCAATTTTTGCCCGCTTGGGTCGATCGTAAGGCGCAAATCCTCGGCTCGCAGTAAGTAACTCTTGCCGGTTGAGCCGGTAAGCTGAACCGAAGTCAGCCGGGCATAAGTTCCGTAGTCGCTCTGCTTTGCTGGCTTAATACTGACAATTTCACCCAGCGGCTTAAGCTCTGGGAATCGCTGCATGAGCCTGGCTGTAACATCGTTCTGGTCGAACTGCGCCATAGGCCAGAAAAAAAAGTCGAGCCTGGCAACGTCCTTACAGTAGGGACAGTCCACGCCTTTGAGCGATTCAAAGGAATCGCCGAAGACGTTCTCGCTGTTTTCGGTATGCCCGCCGCAGATGGCACTGTAGTAAGTAGGAAAGATGTCTTCGGTGCCGGCGGACTGCTTGCAGACTAAAACCTGGCCATGCGTGCTATTGACGGCATCCCAAACCTGCGCGGATTCAGCTTTGGTGCCGGTGTAGACCTGGTTTGCCTGTGTTGCGCTTACGTCCCAATGTCGCTTCTGGCCGAAGCGTCGTTTGATATATAAGCAGTAGGTTCTTGCGGCGATTGCCTGAGCCTTTAACGCCTCCGGTTCCCAGTAATCGGGCATCTCTGCGCCCACTACACCTGCCAGATACGGCTCAAGCGGCACCAGGTTGATCGCGTCGAAGCTGTTGCTGTCAGCATTGATAATGAGCTTCAGTTTTCCACGGTATTGCTGGCCGTTCAAGCTGAAAACATGCGGCTCATCCGGGGAGATAAGTGCCTGACTGGTTTCCAGGGTTCGGCCTGCGATGGTGATTTTGCCGGCAGAGACCCCCACCTTTGCGGGCAAACCTTCTCGATCAAATCGAGCTTTCCTGGTTAGCCCACCTGAGGCGGGCATTTCGACTACCTCGAAAGGGAAGTCCGAGTTTATGGTGCACTGCTTGGCACCATCAAGCAGCAGGACTCTCACCCAGAACTCTGGTTCGATCCCCATTTGTGGAGTCGGGCGGATAATCTGCCTGGGTCTGCAGCCAGCAAGGATTATCAAAACACAGGATGTGCTAAACAGCAGGCAGGAGAAAGAATTCTGAATTCTATCCCTTCGGCTGCGCTCAGGGCAAGCTTCTGTCTTCTGTCCCGCCACACCGATGGCGGGCGAGTTCCTGTCTCCTGAATTCCAGCTCAATCGGTCATTCCAGGCTGCGCAGGGCCAGTCCGAAGCTATCAAGGGTCCTTTTGATTTCATTTAAGCTATTAACGCCGAAGTTTTTGACTCCGAGAAGCTCGGCTTCTGTTTTTCGAATCAAATCGGTGAGCGTGTGAATATTGAGCTTCTGCAAACATTTCCGAGAGCGCACCGAAAGTTGCAGGTCGTCAACGGATTTGTTCAGAACCTCTTGCTCTTCTGAGGTAACACGGTCGGATAGTTCCTGAAGCTGCTCCGGCTTTTCCTCCAGGGCCATACCCAGTCGCAGGTTTTTCGATTCGAGGATGGTCTTGACTTCCTTCAAGGAGGTCTCCCCAAAGTTTTTGTAGGACAGCAGCTCTATCTCGGTAATATTTAGAAGATCGCCGAGTGTATCGATGTTCATCTTCTTCAGGCAGTTTCTGCTGCGCACCGACAGCTCAAAATCGGTGATAGGAGTCTCAAGAATCTGATTTTTGCGGCTTCTTTTCTTCTCCTTTTCTTCGTCGTAAGACATGGTTTTTGAGCTTTCGATGTCTTTTTCGAACAGAATCGCCCTTTGATGATTAGGATGAGACTCCAGAACTGCCTCCACACATTGGGAGGCTTTGTCGTACTCGTCCATGTCTTCATAAAGCACAGCTAAATTCAGCAGTGCGCTTACATAAACCGGAGAGCCGCAGACGACCTGCTTGTAATAGTCGATAGCCGCCTCTTCATCGCCGGACAGATCGCACCGAAAAGCCAGATGGAAAAGTGCTCGCGCGTGGTTCGGGGCCAGTTCAAGAGCTATTTTGTAATTGTCTGCTGCCTTTTCATATAGCCCTTGCAATTCCTGAAGCCGGCCAAGCTGGTAGTGGTACTCGGCGCTTACCTTCTCAAAATTTGCGCAGCCGGCTAATTCTTTTTCTGCCGCCTCGAAGTTCTTGGCGTGGCGGTACGTGGCAGCTTTTTCCAGCGATATGTACAAGGGGTCGGCCTGATAGGCCAGACTTTTCTGGAGGTTTTCAATTGCTGCGTCGAATTTGCCTAATTGGCGGAGCGCAAAGGCCAGGTAAATGAATTTTTCTTTGCGGTCTTCGGCTTTTTGCAGCTTCTCGGCTGCTTCCTGGAATCGGCCGAGGATAAAAAGTCCTATTCCCACCGCCAGTATCGCCTTTGGTGAAGTCCTGCTGATATTGACCTGTACTGCTTCAGTGAATTTTAGCTGATTAGTCTCGGTGCAATGGACGGTGTGAGAGAGTTTGGTTATGTCGTCCATAGATGGCAGCTCATCCGCGAATAAGTCGATTTGGGCTGCCGCCGCATGGGAAATATCCGGTTGTGTCATCGTGTCCATAACAGTTGTCTCCTGCCTTAGGAACTAAAAAACCTTTAACCTTTGGGATTCTTGCCACAGAGAGCACAGAGAACTCAGAGCAAGTATTCCATTTTTTGATCTCTGTGGACTCTGTGTCCTCTGTGGCTCTTTCCGTTACGGGCTGAAATTATAAAGCCAGGGATGGACTTTGCAAGAGCTTTTTACTGCCGGAAGTGTTTACAGGCAGTGGCCGCTTTAGCCCCCAGCTTTACGCTGGGGGTTCGCTTTCTAATGGAGAAGGACTTTTGCGTCGCCGAATTCTTTATCTTTAGAGTCGCTTGGCTTATCAAGATTCTTCCAGGATTCAGTCCCAGTTTCAAATTTGATCTTTAGTGCCTTAATCAAATCGGCGGCCAATCCGAAAGGTTGATCGCTGTTGTCCTTCTTTGGATAAACAATAGAGGCGCTTAGAATATTCGCTGCTGCGATATTGCTGTTGATGAAACAGCACTGTTCGCCTTTTATACCTTTTACCGTAATCTTCTTTATCGTAGCCGGCTCGACATAATTGATATTCACCGCTGGGTCGGGCAAATCAAGAACTCCGTCTGCATTCAGGTCGCTTGTTTCTGTAACGCCGGCAAAGCAGCTCGAATCTCCCATGCCACCTGCGCTGATTGTGCCGATGTTTCCTTTGGACAGAATTCGACTGTAATCTATCCAACCCTTAACGGT
>Ga0172363_10004115_pt1 | contig 11762 bp, 9 predicted proteins | sample LakKivs2_kivu2a2_FD_114541 | JGI IMG/M metagenome (GOLD analysis project Ga0172363, IMG submission 114541) | Sediment microbial communities from Lake Kivu, Rwanda - Sediment s2_kivu2a2 | ecosystem: Environmental > Aquatic > Freshwater > Lake > Sediment | place: Rwanda: Western Province, Lake... | reverse complement strand
GAGCGGGTGGCCTGGTGGCAGGTAACTATCTGGCACGACGCTCCGACCATACGTGACCTCATCCACGATGGCCTGGCGATCAATACACTGAACGATCGCCTGTCGTACCCGCACGTCCCCGAAGAAGTCAGCTCGCCGGTAATCCGGCACCGGGACAATGCCAAAGTCAATGTGTTCCCACCCATTGCCAGTCGCAGAGGTCACCTTCAACAGGCCACGCTGTTCAGCCTGCACCAACAGTGGCATGAACGGCTCGAAGTCGGCATCGTGAATGCCAATGTCACACTCACCTGCGAGGAGACGGGCGATCAATTCTGGCGCGCCAGCAGTGAACCGGAACACCACTTGATCCAGGTAAGGCAGCCCTTCAGCAGCACGGAAATAGTGCGGGTTGCGAGAAAGAGTCATGTGATCCTCTGGCACCCACTGCTCGACGATGAACGGCCCCCAACCCAGCGGGTAACGCCGGGTTTCATCCGCCTGAAGCAGTTCACCCGGAGCACGTCCCTCCAACTGGTGACGTGGGAGAGGGGCAAAGAAACTCAGAGAATAGGTGGGGTCAATGAAACCTGGCACGCCGACCCATTTGACGTGCCACTGATCCGGGGCATAGTAACGGGCAGTACGCTCGACCAGGTAGCGGCTACCAGGTGTGGCGGGGTCGGAGGCCACCTGGAAGGCGAAGACCGAATCGTCTGCCGTGAGGGGCTTGCCATCAGCCCATACAACGTCCTCACGCAGCGCAAACGTGACCTCCATCCTCTCCATCTCCAACGGTTCAGCCTCGAACTCGACCGCACACTCCTCAGCATAACAGCCAACGGGACGGACCGACACACCTTTGGCTAATTCCACAACCTCACCAGTGGCATCCACTACCCGGTTGCCCTCTCGCACGCGCACAGTGCGCGTGGCAGCATCGCCATCGGCGATATTGGGTATCTTCTCCAGGATCACCGGTTGATAAGCATAATTAAGGTGATCGATCGGGCCATCGTACAGCGCCTCCATCACGTGCCAGGTGGCCGTCAGCCGGGAGCCGCCATACAAGTACAGCGTGTCGGGCTCACCGACCAGGCAGACGGTGAGCACTTTCGGCTCTGGAGGTAGAGGGGTCGGTGACGGAGAGGGCGTGGCTGTAACCACAACCGTCTCCGGTGTTACTGGCACCGTCACAGTGACGGTCACGATCTGAGGAGCACAACCGCTGAGCAACAAACCGGCTCCAATGAGGACAGCCAGGACACATCGCCATTGATGCAGCATTTACCTTTCCTCGGAGACGGAGTATAACATCACTTAGGCCAGAGTGCAACTTGCGTCTGAGTGAAAGAACAGACGGCGGACGGCCGACCGCCGACACGGCGAACGCGGGTCGAACGCTCTCTGAGCCAACTTGCCGTCAGATTGTTTCGTGGTAGGATACAATTGGGGTACGACTAGGTGATGCTGAGCGGCCTTGGGCCACACGCCAGGCGGATTTTGAACCCCCAGGGGCAAGAACCAGTATCATGTATGTTAGGAGCAAGGCTTACACCTGCCCATGATGAGAAAGGGAGGAACTATGACTGACGCCCACGACCTTGGACCGATCCGATTTCGCGACAAAGAAGCAGACAAGTTAGTCCTGTCCGCCGGGACCGGATATGGTCTGCTCTTCGGCCTCAGCTTTGCGTTGTTCGTGTGGGGGTACGACACGCTACTGTTGGTTTCGAGCGCAGCGGACCTGGCCTGGGCCAAGTTGCTCGTTGGCCTGCCCATCGCTATTATCATCAGCGGTCTGATTGGCCGGGTAGCAGCCTCGTCTTCGACGGCCGCCTCCATCGCGCTGTGGGCGACGGCCGGCGCGCTGCTGGGGCTACTGGCAGGACGCGCCCCATACGACGGCGGCAACCTGGCTGCGTGGCTCGTGGACCGACGCCTGCGGGGACTGGTCGCCTTTCCTTACGGGAGTTCGGCTGCCGCAAGGACAGCCCTCATGGTGTTGGTAGGAGCCGGGCTGGGGACTGCCAGTGGCGGCCTCGAACAACTGGCCATGGGGTGGGCCTGGGACTGGAGCACACCAGAAGGCAGGATGAGCGTGCGCTCGTGGCTGGCACTCCTGGTATGCCTCCCTCTCACGCTCGTCGCCGCCTGGGCTGCCGACGACCTGGTCAACCGCAGTCTGCGCGTTCCCCAACAGACGATGGGTGAGCTCATCAACCTGACTCTGGCCGGAGCGAGCGAGGAGGCAGAGGCCAGAGAATTGAATTATGCCAGCACCGTCAAATACCGCCAGCGGTTCTCAGAGCACTACACGGTCCACCTGGCGGACTATGACCTGGACACCCTATACATGAGTCGCGTGGACGTCGCCTTCGACAATGGGTTCGCGCTGCGCTGCCTCCTGACGGCAGATGGGGGTGTGGGCTTTTGTGGCCCCATCTCCGATGCGTATCGGGGCTGGATGGACGACCTGGTCCACGCCGGGCTGTCTGGCGAACGCCGCTGGTTGGGTCCTGCCAAGAGTATGCTGGCCGTGGATGACACGGTGGTTGCGTGGCTTGACGTCCACCGCGGTTACTTGAGCGAGACGAACGACGTGACCCGAGTAGACCAGCGAGGCAGGTGGGTATTTATGTCCGCCCGGTTCGACACCGGTTTCGAGATGGTGTGCCGCTTCCGGGGAGTGGGGCCCGTGCTGACCGACCAGTGCGCGGAAGATTGACCTGGGCCAGGGCTACCGAAACGAGTTTCGGCTTCCATTCAAGGTGAGAGTGGAAAAAGGGGGGCAGACCTGTGGTCTGTCCCCCTTTTTGATCAAGGCGTTACGCCGCCCCACGCGCGCCGCGCATGCGCGGGTCGAGAATGTCGCGGAAGGCGTCGCCCAGCAGGTTCCACGCCAACACGTACAACGTGATGGCCCCCCCGGGAAAGGCGATGATGAACCAGTACTTGGACAACACCGGGATCCAGTTGCGGGCAAAGGCGATGATCTGCCCCCAGTCCGAATACCCCACCTGCACCCCCACACCCAGGAAGCTGAGCGCCGCGAAGCTCAATACGTAGGTACCGATGTCCATCGAGGCGACGACCATCGTGGGGAAGATCGCGTTGGGGATCACGTGACGCAGGATGATGCGAAAGTCGCTGGCCCCGGTCACCCGCGCCGCCAGCACGTACTCCCGCTCCTTGACCGAGAGAATGTCGCCCCGAATCAACCGCGCATACGTCGTCCACCCGAACACGATCAACGCGATCATGGGCGTCCAGATGCCCCGTCCCAGCTTTGGCTGCAGCACCGCCGCCATCGTGATCGCCGCCAGCAAGAACGGAAAGGCCTGGAAGATCTCGACGACGCGCATCAACACCTCGTCTATCCTTCCTCCATAGTAGGCGGCCGTCGTCCCCAATGCCAGCCCAATCGCCAGCGTCGAGAAGGTCACGATCAACCCCGCCTTGAATGCCGTTCGCGTACCCCATACCACACCGTAGAAGATGTCGAATTGTCCCTCGGTCGTGCCAAAGATGGCCTTCTCACTCGGCGGCTGCGGCTCGGCCGAGTACCCCAGGCGGGGCATATCGTAGGGGTCACGCGCCCGCTTAGGTGGCGGCGCGATGAGCGGCGCAAAGACTGCCACGATCACAAAGAACAGGATCAACACGATCCCCGACAGCGAAAGCGGATTGGTCAGTAACTGTTTGATCAACTTGCGTGTTGTCATGATAACCTCACTCTTGGATCAATGAACGCATACATTATGTCTACCACCAGGTTGCCGACGATCAGGATCAGCCCGTTGAATAGCGTCAACCCCAGCAGCGTGACGATGTCCAGGTTCAAGGCCGCATCCGCGTACAACAGCCCCATCCCGTGCAAGTTGTAGATCGTCTCGGTGATCACCACGCCACTCAAATAGCCCACGAAGATCAACCCGCCGATCGTCGCCACCGGGATGAGCGCGTTCTTGCGAGCGTGCCGGTTGACCACCACCTTCTCCATCAACCCCTTCGAGCGCGCCGTCGTGATATAGTCCTGCCGCAGCGACTCCAGCATCGAGGAGCGCATCACCCGCAGCACCAGGGCCCAGTTCAGGTACGACAGCCCTATCACCGGCAGCACTATGTGCCGCAGGGCATCCAGGAAGACGTCAAACCGCAGATTGAGCAGCGCGTCAATCGTGTTCATGCCCGTGTACTGGGTAAACCGCGTGGCGTCGTACACGATCACCTTGGCCCATTGCGACAGCCGTTCCGGCGGGAACAAGTTCAGCCTGGAGTAGAACAGCATCAGCATGACCAGGCCGAACACAAACGTCGGCAACGAATAGCCGACGATCGAGAAGGTGCGCAGCACATGGTCAACGAACTTGTTGTGGTGCACCGCCGACTGCACGCCCAGGTAGATGCCGATCGTCAACATCGGGATCGCGCTCCACAACGCCAGTTCCGCCGAGCCTGGGAATTTCTCCTTGATCGCCTGCATCACCGGCATCTGCGCCGTCTGCGACCAACCAAAGTCCCCCCACAAGATGCCTCCGTCCAGCTCCCCCGTCTCAGGATCCCGTTTCCCCACCAGCCAACGCCAGTACTGGATGTGGATGGGATCGTCCAACCCATACTTCTTGACGATGCGTTCAATCCCATCGGCCGTGTGAGGAACATCGTGAACGTACAAAGCCGCCCGCTCCAGTGGGCCGAGCAACATCAGCATGCTAAAGATGAGGACGCTCACCCCAAACAGGATAATCGGCAGGATCAAAAAACGACGCACAACGTATGCTACCATAAGCACCTCCTACTCTCAGAGGATCTTTACACAACTCATTTCACCACAAAAACCGCCAAGAACACCAAGTTTCTATTTCCCTTTATGCTCTTCGCGATCTTCGTGGCAACCATGTACCTTTCGCCAGAGGGCCACCCTCCCCCTGCCCCTCCCTCACAGGGAGGGGATGGTTGAGTCTGGTCGTCGGGATGCGCAAGGTTCTCGGCCCTGCCTCTCCCTCGCAGGGAGGGTGAGTTGAGCCAGGGCCCAAGCAGGCCCCGGACCCTGGCTCATCAGGCACGCTAACTGCTACTGGGTGATGCCCAGCGCTTCGTTGGTCTTGTCGATCGCGTACCCTTCGGCGGTCTCGACACCAAAGAACGCATCCCAGAACATCCACTGCGGGCCGGCTGCGCGGTCCTGCAACAGGCCACGCCAGATGGAGTAGGCCGCGTCGTGCGCATCCAGGTCGCCACCCTCGTGGAACTTGACGCCCTCCCGGATGTGGAAGGTGTAGGTCAGCCCATCCTCCGAGATCTCCCAACTGTCGGCCAATTGGCCCACGAACTCCTCGTAGCTCTTGTAAGACGTGTGGACCAACGGGTCGTACACCCGCCAGACCTGGCAACTGCTGGCGGTGTCGTACATCCAGGCCGGGTCGAACGTCTCGGGGTCGCCGATGGTGCCCTCGATGAAGGTCTTGGCGTCGGGCGAGTCCCCGCTCTCAGACAAGCTGTAGGCGAAGGCGCAGGGGAAAGTCGGGTTGTAGAACCAGTTCTGCATCCACATCTGCTCATAGTGACGGCCAATGGGCTGGACGCCCCACAGGCTGGTCTGATTCTCGTTGGCCAGGCGCTGGATGGCCTTGTAAGCCTCGTGGGCTGCGGCCGGATCCGTGATGCTCTTGGCCTCGGCGATCATCGAGTCGAACTCGGCCTGCAGGTCCTCAGGCAGATGCAACGCGTAGCCATAAGCACCGGCCTTGCTCAGGTAGGGCTGCACCCAGTTGTGCGGATGATGGTAGTCTTCCAGCCAGCCGATGCGGTAGATCGGGATGTAGCCCGCACGCTGCTGCTTCAGGTAGGCCGGCCACGGCAGCGCCAGGACGTCAATGCGGAAGTTCTCGTTGAGCGATTCGATGCTCGCCTTGAGGATCTCGGCCGCCACGCGCCGCGAGTCGTTGCCCGTGTTATAGGCCACCATCATGTAGAAGCCGGTGTTCCAGACATCGTCCTCGTCCTGGCCAGCCGGGATGCCGTCCTTGTCCACGTCGGCGGCCTTAAAGTACTCCTCGCACTTGGCCAGGTCGTACGTGGGCATTGGCGGATCGTTCGGATCATAGCCCGTCATCCCCGAGATGATGGGGCCATTGCGCTGGACTGCCTCGTTCACCTCCACGTCGCGGATGTAGGTATCGTAGTCGAAACAGGAGGCGAAGGCCTTGCGGATGTTCAGGTCGGCGAAGAAATCCGGCGGGATGCCAGAGCCGTCCAGATTGCCGCTGCCGATGAAGGTAGAATCCGGCGGGACGTCCATGGCGAAGAAGAAGTCAGTAGACGAGGTGCTCGGCAGGTCCTTGAACAGGCGGAACGGCTCGCCAGCAGTGACCGGCGTGCACTCGCCCGTGATGTAGTCGCACTGTTCGGCCACCGCCGGATCAATCTGGTCCACGTACTGCTTCGGCACGTAGCAGAAATCCAGGTCGCCGGTCTGGAACATGGCGAAGCGGGTGCCCCACTCGTCCACGATCTTGTAGATCACGCGGTCGTAGAAAGCCGGGCCACTTGGGCCGCCCTCCCACATGGGCTCGGTACGCCAGTAGTTGTCGTTGCGGACCATCGAGATTTCGTCGCCTGGCTTCCAGTGCTCCAGTTTGAAGGGGCCGGTGCCGTTCTCCTTGTTGAAGATTGGGCTGTCCTCGGCTGCGATGTCGTGATACTGCACCCAGGCAGCGCAGTCGCCATCCCAGTCGCCCTGCTCGGCCATCCACTCCTGGTCCAGCGGCGAGGCCCAGCCGTTGGAGAGCAACTGCATCGTCGGGCCAAACGGCGCCTTCAGGTGCAGCGTGAGTGTGCGCGCCTCGTCGTCGTACTCGACTGCCTTCTTCACGTCCTCACACACCCGCACCAGTATATCCTCGGGTACGGCCGAGAATTCAGTGATCGCCTCGGGGGCGGGAGGCGCCTCTGGTTCGGGAGTCGCCGTCACCACAACCTCGACCGGCACTTCTACCGGTTTCTCGACCTCGACTGTCACTGTCTCGATGACCGTCTTGGGGGCGCAGGCCGCCAGCAACATGCTCACGACGACCAGCCCACCAGTGATGGTCCACCATGCTTTTTTAGACATTTTTCTCCTCCCCAAGTATAGGTTTCACGCACAGGACCGTAGGTCCTTCCGATGGAGCATTTCCCTGCTCCGTCTCTGATACCGTTCTTATAGCGTTCTGATAATTATCACCTCCTTCCGTCTCGTCAAGGCAAACACACACCACAAGACCAAGGCCAAACTTTCACAGTACGTCCAGCCTGGGGCCCTGCCTCAGGTTTTCTGTACAGTCTGCTCCTCTAGCCGCAGCCTGACCCGGCCCTCAGGTCGCTCGAACGGCTGGACGAGATGACAGGCACAGAAATGGCCTTCCTCAATCTTGATAAACTCCGGCTCTACCTCAAAACACACGTCTATGACTACCGGACAGCGAGTATTGAAGTGGCAGCCCAACGGCGGATTCGCCGGGCTGGGCAGGTCACCTTCGAGGATGATCCGCTGCCGCTTCTCCTCGACAAATGGATCTGGTACGGGTACCGCCGAAAGAAGCGCCTGGGTGTAAGGATGCAAGGGATTGGAGTACAGTGTGGTCCGGTCGGTCAACTCTACGATCTTCCCCAGGTACATCACCGCCACCCGGTCGCTGATGTGGCGCACCATGCTCAGGTCGTGGGCAATGAAGATGTACGTGAGTCCCAGCTTCTCCTGCAAATCCTCCATCAGGTTGACCACCTGGGCCTGGATCGAGACGTCGAGCGCAGAGATAGGTTCATCGCAGATGATGAGGTCGGGGTTCAGCGCCAACGAGCGGGCCAGGCCAATGCGCTGCCGCTGGCCACCCGAGAACTCGTGGGGATAGCGGTTCATAAAGCCAGTGTCTAACCCGACCAGTTCGAGCAACTCCGCCACCCGGTCCTTGCGCTGCTTGCCACTGGCGACGCGGTGTACTTCCAACGGCTCGCCCACAATGCCCAGGACATTCATGCGCGGGCTCAACGAAGCGTAGGGGTCCTGAAAAATCATCTGCATCTTGCGCCGCATCTGCCGCAATTGGTTGCCATGCACTTTGGCCAAGTCCACATCCTCGAAATACACGTGCCCCTCGGTAGGCTCGTACAGCCGGATGATGGTACGGCCGGTAGTCGTCTTGCCGCATCCACTCTCACCGACCAGTCCCAGTGTCTCGCCTCGATATACATCAAAGCTAACTCCATCTACCGCCTTGACGTCTCCCACGTGGCGTTGGAAGACCCCGCGCCGGATGGGGAAATACTTTTTCAGATTCTGGACCTGCAGAAGGACCTCGTCTCGTCGTTGAGCGGTCATTGTGGCCTTCTAACCCTTTCTCTCTCCCAGCATGCGACCCGGTGTCTTGGTTCCACCGCTTCCAGTGGGGGCATCTCGTGGTGACAGTGCTCGGTGACGTAATCACAACGGGGAGCAAAGGGGCACCCCTTAAGCACACCTACCAGGTCAGGGGGTTCACCCCGCACGGAGAAGAGCTGTGTGCCGTGGGCTTCGTCCGGACGAGGCAACGAGCCCAACAGCCCAACCGTATAGGGATGGTGCGGGTTAACGTAAATCTCCTTCACCGGGCCGGACTCGACGATGCTCCCCGCATACATCACGTTGACGCGCTGAGCCAACCCGGCGACGACGCCCAGGTCGTGAGTGATCCAGATGACGGCCATCCCAAGACTATCGCGCAGCCGCTTGACCAGGTCAATGATCTGGGCCTGGATGGTCACATCCAATGAGGTCGTGGGTTCGTCCGCGATGAGGATCATCGGGTTACACGAAAGCGCCATCGCGATCATTGCGCGCTGCCGCATACCGCCGGAGAACTGGTGTGGATAATCGTCCAGCCGTTGATGTGCTTCGGGTATGCCAACCAGAGCCAGCAATTCGGCTGCCCGCTCCTTGGCTTCTTTGTTGTTCATCCCCTGGTGCAGCTGCAGCGCTTCCGTGATCTGAAAGCCGACAGTCAGGACAGGGTTGAGCGAGGTCATCGGGTCCTGAAAGATCATCGCAATCTGAGCCCCACGCACGTGGCGCATCTCGTCATCGCTCAACTTCAAGAGATCCCGACCCCGGAAGATCACCTCACCCGCCTCGATCTTGCCTGGCGGGATGGGGATCAGGCGCATAATCGAGAGCGCATGGACACTTTTGCCACAGCCGCTCTCCCCTACCACGCCGAGGGTATCGCCCTCGTTCAGTATATACGAGACGTCGCTCACAGCGTGAACGACACCATCCTCCGTATAGAAGCGCGTAGTGAGATGTTTCACTTCAAGCAGGTGATCTACGGTAGGCTGTACTTCGTGGGCAGACATAATGCTCCTTGAGAACTAGTACACCAGGCACTAACCCGGAAACTGAGTCTATTATACACACTTGCTTTAGGATTGCAACCCCCCGACATGCGGTCAGCCACACGTCACCCTTGCGGTCCGGCGGACGTCACGTGCCGAGCCTGGCATACCAGCTGCACGACAGGCGATGGTGATCCAGCAGCCTCACCCACCCTAGGTCATATCCCAGCATGACACTCCCATCCCCCTGTACAGGCGGCAACTCAAGCATCGGCAGCAGGCCATTCACGCGCGACAGACATGCGACCACGACCTGCCGCACCAGGTCGGAGACTCTCCATATCCAGGCCCGCCTCAACGCCGCCAGGCGCTGTGCATCTCCCCGGATGCGCGGCCAGACGTGGGATGGAGCAACAGCACCGGCCACGCTCTCGCGCAGTACCCACCGGAGCAGACCGTCGAGTTCGTCCGTAGAATGCCCATCGAATATTCCCCTACGTGAAATCATACGCCACCTCAGGCACCAGTCTGTGCTCTCGTTCCAGAATGGCCTTCCGCAGACTCTCACGGGCGTAGTGAAGACGGGATTTGACCGTGCCTTCTGGAGCATTTACGATATCGGCAATCTCTTTCAGGCTCAACCCCTCCAGATAGTGCAAGATCACGACGACACGGTGAGTAGAAGGCAAGGCATCCACCGCCTGTTGCAAGACTTGTCGCCATTCCTGGTCTTCCGCCAACGCCTCGGGGTGATTGTGCACAGGCAACGCCCAGCGGTCCAAGGTGTCCTGAAAAAAGTGCCACCACCGCTTGACCCGGTTCGTCCAACTGTAAGACAGGTTCACCGTCACGCGGTATAGCCACGGCCCCAGTGGCACAGTCTCGTCAATGCGATCCGCATACGTATACACCCGCAGGAAAGCATCCTGCAGGATATCCTCGGCCGCCCTCTCATCGTGGGTGATCGCCAGAGCAGTCCGATAGACCTGGGTCTTATACCTCTTGTACAGTTCACCCAAGGCCTCAAGGTCGCCCTCTCGGACGTGGGCAACAAGCCAGCCATCTGTGTACTGTGCGGTCATCTGCCCCCTTGGCATACCACAGGCATACACACTGTTTCTACGTGTATACTCTTATCGCCCCTGAAAGGTTCAAAGTGTGGGGCAAAGAAACGGAAAAACGCCTCATCTCCCACTCCGCGAACTGGCCAGCAATTCCTGCTCTCGCGGCGTCAGCGCAATCTGCGCCAAAAGGTCGGGACGGCGCTCGAGCGTACGACGCAGCGCCTGCTCGCGACGCCAGCGGACGATGGCGGCGTGGTCGCCGGAACGGAGCACCTCCGGTACCTCCCAGCCCCGGAAGATAGCAGGACGTGTATATTGTGGTCCCTCCAGCAGCCCACGGGCGTGAGAATCGTCAAACGTGGCGCCAGGGTCCCCCAACACCCCTGGCAATAGCCTCGTCACAGCATCCATGATGATCATGGCCGCCAACTCACCACCGGTTAGCACATAGTCACCGATGGAGATTTCGTCGGTAGCCAAATATTGGCTCACCCGCTCGTCCACTCCCTCATATCGCCCACAGATGAGTACCAGGCGTTGATAACGAGACAATTCGGCGGCAACAGCATGGGTAAAGAGGCGACCCTGAGGGCTCAAGAGAATGATTGGCACACCCGTCTCTCCCGCCAGGACGGCTTCCACGGCAGTGAAGATCGGCTCCGGTTTCATCACCATCCCACCTCCCCCACCATAGGGAGCATCGTCGGTCACGTGGTGTTTGTCAGTTGCGTAATCGCGGATGTTGTGCAGTACGACGGAAAGACAGCCGCTCTCCTGAGCCCGCTTCAGGACGCTCTCTTCCAAAGGGCCGTGAAACATCGCAGGGAACAGAGTCAAAACGTCAAAACGCATCTTAAATATTGTACATTCTATTGGTAGAACTGGCAAGTAGCTCCACGTCGCAAAACCGCCCGGGGACCAGAACGGCCGAGAAACTCGCGTGTCACACGGCCCCCTTACCAGATCTTCCCCATAGCGCCATTTTCCAGAATGTAGACCTCCGTATCTCCCTCTGGGGCCGGATGAGCGATAATCTGATAACAAGAAATATTGCTCATGGTCTGGGCACAGGACTCGGCCACCCAGTTGAGGCCAAAGCGGCGTCCGCGCTTCCATTCGAACGTGATCTGGGGGTGGAAGCGCCATTTCAGGTCCTGGTAGTAAGCGACTATGTCTTCCACTGAGTCATCAGTCCGATAGTACCATTCGTAGCAATAGACGCCAGGCGCAGGCATCAGGCACACTTCGCCCTCAGCAAACTTGACCTCCACAGCGCTGGGGTACCGGGGTGGGCTCATCCACCACTGGCCCACAAAACTCTGCGGCACGCCGAGGAGCAGAGAAACAAAGAGGCAGAAACAGCCGACG
>Ga0172363_10004114_pt1 | contig 11763 bp, 9 predicted proteins | sample LakKivs2_kivu2a2_FD_114541 | JGI IMG/M metagenome (GOLD analysis project Ga0172363, IMG submission 114541) | Sediment microbial communities from Lake Kivu, Rwanda - Sediment s2_kivu2a2 | ecosystem: Environmental > Aquatic > Freshwater > Lake > Sediment | place: Rwanda: Western Province, Lake... | reverse complement strand
TATCTTCTTCCCCCCGAGGATGAACTATGTGATGAACCTGATGAGGAGCTTGAAGAAGAGCTGGAGGAAGAACCTGACGAACTTCCTGAATAGCTTCTTGAGCTTCCGCCTGATGATCCGCTATTATAGGATCTGCTTGGAGAGGAGCTGTATGAGCCTGATGAGACGGATCCGCCGGAACTTCTTCTGGAGGGAGCAGAATATGATCCCGAACTGTTATAAGAGGGTGCTGATCTGTACTCACCGGCTGATACTGAAGGGCTGGTCCTGGCAGGAGTGGTTCTGTAGCTGCCTGTTCCAGAGCTTTCAGTATTTACCCGGCTGTTATTATATGAAGGCCTGGTGCTCATGCGCGGGTTACTGTAACTGGGTGTATATGTTCTGTTTACGGTATTATATTCCGGTTTGGATACAGTTGTTGTACGGGTAGTCACACTTCTGTTACCGGTTGCAGCGGCGCTTTTTGTCATACCCGGGTCGACATTCCTGTCAACTCCGTTCAGCGCCGGGCGGTTGGTTGTGTTTGTTGAAACAGATTTCCTCGGATCGCTTGTTACAGAGGTTGATGTTCCCACAGGTGAACGCCTTACACCATCTGTGTTTGATCCGCGTGATATATAACTGTCGCGCCTTGATGAAGCAGATGCAGGCATCATTCTGTCGTTCCATTTTGTTGAGTAAACACTCTGCCTGTCTCTCCTTCCGTATGCTATTGAATTGTTGTAATCCCTGCCGTAATATGAATTTGAATAGTAACCCCAGTTGTTGTAGTATGGCCAGTAGTATGATGAATAGAACGGACTGTAATAGCTGCCGTAAGACCAGGGCGAATAATATCCTCCATAGTATCCATAGTATCCATAGTATCCGAAATCATAATAAGGATCGTACATGAAGGGATCGTAATTATAAGGGTAACCGTAGCCGAAGCTCATAGAAGGCCATCCCCAGCTGGAATAGAAAGGATCTCTCCAGTACGGATAGAAATAATTGCCGTAAAACCTTCTCAGCCTTCCCGTGTAAGAGTTATTATCAAAGTAATAGTTGTTAATTGTACCCTGGCTGGCTTCAGGAAGTGCATTTAAGTTTTCAACAGCTTCTGAATATTCATCAGAGACGAGAGTGTCGGCAGCGTAAATATTATCATAATACTCCTGGGCTTTCAGATCTCCTTCGGTCATCTGCCGTGATACTGAAGGCTGAACCACAGCTACCTGTTTGTCAGAAGGCAGGTAATACAGGTCATCATATTCAAAACCTGTATAGAGGCCTGATGAGCAGGACCCCAGGACCAGGATCGCAAGAAGTGATATGTATTTGACCGCTTTCATGTTTTATTCCCTCTCTTATCTTATACTTATTTTATTATTTACACTCAAATATTGTACCAAAATAGCTTAAAAAAGAAGTGTGATATTCAATAAGTATCAAATATAATAAAAATAAGGACATGCGGTTGCATATCCTTATTCACTGCACGCATAATCGGTATTACCTTCTTCTTCCATTGTCTGAGGAAGATCGTGAGGATGATTTTGATGAGGAGGATCTTGAGGACGATGAAGAGGATGATGACCTTGATGAGGATCCGGATGACCTTGATGAGGACCCTGATGACCTTGATACTGAGCTTCTGCTGCCGGTAACCGAGGATCCTTTGGATGATGAGGAAGGCCGGCTCTGCGACATCGTTGTCCTGCTGCCAGATGATGTGGATGATCTTGCAGGTGCACTCATCACTCTTTCAGAACTGCGTGATGAAGATGATGCAGCGGGCCTGTTTACAGGTGCAGAAGATGAAGACCTGTTTACCGGACCTGCAGACGAGGATCTTTTCACGGGAGCCGGAGCGCTTTCGCGCCTTGAAGTTCCACCTGAATTTGACCTGTTATATTCAGTTGACCCCTTGCGGTCGGAAAGATCTCTTGAAGAGTACCTGGAAGAAGAATTATTGGAATAGTAATTATTGGAATAGTAATTATTGGAATAATAGACTGGCCTGTAGTTGTTATACCAGCGGTTATGTCCGTAATACCAGCTGTCGTGTCCGTGCCAGCTCCAGTAATTTGGTCTCCACCTGTTCCTGAAGTTTATGTTCATGACGACCGGCGAATACCAGCTGTAGTAATAAGGGTCATAACTGTAGTAGAACGGATCGTAACCCCAGCCCCAGCTGCTGCCGTAATAAGGATCGTACCAGCTGTAGCTGTAAACCGGGTATCTGTAAGAGTATCCCAGTCCAAATCCGAAACCTCCTCCTCCGTAAATACTCATACCCCATGAGTAAGGACGGTAGTTATAGTAATAGGCCTCGGTGAACACAGGAGAGTAGTAGTCGAAAGCTGCATATGACCTGTGAAATCTGTTGATCCTGGATGCGAAGTAATAATCATAATCATCATAATAATAATTATTTACCACCGTTCCGGAGTTGTCATTTCTGAAGCCCTCATCAGGATACTGTGCTGCCACCGGAGCGCCCGCAAGCAGCAGGGATGATATGATTCCGATGTAAAATTTTGCTTTCATGTTGAACCTCCTGTTTATTTTTTAATTTTACGCTGTTTTTTACAAATCTCCAAACAGAATAATTCAAATAATGTACCAAAGTAATGGCTAAATTCATAACAAACCGGGATGAAAACTATGCACAATGGTATAATGACCTGGTAATCAAGGCCGATCTTGCTGAGAACTCGGCTGTCAGAGGCTGCATGGTTATTAAACCTTATGGTTATGCAATATGGGAAAAGATTCAGTCGGAGCTGGATAAAATGTTCAAGGCTACGGGTCATGTAAATGCATATTTCCCGCTTTTTATCCCGAAATCATTTTTCAGCCGCGAGGCGAAGCATGTTGAAGGATTTGCAAAAGAGTGTGCCGTTGTTACTCATTACCGTCTGAAAAATGACGCGGACGGAAAGGGTATAGTCGTGGACCCCGAAGCCAAACTCGAGGAGGAGCTTATAATACGTCCTACTTCCGAAACAATTATATGGAACTCATACAAGAACTGGATCCAGTCCTACAGGGATCTGCCCATACTAATCAACCAGTGGGCCAACGTGGTAAGGTGGGAAATGAGAACGAGGCTGTTCCTGCGTACAGCAGAATTCCTCTGGCAGGAAGGCCATACGGCACATGCAACGCGTGAAGAGGCCGTTGAAGAGACCCAGAGGATGATCAATGTATATGCCGACTTTGCCGAGAATTTCATGGCTCTTCCTGTGATCAGGGGATATAAATCAGATAGTGAAAAGTTTGCAGGAGCACTTGACACATATGCAATTGAGGCGCTTATGCAGGACGGTAAGGCGCTGCAGGCAGGTACCAGCCACTTCCTCGGACAAAATTTTGCCAAAGCTTTCGATGTGCAGTTCACTGATAAGAACGGAAAACTCGATTATGTATGGGCCACTTCATGGGGACTCTCAACCAGGATGATCGGAGCCCTCATAATGGCTCATTCAGACAATCACGGTCTTGTACTGCCCCCAAGGCTTGCCCCCGTACAGGTAGTGATAATTCCTATCTTCAAAAATGCGGAGCAACTTGGTAAGATATCTGAGAGAGTCAGCAAAATCAGCAGGGAACTTAGAACCAGGGGCGTTTCGGTGAAATATGATGACCGCGATAACAACACACCAGGCTGGAAATTTGCCGATTATGAGCTTAAAGGAGTTCCTGTGAGGCTGGCGATAGGCCCCCGTGACCTGGAAAACGGTACCGTTGAAGCTGCACGGCGCGATACTCTTGAGAAGAAAGTAATTCCTGAAGGAGAGGTTACAGAGTATGTCATTAAACTCCTGGATGAAATTCAGAAGAACATTTTTGAGAAAGCTGAGAAATTCAGGAATGCCAATACTTTTAAGGTGGATACCTGGGATGATTTCATAAAAATACTTGATAACCAGGGAGGGTTTATTATGGCTCACTGGGACGGGACAGCAGAAACCGAAGAGAAAATAAAGAATGAAACGAAGGCTACCATCAGATGCATACCGTTCGACTCACCCGGGGAGGATGGCAAATGCATATATTCAGGCAAGCCTTCAAAGAGGAGAGTTCTTTTCGCCAGATCGTATTAAGGTTTTTAAGCCATTGCGGCAGATTTAAGCTGACGGTAATGGTAACCGTTCAGGATGCAGCTTTTTATTTCCGGCATTAATTATTAAATTAGACGTCTTATATAAAAGCATCATGTCCGATAATATCTCAGAAAAGAAACAGACCATAATAAGTATCCTTAAGGAAAAATCCGTTCTGAAACAGAAGGTTTATGACAATACCTTTGAATCTTTCTGCATAGTAAAGGAAATTCTTAAAACGCAGGCAAAAGAAACAAATTCAAATCTTGGCAGCATAGATCCCCGAGTAAAGCTTGAATACACCGACCGGAGTAGTTTTGACGCCCAGCTTAAGGTAGCGGGCGATATACTCTTTTTCAGCATGCATTCAAATATATTTCAGTTCGACAGAGAGCACCCGGCCTGGAAAACAGCATATATTCAGAAAAACAAGTACAATGCCTATTCGGGAATAATAAACATTTACAACTTTCTTTTTGATTCTTTCAAATATTCAAGGCAGGACGACCTGGGTTACCTGATCGCAAGGATATTTATTAACCATGAAAACCAGTACCTCGTTGAAGGAAAGAGACAAATGGGAATGCTTTTTACCAATTACGGGAATGAAGCGATAAGCAAACAGGCTCTTCAGATAATAATTTCAACAGCAATTCAATATTCACTTGAATTTGATCTCCTTGTTCCGCCCTATGATACAGTAAAGATCGCCACTGTAGGCCAGGCAGAAGCAAAGATCCAGCATTCAAGGGTCATTACAGGCAAACGTCTCGGATTTCAGTTCAACTCTGATGACGTACTCGAGAAAAATTCTCATGAAACCTGATGATGTTGACAGATACAGAAAATACTTCAGGCCATTTCTTCTACTGGCATTCCTTTGTTTTTGCATAAGGCTTATACCCCAGAAACCCCAGGGCAATCAACATGTAAGCAACCCTGATGATCTGTTTGACCCCCGTGAAATTATACCGGCCGGCGTCACTGACCTGCATTTAAAGATCCCTGATGCACCATTACCTTCAGCAGCAGGAAAGTACGAAAGAACACCGGTATTTTATGATTCGCTGAAAGTCAGGGCATCAAAAAAACTAATCACAAAAAAACTTTATGATTACCTGGTCGTGTCACGGGGACCATCGGCAAAGAAGGAAATTACAGGTGAAAGTGATGCAGGCTACGTACTCTATTCAGGTAAACGAATACGTAATATAGAGATCCGCAGGCTGAATGTTTTCGGAACCAATATTTCAGTACCGCTTTCATCAAACCCTGCAGGAATTGAGAAGCTTCTGAATGCCACACACGTAAACACAAATGAGAGCATAATACGTAAAAACCTTCTCTTCGTTGAGGGAGATACACTTTCACCCCTTGTGCTAAGTGATAACGAGAGGATACTTCGCCAATTGCCGTATATTGATGATACCAAAATTATTGCGGTTCCCGTATCGGATGATGAAGTGGATATCGTTGTAGTAACCAAGGATATCTATTCGCTGGGAGGCTCGTTCAAATACAGCAGTCTTACAAAAGGCTCAGTATCGCTCTTTGAAAAGAACATTTTCGGAATGGGACACGAATTCAGAGTAAATATGCCCTATGACTCCGATCTTCCTGACTCACCTGGCTTTGGAGTTGAGTATAAGATCGATAACATTGCCAGGTCGTTTACCAACCTAAGTCTCGACTATTTTAACGGTTTGGGCAAGAAGACATTTGGTTTAGGCGTTGTTCGCAAACTTGTGAGCGCCAATACAAAATATGCCTTCGGTATCTCGATAAGGAAAATGTATACTACAGAAGATCTTGATACTCTTCCTGTACCTGCTCCGCTCAAATACAACCTTCAGGATTACTGGCTGTCACGTTCATTTCTGCTTAACAAGGAATCTGTTACACGGTTGATAGTCGGTGCCAGGTTCACCAACAATGATGTGTGGAACCATCCTTTCATACTGCCGGAGTCGTATCGTAATCTTCAGAAATACAACATGATACTGGGTTCAGTAGCCTTATCCTCACAGAAGTACTACAAAACCAGCCTGATATACGGGTACGGCAGAACTGAAGACATACCCTACGGAGGTATATTGACCCTGACAGCCGGCAGTGAGAACAGTGAATTCAAGGAAAGGATATATGCCGGCACGGTGCTGTCAATCGGGCAATCGATAAAGAGTCTCGGATATTTTTACGCAACAGCCGGTGCAGCAACATTCCTGAACCAAGGCATAACCGAACAGGGTCTGTTACTGCTGAGAGGCTCATTTATATCAAATCTGTTTTACCTCGGCAGGTACAGGATCAGGAATTTCGTGAAGGCCGATTATACCAGGGGTTTTGACAGGTACCTTGATGAGGATCTGAACTTCAGCCGCGAGGATGGATTTACAGGTTTCAGAAATGATTCTGTAGGAGGCAGGCAGAGACTATCAGTAAACCTTGAATCAGTTCTCTTCAGTCCGGTAAACCTCTATGGATTCAGGTTTGCTTTTTTCGGTTTCGCCGATCTCGGCTTTCTGTTCGGTACTAACGAATTTGTTGAGCAGGGTGAGATACTTTCAAGCATCGGAATAGGGATAAGAGTCAGAAATGATAACCTGGTCTTCAATACTCTCCAGGTAAGACTGGGCTATTTCCCCAACCTGCCTGACTACTCCCGGGTGAATTATGTCGTTGTATCGGGGGAGCAGCTCCTGAGACCCGATAATTTTGAGCCTGGTCCACCGTCAATCCTCCCTTATAAATGAAAAATCAAAAAGCATAATGTTCAGCGATTTTCTAAAGTATATCGAAGAAAACAATCTGATAACTGAAGATGACAGAGTTCTGCTTGCAGTCAGCGGCGGGATTGACTCAATGGTGATGGCTCACCTTTTCACCAGAACAGATTATTCTACGGGAATTGCTCACTGCAATTTCTCACTCCGGGGTAAGGAATCAGATAAGGATGAAGAGCTTGTAAAGGCATTCGCCGGGAAAAACAGGATCCCGTTCTTTTCAAAACGATTTGATACAAGAAGTTATGCTGAAAAGAAAGGCATCTCAATTCAGATGGCAGCCAGAGATCTGAGATACAGATGGTTTGAAGAATTGATGGATAAGAAGGGATACAGCGTCACTGCAGTTGCCCATAACCTGAACGACAACATTGAAACTCTTCTGATCAACCTTATCCGCGGAACAGGAATAACCGGTCTCACAGGCATGAAACCGTGCGGCGAAAGGATAATAAGGCCGCTCCTGTTCGCAAAACGGGAAATGATAACCAGGTACTGCAAAAGTAACAGGATAACATACCGGGAGGATGGATCGAACAGTGAAACCAAATATACCCGGAACAAGATCAGACACCTTGTAATACCCGTATTAAGAGAAATAAATCCTTCAATCGAAAACACACTTCAGAAGACATCTGAACGTTTGAGGGGAACCGATAATATCATCACGCTCTTCATCAGTGAACTTAAAGAGAAAATCATTTCTGAAAGAAACGGCACTGTAATTCTGAGGATAAATAAACTCAGTCCATACATAATGAATAATGCGGTTCTTTACGAGCTTACGGAAGAGTTCGGGATGACAGCTCCGCTTCTGAATGACCTGAAGAACATCATTTCGGGAGAGCCGGGCGGCATGATATTTACAGGAACGCACAGAATAATAAAGAACAGGAATGAACTTATAGTAACACCACTTTCATATCCATCGGCCGAACCCCTCACTTTCAGGAATCTTACTGAGCTCAGGAAAGCTCCATTCTTCAGATCAGTAATAAGTGTAAATATTACACTTAATTTCCGGGTACCCGCAGACAAAGCTACTGCCTGCATTGATTTCAGCAAGTTAAGGTTTCCTCTGGTTATCAGGAAATGGAATAACGGAGATGTTTTCTATCCTTTTGGGATGAAGCACAGAAAAAAACTGAGTGATTACTTTACTGACCGGAAATTCTCACTTCCTGATAAAGAAAGAGTCCTGCTCCTGGAAGCTGGCGGTAAAATAGTATGGATAATAGGTGAAAGGATTGATGACAGGTTCAGGGTCACACAAGGGACAAAAAGGGCACTGATAATCAAGGCTCAACCCCTCCTACGCTAAAGCTTCGGAGGGCGAAGGGCGTAACGGCGCAACGGCTTAACGGCAATCTCGATTGCACGATTATCTCTGTCTCTCCCCATAAATCCCTCTGTCAATCATCATCAGGTCGGCTATTGCCATTGCAGTGACTGCTTCTATTATAACAGGCATCCGCAGGGCAATACAGGCATCGTGCCTTCCTTTTACGGTCAGGGTTTGTATCTGCCTTCTCCTGAAATTGAAGGTTTCAGATGGAATCCCTATTGATGAGGTGGGTTTTACCGCCACCCTGAAAACAATATTGTTGCCGTTGGTAATACCTCCATTTATTCCTCCTGCATGGTTGGATGAGGTTGTTCCATCTGAATTGGTAAATGGATCATTGTGAACAGAGCCCCGCATTGAAGCAGCAGCAAACCCAGAGCCGAACTCGATACCCCTGATAGCGGGAATTGAGAAAACAAGGTGGCTGAGAACCGATTCAAATGAGCTGAAGAAGGGTTCGCCTATTGCCCGTGGAGGATTTTTAACAATACACTCGATAATTCCTCCAACCGAATCATTTTCGGCAAGTGCCTTATTTACAGCATCCTCAATATTGGATGAACCTCCTGCTGAAATAACTTTTGCACTGATCTCCGAACCCGAGCAAAGCTTGCGTGCTATCACTCCGGCTGTAACAAGGCCCCAGGTTATCCTGCCTGAAAAATGGCCGCTTCCACGGAAATCGGAAAATCCTGAATATTTTATTTTTGCAGTGAAATCAGCATGTCCCGGCCTTGGAACATCAACAAAATCATTGTAAACTGAGGAGTCTGTATCCTTATTCCTGGTAATGATCGTCAAAGGAGCTCCGGTGGAGAAGCCATTGAAGACCCCGCTGAGTATTTCAGGCAGATCAGGTTCTTGGCGCGGGGTAGTACCTTTGCTCCCGCCCTGCCTTCTCTGAAGATCAGGAATAAAATCATCAGGGCTGACAGCGATGCCGGCCGGGCAGCCATCAACAGTCACTCCTATTGCCTGCCCGTGCGACTCTCCAAAAACCGAAACTCTGAAAATGGTGCCGAATGAGTTCATACCTTTATTGTTTATCTGCTGTTATTTGTTTGTAGAATCCTGTAACTTCCCCAACAGGAAGCTTTTTAACCAATGCTTTTCCTATCGATTCAAGGAAGACAAAAAGGATATCAGATCCGGTCATCTTTTTATCATGAGTAATCAGTTTCTTCATAGCATTGACCGGGATAACAGAACCTTGCGGAAACCTGTATTTATCAAGAAGATTCAATATTCTGATTCTGGTTTCTGCATTAATATACCTTCTGTTTTCAGAGAAAAGGGTTGCAAGCCTTATGCCTTCAGCAACTGCAATTCCATGCCTGACCGATTTCATAAGTTCGATTGCATGTCCGAATGTATGACCGAAATTCAGGATTCGTCTCGCACCTTTTTCTGTTTCATCCTCAGCTACAACCGATGCTTTGAACCTGACTGCTGTGGCAATAAGGTGATTGAGCAGATCAGTGTCTCTCCTCAATACATCATCGCGTTTTTCCTCAAGTATTCCAATTATTGAAGCATCGCCTATCAGTCCGGTTTTAATAAGCTCACCGATTCCTGAAAGATACTCATCCTCAGTCAGCGTTTTGAGCAGCGAAGTATCACAGATCACAAATTCGGGCTGTCTGAAGGTGCCAATCACATTTTTAATTCTCCCGAGGTTCACGCCTGTTTTCCCTCCTGTACTGGCATCGACCTGAGACAGAAGAGTGGTTGATACATAACCAACACGTATTCCTCTCATGTATACTGAAGCAACAAATCCTGCAAGGTCGCTGACAACCCCTCCTCCGACCGCCAGGATGAAACCCGCTCTGCCTGTTCCTGCCTTTAGCAAACCTGAAGCAAGTTTTTCTGCACTTCTCATAGTCTTGCTTTCCTCTCCCGGCTTTATAATAAGGACAGGACCCTCAGGAAAACTGCTTCCATAGATATCAAATACATTTTTATCTGTTATTATGACAATGTCTTTTTTATCAAGATGCTGAATATAGCTCTTCCACTCTGCACCTATAATTATCTCAGATACTGAGCCTGATGTCCTGATAACAATTCTGTCCAAAGCCGTTGTTGTGAAGATTGAAATACAAAGATAAAAATCCTTAACTTTCAAGGCCTATAAAAAGTCCATAACCTTGACATTAAAAGAGAGATATCAGGGGGTCATTGAGTATTTCACTGTAAGCATGCCTGTTGCCGAAACAGAACTTGAGTACCAGGATCCGTTCGAACTGATAGTTGCAGTTATACTTTCCGCACAGTGCACCGACAAGCGTGTTAATATGATCACTCCCGGACTTATGAAAAGGTTTCCTGATGCTGAGTCAATGGCTGAAGCAGGGCAATCTGAGATCTTTTCATTAATCAGATCATGTTCATATCCCAACAGCAAAGCCAGGTATTTATCAGGGATGTCTAAAATGCTTGTGAAGGATTTTGGCGGGAAGGTCCCGTCTGATCCGGGGTTGCTTCAGAGGCTTCCCGGGGTGGGAAGGAAAACGGCGAACGTTGTTGCTTCGGTTGTATTCAACAAACCGGTGCTGGCGGTAGACACACATGTTTTCAGGGTATCGGCAAGAATTGGGCTTACGAGGAATGCAAAGAACCCGGGAGAAGCTGAGGATCAGCTTACAAGGCATATCCCGGATGAGCTGTTACACAAGGCACATCATTGGCTCCTGCTTCACGGCAGATACATCTGCAGGGCAAGGAATCCGCTGTGCAGCGAATGCGGAATAACAGGGCTGTGTAAATATTTCACATTATTAAATAAAAAAAGTGATTTATAAGAAAAACATCAGATTTGCTTTCAGTAAGACCGGCAGAGGTCATTTTTTGTTATTTTTGAATCATAAACCATGATGGGGCGTGATGGATTATAAAGAGAAATATAAAGAACTGGAGAAAAAATACAAAAAGCTGGAGAACCAGCTGAAGGATGTTGAAAATAAGGCATCGGAAAAAACAACATCCTCAGGCGAAATGATCCTGAATGCTTTCCGTTACGCTCCGAATCCCATGGCTCTGTCGGTTCTGGAATCCGGTAAATTTCTTGATGTGAATTCCAGTTTCATGTCTGTCTTTGGTTTTAAGAAAGAAGAAGTTATAGGCCGCACGTCAGAAGATATTGGTCTTTTTGCTGATATCGGGGAGAGCGATAAATATCTTAAGCTCATTTCAAAGCTTAAGAGAATTAAAGATTATCCCCTGACACTCAGAACCCGCGCAGGAGAGGAAAAAACATTTCTTTTTTCAGCTGATCTGATCAGGCTTGAGAAGGATGTTTATCTGATGACAGTTTACTCACCCATAAGTTCAAGAAAAAACATACGGATCAGGGAGAGCCAGGGCCCGGTGCTCGAGGAAATATTCAACACGGTCAGCAGTTATCTGGCCCTCTTCAGCATTAACGATGATAACAAATTCTATATTATTGATCTGAACAGCAGGGCTGAGGAGATAGAGTTCGTGGACAGAAATGAGATCAGTGGTAAATGTATTGATGATACTCCTCTTGCAGGAAACCTTAAAC
>Ga0172363_10004112_pt1 | contig 11765 bp, 6 predicted proteins | sample LakKivs2_kivu2a2_FD_114541 | JGI IMG/M metagenome (GOLD analysis project Ga0172363, IMG submission 114541) | Sediment microbial communities from Lake Kivu, Rwanda - Sediment s2_kivu2a2 | ecosystem: Environmental > Aquatic > Freshwater > Lake > Sediment | place: Rwanda: Western Province, Lake... | reverse complement strand
TCCGCCTGTCATGTGCGGTGTGCATTTCTTTCCGAAAGCATCAGCCATCAGGGCAACTTTCATGGACCGGATCATTCCTCCGAAATAATAATTATCGGGCTGAACAACATCCAGGCCGTCATTGGCAATGAGCCATCTGAAGCCATGAAGGCTGTATTCCTGTTCACCTCCTGCGACAGGGATCGTCAGTGCATCGGCCACCATTTTTGTCTCTTCATACCAGTCGAACATTACAGGTTCTTCAAAGAATTCAAAACGATATTCTTCAAGAAGCCTGCCCACCCGTATTGCCTCTTCAACAGAATAAAAACCATTGGAATCTGCATAAAGGATCACATCATCACCAAAAGTTTTTCTGACAAGAGGGACTATTTCTTCCGTTCTTCCCGGAGGTCCCGCGGCATACATATCTTCTGTGCCGAACATCAGTCCGCCTACTTTTATCTTAAGTGCTTTGGCTTTGTATTCATAGAAATCCCTTGAAATAAGCTCCATTGATTCTTTTACAGGTCTCTCTCTGTACTCCGTCGCCTGGTAGACAGCAACCTCCGGATTATGGATATTTCCGATAAGCTGTCCGATTGACTTACCTGCAATCCGCCCCATCATATCGAGGATCGCAAATTCGATTGTAGCCAGGGGCACACCGAGTGCCATTCCGTTCAGCCTGAAATTAAGCCTGTATATGTAGACCTTTTCAAGGATAAGATCGAGTTCCCTCGCATCTTTATTTATGAAAAAAGGCTGAAGCAGGTTGGTGAAAACAGGATATTGTGATCGCAGCTGACCACTGTGACCTACAGACATACCCTCAGCGCCATTCTTTGAACGCACCCTGCAAAGGAACAGATCCCTGAATCGAAGCAGCTCAAGAGTCTCTATAATAACAGGATCGGGGAAAAACTGTTTTTTGAAAACTGGCTGCCTCAGGATCTCATCCAGCTTTTCATAATTTGGATTATAAACAGGTTTCGTCAGTTCAGAACCGCACGATACCAGCGGAAGGGTTGCTGCTATTGCCGAATTTCTGATGAATTTACGGCGAGATGTTTTTAATTGATTCATGTTTTTCTCTTTGTTAGGTATATAAAGTTATAAAAATGAATAAACCTGTATTATAATATCTATGCTGAAATTTTAAAAACAATTAACTTAGGGCATAAAATAAGTTATTAATTCGGTAAAACCTTTGAGCGCCTTTGTGATGGAAAACACTAAGTCGCCCAAAGGATTTTTCAGGGCTTCGTCATTCAATTTTTAATAGAAATAAAAATGAAAAAAGTAATCATTCTTCAAGTATTAGTCATTCTGCTGGTTACTGCAATATCATGTTCAAAAAGCAGCGTATTGAAGGAGGCAGCACCCGAAACTGTGAATATGTCTTCTGAAAGGTTAACCCGCATCGATAATATGATACAGCAGAGTATCGACAGCGGATGGATTGCCGGGGCTGTAGGATTTATAGCCCGCGATGGTAAGATAATCTATAACAAGGCTTTCGGTGTCAGTGATATCGATTCGAAGAAAGCTATGGCCACCGATAATATTTTCAGGATAGCATCGCAGACCAAGGCGATAACAAGTATTTCTGCAATGATGCTTTTTGAGGAGGGCAAATTCCTGCTGGATGATCCGGTCTCAAAATATATCCCGGAATTTAAGAATCCGCAGGTTCTTGACACCTTTAATGAAAAGGACTCAACTTATACAACTGTTCCTGCTAGGCGGGAAGTTACTGTAAGAGACCTTTTCACCCATACTTCAGGTATCGATTATGCCGGAATAGGTTCTCTTCGGATGAGGGCAATTTATGCCAAAGGCGGGTTCACAGACGGATTTGGCAATGATAAGATCCGGATAGGGGATGATATTAAAATACTTGGCAGAATGCCGCTGGTTCATCAGCCTGGTGAGAGGTTCACTTACGGATTGAATGTCGATGTCCTCGGTTATCTTGTTGAGATATGGTCTGGTGAGCCTCTGGACCAGTACATGAGGAAGCATCTCTTTGAGCCGCTTGGTATGAATGATACCTGGTTCTATCTGCCTGAGGATAAAGCCGGCAAGCTTGTGAAAGTCAACAGTGAAGATGCAAAACACCATGTTACGGGGATCGGTCAGTCAGGTTTGAATTACCCTCTCCTGAAGGGAACATATTTTGCAGGAGGTGCAGGACTAAGCTCCACAGTAAAAGATTATGCACTTTTTCTCCAGATGCTTCTCAATAACGGTGAATACAATGGTAAAAAATTTCTTTCCAGACGGACAGTGGAGCTGATAACATCGAACCAGATCGGTGACCTTAATCTGGGCCGGGATAAATTCGGTCTCGGATTCCAGATAACAACAGAATATGGGCAGGCTCAGCTGGGGATCTCGGAGGGTTCATTCGCGTGGGGCGGATATTTCGCGACCACTTACTGGGCAGATCCGAAGGAAAGAATTGTCGGATTGTTATTCATGCAGCAGTTCCCTCTCAGCCATGGGGAGATACAGAATAAGTTTAAGGCGATGGTATATCAGGCGCTGTTGGATTAAGGTATAAAGACCTTTTGACGTGAATTAAGAACGAAGAACATTCGAAGTCAGAATACAGAAGTTAAATTCTTAATTCGCTGTTCTGTTGTTCTGCATTCTTATTTCAAACAACTACTTTATATCAGTATTATTAATGTATTAAAATCACTTGATCCTGAAAATAGACTCAATCCTGTCCCTGTAATTCCTTCCGACAGGAATTTTATTACCTCCGACAGTAACAACGTTGCCTTCCAGGGATTCTAAGAATTTTATGGCAACAATATAAGATTTATGTATTCTGATGAACATATCGTGAGGCAATGATTCTTCCAGGTCCTTCATTGCAATAAGTGCAGTTATTTTCCTGTCCCGTGTGTGGAATGTCACATATGCTTTCTGTCCCTCGATAAATATTATATCCGGATAATTGATCTTGTAAAGTTTTCTGTCCGCCCTGATTGTCAGGTAGTTATTCCATTTCTTTTTTTCTGCCCGGGTTTCGGTTTCAGAAGTTTTTATCCCTTTTGACAGCCCGGAAGCAAGGTTGACAGTTTTATTTACGGCTTTAAGGAACCTTTCAAATGATACGGGTTTTAACAGGTAATCGACGGTATTGTGTTCATAACCTTCCAGGGCGAACTCGCTGTAAGCTGTCGTAAATATTATTAATGGCTGGGGATTCAATGATCCGAGAAAATCAAGTCCTGAAATATCAGGCATCTGTATATCAAGAAAAATAATGTCGATATTTCCCTTTTTCAATTCTTTGATGATTAAAAGCGGAGAATCATAATCACCAATGAGATTAAGAAAAGGCACTCTTGCTATGTAATCCTTTAGATACTGTCGTGCAAGAAATTCATCATCGATGACGACACAATTCAATATCATTACACATCAATTTCCAATTCTGCAAGATAAGTAATATCCGATTCATTAAGCTTCAGGGAGTATTTCCCGGGATAAATTATTTCAAGCCTTTGCCTTACATTATCAATGCCTTTACCTAAACCGGTTGATAAAGGTCGCAATGTAAAGATTGAATTACCGGCAGACATTTTAACCTTAGCAGAATCTTCAGAAATGGAAATACTTATAAAACCCGTTTTATCTTCATCTATTCTGCTGTATTTAAAGCAGTTTTCAATAAAAGGTATAAAAATCATGGGAGCGATGAGCGTATCTGAATATTCTTCAGGATACTGAAAAGTAATATTCCTTTTCTCCGGATATTTCAACTTGTTGAACTCGATGTAGTTTTTAATGTAGTTTATTTCACTTTGGAGCGGTACTTTATCCCTGCTGCAATCTTCCATAATATATCTGAGCATATCGGAAAGTTTAAGAACGCTTTCCGGTGCTCTTTCCGATTTCATATAGGTAAGGGAATATACATTATTCAGTGCATTGAATAAAAAATGGGGATTTATCTGTGCTTTAAGAAGCTGAAGTTCGGTCTGAAGTTTTTCTTCCATGAGTTTTTCCTTATGAATTATCTGTTCTTTCAGCAGGTCCTGGATTGAATAGAGTGTTCCTATCATAAAGACGAGTATTACCCAAAGGGCTTGTCTGAAGGTAAGAACCACTTCAATCCAATCCTCTCTCCTGTGGTGATGAGATCCCCAGAAAATCTCACTCAAAGCTTCCGTAAGTACTAATCCTGCACTCATGAGCAGAATACCATATAACCAGTACCTTCCTTTGCTTTCCTTGTAAAATTCAGGAAATAAATACAGGATATTTATATAAAATACAGAAGCATACAATATCACACACAGAAGTTCAAATAACCCAGCTTCAATTAGTTGGCCTCTGCTCATAAGAGCCAGGTTAATCACCAGGATCGTGAACCAGATAATCGCATGCCAGAGTTTTATTCCTTTCATTTAAAATCTGCAGTTAAAGAACAGATAAAAGATTCTTACTCTCTTCTTCACAGGAGATCAATATTCATAATATGAAGGTGTGGGTATATTTTACCATGACCGTCCGGTTGAAGAAAGGCGGAAGTGCAGGTATCTCATCCTTGCCATACAGGCTGCGGAATTCGTTGAGTACAAGATAGAAGTCATTTCCCTCCCTTGGATTATATCTTATTCTGAAGTTTGTAATAAGTTCATCCTCAGTATTTACATACTGGATAAGCAGGCTGGCAGATAATTTTGTGCTGAACATGTACAGTGCCCTGGAGTTAATGGAGTGGATGTTCAAAGAGTTATTCACAGGTCTGTCAGGGAATCTCAGGGCATTGAATTCATATCCTGTCGAAAGCTGGAAACTTGACGAGAAGTTGAATTTAAGTTCAGATTCCAGACCATATCTTCTACCGTCATAGAACTGACCCGCACTGATGTCGCCTTCAATGGAAATCATTCTTGATTCGGGTGTGTTTACTCTCAACTGAAGTTCCGTAAAACGGTATTCGCCCTGAGTAATGACAATGCTGTCGGACAGGTGGAAGTCCTCCAGGACTCCTTCTTCCTGGTATCTCAATCCCAATTCTGCATGAATATCCTTTTTAGTATTAAATTCAAATCCCGGTTCAACTGACATGCCCTCCATTCCGCCATCTGTAAGTCTGGTAAAGCGTTCAGCTCTCATAAATACGCTATAGTTGAAAAACTTTGAGTTTTCACCGGGTATCCATCCATAAAGCAGCATGCCATTCAATCCCTGTACACTTCCTTTCTGAACAAATCCTGTGCCCGGATTAAATTTTTCTCCTGAATAAGAGTAATTAAAGTTGTACGCGAATCCTTCTTCAGAGCGTCGTTCCCAATTGATCATCATGAAAGCCGGATCGAAAGAAGCCATTTTATTTCCGATCTTGCTGTCATAGGTTTGTGCCCATTTGAGATTAAGGTAATCATCGCCAAAGAGCCTGAATATCCCATCCAGTCCGTATGCAATATTCTGGTCTCCATTCATTCCAAGTCTTGTTGTTACGATACCTCCGACATAAGAATTCTGGTTTATAACCTGTCTGCGTATTCTCAGAACTCCGAAATTTTCCGATGGATTCACGCCATATTTCTCCGTCTGCATATCAAGAAATCCCATGTCCCAGCCGCCTATTCTTCCGACAAGTCTCGCTCCTCCATAGATTCTCACAGGATTGCGTCCGGAGATGCCGATATTCCTGCTGTAAAACAAGTTATCTTGATGCCCGGCAAGACTGAAGTTAAAAAGACTCGACCTTTCCTGGAAGAACATTCTTTTTTCGGGAAAGAAGAGGGAATATCTGGTAAGGTTAACCTGCTGGTCATCAGCTTCTACCTGGGCGAAATCCGTATTGGCGGTAAGGTCCAGGGTAAGGTTGCTGTTAATGTTGTACTTGATATCCAGCCCTGCATCATACTTCGGTTTATCATTTTTGATGTATTGATCTTCTGTCTCATTCAGCTGCCAGTCTCTGGAAAAACCGGCAATAGCATATGGTGAAACATAAACAGGTTTTTCGGGTCTTGCCCCGTCAAAGGAAATACCTGCGGCAAGTGAAGGTTTATTGACAGCCATGAAGCCATATTTCGGATCGATTGCCGGATAAGTATCTATCTCATTATTAGCGCTGATATTGCGGATGACGATCAATCCCATTTCGGAAATATCATTCACCGGCTTAAACTTCAGGCTTGAGAATGGAATTCTCATTTCTACATACCACCCTTTATCATCGCGGCTTGTTTTGACATCCCAGAAGGTATTCCAGCTTGTGTTCATTGGTCCGCCGCCTTGAGGTCCGCCGCCACCTCCTGCTGCATCATTAGCTATTGTATAATCAGTTCTTGAACCTGTCGGTGTAGTAAAAAAAGCCAGACCATTTTCATTATCGTTGTATGTATCCAGGATTATTCCAAACGCATCGAGGCTGTTCAGCATCTCATCGCGCTTTTTCGTTGCAGTATATATTCTGGAAGCGTCCTTCATTAACAATCTTGCAGCGATCCAGATAAATTCATTATCGTATCCGATCATAATCTCGCCCGATTCTGAAGGAGGATTCCCGAAATTGGGCTTGTGCATTGTTAATGGAATTTTATTCAGAACATCCCATTCCGGTTCAAAAGGCAGTCCATCAAATTCGACAGGTTTTTCGAGTCTTTTAATCCGGACTGTCTCCTGACTGTAAAGCTGACTGCAGGTAAATCCTGCCAGAAGGATCACAACAATAAATATTCTTTTCATGGTTTTTTCCGGTAAAGAATAATAATTGCCGTCTAATTACCAAAAATATTGAACGAACCGGCCGGTTTTATGAACAAATAGTATGGTTATGACGAAATAACAGCGAAAATGACCGTTATACAGTTGGGCAGTTGCGCCCTTATGCCTTTAAGCCTTTGGAAAAACCCAACCCCGGCCCCTCCCTCACCTTCGTCCCGATCTATCGTGACTTCGGTGAGCAAAGCAGGAGGGGATCTAACTAGTATTTCTTCAGCAGATCCAGCAGCTTGCTGTCGAGCTTGTGCCCGTACCAGTCGGTGTATTCGATATCGGTCCGGCGTGAGTCCAGGATGCCGAAATCGCCCCTGAAGTTCCAGAGAGCATAACCTATCTTGTTTTGGGTGAGGATATCAAGAATATCGGTGAACCAGGCAAGGAAGACGGTGTGAGGAGTTTTATTGTAACATCCGCCCTCACCGCAGTGAACACCGACTCCTTTGCCGACAAGCTCTATCCATGGTTTATAGAATTCCTCAAGGTTTTCCCTGCCGTAATATTTGCCGTCGATTGTTCCAGGCCATACAGGAGTTGGCGCCTGGGAAGGATCTTTCCACACCCAGGATGCCTGGTAATGAGAGACCAGTCCCGGGTAATATGCCCTGCAGCTCTGAGCTATATTGAGGTCTGCCAGTTCAGGTATGACATTGCTGCCGCCGCCGTTTCCGTCCGCCACGATGAGGCGGTCCTTGTTTGCAGCCCAGATCGCTTTTGATGCACCTTCCGCCACTGCCCTGTAAGTTAAACCTGGTACAGGACCCTTCTTTGCGTATTGATCGTTCATATCCTCGATATATGCCGGTTCGTTTAGAAGGTCGAAGCTCAGCTTTTCTGCTGAAATGTTTTTATATCGTTCAGCCCACATTGACCAATGATTATAAAATGCATCCTGTGCTTCCTTATCTTTCCAGAGGTTGAAAGGTTCATGGAATCCGGCATTGATGCAATATCCCGGACCCCTGTGAAGATTAAGGCTTACATGAAGGTTATATTTATGAGCCATGAAGATCAGTTTATCCACCTCCTCCAGCACTTTCGGATCGAAGTTGCAGACTTCATCTTTCGTTATATCCCTTGTCCTGTCGAATGACAGATACCTCGGATATGCCATAGGTATCCTGACGAAGTCGAACCCCCAGTCGGCCATCCATTTCAGATCGTCTTCAGTGGTTCTGTTCCCTCCGGTTGCAGTTTTTGGAGGAGTAGGGGAAAAGAAATCAAGAAGGTTGAATCCTTTCCACCGGGGAAGTTTGTTTTCCGACTTCGGAACGTCTGATGAGAAGAGCTCATTACAGGCAAGCGGTAGTCCTGCAGCTGCAATTGCCGTGTTTTTCAAAAAGAGCCTGCGGTTAAACTTGTCCATATTTGTTATTTTAATTTACGAGTATCAGCAATCATGAATAATCGGAACCTGATCAGATTTAAGATTTTTAAGGAAATTTACTAAATAATTATGAGATTCCTCATTCATCCCGCTCTGCGAGATTCATTTGGAATTGACAGGGCATTTTTATCTTCAAAATTTGCAATGAATGCAGGAGATCCCTCTCCCGACTTAGTCGGGATCGGGATGACAGGGTAAATCCGGATGTGAAAGGGGAAGGAGCGGCGATTCGCGTTATAGAATTTTTATGTAACAGGAAATTGCGTTCGCGAATCGCCGCTCCTTCCCCGCCATATACCCATAGATGAGTGTCATCCCGAACGAAGTGAGGGATCTTTACCATTTCATTACAATTGATTTTCGTACATCCCTTTTAACAACCAGATTTCATCCCGAACGCAGTGAGGGAACTTATGCTTCAATAAACCAAATTATTTTATTTTTTTTCGTTTTACAGAGTTGAACAATGTGTAGGAGATAGTTGCGCCGACCTCGAACTGGTTTATCTTCATCTCCTGGTCGATATAGAAATAGACATTTTTCAGATCAGGGAACAGATCACTCTTTTCAGGTGCATTGAAGCTGCCTGTGCATCCCAGGTATCGCGCATCAAGGAACATCCTGAGATTCTTTAGTTTATAACCAAAACCAACACCGGCGTTCCACTGTCCGGTGAGCTTGTTTTTCATTGAAAGGAGGTTAATATCATACATCTCACCTTTAAAATCGGCATCTATACCTGTTGTGCTGATGTCAGCTCTTGTATATTCAAGGGTTACGTTGCCACGCGCTTTCCACATGTAAAAGACTCCAACGCCTGCGGATGCATATGCAAGCACATTTTTCGTCACGTGAAAATATTTCTTCAGGTAAAAGGGAAATTCAATGAACCCGTCGTGTTCTGTATAGGAGAGTTTGAAGCCGGGATCTTTCTGAAAATTGCGCCAGTATGATGAGAGAAAGAACATCATATCCCCGCAAAAAGAAATATCCTTCATGAATTCATATTCCGCCATGCCGTAATATGTGAACCAGTATCCGGATTCATACAGGGGAGGGGAGTAGTCTATTGCATCGAGCACGGAATAGACCTTCATTGTCTTATGTCTGAGCCAGTTAGCTGTATTTTTTGCACCTAGTGTAAATAGAGGATGGATCTGATATTTCTTTACCAGCCGGTTAAACAGTTCGGGGTTTTCTGCCTCATTCAACTCATAATGAGGGAAGTTTTTAAGCAAGATGTTTACGGTCGACTCTGCCTTGTCTGTTTCGCCTGTTTCCACATATGCTTTTGTCAGGAGTTCAAGTGCTTTCTGTTTATCCCTGCGTGAATAATTACAAGAATCTAATGCACGTTCAAGAGTTCTTATACATTCATTATAAAGGCCGTTCTCATAATAAAGATTTTCGGCTGTATTCAAGAAAGATCTGCAAATAAAATCAGGAAATGACTTCTGGCCGTTCATGACAAGTGAAAAGCTGCATAAGAGTATAATTATGATCTGGTGTTTCATATTCCTTGTGAGATATTTAAGGATTTTTACCACAAGCTTTTTCATAAACCACATCTGTGCCGACTATTTCAGCCCATTCCTGAACAGTCAGATCCCTCTTTATCAGATTGCAGATCTGCTCTGCAAGTTTTGCAGATGACGTTTCCCATATCATTGTGCTCCTAGACGATAATCCTGCCAAAAGCCTGTTATCGGAAGTGAATAAAAGGGACCTTGCCCTCCCATTGAGATTAAAGCGTACAACACCTCCTATACTGTTTGATAGTTCAAAAAACTGGTGATAATTATAAAGACTAACTACTTTTGTCCAGGAAGCTGTGGCAATAAGATTAAAATCATCACTGATTACTATCTGGTCAATTCCTTCCCCACCCCCGGAAAATCTCCTGGGCAGAACTGGTTTCTGACTCAAATTGAATAAAATAATACTCCCGTTGGAGCAACCTGTAAGCAGAGTATTCTTCATCTTGTTCCAAACCATACAAAGCGGTTTCTCAGTTTCGGATTGTAACAACTTTTCATTTTCAGCACTTTTCACCTTCCATAATATAATTGATCCGTCATTATGTCCTGATATTATCGAATCCTGATTCAGGTATACAAGTGAGATAACCGATGAAGAAGCCTTCAGGGTTTTTATTGGCATCACGGATTTCTCAGAAATGTTCCAGATATTTATAATACTATCATTTCCACCGGTTACAAGATAATTGCCATCCGGGCTCCACACTGCAGCTTTAAGAGACAAAGCATGTCCGTTAATCTCGATATCTTCTGCCTTTAAAGTATTGATATCAATACTTCTTATTATCACTCTGCGGTTCTCCCAACCAAGAATCATCCTGTTACCTGCAGGATTTAGATTGACAAAATCTACATAATCAGGAAGTGTATTGTTTCTTAAGATACTGCTATTTAATGAATCATTATTATACCATCTTACAAAATGGCCATTGTTATCTGCACCAAAAATTTCATTCCGGAATTTTGACAGACTTCTTATTTCACCTCCCAGTGAATTGTCCAGAGTACGGTTCCTGGATTTCAGGAATGAGTAGGCACTTTCAAGAGCTTTATATATCACCGGATCATCAGGTTGTCCTCGATTAGCCCTATTGAAGTTAAAAGCCTGAACTGCGATCAGTCCTCTGGCAGGAGAACTGATACTCAATGTGTTGGATTTCAGGGCAAGAGTTTGAGCAAGTTGGAGCATGCTGAGTCGTTTAGCCTCTGACTCTGCAGTTTGTGCAAGTATTCTTTGCGAATCTGCCACCTGTTTTTCAAGTTCTGCCTTTCTTGCCTGTTCACTTGCCACCAAGGTCATCTGTTCAGCCCTGTTTCTTAGCTGAAGAGCAGTTTCTCTTGCTGACAGAGCCTCCAGCCTGTCTTTATCCGACTGATTCCTGGCAGCAAAAGCAACCACAGCATTGCTGTCGGCAACCTGTCGTAACACTTCAGACTGACGTTTGGCTGTTTCAGCTTCATCCCTCGCAGTTATTGCGGCATTCTTCTGATCTTCAGCGATTTGCTGCTGTGTTATGGCATTCCCCCTTTCTCTCATTGCCCATATTGTAAAGAAAGAGAGTACAAGAATAATTATCGCTGCTGCAGCTATTGCAATATTCTGCCTTCTTCGCCTTGCTTTCTGAAGGGCCTGCTTGCTTTGCTCAATGAACCTCAGGCTTTTTTCATTCAGGAACAGCTTATCTTCATAGGGGGCAATATATTTAAGGTCTTCATCTGAAAGAAGAAGATGTCTTCTATCGTAATTTACATAAGCATTTTCAATGAAATATTTAACTTCAAGAAGCTCCTTCTCGACAAGGGTTATCTTTTCATAAATCTTTGAAGCCAGGCTGTCATGGCGGAGCTCATACCTGCCTTCTTCATCCTTATCCCTCAGGATCCGTAACCTGATGAATTTTTGAATCAGCTCCTTAATAGCCTCACTTTCAATCTTTTTACCGAACGTTTTAGAATAATCAATAACTTCCTCTTCCGTAATCTGATGCTTTGTTCCCTTGACTGAAACAAATGATTTCAATACAACCAGCCCTGTCTCCGGATCATCAAGCTGGGAGATCTGCTCCTCGAGGAAAGTTCCCAGGATATCTTTTACTTCTCCG
>Ga0172363_10004111_pt1 | contig 11766 bp, 14 predicted proteins | sample LakKivs2_kivu2a2_FD_114541 | JGI IMG/M metagenome (GOLD analysis project Ga0172363, IMG submission 114541) | Sediment microbial communities from Lake Kivu, Rwanda - Sediment s2_kivu2a2 | ecosystem: Environmental > Aquatic > Freshwater > Lake > Sediment | place: Rwanda: Western Province, Lake... | reverse complement strand
CTGCTGCTGCTCCTGCGGCCACCGCGCCAGCGGCGTATAAGTATTTACGTCTGCTTATTTTTTCTTCAGACAATGTTCTTCACTTCTCCCAGTTCTTTCTCTTTCCTTTTTTAATTTCGCAGAAACCTCTCTGTGCCTTTTATTATATAAATCTTTCTAGCGAACAGTACAATGTTAATTTGGCACACATTGAACAAAGTTTATATGCTTCTTTAATTTATTTTAAGGAGCAATCAGATATCAAGGCGTAAAATGATGGCTGAGTACCTCTCCACTGAGAATATTACGAAGATGTTCCCTGGTGTTAAAGCGGTAGATAATGCTAGTCTAACTTTTAACTCCGGAATGGTATATTCTATAGTAGGAGAGAATGGTGCTGGTAAATCTACATTCGCTAAAATTTTATCGGGCATATATAAAGCTGATATGGGAAAAATATTTATTAAGGGTAAAGAAGTCGTCGATTATAATGCGACAGAAGCTTTGGATAAGTATAAGATTGCTGTCGTGCATCAAGATGAAACCTTATTTCCTGAGATGAGTGTTGCAGAGAACTTCTTTATGGAAGTGATGGGCAGATTTTATAAGAAAGGTTTTATTTCTTACAGAGAGCTTAAGAAAACTGCAGAGAAAAGCCTGAAAGATCTTAATATTAACGTTGATGTTAATAAAAAAGTGAAATATTTGAGATCTGACGAGAGAAAAATGCTTGAATTCGCGAGAGCGATATATTATCAGCCAAACTTCCTAATTCTTGATGAGGTTACCGCGCCATTGCCTGAGGATAAGATTGAGGCAGTTTTTACATGGATAAAAGAGTTAAGAAACAAAACTAAGGTTGTCCTTTATATTTCACATAAGTTAAGAGAAGTTTTAGAATTAAGTGATGAAATTGTTGTCTTTAAAGATGGAAAAGTGGCTGGAAAAATCCACGGTAGCAAGGTTAAAATGGATGATCTGATTCAGATGATGGTTGGGGAAAAGAGTTTTAAAGCGATTTTCCCAGAAAAGGCTCGCACAATAGGTAAAACAATCTTCAAAGTTAAGAATCTGAAAGGGCGAGGAATAGATATGGAGTTTGAAAATAGAGAGGGCGAAATTTTAGCTTTAGCTGGTCTTGCTGGGAGTGGAATGAAAGAAGCTCTTCGTATGATCTACGGAGTTGTGCCTAAGAGTGGAGATTTTTATTTAGATAATAAAAAAATCAAAATACGCAGCGTAAAAGATGCGTCTGCGCATGGAATGGTTTATATATCGGATGAGAAGGAAGCAGAAGAATTGTTCCTAAATCAAAGTGTAAAAGAAAACATAATTATTCCTTCAATAGATAAAGCTGCTAATAAGCTTGGTATATTAAAAGAATCAGCTGTGGATAAATTTGCAAAGTTTATCGTAAGCAGGTTTAATATAAAGACTCCTTCGTTAGATACACTGACTCAAAGTCTAAGTGGGGGAAACAAACAAAAAGTCGTTGTCGGTAGATGTTTACTTAAGAATATTAGAGTGCTTCTTGCCTCCAATCCTACCGTTGGTCTTGATATAGCATCTAAAACGGAGATTTATAACATACTGAGAGATTTGGCAAAGAAGGGAATAGCGGTAACAGTATATTTATCTGAGCTTCCGGAGATTGTAAATTTTCCCGATAGAGTATTAATTATGTATAATGGTAAGATTGTTGATGAATTAAAGGGTGACGAGATTACTGAGGAAAACATATTAAAGGCATATTTCGAAAAGGTCTCAGAGTAGATGGCCGATGAGCGAAAAATTGCATAACATAAAAATTCTGCTTTCAGAATTTTATGTGGTTTTTCTGCTTGTAATGGCTTGGTTATTTTTTGGAATTTTTGCTCCCGGTTTTCTCTCTTTTCGTAATATTTTTGGAATAATCACATTTTCCGTAATTTTACTAGCAGCCTCTCTTGCACAGAATGTTGTAGTTCTTACTGGAGGTTTTGACCTGACCGTAGGATCGATAATCAGTTTAGTAACGTGTGTTCTATCAGTTCTTATGGTATATTCCGTTATAGGATCAATAATTGTTGCAATTTTACTCGGGGTACTTATTGGTTTCGTAAATGGTTTCTGTGCTGCAAGACTTAAAATCGACCCCTTTTTAGTAACTCTCAGTGTGATGTTCCTAATTGATGGCATTGACTTAATTCTCAGGCCCGCCCCAGGCGGGTGGATCGATAAAACTTTCGCTAATGCCCTGTTGCTAAATATAGGAGGCCTTAATGTAGGGTCGATTATTGCTTTTCTAGCGTTAACCATATTTTGTGTTGTGTTGTTGGAAAAGAGACATTTTGGGCGGCTTATTTATGCTGTTGGTGGCGCAGAAGATAGGGCTATTTTGAGAGGTATAAATACACAGAAAGTTAAAATGTTAGCGTATGTATTGAGTTGTTTATTGTGCACTTTTGGAGGGCTATATATGGCAGCTTACGTACAGATTGGTGACGCGACTATTGGGTCACCAATACTTTTCGCATCAATCGCAGCAGTTCTGCTTGGAGGAACGAGTGTAAGTGGTGGTACAGGGAGAGCTTTGAATACCGTCGCTGCAACATTAATTATATCTTCAATTACTAATTTCTTATTTTACATACGCGTAATTGAATGGTGGAAGTACGTATTTAATGGTGCGCTACTCATTGTGGTAGCGTCAGTTTACTATTGGATTGAGAGGCGTCGAGAGAAATGAAAATTCAGACGATTTATTTAACTTCGATTGGAGCTATTGTAGTATTATTGATTATAAGCGCGCTTTTTGCTCCTCAATTTCTAACAGTCGAACATCAAAGTTCACTTTTAAAGAGACTTTCAGTTTACGGATTATTGGCTTTGGGGCAGACTTTAGTTGTTCTTGTAGGTGGTGTAGACCTCTCAATAGGGGCGAATATGCTTACATTAGCTATTTTTGGAGGGGATTTATTCTTCCATACAGGGGAGTTGTTGCTACCAATAATTATCGTATTTGTTCTTGGTGCTCTAATAGGGTTTATAAACGGCGTAGGAGTTGGTCGGTTCAAAGTTCCGCCAATAGTTATGACCCTGGGCATGATGACTCTTTTAACCGGCTTCGTCCTTGTTTATACCGGAGGGAGTCCGGTAGGTGGTGCTCCTCCTGCTTTAGTAGACTTCGTATTTGCAGAGGTAATAAACGTCCCAGTTATAGTAATCGTATGGATAGTTTTAGCTATGCTATTATGGTTCTTTTCTAGAAGAACAACTCTCGGCAGAAAATTGTATGCAGTTGGATCAAACCCAAGAGCAAGCTATATTTTGGGGATTGAAACTTGGAAGATCTATTCAATTGCCTACACGCTTGCCGGAGTGCTTGCCGCAATAGCTAGTTTAATCTACCTTGGAAGAGTTTTAACTCCAGCTCTTTCAGTAGCTCCCGCCGGGATAGGGACGGAGTTTCTGATGCCTTCTCTGGTTATTCCTGTACTTGGTGGTTGCTCATTTAAAGGCGGCGAAGGCAGCATCATTGGGGCACTCATTGCAACATACCTATATGGGATGCTGAGAAGTTTCCTACTCGTGATGGGCTTCGGTGAAGCTGGCGTCCTAATATTTACAGGAGTAATATTATTAGGTGTTCTGATTTTCCAGCAGATTCGAGGAGGGCGGCTACTGCAATTCAGGAAGCTTTTCACCCGCAAATGAGTCTATGTAAGCTTCTAGGCAAATTTGGGAAAAAACTAAACATGCCATTGACATTTGCGTTTCATTAAGAACACGCCCGCTTTTTTCTTGCATACTTGTAGCTTTATCGCAAAGCTCACTGTACATACGACATTTCTCATAATACTCTTTAGCAAAATTATAAGCCGAGAAAGAAACTTCATAACGAGATATGATGCTCAAGTATCAATCACCAGACAAGGTATCTATAGACCAGTTTGTGATATGCAGATTTAAGATTTATTGGGTTTTAGATCTTCTAGAAATTCAAAGGGAATATTCTATCAATCGGTTTAAGTGAAAAGTGTTTTAAGCAAACAACATGCGAAAGCATAAGAGAGAAATAGGGCGTGTGAAATCATGCCGAAACCAGAAACGAAAAACTCCAGGATTCCCTTTCCGCTTGTCGATGAGATACCTCTTAGGTCTTCACTATTCTGATTAGTTCTTTCGGTTCAGCTATAACACTTTTGCATTTAATGAATTGAAAAATCTCAAAATTATGTAGAGAGCAATGTTCTTAAGAGAAATCAATACATTAGCTATTGACAGTAAACATGAAAAGAAGCTTGCTACTCATAATAGTCAGTCTTTTGTTAGCTGTTTTTCTCGTTGGTCAAGTCTATGGATGGAACGTGGAGTATGTTATTGAACCAAACCATGAAGCTATCGAGGCAATTCCGCTTACACCTTCTTCATCTGTGATAGGCAATGTATCGGCAACTGGATCAATCTATTTTCACGTGAGCAGTCCTTCTGGTAATGTTGTCTATTGCTCTAATAATACAACGTTTACTTTATTCTCCTTTAATGCAAGTGAGGATGGAAGTGTCAAAGCTCAAGGTGACTATTACGATGTGAATTTTGAGTGGGACTATGGTGGGAAGCATTGGACTTGGAACCTATCTATTCCAAAATCCTTGTATGAAGCATACAAGAGTGTTCCAGAGTCAACAAGAGTGAAAAATGGAGTGGAAGGCTACGGCCTTCTCACAACAACAAACAACTATTATCTGCAGATGATTGCAGAAAAGCTAAATGAAATTGCTTCACAGGAGGGATATAACGAAGTGAATTTTGTCTTAGCCTTTGTCCAGAGTCTGCCTTACACCTCGGACTCGGTCACCTCTGGATATGATGAGTATCCAAGATTTCCCATAGAGACTCTAGCAGATGGAGGAGATTGCGAGGACACATCCATACTCTTTGCTACAATTACCCTCATCATGAATTACGGCACCGTGTACATTAATCCTCCAGATCACTTAGCAGTTGGTGTGCTGGGATATGAAGCTCCTATAAGAGAAGATGCTGGGAAGAGAAAATCCTATTACGTCTACGATGGCAAAACTTACTATTATTGTGAGACAACCGGCAATGGCTGGAAAATTGGAGAACTTCCTGACGAGTTTAAGGACCAAGAGGTACACATTTATAGCATAAACACCTCTCAACAATACGTTCCATCATCAGAAATTGTTCCATCTGCCACGCCTTCTCCCATTTCATGTTCTCCGTCTGTTACACCCACTCCATCTATTCCGTTTGACAGCATCTTTGATTCTTTCAGTTTGTTTTTAGCACTTCTAGTAGTGGCTGTAATACTGATTGTTGCGGTAGTCTCTATTTCAGCCAAGAAAGGAAAAGAACCGGTCATCGGCAAATCAGCTATTCCACCATCAACACTGTGTTGTGGTTCGGGTTTACCAAATTCAACATCATTTATTCTTGACTTATTCTTGTCTAGGACATTTCTAATAGGTGATATAGCTCCTCTTCGACTAGAGCCTCTTTCGCCATACAGATTCACATAGATCTCATCATAATGTTGCTTGGCAAGCAATTTCTGAAAGATTTGGCTCCCTTAGTTTTAGAATCTCATCATGACTTAGAGCCATCTTGTCCCATTCTCCGCCTATTGGCTCTATGAAATCCATCTTTTGCTCAGCCATCACAAGTCCATAAACAGGCGAGAGCATGAGAACATCTAAAGGTTGGGATTGTTTGGATTTCTTGTAGAACTTTCTCAAAACTTTCGCAGAATTGCCTCCCAATCTGTTCAGTGCAGGAATGGGATGTGAAGGATCTTTCTTCACTTTCTTAGAGCCTGATATTATGAGAAGTCTTCTCAAGCGATCCTAACCTCCAGAAACACTTGATTTCAGCCTTCCATGAGAGTCTTCAACTTCTCGATCTCATAAGTCAGAGCTGGATACAGATAATCCAAGACTTGGTTTGCATCATGTTCACTATGGCCAAGCATCTTGAGCATTGCTTTGTCAATCTCTACTCTTTGCTTAAACCTCCCTCTTAGCTGATCAAGAATGCTTGGAAACTCTACAGTCCTGAGTCTTTCATATAGTGCAAGTAGATTGTTTCTATCTTCCTGAGTCATAATCTTGAGTTTAGGGATTAGTGAGCTTCTTATCTGATACTGATGCAGTTTCATCCATGCTCCTCTGGTTTCTGTTCTGTTAAGCAGCATCTGAAGTATGTTTAGCGAACTGTTTAGCCAAATCACCATTATCTTTGTGTCCTCTTCACTGAAGCCCGAAATGTTTCACATATCAATGCCAAATGTTGGAACAGATGAATAGAATGCTAGATGCTTGGTTCCTGTGGCAGAGAGGTCGTATCTCCTTGAGAGTAGAAGACTAGCCCTCTTGACAAGTTTCTCCCAATTCTTGACATTCTTGACAGCCTTTTGAGCCTCTATTTCTTGTCCGATCAGCCTTTGGATCTCAGGAAAGGCTTCTTTTATCATATAATCCAGACTATTTGAGATGTCTATTGTTCCTGTTCCAGAAGATCTTCTGAATCCCAAAGTCAGAGCTTTCGTTGGAACAGCCACCTCTTCTCCTAAGAATCTATGTTTGGCAGTAACAAGATTCTTGTCTCCTCTTTCCACAATCCATAAATCATGTTTCTTTATCGCATGACTTTTCTGTGAAATGAAAAAGAACGTTGTCCTAAAATTGTAGGTTGAGTTGGCTGGAGTAATGCTTACTGAGATCAGTCGCTTGTCAACATACTCTGCAAACCTCACAAACTTGCCTGCAGCTTTCTTGACAATGCGCTGCCACAAGCTAATCAGCTTGATATCTGATGATGCAATCAGAACAAATAAGTTGTCAACATTCTTTCTGAGTTCTTCTTGAGTAACTAATCTGAGTGAAAGAACATCATTCTCATATGCTTCGGAGGTAGAGATCTTACTTCTTATCAGCTTGATGGTCTCTGTTACTTTCTTAGAATCCTCTACAGTTCTAGGAAGCCTCTTCAAACATACAATTGCACAATTCTATACATTCCTCTTGATTTATTTTACTACGTCTGCTTCTATCACTATGATTGTCATTTCACTATCTCCAGTATTTTTTAAAGCATGCTTGCTTCCGCTCTTAGTTAAACAGACGTCTCCAGGTTTAACTTTCGCTGTCTTGTTATCAACCGTCATTTCGCCTTCGCCTTTCACAAAATAATAAATCTCCTCGTTTCCTTCTTGCGGGTGTAATCCAATGTTCGCTCCTTTTTCTAGCGTGGTTTCGTGAAAGAAATTCATGCTACTATCAAAGTCCGTGGGGAATCCTGGTACACCAGGTAATCTAGGCTCTTCACCTAATAATTGCCTAACATGGACTTTGCCTTTGCCACCGTGGATATTTTCAACGGTTACGGCTTTAACCGTATCTCTACCTCTTAAAATCATCAAACCACCTCCCTCATTTGGGAGAGGAGAGGACTACAGGAAGTATAAAAAATTATCGGTACGCATAATGCGGAATTTTTAGTGTTTTCCTTTAGCCCTTACATTCCAGTCAGCACTGTAGCGATTTACAGTATGAGTCACATTTAACGCTCGTAAGATGCTAAGAAGCATGCATAGTTCTGCATCTGCGGAAAAGTAGTAGAAGTATGGAAAAATATTGTTTAACGGCCAACCTATCGAAGGGTCGTCTCCGAAGATTACAATGGTCTTTCAACTTTTTGGCTTGTTGCCTTGGAAAACGTTGAAGTTCCACTGGAAGTTCTAAAAATGCCGAAAGAATCCCCCGTACATGTTGCTGAAGAGTATCTGCAGATGGTGGGGTTGGAAGGATTCGAGAACACTTACCCTCATGATCTTTCAGGCGGAATGAAGCAACGGGTGGGCATCGCGCGGGCTTTAGCTTTGGAGCCTACTGTTTTGCTTATGGATGAGCCTTTCTCTTCGCTTGATGAACTCACAGCTAAGACGTTGCGAGATCTGGTGCTGAACATTTGGCGGAATCCAGCTTTACCAACGAACACATTTATAATGGTAAGTCACAACGTTGAAGAAGCCGTATTCATGGCTGACAGAATCATAGTGATGTCTCCGCGACCGGGAAGAGTTGGAGAAATTAGGGTTAACATTCCGCGACCTCGTTCTCAATACTTGAGGTCTAAAGAATACTTTGATTACGTGGACGAGACTATAGTCAAAAGCATAGCCTGCTTGCTACCAAAAATCTCGTGCCACAAACAAGGTAAGACGACAAACATTGAGAAAACAACTGAAACCTCAATCAGGGATAAACTCGTATGCAGAGCGGGTCAGCGTCCTCAGACGCCTACGAGTGAGTGAGCCCTAGAACCCGAAAGACAAGATGTAAAAAACTTTGTGTGTACTAAACCATCATACATACCGTAAAAGAGTGAGAACTCACCTTAGCAAGGCTGAGGATAATGTTAGAAGAAAGGCGGACATTATCAATCGCGGCATTGAGATGCCATTTCAGCGATAGATTTAAAATTTGGCAGAGTTCAATATTTAATGATTTACCATGATAGAAATCACAAGGACCTCTTACGCAGGATGGAAAAATTGTCTCCGAATATCGAATCAAATTATAGAGTGTATTATTCCCACTCAAATAGGTCCGAGAATAATAAAATTCGGTTACAAAAGCCAAGAAAACGAATTTGGAATACTAAAAGACCAAAGAGGAATGACTGGCGGTAGCGAATGGCGATTATATGGAGGACATAGACTGTGGTATAGTCCTGAACACAAATACAGAACTTACCTACCTGACAACGATCCTATAGACTGTGAAGAAATCAAAAACGGAATAAAATTAATACAATCCATAGAAGAAGAATCCAAAATACGAAAAGAAATAACAATAATATTTAAACCAGATGCGCCAGAAGTTAAAGTAATCCACAAAATAATTAACTGTGGTCTATGGGAAGTAGAACTAGCACCTTGGGCAATAACAGTCATGAAAAAAGGAGGAAAAGCGATAATGCCATTCACTACAGGCGATCCTGACCAACTTCTACCAGATAAAAAAATAGTATTATGGCCATATTCTAACGTTACTGATCCGAGACTCCAATTCGAAGAAGGATATATCTTCTTCAATGATAAAAGAGGAATTAGTGAACGCTTCAAGATCGGAACTTCAGTTAGGGAAGGATGGATCGCCTATTACAATCACAATCGCTTATTCGTAAAAAAGTTTAGTTTCAAAAAAGGAAAAAAATATCCAGATGATGGTTGCTCTGCAGAAATTTTTGTAGACAAATCTGTTCTAGAATTAGAAACGCTAGGACCCCTTACGAAGCTAGGAATAGGAGAAAGTGTTGAACATACCGAAATATGGAGATTGTTTAAGAACGTACCAATTCCAAAAACCAAGAATGATATAAAAAATCATATAGTGCCCAAAATATTTGATTAATATTCTAGCGATTGCTGAATCATGGTGAGAATGGTTTCATCAAACTTTAAACATAGTATACTGAGACAAGCATCTTAGCATACGCTAGCAGTAGCTGTCTATTCCGACTTTCAAATCTTCCCTCTCATATTATTCAATTCAATATGCTTAATATAAATATTAATACTGTACCAATACACATTTACCTTTCTCAGCCGATTCCATTATAGCGTCCATTATGACATTGCATTTATATCCGTCCTCGAAGGTTGCAGCGTATGGTCCAACCTCTTTATTATTAACAATGGCGTCTGCGAAGTGAAATATTTCATTGATGAAGGTGTGTTCCCAGCCTATGATGTGCCCCTGTGGCCAATAGTATTCCATGAAAGGGTGGTGGCTTTCAGTGACGAGTATTTCATGCCAGCCCATAATGTCTTTATCGGGCTCGTCTAGGTTATACACTCTGAGTTCATTTATAGCTTGGTAAAAGTAAACTATGCAGGCTGGGTTGGGTTAGACATATTCCCGTATAGAGAGGACGTGGTGCAAGTTTGCGAAATGAGCATCAAAAATTTCAAGAAAATGGCTAAACTCCTTGAGGGACCATCAGAAGAAGACCCAGCGAAGGCTCAGAGCAGACATGATGCCGTAGAAGCCTTCAAGCACGTTGGCAGGATTCTCAAGTTGACCTGATTTTCTCCCAAAATCCCCCAGCTAAGGGAATGTATAAATGTGGTAAAGCCCATATTTAGGGAGATCCTCCAAGATGGGATGTGCATGATTAACAAACTGTTCAATGAAAACCTCTGAATGCGGTGAATCGCATGAAAATAGGTTTATTTACATGGCCCTTTAACGACAAGCCTTTGGAAGATGTGCTTAAATTTGCCTCCAACTTGGGATATGAAGCCGTAGAAATAGCAGTGGATACGGGAAGAAACAACCACCTAAACATTGATAAGATTTTGAGCGGCGGCGCCACAGAGTTCAAGAGTAAAATTAAGAAGTACGGCCTAGAAATATCCGCTCTAAGCAGTCATATAGATGGTCAGCTGGTTGGCGGACCTCACACAGCGGACACCGACACCATAATTAAGGGCACTTCTGAGAAAAAAATGAAGTATGGCACTGAGCGCATGAAAAAACGGCTGAGGCGGCGGCGGCTTTGGATGTTGATGTGGTTAATGGTTTTGTTGGCTGCGAAAATTTCTCCAGATGGTTCATTTGGCCTGGTGGCGTAGAGCTATGGGAAAAGGGATACGAGACGATTGTAGAGAGGTGGAACCCAAGTCTAGATGGTTTCGAGAGTCATGGTGTTAGGTTCGCGCATGAGCCTTTCCCGCAACAACAAGCATTCAATATAGAGACTGCTGAAGCATTGCTCAAAGCATTTAACATGAGGAAAGAGTTCGGGTTCAATCTGGACCCGGCTAATCTGCTGTGGTGCTTGGTGGACCCGGTGATTTTCGTGAAAAAGCTTGGCAGCCGCATATACTCCGTGCATGCTAAAGACGGCGAGCTTGTGAAAGAAAACTTGGGCTATTCGGGTTCAGCCGCAACTGGAGACTGGAGGCGATTCGACAGAGGATTCAGATTTAGAGTAGTGGGATGGGGCCAAATAGATTGGAGAAGGCTAATAACAGCATTGGTAATGGTAAAATATAACCGTGTCTTAAGCGTGGAACACGAAGACCCATGGCTGAATAGGACTGACGGGTGCAGGAAAGCAATAAGTTTCCTAAAGCCATTAGTCCCTGAACCAGAAGAAGAATGGTCCAGAAACCAGAGAAATACTCTTTGCTGAGAATGTTACACCGCCGTTCCAATGAGAGGGGCACAAATCTAAAATAAAACTTTCCTTATTTCTCTTTTACACGTGAAGCAAAATGAAAGAGATGCCGATAAAAATTCTGACGAGAGAAAACTTTGCGCCCTTTGGAACAATTATTGAGCTACCCAGCACGAAACCGGCGATTTCAGACAGATCGCTGGATTTTTTGGAGGCGCTTGCCGAGTTGGATGTAGAAAAACCGCAAGTTAGTTTTCTTGTCGTGAAAAAGAGAGATCTTAGCTTAGATAAGATAGAGCGTCATGTAAAACTAACAGAGGTCTTTATTCCTTTGGAGGGGGTAAGCGTGTTTCCACTAGCTCCCCCAAAAGACGTTGAGGATCCTAAGGCTGAGGTTCCCTTAGACGAGTCGGTAGCCTTCATCTTGGACGGAAGCAAGGGCATAGTGATGAAAAAAGGAACCTGGCACTGGGCTCCATTCCCTATAACAGAAAAAGCAACATTTGCCGTAATACTTGGGATGAACACCGTAAAAGAGGATTTGGACATAAGGGACGTTAAACCACCCATAAAAATACTTTTTGAACTCTGAAT
>Ga0172363_10004110_pt1 | contig 11768 bp, 12 predicted proteins | sample LakKivs2_kivu2a2_FD_114541 | JGI IMG/M metagenome (GOLD analysis project Ga0172363, IMG submission 114541) | Sediment microbial communities from Lake Kivu, Rwanda - Sediment s2_kivu2a2 | ecosystem: Environmental > Aquatic > Freshwater > Lake > Sediment | place: Rwanda: Western Province, Lake... | reverse complement strand
TAGCATGCGTTCAATCGCCTTTGCCTTGCTTCTAGGACGAGCCACCGGTGTTGTTTCTCCTACTCTGGGGAAATGCCCCACAATAGGTTTTATGTTCAGTACTGACCCTGCCCAAGCTGCAGCTCTAGCAATGCGCCCTGTCCTTGCTAGGTAGTAGAGAGTCTCTAATACACCCAGAAAGCTTACTTTATTCATCACGTCTCGTGCAGCTTCTCTGGCTTGAGCTACTCCCGCATCCTGACTTGCCAACCTTGCTGCTTCTAAAACAATAAACCCTAATGACCCAGCTACAGCCCGACTGTCCAGTACTTCAATCGCGGCATTGGGAATTGTTTCCTTGGCCATCTCTTTCGCCGTAAATGCCATATTAAATGTACCACTTTGGAGACTGGTTACAGTAATACAGAGGATGTTTTTCGCTTTCTGGCTCACCACTTGGTAAGCATCCAAGAAGTCTTCTGGCGATGGAACCGAGGTGGTAGGAAGGTCTTTTCTTGCCCGCATGATTCTGTAAATCTGGTTCGGGCTTATGTCAATTCTGTCTCGGTAACTCCTCCCCTGATGGATGACATAGATAGGTACTACATGGATGTCATACTTCTGTATGAATTCTGCGGGTAAGCAGCATGTGCTGTCGGTAACAACTGCGACTTTCCTCAAACAATGCCCTCTATTCTCATAGTTGCTTCATCGTAATCTGGCTGCTCAGAGATTATGATACTAAAAAGAAATAAATGCAACATTATGTAAGCGTCCATAACATATTGGACTTTTGAGGGGGGACAAAGTTATTAAGATAATAACGTAAAGGCGGTAGTTTTCCAATACCGCGGTGTGGTTTCTCGGTATTATACCAGATGAGGTACTTCATGAGCTTCCGATTAAATTCATCCGGCTCATCCAGGTCATCGGTATTCCAGTTAGCAAACTGCTCCTGTATGGTGCGGTTGAAACGCTCCAGGTGGCTGTTTGATTGGGGATGGCGGGGGTAGTTATAGTAGTGCACCAGGTTCTGTTCGAGACAAGCTTCGGAGAAGAGTTTTTCAAATTCATGGCCGTTATCGGTCTGCACTCTTTCTATCGGGAAAGGAGCAACGCTTTGTAGCTTCAGAAGAAAATCTCTGGCATTAGCCGAGGAGCTGGATTTGTAGGCGTAAGCGAAGGCAAATCGGGTAGGCAGGTCGATAGCCGTCAGAAGGTAGCGTTTCAGACCGTCTACGAAGATAGAGACAGTATCTATTTCGACGAGTTCTCCAGGCTTTGTGGGATAGAAGCTTTTCCTTCTTGCCTTTTTTCTTATTGGTTTCTCCTCCCTAGCTATAAGTTTGTCATAACGGCCATTGATGGTGAGCTTGGTTGCTTTCGGTAATCTGCCTTTCTCTTTCAGGTCGTGAATTATCCTGCCCACTGTGGACTCCGAGACAGGTTTGATACCAGCACGCTGACAAGCAATAGCGAGAAGCGGCGCTATAGTCGTCTTATCGACTCTCGGGTGTTCGGTCCGGTATTTCAGGATGAAATCCAGGATAAAAGGGTTGACCTGTCTATGTCTTTTGCGGATGGGAGTCTTGTTACCCGGGGCTAATGCAGACAGTTTACCGCCGGACTTCTTAAGCTTCTGCTTCCAAAGGTATATGGTGGAGCGAGATTTGCCGAAAGCTCTCCTGGTGGCGCTGGCGCCATAATCATCGAAGAATTTAATTATCTCGAGCCTCTTTTCGATGACTTCTTTTTGAGAATGTTCAAAAACATCGTTGAAATATCGCATGAAACGACGATAATCGTTTCTGTAGTAAGTGTCCAGATAAACCTGTTTCATTTGGACTCCTCATTGCCACCTCCCTCGGAGTCCAATATGTTTCTGAACTTTTGCACATTAAACGAATTGACGATTTGTTACCACTATAGCTAAACAGTATCCAGAATTATCATGCTATAATAACCTTTGAGGGATAGCGTTTATTAGCAATGCACAACTCGGTCAGCAAATTTGGAGAGCAAAGTGTCCCTTGTTCCTGAAAAGAGTAGAACCACAGCTGGGCGGACTCTTGAGGTCACTAGGACATATATACAGAGGGGACAGAGTGCCACTCGTTCAATATGGGCCAAGGCAAGCCCAAAGCATCCTGTGTTGAGGGTAGCTATGGCAGTACCTATGGCTATGATGGCGCTCACGATGTTTATTTTGATTTTAATAGTGCTTGGGTTGAAGAGGAAAAGTATCGTACCTACTCAATAGCGTTTCTAGGCTTGAATCAGCTAATCATGCCTGATGGTTGTAAGAATAGTCAGCAGAGAATCTGTAAGATGGGGTCTCGAGGCCAATGATGAGGAACTTGATATCCTAGTAGAAGATTTTGATTCACGCATTTTTTTTGAGCTGAAAGACAGAGAGTTTGGATTGGGTGATTCCTATCCCTTCGTTTATAGGCTAACCCGCTACGGAGGAGTGGTTGGGGTAATCGCAACCATGGAGAAAGTTTCTGCGGACGCTCAGAATTTCTTTAAAGAAGAGGCTGGGCGCCGGGGGTATCCAATTGAAATACTGCAGTTCGAAGGAACACAAGCTATCGAAAAAGGGGTTACTACATTGATTGAGCGAATGTCTGTGAGCCAAATGCGACGATTGTTGCGTCCCTTTTCAGATCGTGTCGGTTTTGATTTCTGGCCTGTAGTGCAAAGCTGGATCCAAACAAGAATGACTGGCAAAACCATAGGTTCACATGCAGGATAATGCCAGTACCATCGAAGACATTTTGCTTTTTCACCGGAGATAGTGATAGAATCAGGGTGTCGGTTGACCTAGTGTTCTGACACCCTGATTCTTCATAAAAATCCTCGGCAGGAGAGACTTGCTGAAGCTAGTGAGCCGTGCAGGTCTCGAACCTGCGACCACCTGATTAAAAGTCAGGCCAGAGACAAGCTACTGATCGTTTGTTAAGCCGACCGCTTGCCTCCTTTCTATCCTGAATCATATCCCCTTTGATCCCGAAGTCAAGCTTTATTTATAAGTGCTGGGTGAGTCCCTTTACCTTGAGTCGCGGAGCATCTCTGTCATTTCCTTGAGATTAAATCATATAGCATATTAATTATTGTCGGCCTTTTACTGTTGACATATTCGGAAGACTACACGTATAATACACGTATAAGGAGGTGTCCTATGCAGAAGAAACTGACCGTGACGGTTGATAAAGAGGTGTACGAGGGACTTCATAAGACTGTCGGGCGACGGAAGATAAGCAAGTTCATCGAGGAGCTGGTCAGACCTCACGTTGTCCGCCCCGACCTAGAATCAGCCTATGCGGAAATGGCCAAGGACAGGAGACGGGAGAAGGAAGCCCTGGGGTGGGCTGAGTTAACTTTCAGGGACGCAGAACATGAAACGGCGTGAGGTCTGGTGGGTAAACTTCGACCCGTCCATCGGTGGGGAAATCAAGAAGAAGCGACCCGCCGTAATCATTAGTAATGATGCTTCAAACAAGTTCCTGAACCGGGTCCAGGTTGTCCCTCTTACTAGCAAGACGGAGCGGATTTATCCCAGCGAAGCCGTAGTAGTCTTTCAAGGCGAGGAAAGGAAGGCTATGGCTGACCAGTTAGCGACCGTCAGCAAGGCGCGGCTGTTCCGCCGCGCTGGTATTCTTTCTCAAGAAGACATGCGTAAGATTGAGGAAGCCGTCAAGGTACAGTTGGATATTCGTTAAACTGATTGGCGTACTCTATAATTCGGTTCTGAAGTAACAACAAGATGATTTGTGTCCTTCCCTGCTTGGAAGTTGTTACCTCACTGCGACACTTCAATGATGTCTATGAGCATATAACTACTCGATTTTTTAGCTTTCTCATATATAAGTTTCGCCACAGCTAAATCCTCAATAGCAACCCCGGTAGAATCAAAAACGGTAGTTACATTCCTATCCTTCCTACCTTGTTTCCTACCAACGATAATTTCACCCAAAGTTCCATAGACTTCATCAATAGCAAAGATTCCATTGGTGATAGGAACGTTGATTTCTCCAGCGACGCTAGCCTGTCTTAGGTCATCGACAACTACCATCGCTTCTTTCAATATAGCAGGCTCTAACTCTTCCTTGCCAGCTGCGTCGGCACCAACGGCATTGATGTGTGTCCCCGCAGCAATCCATTCCATTTTCACAAATGGTACACGTGCTGGTGTCAAGGTGCACACAATGTCACAGGCTGCTGTCTCTTCCAATGAACACTCTTTGAGAGGATATTCAGGAAAGAACCCAATCAATTTCTGAGCGGCCTCCCTGGATCGATCATATACTTTGATTAGATTGAGACGAAATAGCTGCGCATGAGCCTGAATCTGGGTATAAGCTTGACGCCCAGCGCCAATAATTCCTAAGGTGTGTGAATCTTGCCGTGCTAAGTATTTAGAAGCAATAGCCGCTGTAGCTCCGGTTCGATATGCGGTAATGTCCGTAGCATCCATCACTGCCAGTGGGTAACCAGTTTGTGGGTCATTATAAATTATAATAGCCATAATGGTGGGCAAACCGCGAGTTGGAGTCTGAGGATGTACATTCACCCATTTCACACCGGCAGCTTCTGGCAAACTAGCCGGCATCGCCCGGAAATCACCTTGCTCAAGAAGCAGGTATGCCTTTGCTGGCATACTACCTTGCCTTGAGCCCAATCCCTGAAAGCCTGCTCTACAACTGTAATAACCTCTGGCATTTTGAGCAAGTCTCGCATTGCTTTCTGATTTAGAAAAAGTGTGGGCATGTCTTTGCTCCTCGTCAAACTCATATGCTTTAGGAAACTTGAGAAAAGACCTGCTATTATCATACCATAGTTGAAGCAGGACGCAGAATGGCCGATTATGACCCCCATTGCTACTCCCTCATTAAGATAGTCCACATCTTTTCATGTGCTAAGTAGGCAAATTTTTGATATTATGTATTTGTGTTCATACTAAAAATAGCATTGAGTATTAAAGCTAATAGCAGGGAGGTAAACAATGCCTAAGGAACTAACTGCAGAGCAGGTCAGGCGAAGATGTGACCCAGCATTATTTAAGTGTAGGTCAACCAGTGAGTTACAGCCTTCAGAGGGTATTATTGGTCAGGATAGAGCTCTCAGCGCTCTCAAGTTTGGCCTCAACATCCTGAAACCAGGATTCAACATCTATGTTTCAGGACTAGCAGGAACCGGCAAAACTACGGCAATCAAGGCTTTCCTGGAGACACTGGCAGCCCAAAAAGCAGTTCCCTCCGATTGGTGCTACGTGTATAACTTTCGTGACCCATATTGCCCCAAAGCCTTAAAGGTGCCAGCAGGCGTGGGACAGGATCTGCAGAAGGATATGAAACATACCATTGATAATGCTAGGCATAGCCTTACTCAGGCCTTTACCAGTAAAGAATATAGTGTGCGGCGTGAGGAAATAACTGAAGACTTCAACAAGAAAAGAGAGACGGCATTCAGTATTCTTAATAACAAGGCAAAAGATAGGGGGCTCTTGTTACGGGCTACACCAGTGGGGTTGATTGTTATACCCGCACGAGATGGTGAACCGATGAGTGAAGAGGAATATAAGAAGCTAAGTCCCCAAGTTAGAGGGGAAATACTGAGGAAGCAAGAGGAATTGACCAAGGAAGTGAAGGAGCAAGTAAACAGATTAAGGATTGAAGAGAATGCCGTTGAGAAACAGCTGGAAGAAACCGACCGTGAGGTGGCACGTTACTCTGTTAGCCACCTGTTTGAACAAATAAAGAGAAAGTATAGCCAGCTTCCACAGGTGGTTGATTACCTGAATGAAGTTGAGCAGGATGTGGTTGAGAACTTTGAGCAGTTCAGGTCAGAACCGAAGGCCTCAGATTCAGACCCCGTTTCAGCGATGCAAGGGATATTCAGGAGGCAGACCTTCAGGAAGTATGAGGTTAATGTTCTGGTTGATAACTCAGAGTTAAAGGGAGCCCCCGTGATTCTAGAGTTAAATCCCACCTTCAGTAATCTCTTTGGTCGTATTGAGAAAGAAGCCCAGTTTGGGACTTTATATACTGATTTTACGATGATTAAAAATGGCTCTCTACACCGGGCTAATGGTGGTTATTTAGTAGTGAGGATCGAAGATCTTCTGACTAACTTTCAATCCTGGGAAGGTTTGAAAAGAACTATCCGTGATGGGAAGGTGGTTATTGAAGAGATAGGTGAACGACTTGGTTTCGTGGCTACAAAAGGCCTGAGGCCAGAACCCATACCACTGGATATAAAGGTAGTAGTTATCGGGGAGCCTTTGTTTTATTATTTGCTGTCACAGTTTGATTCAGAATTTAAGGAGCTCTTTAAGGTCAAGGCTGATTTTGATAGCCGGATGGATAAGTCAGAGGCTAACTTAAAAGACTATGCAGCTGTTATCTGCCGTATATGTAATGAGGAAAGTTTAAGACACCTGGAGAGTAATGGTTTAGCCAAAATTATAGAGCATAGCTCCCGCTTAGCTGGTGACCAGGAAAAGCTATCCACGCTGTTTGCCGATATAGCCGATATGTTACGCGAGGCTAACTTCTGGGCAGGGGAAGATAATGCTCCGCTCATAGAAGCTAGGCACGTGGAGAAGGCAGTAGAACAGAAGATATATCGCTCAAGCCTTATTCAGCAGCGTATCAATGAGATGATAAATAAGGGCATGATTATTATCGATACCGATGGGGAGAAAATAGGGCAGGTAAACGGCCTAGAGGTAATAGACCTCGGAGATTTTGCTTTTGGTAAGCCAACTCGAATAACAGCCAGCGTTGGCATTGGCAGAGAAGGACTCATTGATATCGAGAGAGAAGCTAAGTTAGGAGGTCGCCTCCACACTAAGGGAGTTATGATACTGAGTGGCTATATAACCGAAAAGTATGTTCGGGATGTTCCACTCTCTTTGTCAGGCCGCCTTGTCTTTGAGCAGAGCTACGAGGAGGTAGAGGGAGATAGTGCTTCAAGTACAGAACTATATGCCCTCCTATCTCGCCTCTCGGATATGCCGATAAAGCAAAATATTGCTGTTACCGGTTCTGTTAATCAGAAAGGAGAGGTGCAGGCAATTGGTGGATTAAACGAGAAGATTGAAGGTTTCTTTGAGATATGCCGCGCTAAAGAATTAAATGGGAAACATGGAGTCCTTATCCCTGCCAGTAATGTTAGAAATTTGATGCTTAAGGAAGAAGTGGTGGAGGCAGTTAAGGCGGGGAATTTCCATGTCTACCCGGTAAGTACCATTGATGAAGGGATCGAGGTGCTTACCGGGCTAAAGGCGGGTCAACGTCTTGAAGATAGCCGCTTTGAGCCGGATTCCATTAATGACAGAGTCCAAAAGTGCCTGGTAGCCCTCGCCGAGAAACTAAGGGATTTTACCAAGGGTGAGGAAAAAGCTCAGAGCACCGCTGCTTGAATCTAATAGAATACGTGCTGCGCCGAATTATTGTTGAACAATACTGACTTTTGTGCAATCTCATCACCGTTCAACAAAAAGTCATAAGGTAAAATCTCAAGAACTAGCTATTATGTCGGTAATCCCCCGTCGGGCGGTTAGATTGAAAACTTCTTTGTTTGATTGCAGCATAAGACAAAAGGGGCTTTTGTTATATCTGAAAACCTAGATTTCCCCCCCTTCGACTATTGGAATGAGTCCACAAGGTGGAAAGAGAGAGCGTTAGGGGATATGAAGACCATCGTAGCCCGGCTTTTCAGCATCGCAAACAATCAAGCCAGAAATGGCTTATGTTATAATTCATCGAGAGGCACTTACTCTATATAAAAAACCTGCTTAAGGAAAGTCAGTCGGTTGAAACATAGTGATAGGATTCAGATAATAAAGAGTTCCTCTATTTTCTCCAGCTTGAATGATGACGAACTCAACGAGTTGGCTGGTTTGGCTGTCGATCGTAGCCTCATATCCGGTGAGTTTGTTTTTTGGGATGGAGATGCCCCAGAATGGTTCTACATCGTTGCCGAAGGCAAAGTGAAGGTTCTTAAACATTCCTCCTTAGGGAAGGAATTCATTATCGCGTTTTTCGGTCCTGGCGAAATGTTTGGTGAGGTGGCTGTTTTTGAGAATAAACCCTATCCTGCTTCAGCTCAAGCCATAACTAAAACTAAGGTCGTGGGAGTGAAGAAAGGCGACTTCCTATCCTTTCTGGGCAATCGCCCTCAGGTAGCCCTGAAGATTATTAATGTCTTGGGAGGACGGCTCAGGGATGCTCAGAATCGTCTCAGAGACTTTGCCGGAGAGAGAGTTGAGCAGCGCTTGGCCAGCGTATTGCTTATGCTTTCGGTGAAGCTTGGCACTACTCTCCCCTTTACCCGACAGGAGATTGCCGACATGGCAGGGACCACTATTGAGACTGCTATACGGACTATGAGCACCCTAAAAGACAGGGGGATTATTCGTTCCGTCCGTGGTAAAGTAATCATTCTTGATGAACGGAAACTCAGACTGCTGAGCGAAGGGCCACCACGAGTGTAAGGCCACAAGGCTATTCTACTACTTCAGTTGATCTCCCTAACGCAAACAACTACTAGTAACTCTCCACTATATATGATTCAAATCATAGTCGGTGATGTTAATAATTTGTACTATTGGTATAGAAGCTAAAGCCCAAATATTTGCCGATAGAGGAGGTTATACGAATGTATAGCAAATGTCCAGGTCAGGATTCCAGAAATCTACGGGTGTCACTACACAAGTGCCCGAATTGTGGTGCCGAGGTTGAAATCTTTTCCGACGAAATAAAGGTTAAGTGCCAGAAGTGCGGTAAGAATGTCTACCGCGAGAAAATACCTTCCTGCATCGACTGGTGTGCTTCAGCCCGCCAGTGCTTGGGAGAAGAGAGGTGGAAAGAGTTGAAGGGCAAGGACAAGCCAGTTTCAACCTCAAAAGAACAATTGAGGAGGTAGGTAATGATAACAAAAACTGTAAGGAAAATCATAAGAATTGACGAAGGGAAGTGTAATGGCTGTGGTGCCTGCGTTCCAGCATGTGCCGAGGGAGCCCTTCAAATTATTGATGGCAAGGCAAAGCTCATCAGCGAGACATATTGTGATGGCCTCGGTGCCTGTCTTGGAGAATGCCCGCAAGGAGCTATTACCATTGAGGAGAGGGTTGCTGAGGAGTTTGATGAAGAGGCAACGAAGCTCCACCTGGAGAAAGAGAAACGTATTATGAATGAGCTTCCATGTGGCTGCCCCTCGGCTACAGTGACTCAGTTTGAAAGGCGTGAGACTACAGGAGGCGCGCCACTAGAGGCAACAAACCAGCGTTCAATGCTAAGTCACTGGCCAGTCCAGCTTACCCTGGTCCCGTCAACAGCACCTTTTCTGCAGGGAGCTGATGTGGTGCTGGCTGCAGACTGTGTCCCCTTTACCTATGCTGGCTTCCACCAAGACTTCTTAAAGAACCACAGTCTATTAATAGCTTGCCCGAAGCTGGACGATTTTCAAGCTCATCTGAATAAGCTGACTGATATCCTGAGCCGCTCGTCCGTAAAAAGCCTGACCGTTGTGCATATGGAGGTGCCTTGTTGCTCAGGATTGCTACATATGGTAAAACAGGCAGTGCAGTTATCTGGCAAAGATATTCCTTTTAGAGAGGTGACTGTCGGCATTAAGGGTGACCTTAAGCTATAAAAAGGAGTTTAAAAATGGAACGAGGTGCATTGGTGAAGCCAACTGAGCAATTAAAAGAAGAACACAAAGCCATAAAACTAGCTTTAAGCATTCTGAGCAGTGTTATTAAAAAGCTTGCAGGTGGGGAGACAGTAGATCAGGAAGACCTTGGTCGCTTATTGGAATTTATCAAGACCTTTGCTGATACATGCCATCATGGAAAGGAGGAAAACCTCCTTTTTGTTGCTATGGAGAGTGTAGGGATACCTCGAGATAGTGGGCCTATCAGTGTTATGCTTAGAGAGCACGAAATGGGTCGTTCCTACGTCAGGAACATGCAAGAAGCTGTTCAGAAATACAAAGTCGGCGGACGTTCATATTCCTCCCAGTTTATTGAGAACGCAGAGCAATACATCGAGCTTCTCACCCAACATATTGATAAAGAAGATAATATTCTCTACCCAATGGCTGACATGCAGCTTCCAGAAGAAAAGCAGCATGAGCTGATAGAGGATTTTGAAAAGTTAGAACAGGAGAGAATAGGAATCGGCAGGCATGAGGAGTTACATGAACTGCTCCATCATCTGAAGGATAAATATTTGGAAGCATAGTGAGGTGGAGTCATGACGTATAGAAAAAGTCAGGAAGATACTAATGACCTTTCAGGGCAAGTCGTAAAGCTGGTTGACCTGGTTAGCTACCAGGGAGGCGCTATCGTGAGCAGGACAATAATTGATAGGAACACTGGAACCTTAACGCTGTTTGCTTTTGATGAAGGGCAAGGATTGAGTGAACATACAGCGCCGTTTGATGCTCTGATGCACGTTATTGATGGTGAAGCTGAGGTTACTATATCCGGAAAATCTGCTAACCTAAAGGAAGGACAAATGGTCATAATGCCAGCCAATCAGCCTCACGCGTTGAGAGCAATAAAAAGGTTTAAGATGATGCTGGTGATGATAAAGTCATGACTGTAAAAGTTACTATATGGATAAAGGAGGTTATCTATTATGGTGGTTGAATTGACAAAAGGTGTCTATTGGGTCGGCGTCGTGGACTGGGCAATAAGGAAATTTCATGGTCAGGAGTTATCGACACACAGAGGTTCTTCATACAATGCATATCTTATCACGGATGAGAAAACAGTGCTAGTAGATACGGTGTGGGGACCTTTCCAGGATCAGCTTATTGATAACATTCGTGAGGTTGTTGATCCAGCCAAGATAGATATAGTGGTGGCCAATCATGCAGAGGTAGACCATTCAGGTAGCTTACCGGCTGTAATGAGTCATGCACCAAAGGCTATGGTTGTCGTGTCCCAGCGTGGTAAAGAAAGTGTTGAGGGACATTTCCACCAGCCTTGGGACTTCAAAGCAGTGAGAACCGGGGACAAGATTAACATTGGCAAGAGTGAGCTGGTCTTTGTTGAAGCGCCGATGCTTCACTGGCCTGACAGTATGTTCACCTATCTGACCGGTAAGAATATTCTTATGCCAAACGATGCTTTTGGCCAACACTATGCTACGGCGTTTCGTTTCAATGACCAGGTAAATCAGGAAGAGCTGTATGAGGAAGCGCTCAAATATTACGCCAACATACTCACGCCGTTCAGCAGTCTAGTATTAAAAAAGATTGACGAGGTGCTATCGCTTAACCTAGCGGTAGATATGATAGCACCAAGTCACGGCGTTATCTGGAGGAAAGCCCCCCTCCAGATTGTGAAGAAGTACCAGGAGTGGGCTGGTCAGCAGCCTGAAAAAAGTGCTGTAATCCTTTATGACACCATGTGGGAAGGGACACGATTCATGGCTGAGGTAATCGGCCAAGGTCTAGCAGCAAGTGGCGTCCCGTACAAGATGTTTCATGTGGCCGTCTCGGACAGAAGTGACGTAATTACCGAGGTGTTCAAAGCAAAAGCAATTATTGTTGGTTCACCCACATTCAATCAGGGCGTATTACCGACCATATCTCCTATTTTCGAGGACCTGAAGGGTCTCAAGTTTCAAAACAAGATCGGAGCGGCATTTGGCTCCTATGGGTGGAGCGGAGAATCAGTCAAAATTATCGAGGAACACCTGAGCAGCTGCAAGATTCAACTGGTTGCTGATGGTGTCCGCGCTAAGTGGCAGCCAAAACCGGATGACTTGGCG
>Ga0172363_10004109_pt1 | contig 11768 bp, 10 predicted proteins | sample LakKivs2_kivu2a2_FD_114541 | JGI IMG/M metagenome (GOLD analysis project Ga0172363, IMG submission 114541) | Sediment microbial communities from Lake Kivu, Rwanda - Sediment s2_kivu2a2 | ecosystem: Environmental > Aquatic > Freshwater > Lake > Sediment | place: Rwanda: Western Province, Lake... | reverse complement strand
GTGCCGCCTACACCGACGCCGATGATGACCGGCGGACAGGGATTGCTGCCAACCTCGTTGACAAGGTTTACGACAAAGTCTATGACCCCCTTACGGCCCTGGGACGGAGACAGAACAGTGAGACGGGAACAATTTTCGGAGCCCCCACCCTTAGGAAGGACACTGATGTTCAGCCTGTCTCCGGGGACTATATCGGTATGAATCATAGCCGGCGTGTTATCTTTGGTGTTTACCCTGGCAAAGCAGGGCCCGTTTGCTATGGACTTACGTAAATAGCCCTTATCGTATCCCTGACGCACTCCTTCATTGATGGCGGTGTAAAGGTCGCCGCCGGTTATGTGCGCTTCCTGACCCAGCTCCAAGATGACCACGGCGGCACCGGTGTCCTGACAGAGAGGAATCTGCTCCTTGCCGGCGATGATTGCATTCTCCAGAATTCTATCCAGCACATCGCGGGAAACAGGGGATTTCTCTCTTTCTCTGGCTTGCTTCAATGCGGTTACCACATCCGGAGGCAAATAATGGCAGGAATGCTCAAACAGACGGGCTACGGTGTTTGTTATATCACTGGCTTTGATGTCTCTCATCTTTCTTGCTCCCAGTGTCATTGCAGAGAGCCTCGATTCATCGGGGGCTCCTCGCAACGACAAGCCTTTCTATCTTGTTACCTTTGACACGGTGAGATCGGCATTGGTCAGGACCAGGGCCTGCACCTTTTCTCCCTTCTTTTCAGTTGGCCTTCTTGGTGGTCGCGTGGATCTCGCGAAAAGGAGAGAATTCCTTGAAGCATCTATATTTACTTTAACACTTTGGACGGAAAATTTGAAGTTTGGCAAAGGACGCTGTTTGTGAGGGACTGTTTCTTCCCTAGTCTCCTTTCAGCCTGCCAGCCTTGACTTGAGTGATAAGCTCATCCTCCCGTTTTACTTCCTCGAGACTCTTGGGAGCATAGGGAGGCTTCCATTCGTCCGGGACAGTCTTATCTATGCCATACTTGTATTTCAAGAAGCGCATCCCGGTGGCGGGGAAAAGAGCGTAAGTGAGGACGTCCCGAATATTCCTGGCAAATTCCTTCGATTCTTCTCTAGCTTTTTCCAATTCCGGAGCGAGCAGGTCCGCCGGCCGGCGGGTTATCGGCACCTTATCATTGAGAATGGACTTCTGGACATCGGGGTCAATTTGAGCCGGCGGCTTGCCGTAACCTCCTGATATATATTCCCTCGCCTCCTTGGAGACGACGTTGTAGCGTCCTATCAGGACGTTCTGTACTGCCTGGGCACCAACAATCTGGCTGGTAGGTGTGACCAAAGGGGGATAACCGAATTCTGCTCTGACTCTGGCAGTCTCCTGCCGCACCTCAGCCAGCTTGTCCAGAGCATCCATCTGCTTGAGTTGTGCCACCAGGTTCGTGGTCATGCCGCCCGGGATCTGGTGCATGAGGGCTCCGGTATCGATGATCGACATCGCGGACGTATCCAGGAAATCTCTGTATTTAGGCGCGACCTGTTCCAGCATTTGGGCACATTTGAATAGCTGCTCAACGTCCAGCCCGGTGTCTCTATTTGTGCCGTATAAAGCGACCACCAAGGGCTCAACAGCTGCCTCTGAGGAGCGTAAAGCAAACGGAGACAAAGCCGTGTCGATGATGTCAACACCAGCCTCAATGGCTTTCAGCAGAGACATTGACCCCTGCCCGGTTGTGTAGTGGGTGTGCAGGTTGACAGGCACTTTCAAGCTTTCCTTGAGGGCCTTGACCAGCTCATAGGCATCATACGGGGAGATAAGCCCAGCCTGGTCTTTAATACATATGGAATCAGCGCCCATGTCCTGGAGAATGAGGGCCTTTTTGACAAAGTATTCCAGGTTATAGATTGGCCCGCCCATCCTAGGCTGGGTAAGCGAGTAGCATATTGCTCCCTGATAGTGCCTGCCGCATTTCTTGATTGCCCTAGCGGCACGTTCGTGATTGCGCTCATCATTCACGGCATCGAAAACACGGAAAATGTCAATACCCACCCCGGCAGCCTGTTCCACAAAAGCGTCCACCAAATCATCAGGATAGTTCCGATAGCCGACTAAGTTCTGTCCCCGCAAAAGCATCTGAAGCTGAGTATCGGGCATAAGCTTCTTCAACTTGCGAGGCCTATCCCAAGGGTCTTCGCCCAGGAAGCGATGCGCTACATCGAATGTTGCCCCACCCCAGACCTCCATGGAGTAGAAGCCACATCTGTTCATCTCGGGGGCCATCCACTCCATGTCCTCAGTCTGCATCCTGGTAGCGACTGTGGACTGATGCCCGTCGCGAAAGGTAGTGTCACAAATCCTGACCGGTGTCTTAGCTTGTGGTCTTGTCTTCACCTTGTCGGCAGTCAAGTCTTTGGCCAAGACGCGACCTTTTCTTACTGCGCTCACCAATTGTCTCCTTTCCATCACTACGAGCCTTGTGTTGCCTGGTACTCGAGTGTAGGCATAAATTTAGGCGGCCATTGCGCTCTCCGTACTATTCAGAGCTTCGGGATAGCAAATATCACCAATAGCAGCCATTGGTTTCTTGCCAGAACCCTCTACACGGGAATATTGCCGTGCTTCTTGGAGGGCCTGGTCTCTCGTTTACTGGAGAGAAATTCCAGCGCCTTGATTATCTTGGGGCGGCTCTCCCGTGGCGCAATGATCTCGTCAACATACCCCCGCGAGGCGGCAATGTAGGGATTATATAGTAGGTCACGATACTCCCGGATCTTTTCCTGCTCCTTGGCTTCAGGGTCTGGCGCAGCATCTATTTCCTTGCGAAAGATAATGGGTGTAGCTCCTTCAGCTCCCATCACAGCAATCTCCGCTGTGGGCCAGGCAAAGACAAAATCAGCACCCAGGTCTCGACTGCACATGGCGAGATACGAGCCCCCGTAGTCCTTGCGGATCACCAGAGTGATCTTGGGAACCGTGGCCTCGGAGTAAGCCCACAGAACTTTTGCTCCATGTCTTATTATCCCCAGCCACTCCTGCTCTTTCCCCGGCAGGTAACCGGGGACATCGGCAATGGTAAGCAACGGAATGTTGAAGGCATCACAGAACCTGATAAACCGGGTGATTTTATCCGCAGCATTGACATCAAGACATCCGGCAAGGTACATCGGTTGGTTAGCGATAATACCCACCGGTCTACCGTTGAACCGGACAAAGCAGATGATGGTGTTCTGCGCATAATGATAATGGGGCTCAAGTATTTCACCGTTATCCACGATGGATTTGATAACATCCCTCATGTTGTAGACCTTGCTGGGCTCGTCAGGGATTATGGTGTCGAGGGAAGGGTCAACACGGTCCGGGTCATCGGCAGCCTTAATCGAAGGGGGGCCCTCCTTATTGCTTGAGGGTAGATAACCCAGAAGTCCTTTTATGAGTTCGATAGCCTGGGCATCGCTATCGCAAGCAAAATGGCAGACGCCGCTCCTGGTGGCATGAGGCATGGCGCCGCCCAGCTCTTCGGAGGTGATTTCCTCCCCGGTAACCTGCTTGATGACGGCCGGGCCAGTGATGTGCATGTAGCTTGTGCCTTTTACCATGAACACCCAATCGGTCATGGCCGGTGAATAGACTGCGCCTCCGGCAGTGGGCCCCATGATAGCTGAGATTTGGGGAATAACGCCCGAGGCTGCCGAATCCCGGAAGAATATCTGCCCGTAGCCTGAAAGGGCATCAACCCCTTCCTGGATGCGTGCCCCTCCGGAGTCATTAAAGCCCACTATAGGAACGCCGCACTTCATGGCCAAATCCATCACCTTGCATATCTTCTTGGCGTGCATCTCGCCCAGCGTCCCTCCCATGGAGGTAAAGTCCTGAGAAAAGGCGCATACGAGGCGCCCATTCACCGTGCCGTATCCGGTAATCACTCCTTCGGCAGAGACGACAACCTTATCCATGCCGAAGAGTGTAGCCCGATGCTGAACAAACAGATCAAGCTCATGAAAGCTGTCGGGGTCAAAAAGCAGGTCGAGCCTTTGGCGCGCTGTCAGTTTCCCGGACTTGTGCTGCCTTTCTACGCGCTCGGGACCTCCCAGAGCTTTCAACTTCTTCTCTTTCTCTTTCAGTTCATTCAGGCGGTCGGTGACTCTGCCCATATGCACTCCTTTTCACGCGTCAGGTTCTTTGCGAAGAACGCTATTTTAGAACGGAATTCCCAACGGAGGCAACCCCTCAGGCCACAGAGTCGTCTTCAGACTTCGCCAGTTTGCCGCATCTGTACTCAAGGAATTATCCAGTATAATCAGGTCAGGCACGTTTGAGACATTACCAGCTCTTTCCAGGACCTAAGTGGAAGGAGGCTCAAGCCCAGACTCAGAAGCTTGTGACGACCTAGTTCAGAATGATATTATGGAGGCAAACTTGAAACCACAGCTAATTGCTATAGACGGGCCTGTGGCCGTTGGCAAGAGCAGTGTCGGCCTGCGACTGGCAAAAAGGCTCGGCTATATTTTCTTCGACACCGGCATGATCTACCGGGCATTCACCTGGAAGGTCCTGAAATCAGGCATTTCAGCAGAATGCGAAGATAAACAAAAGCTTCATGAGCTAGCCTCTGCGACTGAATTCGATTTCGTCGCCTCGAAAGAAGGTGCTCTCTCGGTCGTTGTTGACGGTGAAGACGTTTCATCCAAGTTATTTCGCCCGGAAATAGAGGAACTGGTCGCCCAGATAGCAAGAATAGCAGGGGTACGCCAGGTAATGGTATCGCAACAGCGAAGGCTAGCCCAGCGAGGAAAGGTTATCATGGCCGGCAGAGACATCGGTACGGTGGTCCTGCCCTGGGCGGAACTGAAGATTTTTCTCACCGCCTCCACCGAAGAAAGAGCGAAACGGCGCCACAGAGAGTTGCTGAGACGAGGACAGAATTCGAGCCTGGAAATCGTCCTCGCCGATTTGAAAAGGCGGGATGAGCTGGATATAAATAGAAGCATCTCGCCGCTTAAACCGGCGGAAGATGCCGTAATAATCAATACGCAAAACATTAGTCTGGAGCAAGTCGTAGACAAAATATATACTCTGGCGGTAAACCTATGACCATCTCTCAGAAGATTGTCCTGGCTATACTTAGACCTTTGCTCAAAATCTGTGTCTCCTGGAAGGTTGAAGGAAGAGAGAATTTGCCGTCAACTGGTCCACTCATTCTGGTAGCCAACCATGTTCATGTCCTCGACCCCCTTCTTCTCGTATTTAGCTTTCCGCGATGGATTGCCTTCGTGGCCAAAGAGGAACTTTTTCATTCTCTCTTCTTGAGACTCTGGCTCCGCTGGGCCGGCTCTTTGCCTCTGCAACGCGATGGCAAAGTCAGAGAGAAACAGAGGATACTCGAGGGGGCCAGAAAGGCATTGGACGAAGGATTAATCCTGGGGATGTTCCCGGAAGGGGGCAGGAGCCAGGACGGCAAGCTCAGAAAAGGCAAATCGGGCTCCGCAGTTATAGCCTCGAAAACGGGTGTCCCTCTTCTGCCCGTCGGCGTCATCGGCACAGACAAGATTCACGGCATAAGCTGGCTCTGGAAACGACCTCGCATAGTTGTGAAGATTGGCAAGCCATTCAAACTACCTCCAACCAACAACAAGATCAGTAAATCACAAATGCAATCGTTGACCACGCAACTGATGATGGAAATCGCCGCTCTTCTGCCGACCGAATATCAAGGCGCATATCAAAAACGTGAAGATCACAAAAGCTGAGAACCTGGGCCTATGCTTTGGCGTCAGACGGGCCATCAAGCTATTGCAGGAGGCAGCCAGTAAGTATGGGGAAATAGAAACACTGGGACCCGTGGCACACAATCGCCTGCTGGTGCAGGCATTGGCCGACCTGGGAGCTAAGCCCATAAGTCATCTCGACCGGGCCCAGTGCAAGGCCCTGGCTATCACCACTCATGGTACGAGCCCGGCCGTATTATCTGAGATCAAAGCCCGCCGCATCCGTGTCATCGACACCACCTGTCCCATAGTCCGCAAAGCTCAGAACGCAGCCAGGGAATTGTCAGAGGCTGGTTTTGATGTCATCATATTCGGAGACGCAGAGCACTCCGAGGTCAAAGGACTATTGGGTTGGGCAGGAGATAAAGGCATAGCTGCCCTTGACATCAGGCAAATAGGCGAGACGGCAAAGTCATCGTCACGCATAGGCATTATCTCCCAAACAACCCAAACCTGGTCTGCCTTTATCGGATTCGTCAGACAGCTTGCGGGAGCAGTGGAACCCGGAATTGAGGAAATTCGTTTCGTTAATACTTTATGTAAAGTAACGCAGGGCCAACAAGAAGCTGCCATAGAATTAGCTGGCAAGAGTCAACTCATGATAGTGATAGGTGGACGCAACAGCGCCAATACCAGACACCTTGTTGAGATATGTTCTCCTTTGGTGGAAACCCATTCGGTAGAAACAGCCGAAGAAGTCAAATCCTCCTGGATTGCCGGCAAGCACCGCATCGGCATCACCGCTGGAGCATCCACCCCGGATGAAGCCGTAGAAGCATTAGTAGCCAAGCTGAGGTCTCTGTAATCTTTGAGCAGGCCCAACTGGATTCAGTCCAGATTGACCGGGCCCTCATGGTAATGGCATAACTCGCACAGCGCAGCCTAGCCAAGATTCGCATCCATCTGCCTGCCGCCAAGAAGATGAAGGTGAAGGTGAGGCACCACCTGTCCTCCTTCTGGACCACAATTCACAACCAAGCGATAACCTTTCCTGGCTATACCCTCTTTCTTGGCCAGATTCTTAGCTATTATTATGAGGCACCCGGCCAGATTCTGTTGCCCATCGGTAAGTTCAGCCACAGAGGTAATGTGGGCCCTGGGTATGATAAGCACGTGCTTAGGTGCTTTGGGCATGATATCCCTGAAAGCCAGGAAATCCTCGTCTTGATAGATTATGTCGGCAGGTATCTCACCGGCCGCAATTCGACAAAAAATACACTCGTCAGCCATTCTAACTCCTTTAACGTGCTACCCCTTCCTGACGCAAATTCCTAATCTCTTCTTGATTATAGCCAAGCCCCCGTAGTACCTCATCAGTGTGCTCGCCAGGAAGCGGAGATAGACTTCTCACCTTGCCTGGTGTGCTTGAGAGCTTGGGAGCTATGCCAACCTGTTTGATCTTGCCCAAGGTAGGATGTTCCACCTCGATTACCATGCCACGATGAAGCACCTGCGGATCACTGAAAACCTCGTCCGGGGTGTAAACCTTGCCAGCCGGCACGTCGTTACGAATCAGCAACTCAAACCATTCATCCCTCGTCCTGGTTAGAAAGACCTGCTTCAAAGAAGAGTGGATCTCATCCCACTTCTCGCCCTCTGGCTTGTGAAAAGTGTGTTCCAGAGCGAAGCGATAGGGAATATATCCTTCCTCGCTTAGAAATCGGCATAGGTTCTCCCAGAAATGCGGCTCGAGGCAGCCAATAGCAATATACTTGCCGTCCTTGGTTTCGTACACTCCATAATAAGGATACGCACCATGAAGCCATGATTCACCCCTCTTCAACATTGAGCCATCAAGAAAGTAACCACAATTGAACCAGGTCATGAGTGATATCGCTCCATCCATGTAAGCAATGTCCACGTATTGTCCTTTGCCGGTCTTGTGTCTAGCCAGCAAAGCGGCTGAGATACCCAGAGCCCCATACAGCGCCGCCCCCGCAAAGTCGGCAATCAGATTCAAGGGTATGGCCGGAGGTCCTTCACTAGACCCAATCAAGCCTAGCACGCCAGCCATAGCTATGTAGTTGATATCATGCCCGGGAAAGGTCTGATAAGGTCCATCCTGACCGTAACCGCTAAGCGAGCAATATACTATTCCAGGATTGATTTCACTGATAGTCTCGTAATCTATCCTCAACCGCTTGGCTACTCCAGGTCTAAAACCCTCGACAATGACGTCTGCACGCTGAGAAAGGCGGTAGAAGATTTCGCGTCCCGCTTCCGATTTCAGGTTAACCACGATGCTCTTTTTGTTCCGGTCAAGGGCATAGTAAGCTGCTGCCTTTCGTTGTTCTTCCTTCGGAATCGCTCTGGACGAAACGCTAAGTTCATTCGCTCCCGGCGCTTCAATCTTAAGCACATCAGCACCCAGGTCTCCTAACAGCATGGTGCAAAAAGCACCTGGGACCAACATCGATAAATCCAGAATCTTCACACCTTCTAGAGCTAACATGTCTTCACCCAGACTGACTAATTGCGCATTATAAGCTATCTAGAAGGCTTTTGCATTTTTGGTCTGAATGTGATAAATTACAGCAAATAACCAAGCTTAAGGTGGGGTTTACCCACCTTTTTACTTCATGAAAAATGAAAGACACTGAAGAGGAATGGGGAGATGAAAACAGAGCTCAAAGCTGCGATTACTCAGCTTTCAGCTGAGAGAAACTTGCCTAAAGAAACAGTTTTAGCTGCCCTGGAGTCAGCGCTGGCTTCAGCATACAAAAAAAGCATGTCCGCTCTGGAACAAGATATTGTGGTGAAAGTCGATCCTGAAAGCGGCGAAATCAATTTCTATGTTCAGAAGGCCGTAGTTGAGTCAGTTGCCAATCCAAATCGTGAGCTCTCCATCAAGGAAGCTCGAAAAGTACGAGCTACGGCACAACTTGGCGATGTGATAAACATAGAATGCACGCCCAAGAATATTGGCCGTATCGCTGTTCAAGCAGCAAAACAAGTCGTTCTGCAACGGTTGCGGGAGGCAGAACACCGTATTGTTTATGAGGAATTCACCGATAGAGAAGGAAAGGTTGTCAGTGGAACCATCCAGTTCACCGAGCCCAAACGAATTTACGTCAGGTTGAATAGAATAGAGGGGATACTTCCTGCGAATGAGCAGGTTCCCAGTGAACACTACTATAGAGGGCAAAGGCTGAAATTCTATCTTCTTGAGATGTCTCAAAGGGACAAAGAGCCTCAAGTAATAGTCTCTCGCTCCCATCCTAACCTGATTCGCGGCCTCTTTGAATTAGAAATCCCTGAGGTTCACAACGGGATTGTGGAGCTAAAAGCGCTAGCTCGCGAGGCCGGACACCGAACCAAGGTGGCAGTGGCAACCATGCAAGAGAACGTCGACCCCGTAGGTTCTTGCCTTGGCCCTCGAAGTATTAGGCTACAAAGTATCATTAACGAGTTGAACGGCGAGAAGATAGACGTAATCCAATGGCATGTGGACCCCGCGGTGTTCATTGCTAACGCCCTTAGCCCAGCTCAGGTGGCAAGCATTAAGACCGATCCCGAAACAAACACAGCTACTGTGGTTGTACCCGACAAACAACTTTCGCTAGCTATAGGCAAGGAAGGACAGAATGCCCGACTGGCTGCGAAACTTACAGGCTGGCGGATCGATATCAAGAGCGTCTCCGCTATTGAGGCAGAAAGAGCCGTTACGCAGAAACCGGAAAGGCGGGCCAAAGGCGCTGCCCCTGAAGTTGTGGCAAGAGAACCAGTTGAAGAAGTGCCGGCTGAAGAAATTAGCGTGCCCGAGCCAGTTGAGATTCCAGAACTTTCAGAGGCTCCGTCTGAGAAGCCCAAAGAAAAGCACATTCGTTTTGCCGAAGATATCTTGGCGGAGGCAGCAAAGGCGAAGGTACCGGACAAGATGAGAAACGAAACTAAAGGTAAAAGGAAGGGAAAGGTGCTAAAGTATAAGAAGCAAGATGAGCACCTCATGGATGATGAGAGTGAAGAGTAAGAGTCTACCTCAGCGCACTTGCATAGCTTGTCGGCAGGTTAGGGAAAAGAGAGACTTGATTCGCCTGGTGAGCACACCGAATGGCGTCGCTGACATAGATGTGTTCGGGAACAAGCCGGGCAGAGGCGCTTACCTCTGCCCGAGAAGAAGCTGTTGGGAGTTGGCGCTGAAGAAGAGTCGACTGGATTATGCCCTACGAACAAGATTGCGTGATAGCAATAGACAAACATTACGTGAGTACATTCGTAACCTGGAGGGAAGCCAAACTTGGATGACAACAGACCGGGGTTGAAAAAAGGCCTACCACAAGTTGAGCTTCCACCTTCCGTAACTGTAAGACAGCTGGCGGATTTACTAAAAGTAGAGCCCGCAAGAGTAATCAAGCAACTCATGCGCAAAGGCATCATGGCCAGCGTCAACGAGACCGTGGATTTTGATACTGCACGCGTAACAGCTGCAGACTTTGGCTATGACACCAAGGCAGCAAAAGAGCGCAAAACTGTACCTACCCAACAGGAGAGAGCGAAGGCGAAGGGCAAAGCTAAGGCCAGGGCCAAGCTATCGGTTCGCCCTCCGGTAGTCACTGTCATGGGCCATGTTGACCACGGCAAGACCACCCTGCTTGATGTCATCAGAAAGACTAATGTAACTGCTCGCGAGGCAGGAGCAATCACCCAGCATATCGGTGCCTACCAGGCTTTGGTGGATGGACGCAAAATCACCTTCCTGGACACACCGGGACACGAGGCTTTCACAGCCATGAGAGCCCGAGGGGCACAAGCAACTGATATTGTAACTCTGGTGGTTGCCGCTGATGACGGTGTTATGCCCCAGACTGTAGAAGCAATAAACCATGCCAAGGCTGCCAAGGTGCCCATAGTAGTGGCTCTGAACAAGATTGATAAACCTGATGCTAATCCTGAACGTGTAAAACAGCAGCTCGCGGACTTGGGTCTGGTCATCGAGGAGTGGGGTGGCGATACTGTTTGTGTACCCATATCTGCCAAGCAGGGAAAGGGCATATCGGATTTATTGGAGAACCTATTTTTAGTTGCTGACATACTGGAACTGAAAGCCGACCCTGACAGCGCCGCAGAAGGGGTAGTCATTGAGGCCAAGCTGGACAAAACTAGAGGGCCTCTAGCTACTCTTCTGGTTCAGAAGGGCACCCTTAAGCGAGGGGACGTTGTGGTAGCTGGCAGTGCCTGGGGAAAAATGAAAGCCATGTTCGATGATGCAGGAAAGCAAATCCATAAGGCTGAGCCGTCCGCTCCGGTGGAAGTGCTGGGCTTGAATGAGGTGGCAAAATCAGGAGATCTTTTTGTTGTGCTCCCTGACGAGCATGAAGCGCGAAACATCGGTGAGAAACAGAAACATGCCAGACCACGTTCCATCCTGAGTCTAAGTGCCCTTTCCAGCCAGATAAGTGACGGGCGAATAAAAGAACTGAACATAGTTCTCAAGACAGATGTCGAGGGCAGCATAGAACCGATAAGAACTTCTATAGAGAGATTGGGAACAGAGAAATCGAAAACCAGAGTCATCCATGCTGCTAGCGGGAGCATCACCGAGAGCGATGTGCTTCTGGCCTCAGCCTCAAAAGGCATCGTCATCGGTTTTAGTACTCCTACCTCCCCCGGAGCAACACAGTTAGCCGATACAGAGGGAGTAGGCATTCATCATTACAATGTAATCTACAAGCTAATAGAAGACGTGGACAGAACACTGAAGGGGATGCTTGAGCCAACTTATGCTGAAGTGCTCAGCGGGCGAGCCGAAGTAAGGGCTGTCTTCCCTCGTGGCAAGCAGGGGAAAATAGCCGGGATCTACGTCTTAGAAGGAAAAGCAGGCAGAGATGCCCAGGTCAAAATACTACACCAGAATAAAGTCACAGGTGAATCCCGGGTCGCCAGTCTGAAGCGCTTCAAGGAAGATGTTTCTGAAGTGTCCGCTGGCCTGGAATGTGGCCTGGGTATAGAAGGGACTGCCGATTTTCAAGTTGGTGATATCATCGAATTCTACAGAAGGGAAAGAGTAGGCTAGTCCCACCTCCCGGATAGAAGGCC
>Ga0172363_10004107_pt1 | contig 11768 bp, 4 predicted proteins | sample LakKivs2_kivu2a2_FD_114541 | JGI IMG/M metagenome (GOLD analysis project Ga0172363, IMG submission 114541) | Sediment microbial communities from Lake Kivu, Rwanda - Sediment s2_kivu2a2 | ecosystem: Environmental > Aquatic > Freshwater > Lake > Sediment | place: Rwanda: Western Province, Lake... | reverse complement strand
TCCAACTGAGCGAGCAGGACTGCGCCGACGTCCGCGACGAGGCCCTCCAATACTACTACCGCTACATCAGCCTCTTCGATCTCGGCGATTTCAAGGGGGTCGTCCGCGACACCGAGCGCAACCTGAAGGTGTTCGACCTCGTCAAGCAGTACGCGAAGACCGATGCCGACAAGTTTTCGCTTGAGCAATACCGGCCCTACGTCGTGATGATGAACAGCCGGAGCCGAGCGAATCTCGCCCTCGCGGAAAACGACCTGGCCGCGGCGTACAAGTCACTCCAGGAGGGGATGGACATCGTCCGCGGCTTCTTCCAGAACTACGGCCAACCCAACCTGGCGGAGAAATCGGAGGAGTTCCGCATTCTCAGGAGACAAGCCGAGGAACTGAAGGACCGTCTCCCCCGCGATCCGCTGGAAGTGCTGCGCGACAAGCTTGCGACTGCAGTCAAAGATGAACGCTTCGAGGAAGCCGCTCGCCTGCGTGACAAGATCAAGAAGCTCGGCGGCGAGTAGGCGGGTCAGGCGCCTCTTCAACACGAAGGCACGAAGGAAGAGCAAGAGGAGGAGAGATGATGACATGATGACATGATGAGATGATGAGATGAAGAGGCTGACTTGCCTGCGTCCCATCATCCCATATCCCATCATCCCATCATCACTTCATCTTCTTCTTCTTCTTCGTGCCTTCGTGTCAAGAAGACGCTTCAAGACTCCTCACCATCTCAGAACCACCCTACCCGGCACGAATCGCATCATTTCCTTCATCGGTGTCTTCTCGGCCCGCATGTGCTGCCGTTGATACAGCGGATAGCCAGTGAGAGCGGTGTCGCGCGGCGAAATGTCGACCAGCGTGCTGCCACGGAAGGTGCAGGTATAGACCTGCTCACGCGGAGTGTGCGCGTTGACTGTGTAGCGAATGGCGGTCTCGGGAACAGGAAACGTGATCGTGATGGCGTCGCCGGGGTTCAGGGATTCGAACACGAGGTGCCGCCCCACCCATGTCTGCTCCATTGGCTTGCCGGCGATGCTGACACGCATAGCCGCGGTGTCGACCCAGAACGGGATGCGGACCGCAATCCGCCGAGCAGCGAGATTCCCGATCACCACCTTCCCCTCATACGGCAGCCAGCTATCGATCAGGACGGCGACAACCGCGATTTCGCGGCGACGTTTGCCGCCGCCACGGCAGCGGCGTTTCTTCCCGATGCGACCTGGGAGTCGGTGGTACAGGCGTTTTTCGACTACGGCTCATCCATTGTCAAACGGGCGATGACCCTTACCATGGATCTTGCCGTCGCCGGCTCGAGCGTGGATGAGTTTGCAGAGAAGTTCTACGCCAAGCTGCTCGATTGGACCTGGCCGCTTCCCCAGTGGAACAAGGAAAAATATTTCAGCGGTAACAGCATTGAGTTCGTCCCGGTCGTGCCGGCGTTATTGCACCTGTGCAAGGGCGATGTCGAGCAGTGCATGATTGAGGGGGCGAGCTTCGGACGCGACTGCGACACGATTGCAAGCCTTGCCGGCAATCTCGCCGGCGCCCTTCAGGGCGCCGGCGCCATTCGCCCGGACTGGATAGAATTTGTCACCCGGGCCAACGAAGATTTCTTAGTGGAGCTTGAGGGCGATGCGCGGGCCGATTTTCTTTCGATGGCGAAGCGGCTGGTAGAGGCGTTGAAAAAGGAACGAAACGCAGCCGCCGGCAGGATGGAGCAACTGGACAGCATTCTGGGGAGCTAAGCGGATAAAAGCCGTACCTGAAGGAAGCAGGAAGTTTGGTGGTCTGGGGACATGATATAGGTTAGCCAAGGTCCGGAATGAGGCAGCCGCCAGCCAGCCCGCCCGGCCGGCGCCCAGTGATCTTCGGCACTACAAAGGAGAAAGGGATGAACAGCAAGACACTGATCGCATTCGTGCTATCCCTGACGGTGGTTTCCGTTGCGCCGGCTGCGGAGACGCCGAAAGGCGACTTCTGCGTCGCACCGGCCGGAAACGACGCCCATCCGGGGACCGCGGCCAGATCCTTTGCCACGCTGGCCCGCGCCCGCGATGCTGTCCGCAAACTGCTCGCCGGCGGGCCACGCGATGTCACCGTGTTGCTCCGCGGCGGCCGTTACGAACTGACCGATACGCTGGTCTTCACCCCTGAAGACGGCGCCGCCGAAGGCCGCACCGTAACCTATGCCGCGTGGCCCGGCGAAACCCCGGTCGTCAGCGGCGGACGTGAAATCAACGGCTGGCGCAAGGAGACCGGCAATCGCTGGACGGCTGAGCTGCCCGACGTGAAGGCGGGGACCTGGTTCTTCCGGCAACTCTTCGTAGATGGCGAACGCGCCACGCGTGCCCGCTGGCCCAACTACCCGGATCTGCTGAGGGCGCAGACCGTCTCAGAAGACGTCAAAACAATCACCATCAACACGGCGCCTCCAGGGAACCTTGCGGGACAGGATGGGGAGATTGTCGTCTTCCAGAACTGGTCGGTTTCGCGCGCGTTGGTCACCGCGTCGGAAGGCGCCAAGCTTGCCACCGCGTCTTCCGTCGGTTGGATTTGGATGGGGGGCGATGACTACCTGCGCAGCTTGATGGCAACCAGTCCCGGAAAACCGCTCTTTCTTGAACACGCCCGCGAGTTCCTCGACCAACCCGGCGAGTGGTTCCTCGACCGCAAGACGGGCGTGATCACATACGTGGCCACACCCGATCAGGATCTGACCAGGCGCCGCGTAACCGCTTCGCGGTTGGAGAGGGTGCTGGCCGTCGCGGGCGCGCGGGAGAAGCACGTGCGCGGCCTGTGCTTCGTCGGTATTCAGTTCGAGGGGGCCGAGTTCCCCCTGCCAGTTTTCGGCTATTCGGAGATCCAAGCCGGGCATTTCGGGACTTCGACCAAAGAGCCGACGCATGTCCAGCCGGCCGCGCTGGAGTGTTTGTATGCCGAAAACTGCCGCTTCGAACGCTGCCGAATCTCGCAATGCGCCGGCGCGGGAATCGCCTTCGGTGCCGGCTGCCGGAAGAACACGGTTCGCGGCTGCCGCATCGAGGACCTCGGCGGAAACGGGGTGATGATCGGCTGGCGCGGCAAGGGTGAACTACAGAACCAGAGTCTCGACGCAGACTGGAAGGACGCCACCGACGCGCCGCAGGGAAACGTTGTCGAGAATAATCTCTTTCAGCGCTGCGGCGCGGTGAGTCACGGCAGCGTTGGTGTCTTCGTCGCATTCTCAGGTGATACGCGCGTCGCACATAACCTGATCCGCGACATGCCCTACACGGGCATCTCGATCGGATTCCGATGGAATTCCACGCCTACGACCCAGAAGAACTGCATCGTCGAGTTGAACCACATCCACGACGTGATGCAGATGCTGGCTGACGGCGGAGGGATCTACTTGCTGGGTTTCCAGCCCGGTACCGTGCTCCGCGGAAACCTGATCCACGAGGTCCACCGCAGCCGCTTCGCCCACGGCGGCGCGCCAAACAACGGGTTCTTCATCGATCAAGGCAGCAAGGCCTTTCTCTTTGAAGCGAACACCGTCTTTGCCACATCGGGCGAACCGGTGCGCTTCAACCAATCTAAGCAAGGTTGGCACACCTGGAAAGATAACGCATTGGGCTACGAGCCACAGGCGGCTTCGTACCAGAAGGGAAAAGTGGGACAGGCACTTTCCTGCGCGGGGGCCGGCGACCGTGTCGAAGTCCCCCATGCGGCGGTGCTGGAACCCGAACAGTTGACCTTGTCGGCCTGGGTATTCCTGGAAAAACACCCGTCCGGCGAAGACCCACGTCGCTGGCTCGTGAACAAGAATGGCAACGAGTTGGACCGGGGCCACTATGCGCTGATCATCAGCGGCAAAGACGTGGGCGCGTACCTGAACACTAGCGGAGGACGGGAGAACTGCTTCGATGCGATCAGCACTTCCACTCCGCTGACCCTTAACCGCTGGCATCACCTGGCTGCAACCTACGATGGCCGCGACCTGAAGGTCTACGTGGACGGCGCGGTGGTCGCAAGCAAGGCCGTCAATCGGAACCGCTTGGTCGGTAACAGGCCACTAGTCATCGGCCAGCGTCAGGATGGCTTCGGGAACTCGCAGTTTGTGGGTCTGCTGGATGAGGTGCGTGTCTATGGTCGCGCTTTGAGCGAAGCGGAGTTGAAGGCGATGGCACAGGATCCCATCAAGACACCGACCGACGGCGTGGCTGGCTCATGGGCCTTAGACGAGATGCAGAAAGACGATTCGCCGGCCGCAAAATTGGCTGCGCAAGCCGGCCTCCAGCAACCGTACCGGACCGAGTTGCTTGGAGCGGATGGAAAAGAGTAGTAGCCAACCACACGCTACTGGCGACTGAATCGGACAAAGGATCGTTAGCGCGCGTCGCGCCGTGACGACCACAACCCAAAGAAACGATGAGGAGACCAGCATGAACTTAACTCGAATTCTGACAGTATGTGTGGCGGCGGTGCTCGTGGCCGGCGGCGCCGTGCTCGCCGCCGATCTGCCCGCGGCGGTCGTGATGGTCCAGCAGGCACCTGCCATCGACGGCGATGGGCGCGATTGGGCAGGCATCAAGGCCGAACAGGAGATCGCGCTCCCCGGCCAGTCGAAGCCGGTCGCTCGGTTCAAGCTCGCCTGGGACGACAAGGCGTTCTACATCCTCGTGACCGTGAAAGACGATAGCCCGATGAAGAATGGCAGCACGGTCTTTCAGGAGCTGCTGAAAGGGGGTGACGCGATCGGCGTCTGTCTGGGCACGGCCGACGGCACGCCAGCGCCTCAGCGGATCATGCTCGCCTTAGTGAACGGCAAGCCAGAGGTGCTCGCGATGCGTCCGCAATGGCCCGACAAGGCGCATCCCTACACGTACTTCACGCAGGCCGCCGGCAAGGTGCCGATGGATTATGTGTGGCACCTGCCGGAGGCAGCGTTGGCCGTGAAGACGGCCCGCGGCGGCTACACCGCCGAGGCGGCGATCCCCGCCAGTGTGCTGGGTATCAAGCCCGCGGCCGGGCTGCTTCTGAACTTCGACGTGCAGGTGATCTTCTCCGACGCCGCCGGCTCCCTGAACGCAGCCACTGCGTGGTGGCATAGCACGGGCAACGGCCCCATGTGCACGGTTGACATTGCCACCGAGGCGCGGCTTTACCCGGAGGCGTGGGGCACGGCGCGGCTCTATGTCGCAGACCCCGGCCCGCGCGGCCGTACCGAGTCGGCAAGCGCCAAGGGGCAGCAGGGTATGCCGATCGCGTTCAAGTTGCCGCGCGATGCGAAGGTGACGCTGAACATTATGGACGACACCGGCTGGGTGGTCCGCGAACTGCTCCGCGTGGAGCCGATGTCTGAGGGGGAGCATACCGTTTATTGGGACGGCCGCGACCGCTGGGGCAGCCCGATGCCGGCCGGCAAGTACCGCTGGCGGATGGCGTACCTGGACGGCATCAAGGCGACTTTCGCGGCCAGCGTGGGCAACTCGGGCCGCCCGCCGTATCGAACGCCCGACGGCTTCGGCTCGATCGGCGGCGTGCACAATGGGCCTGCAGCGGTCGCCGCGGATTCCGAGGGAATCTACATGCTCAACGGCGGCGAGGAAGGGCAGAAGTCGCTGCGGAAAATCGATCCCGCCACGGGCAAGGCCTTCTGGTTCGCGAGTTGCGGCGTGTTCGGCGGCGGGCAGACAATGGCCGCGGACGACAAGTTCGCCTACATGGTGTACAGCGGAGTGTACAGCAACGGCACCCGGCTTGCCCGCCTCGACGCGAAGACCGGCCGCAACGTGCCGATCGGCCAGAAAAACGATCCTATGACCATCGGCGACAAGCCCGTGGCCAGCCTCGCCATCGCCGGCGGCAAGGCGTTCTTCAGCGTGACGGCCGACAACCGCATCGGCGTGGTCGATCTTGCCACCGGCGAGCCGGGCAAGGACGTTTCCGTGCCCGCCCCTTCCGGGCTCTGCAAGCTCGGCGATACGGCGCTTCTGGTCTGCTCGCAGACGCAGGTGCTGAAACTTTCGCTTGAAACGGGCCAGGCGGCGCCGCTGATTACGGGACTCGCCGCCCCGCGCGCCGTGGCGGTCGATGCCGGCGGCACGATTTACGTCAGCGACCTCGGTACCAGCCAGCAGATCAGAAAGTTTTCCGCCGACGGCAAGCCGCTCGCCGCGATCGGCAGGCTCGGCGGCCGAGCGCTCAACGTGCCGAAGTACGACCCGCTCGAATTCCGCAACGTGTCTGGCATCGCGATCGGCCCCGACCGCAACCTGTGGCTCGTGGAGTATTTCCAGCCGCGCCGTTACGCGAAGCTGACACTGGACGGCAAGTGGCTCGAAGACTTCTACGGTCCGAACAACTGCGGCTTCATCGTCGACCTCGACGACCCCTCCACGCTTTACTTCGGCAGCCAGGTGTGGCTGGAGGAAGGCAGGCTCAAGTGGGTAAAAGCGAAGATCGACTATAAGGCCTATGCCAAGTCGCCCGACCCAAGCAAGGGCTTCAAGGTGGAAGCGATTTATACGCTCAGCCCGAACGGAACCGACTACAGCGCAAAGCCCGATCTTTTTACGGCTGAGGGCGGCCCGGGCCTGGGCATCTGGGGCGAGATGCTCCGCGGCTATATCTTCACCGCAACCAACGGCAAGCGCTACCTGTGGCGCACCTCCGGCCTGTGGCTGTGGAGCGACGCCCGCTGGAAACCCGCCGCGATAGTCGGAGCGAAGGATGCTCCTTTCTGGTCCGACGCAAACGGCGACGGCCTCGTTCAGCCCGAAGAGATCAGCAATGACACGATTCCCATTAACAGGATCCATCACATCGACCGCGACCTCACGCTCTACGGGATGGAAGGGACGCTCAAGCCGGCAAAGGTGGACGGGCGCGGCGTGCCTTCCTACGCCGGCGGCACATTCACGCCGTTCTTCAAGGACGAGAAGCCGCCGCTGCTCCACTTCATCTTCGACAACACCGCCTTCTATCCCGCAAATGACGTGGTCCCCGGCAAGCCCGATTCCGAAGGATCGCTCTACTACACCGTGGAACTCGAGCCGCCGAACGGCCAGGGGTTCTGGGACCGCTATTCCGAGGGCCGGATCGTGAAGGTGAAGGACGGCAAGGTGCAGTGGATCGTGGGGCACCACAGCGAGTACGGCGAGCCCGGCCGCGACGGCGACACGATCCGCCTGACCGCGATGACAGGCGAAGCGGACGGTGTGGTCCTCTTCGCCGACGTGAACGCCCAGTTCATCGCCTACACCACCGACGGTCTGTGCCTCGGTTGGACTTTGAACGATGGCCAGGGTCGTCCGGCCGGTGCAGACGTCGGCGGCTCGGCCGCCAACGGCATCTACATCGAGAACATGGCCCCCGGCGAGTTCTTCAAGGACCCCAGAACCGGCAAGCGCCTGCTGGTGAGCTGGACCACGGAAGATATCCGTGTGCTCGAGGTCAGCGGCGCGTTTGGCAAGGACATCACGCGCGTGGACGGTAGCGTGTCGTTGCCCACGGCCATGCCGCGCAACGATTCACTCCCGGGACAGTGCAGCATCCGCTACAGTTCGTGGCTGAAGCAGAACAAGTTCAATCCCTACCTCGACGGCTATGATGCCGAATGGGCCGCCGGCCTGCCCGCGATCAGCTTCCGCAAGGGCAAGGAGCTCGTGGCAGACCTGCGGCTGCGGCGCGACGCCGGCTCACTGTGCGTGTTCGCCGACGTGCTCTGCGACCCCGTCTTTCCGCCGGCCGAAGGCATGCCGCCGGCGGATCTGTTTGGCAAGGCGCAGGGGCTGGAGCTGCTGATCGGCCCGCCGGCACCCGACCGTACGGCAGCGGCGGCAGGCGACACCCGTATCTTCATCACGGCCACTCGCGAAAAAGACGGCTGGCTCAAAGGCCGCGCCCTCGCCTGCCGGCCCGCGTCAGGGCCGCTGCAGCCATCATCCGAGCTGAGGCTGCCAAACACCGCCGGCGGCTATGATGGCAACCCGCCCGCGGCGCCGATCGATTTCAGCGGGGGCCTCACCGAAATCCCCGGCACGCGCGTCAAGGTGAAGGAGCGGCAGGACCGCCGCGGCTACCGCATCGAGGCGGAGATCCCGCTCGCCTTGCTTCCTGAGATCACGAAGACGGTGCCCGTCACGTTCAGCCGCGGGAAGGCTATCTCCGAGGAGCGGTCCGACCTCGCCGGCCCCGTCCGCTTCAACGCCGCCGCCTGGATCACCGGCGGCAAGGGCGTGAGCCGCGTGGCCTGGGTCAGCGACGCCGCCACCGCCGACCCGAAGGCGATGGATCCCTCGAAGTGGGGCTGGGCAAACGTGCAGGTGGAGCTGCGGTGGAGCGACCTCGCCGGCTCGCCGGCGTTCAGCATCTACCGCGCCACCACGCCGAACCCGGCAGACGCCAAGCTCGTGAAGCAGGGAATAGCAGGCAACAGTTACATCGATAACCCCGGGCTGGGCGAGTTCCATTACTGGCTAGTCCCTGTCGAAGGCGGGATCGAGGGCCAATGGCTCGGGCCGGTGCAGGCCCGTGAGGGCCGTGTCGACTTCGGCGCATTCACGGCATTGCCGCCCTTGGCGCTTGCCGATGTGAAGGATATCTTCGTCTACCCCGGGACCACCGTGGCACTGAGCTTGCGAGCCGATGGCGAGCTGAAAGCAGAAGCCCCGGGCATCACGGTCGCCATCAAGGGGCGGACCATCTTCATCAGCGTTCCCGGAGGCGCCGGAGCCGGCACGAAGCTCCCTGCCACGCTGTCGTCGACCGCGGGAAGAGCATCGTTTGACGTTGTCACATCGCCGGTGCCGGTGAACGCGTATCGGGCAGCGGCCGACGTGGTGACGAAGGTCGCCGCGAGCGACGTGAAGATCGACTCGGCGAAGGCAGCCGACGGCGATGCCGGCCAGCCGTGCGTCATGCAGGTGCTCGCAGGGCACGGCAACCTTACCCAGAAGCAGCTCGGCCGCCACGGCTTCGTGATTCCGCGCTGGAAAGCCGCGCCGGGAAACAAGCGGAAAGTGTGCGCTCCGTTCGAAGACACCTTCGCGGCGGACACCTTCCATTATCATCCGAAGTACGCCAACTGCGTCTTCACTGTCGATGGCGAGTCGTCGGCCGGCCCCGAAGGCCAGGGCATCACCGGCCTGAACGGCGGCGTGGGAGAGTCCCAGAGCATCACCGTGAAGGCAACAGACAACGCGGAGCACGTAGTCACCATATTCAGCGGCACGGCGTTCGGCTGGACGGCCGCGGTGCGTTACTCGGCGATCGATCCCGCGACCGGCACCATCTGGCCGATCGCCGACCTCGACGGCAAGCAGGGCCAAACGCTAACGCAGATTCGTTTCACAGGCTCTGTGAAGTTCATCATCACGCAACTGAAAGGCGGCAACGCCGGCAACTTCGCGGCCATTTTCCTCGACTAGGCATAAGCGGCCCGAGTCGAGCCGTGACAAAGAGCTGCAAACGAATGAAGGGCGAACCCATTGCGATGGCACCATAGCAAAGGCCTGATTCCGTCACGGAATCAGAATTACCGCAACGCAACGAGAAAGGATAAAGGGAAAACATGATCAGTAATGGAATCGGGAAACTCGCACGCGGGGCGCTTACGGCTGCGGCCATGAGCTTTGCCGGGAACCTCTTCGGCGCCCAGACCGACACGCGCGGAACCTACGCGGTCCCTGCGCCTGGCAAGGTGACGATCGACGGTAAACTCGATGACTGGGATCTCTCGGGCAAGTATCTCCAGTGCTACGACGTCGAGACTTTGAAGGACGTCTACAGCGGCGAGATCGCTTTCATGTACGACGCCGACAACCTCTATGTGGCCATCCATTGGAAGGATCCGATTCCAATGGGCAACAGCCACGACCCGCGCTATCAGGCCGGCAAGGGTTGGGCCGGTGACAGCGTGCAACTGCGGCTCAAGACCGACCGCATCTGCCACGTCACGGCATGGTACTTCGCCGCGAACAAAGAACCAGCGATCAATCTCGAGTACGGCAAGAGCCTGAACGAACCCCTCGGCGGCGACGTGAAAATGCTGCGGCAGACCGCGGGCTGGAAGATGAGCGAGGGCGCTGAAATGGCGTTCCTCAAAGACGCCGACGGCCGCGGCTACGTGCAGGAACTCAAGCTGCCCTGGCCGCTCATTACGGACAAGAAGAAGTACACCGCCGGCGACCGCTTCAACTGCGGCGTGGAGCTGCTCTGGGGCGAAGGCGACTGGCCGGTGCATCGCTACGCCGACAACCTCGACGAAAGCGCCAGCAGCCGCGAGTTCTTCTGGACCGCGCACAACGCCTGGGGCGTCGTTAAGGTCGAAGCCAAGGGTAACCTCACGCTTCCCGAACCCTCTTGGATGAAGGCCCTTACCGGCAGCGACGCCATTGGCCCGGAGCTGATATCCTACACTCTTCCCAAGGACGCTAGAGTCACCATCGCCATCGACGACCAAAACGGCAAGCGCGTCCGCAACCTTATCGCGGCGCTTCCGCGCAAAGCCGGAACGAGCGCGGAGCGTTGGGACGGCCTCGACGACAACGGCGTCCCGGTCCAGCCTGGAGCGTACAAGTGGAAAGGCCTCTACCACGACGGTATCCGCATAAACTGGGACATGTCCTTCGCCTCTCCCGGCAATCCGCCCTGGGACACCGCGGACGGCAAAGGCGCGTTCTACGGCGACCACTCCTCGGCTGAAGCCGCTGCCGCCGCTGGCGACTATGTCGCCCTCGCGTGTCCTATCGGCGAGGCCGGCAAGCACTTGATCGGCTGCGATCTTGATGGCCGGCGCCTCTGGGGCATCGCCCAGCGCTCCGGCCTCGACAGCAACTACCGGATATCGCTCGCCTCCGACGGCAAGACTGTCTGGGTCTCCAACGACGGCAACGAGACCGTCTATCGCGTAGAGGCCGGAAGCGGCAAGTACAGCCCTTGGAAGAAGACCGCCAAGGACGAGAACGGCAAGGACTATCAAGTCCTCGATCTCAAGGTCACCGACTTCGTCCATCCGAAGCCGAGGGGGCCGCTCAACGTGATTTGCATCGCTGAGAGAAACGGCGTCCTGGCCGTTGCTCTGGCTGTTGAAAACAAGATCAGGCTTCTCGACTCCCTTAAGGGCGATGTCAAGTCCGACATCGCTGTTGAGAATCCTCAAGCTGTTACCTTTGCCAAGGATGCTGCGTTGTTCGCGCTCTCCGGCTCCAGGATCGTAAAGATCGGCAAGGATGGCAGGCCTGTCGCTTTCACCTCTGAAGATCTGAAGAATCCGTTCGGAATTGTTGTGGCCGACGATGGCAAGGTTTATGTCTCGGTTCAAGCGCCGGACCATAACGTCAAGGTCTTCTCCGCCGATGGCAAGTTGATTGGCGAAATCGGCAAGAAGGGCGGACGGCCCGGCTGCGGCCCCTTCGATGAAAACGCAATGCGCAATCCAGGGCAGCTTGCCATCGACTCCAAGGGACGCCTCTGGGTTCCTGAGGGCACGATTAACCCCAAGCGCACGAGCGTCTGGAAGCTTGCCGATGGCAAGTTCGTTAAGGATTTCATCGGAACTACAGGCTATGCAGGATCCGGCGCGATCGATCCGCTCGAACCCACGCGGGCCTTCTCCGACGACACCGTCTACAAGCTTGACTGCAAGGCTGGAACCTATCGGCCCGTCTATTCCCTGGGCCCGACAGGCGATCCTGCGGACATATTCCCTCTCGGCTGCAACAGCCATGTCAGGCTCGTGAAGAACGGCCCGGACACGCTTCTCTACGTCTCCGGCAACCGCACAGGCGTTG
>Ga0172363_10004105_pt1 | contig 11771 bp, 11 predicted proteins | sample LakKivs2_kivu2a2_FD_114541 | JGI IMG/M metagenome (GOLD analysis project Ga0172363, IMG submission 114541) | Sediment microbial communities from Lake Kivu, Rwanda - Sediment s2_kivu2a2 | ecosystem: Environmental > Aquatic > Freshwater > Lake > Sediment | place: Rwanda: Western Province, Lake... | reverse complement strand
GTCGCTCCCTTCAACGTCAACTGGACCGTCGGAGGCGTGGGAACGCACACCTTCTACGTCATCGCTGTGGATGCGGCAGGCAACACGACCACGAGCGACCGGGTGACGATCAGAGTCGTGCCCAAAGAGGAGTCACAGTAATGCAGCAACGTCGCCAACCATATTCGAGGAATGGGGGCGTTGACATTCAAGATGCTGGTCAAGGAGATAGATGTAGCTGCAGAGAAGTGGCTGCCGCTGACACGGCCGCTTGATGCGCAGGTCGTTGCCTGGGCAGATTGGCACGGCTGGGATGTATCTGACGCGGAATGCCAACGTTTGCTGGTTTGCCAGGCACTGCTCAACGCGACGATCCGCCAGATAGTCCCGGAGGTCGCGGACAGAACATTCGCCACGCCATTGGACTCATTGGGCGTGGAGGCACCCCGAAACCTGGCCGACACAATCTGTGAAACTGCCCGACGTTTGCATACTGCATCGTTCAACTTCTGGGGGGAACTGTACAGTGCCCTCGTCCCGCAATCTAAACGCCGCCAGACCGGCCAGTTCTGGACCGACCCGCACATTGCCGATTGGATGGTTGCCTGGTTACTACAATCGCAGCCCGGGTGTCTGGCCGACGTAGGCTGTGGAGCCGGGAATTTCCTTTTGACTGCGGCCCAACGGCTGAATAAGACAAACGACGCCACAAAACTCTATGGGTGTGATCTGAGCCCTCTATTGCTCAACATGGTTTGGGCTGCCTTCCAGATGCAGAGTGCAAGTCAGCCATTAGCCTGGCCTACACTCAGTGTCCAGGATTATCTCCAATCAACTTTTCCGCCAAACGCAGATGCAGTCATCTGTAACCCACCCTACACTCGTCATCACCACATCAGTCCGGAACTGAAGGATATGCTTCAGGCCTTCTTCAAAGCACAACTCCACCTGGACGTGTCTCGTCAGGGTACGCTGGCGTTCTATTTTTTGCTCAAACTGATTGCCGAAATGCCTCCTGGCGCACAGGGTGCAGTCATCGTACCGATGGAAGTGATCGACGCCCGTTACGGACGCGCGGCCAGGCGGGTGCTGTGCCAACATACCTCGCTCACCGCGATGATACACTTTGCACCTCAGATGAACGCCTTCCACAAAGTGGACGTAGGGGCCTCGATCTTGCTGTTCCGCAAGGGCTACGAGAAACACAACCTGGTACGGCACCTGACGCTCACTGCATTGCCCACCACAGGTGATCTTCTGAACTGTCTTGAACGAACGTGTCCCGAAAGGCGAGAACTGTCATTCGGCTCGCTCGCCATTCAAGCGCAGGACGATCTGTTGGAAGTTCCCAAGTGGTTTAGTATTGCCACGCCCGAACACGTCAGGGCTGAATGGGAGAACAGTGGGTTGGTTGTGCCTCTCAAAGCACTGGCAAAAGTCGTGCGAGGCATCGCTACCGGTGCGAATGATTTCTTTGTTTTATCTACCGAACAGGTTAAACAACGTGCGTTCGAGCCGTATGTGGTCCGCACGTTGCAGCGCAACCGAGAGGTACAGGACATCATTCCATATTCTTCACCATTCTCACGAGAGGCAACCCACGTTTTATATTGAACTGTGCCGGTGTACGCCCGCTCAATATGTTTTCGTTGATCTATCCGAACCGATATGTGAACGAAGCAGGTGCGACCGAGCTTTTGTGGGTGTTGTTGAACAGCCAATTCTCGCTCTCACGGCTTCACTCGATCAGCCGGACGTATGGGGGGAATACACTCAAGGTCGAACCACGCGAACTGGACAATCTGCCCGTGATCAATCCGCTGGCGTTACCCGACCACGCCAGAAGACAAATCGAGGGGTGGATCGCCGATTTTTACTGCCATCAGCAAGCGCCTCTGTTGATGCGCCAGGTCAATGCACTGGTTGAAAACCTGCTAACCGGGGAATTTACCGGTGCAAAATGCTCTGCGCTACCCATACAGCTCCAGTTGCTGGATGAAGCAGCACCATACAAAGCGGAAGCAGTGGACCTTGATTAGTTACGACCTGTGCCTCACGTGGAACTGGGAACACGACGCTGATTTCGTATCACTTCTCGATACAGCCTGTCAGTCCCACGGACTAGCGCTGCTGCAAATTACGCCGGGTAACATCGTGGACTTGTTACAGTCCCTCGCCGGCAACCGGATCACCTTCCGGGCCTTCTTGGACCGGGCTTCCGATGCCGACGCGCGGTTTGCTCCTGTCGTTGAGTGGGCCCGCGCACGCGGCGTGTACCGCATCAATCCACAGGAACAGGCCGCCCGCACCGGGGACAAGGCCACCATGCACCTGGACTTGATCAGCGCCGGCCTGTACACGCCCTACGCCATCATTCTCCCTCCCTATCGAGAACAACCAGCCCTTCCATCTGTAGACCTGAGTCCGCTGGGCGACAAATTCACCATCAAACCTGCCCACGGCGGTGGTGGCGCAGGAGTTATGCTGGAGGCCACCTCGCTGAGCCAGGTGCTCGCGGCCCGGCAAGAATTCCCTGCCGACAAGTACCTGTTGCAGGCCCACGTCGTTCCGGCTCATCTTGACGCCCGTGCAGCGTGGTTTCGGGTCATCCATTGTGCCGGGCAGGTGTATCCATGCTGGTGGGACACTCGCACCCACGTCTACACTCCTGTCACCCTGGACGAAGAGGTCCACTATAGCCTCACGCCGTTGCGCCACACCGCAACCTCGATTGCCCACATCTGCGGGCTCGACTTGTTTTCTACAGAGATCGCCCTGACGTCTGACGGCCTCTTCGTCGTCGTGGATTACGTGAACGATCAGCTTGACCTGCGCTTGCAGTCCAAAACGTTCGATGGCGTCCCCGATCACATCGTGCGCGACGTTGCAGAACGCCTGGTCGCGCTCGTGGCGGCTCACTTGACGTAGGGGATCGTCTGCGGCCCTTCTGGCAAGACGCACATGCGGGCGTCGGGGCCGTAGCGCGCCAGCAATTCGGCCAGCGTCTCTTCGATCTGATGGCAGGGCTGGAGCAGCGCGCCGCGTATCTCGTCGTCCGGAAGGTAACTGTTCTTGACGTACACGTCGGCCCAGCACTGGATGCGGGCCTGCAGGTATGCTTCCCACTGGTCCATCATCAGAAAGTCCGGCCTCCGGACAAGTTCCATCAACGCCTGGGGGCCATCCGCCATGTGCAGGATGTTCTTGTACTCCCCGTGGTCGGGAACCCCGTCCCAGCATTCCGCCGCAATGATGATGCTGCCCCCCTCGCGCACAACCTGCATCGCGGCTGACATACCTTTGACTGCCTGGTAAAGGTTCAGGTCGAGCGGATAGCCCGAGTTGGAGGTAATGACGACGTCGAAGGGCGCTTCTAGCCCCACCATCGCCGTCTCGCGGGCAAAAGCTGTCCCTGCCTGGTGGGCTGTCTGCAAGTCGCCCGCGTAGACGCCGGTGATGGCCCGCTCGCGGTTGAGCGTCACGTTGAGGAGGAAAGTGGGAGCGGTTTTGAGCGCTACCTCGAGCATCTCTTCCCACACCGGGTTCCCAACCGTAATACCCCACGTCGCGTTGGGGTGTTCGAGCAACGCCGCGCTGTGGTTCTGCAACACCAACCGGATGCCGGCCACGCCAGGCAGGACTGCCTTGGGACCGCCGCTAAAGCCGGCGAAGAGGTGGGGCTCGATGAAACCGGTCAGAATCTTGATCGAGGCCTCCGCGTAAGTGCGGTTGACGAGGATCTCGTGGCCAAAGCGGGTTCGCCCCAGGTTGACCAGGCTCCTCTCGTCCCAACCGTCGTGTTGCACGATGGAATAGTGGGCCACAATGTCGTCTCCCAACATGCTACGCAGCTCGTCCGCCGTATTCGCGCGGTGCGTGCCCACGGCGTTGATGAGCACGATGTGCTCGCGGGGGACGTGGCCCAGTTCTGCCAACAACGGCGGCAGGATGCGGTCGTTGGGTGTGGGACGGGTGAGGTCGCTAAAGACGATGGCGACGGTGTCCTCCGGTTTCACCAACTCGCGCAGCGGAGGACTGCCCATCGGTTGCCGCAGCGCCTGAACGAGCGCTGCCTCTTCATCTGTCAGGCCCGCCACAAAGCGGGGTTCCACCACCGTCACATTTCGGTCGGGCAGCTCTACCCACAATCCCTCACGTCCATAAGCCAGTTTCACGCGCATTTCTCAAGCCCCCATCTCTAATCCCCACCCAACAGATAGCAGTGACCCCTCATGGCCGGCACACGCCGTCGCCGGCAAATTCACGCGCGCCGGTGTCCACGTATCCGAGCGCTTCGACCAGCCTCACGCCGGGGCCATTCCTCTCGCTGACGACGTAGAGCGGCTGCCTGGCCGAACGGACGACCCACACCGTGCAGGCCGTCAACACTGCCCGGCCCCATCCGCGCCCCTGGGCGGCCGGGGTCGTGTAGACAAAGACCTCGGCGAAATTGGGCGAGAGCCAGTTGATGCCTGCCTCGGATACAACCTTCTCCTGCGAACGGATGACGAAGCGCGGTCGGTCGCCCTGGCCCCGCTCCGCTACGACCAGCACGTTGATCGAGGGCTGGAAGCGGAACAAATCGAGCTTGAAGATGCGATGAATCTCAGGTTGCTCGATGTCCACGACATCTGCGACCGCATCTCGTAAATCAGGCGTCGTGATCAGGGCATAAGGACGGCCAGGAACGAGTGCCTGGCGCAGCAGCTCGATGGCCGCATGGGCGTCCGACGTGCGCAACACGACGGTGGGCTGAAACAGCCGCTGCCCGGTCTGACAGACGGCAACGAAGCCATCCACGCGACCGTCGGTATCCTCGTGGACGTAGAGGCGGGTACGAGCGGGATCGTGGTGGAGCGCATAGTAAACCGGCAGCGCATCGGCCGGGGCAGCGAGGTCCAACAGGCGGCGCGCTTTCAGCCGCAGGCTTTCCAGGTCAGCCATCGCTGTTCTCTCCAGGTAGCCAGTCTCTAGACACGAGAGGAAAGATATAGCGCCAGGGAACAATTGCTTCCACCGGCGTGCCCATCACAGGGGTGAGCAGTTCACCGGCGCGCACTCCGTAGGCAGCATTGACCACGTGCGTACCAGGCGGCAGGCGCTCTACCGTGACCGCCAGCGTCGCCGTCAGGCTCTCCCGGCCCGCCAGGCTTGCGGCTGTCCAGGTGACCGCATTGCCCGCGTACATGTAGTTTCCACTGGCCCAGGCAAAGGTCGTGCTCACAGGAATGGAGTCCGCCAGGACAACCTGGCTGAGGGTGAAAACGGAGGTATTGGTAACACTGAGCGTGTAGACGAGCAAGCGGGTTGGGAAGCTCATCGGGAAGGCAGCCTGTTTGGCGATACTCACGCCCGCCTGTGTTCCCTGTACTGCTGCCAGCGCGTCCACGATGCCCCAACCATAGACGTTGTTAGGATGCCCGTCCGGCTCACCGCTACAACTGGTGTCAATGCGGGGGCGCGCAGTCTGTACGATGATTCGTTCGGTAGCATCCACGTCGCCGACGAGGTGGGGCGCAGCCGACCACAGCAAGGCTACCGCCCCTACAACGTGTGGCCCGGCCATCGAAGTGCCGCTTTTCACACCATAGCTTCCACCTGGGACACTGGAACGCACCCACTCGCCTGGCGCGACCACGTCCGGCTTCAGTCTGCCGGAGCCATCCACCGTCACCGGCCCTCGGCTGCTGAAGGAGGCGATGTCGTCGCTATTATCGGTCGCGCCCACAGAGAGGGCAGCATCGTAGATGGCGGGCGGATCTCGCACTGTACTACAAGTAGAGCCGCTGTTACCGGCCGAGGCGACGACGACGATCCCCGCCGCGCGCACGTTTTCGACGGCCGTTTGCAGTGAGAACCAGTCGCACCCCTCATAAGAAGGACAGGTCCAGGAATTGTTGATCACGTGGGGAGCCAGGTCGGGCCTGCCATCGGTAAAGGGATTGCCGCCGATAGGATAGGGGGCCAGAAAGAACTCAAAACATTCGGCGTAGGTCGCGGGGGTGCCCCAGCCGTTGTCCATGTTGCGGCAGCCGATCCAGCGTGCACCGGGCGCAACGCCGATGCGGTTGCCTGCGCCATCGTCGCCGACGATGGCGCCCATCGTGTGTGTGCCGTGGCTGTAGTCGTCGCATGGCTCTGGAGAATCTGCCCCACAGAGGTTATCGCCATGAGTGTTGGTATGGATCGCATCGTGCCAGTTGTAGTCGTGGGTCGCCGTAATGCCGTTATAGCCCCGATACTGGTGGACCAGCGCGGGATGGTCCCACTCGTACCCGGTATCCTGCCCGGCGACGACGACAGATTGGCCGCTGTACCCTAGCGCCCAGACTTCGTCGGCATGGAGGCGCATCACGTTCCACTCGATCCCCTGGAGAGCCCCCCCGTCATTCTGAGGAGCGCAGCGGCCGTCATTCTGGGGAGCGCAGCGACGAAGAATCTCGTCTGGTCGCACATTGGTGGGCAGTGACCCTGGCAATAATTGGCGGACTTGTGGGTTGGCAGCGATGCGCGCTACCTCGGGGCGGGCAACCAGGCGCGTGACGAGAGAGCGGTCGCCTCTCACTGCCAGCATATTGACGACATAGAACGCACGGTATTCCACGCCAGCTACGTCCAATTCAGCACGCAGGGAGGCCTGAGAACGGAGCGCCATCTCTCGCAATGCGTCGTATACGTAGCGCAGGCGCGCCTCACGGGTGGGCAAAGCTCTTGCCCCACTCAGGTCAGCTTGCCCGGCAAGGATGACTAGAAACCCGGTCTCACCGCCGCCAGCCGTGGCCTCCCACACCTGGGGAGCGACGTTGGCCGGGGGAGTTGTCAGCACAACTCGTGAAACAGGCTGGGCTGAGAACGCCACACCCGTCAAAAGCAGGCCGGCCAGGCCCACGCTAAGATAGACTCTGTTCATTGGGACAGGATTATAACAGAAGTACAGCACTTGACAAAAGTATCCCCCTGGTAGATAATCTACGCCACTTTCATGGGGGCATTGAGGAGGGTGGCATGGCGAAACCGTTCGAGGTGAGCGACGCTACATTCGAAGCAGAGGTACTCCAGGCGGCGGAGCCAACGCTCGTGGACTTTTGGGCTGCGTGGTGTGGGCCGTGTAGAATGGTCAGCCCTGCTGTTGCGGCCATCGCTGAGGAGTACGATGGCAAACTACGCGTGGCTAAGATGGACGTGGACACCAACCCTGATACCCCGCGTGGGCTGGGTATTATGGGTATCCCTACGCTGATCCTGTTCAAGAATGGGGAAGAGGTAGCACGTATCATAGGCTACCGGCCCAAAGATATGCTGGCAGAGGAACTGTCGCCTTACCTTGAACTTGACACCCCGCCGTCTGTGTGATATACTATGTGCAAATCTCAAGATTGAAAGACTGCGATCAGGAAAAGTAAGGATCTAGGCGAGGTTCAGAGAGTCGGGTCAGAGGCTGTGAGCCCGATACCAGCGCAGATGCTGAATGGGCCTGGGAGTCGCCCGCCGAAAGAACGCCGAGTCGCAAATCTGCCACGGGCGTTTGAGTAGTCCGGGCCGGAGACGCCACCGTTATCAAGGCTGAGGGTATCGTCCCAAAAGTCCTCATGTTGGGCTAAGGGGCTGTATCCGCGAATGAGTGAGGCTGGCTCTTCACAACCCACGCGCCGTCATCGGCGCGTTTTGCGTTCTGAAGGGCCGCCTAACCGGGGTGGCACCGCGGGTGTTCAGAATGAAACGCCCGTCCCTTGCAGGGACGGGCGTTTTTTTTTGTAAGGAGGAACTGAAATGGCAAAGAAACGCATTCTGACAGGTGATCGGCCCACGGGCAAACTGCACCTGGGCCACTATATAGGTAGCCTGGCCAATCGCGTGCGGTTGCAGGATGAGTACGAGTGCTTCTTCATCATCGCCGACCTACACGTTCTCACCACCCGGCCGGAGAAGGAGCACATCCTCGAAATCCGGCGCAATATCCGCGAGATTGTGCTCGACTACCTGGCGGTCGGCATAGACCCCGAAAAGAACGTCATCTTTGTTCAGTCGGCCATCCCGGGCACGTATGAACTCAACCTCATCTTCGAGATGTTGACCAGCGTGCCACGCTTGGAGCGCGTCCCCAGCATCAAGGAGATGGCACGCGATGCCCGGCTGGAGACGTTGCCTTTGGGCCTGCTAGGGTACCCGGTGCTCCAGGCCGCCGATATCCTGCTGCCGCGTGCCCACCTGGCGCCCGTCGCCCAGGACAACGAAGCCCACGTCGAGGTTGTGCGCGAGATCGCCCGCCGGTTCAACCGGCTTTATGGTAAAGTCTTCCCCGAGCCCCAGGCCCTCGTCGGTGAGGTACTCGTGGGCACCGATGGGCAGGCCAAGGCCAGTAAGTCACTGGACAATGTTATCTACCTCGCCGACGACGCCTCGACCGTGGAGCGCAAGGTACACGGAATGTACACCGATCCCGCGCGAGTGCGCGCCGATATACCCGGCCAGGTCGAGGACAACCCGGTCTTTGTCTACCACGATGCCTTTAACTCCGACCGGGACGAAGTGGAGGACCTGAAAGAACGGTACTGCCAGGGCAAAGTAGGCGATGTGGAGGTCAAGGATAAATTGGCCTGCGCGATCAACAGATTCCTCGACCCCATTCGCGAGCGACGTGCCCGCTACGAAGCGCGGCCGGAACTGGCCGAGGAGATCCTGGTCAGTGGCATCCGGCGCATGCGCCGGGAATCAGATGAAACGACGCGCCTGGTGCGTGAAGCGATGGGAATGAATGGGCTGGAGGCGCGGCCCAGCCCTACCTCGTGCGATGTACGCCCACCGGGACTGATCTATTGTTGAAGGCCACGTGCGAAGACTGGAGAGCTAACATGTATATCACAAGCATCAGGGTCAACAGTGAAAAGTATCCGACCTACCGTTGCTACCCGTTTAACGTCCCTTCTCTCAGGGGGACGCCAGAGTTGACATTTAGAAGGCCCGTCGTCTTCTTCGTGGGTGAGAACGGGTCAGGCAAGTCCACGCTGCTGGAAGCTATCGCCAGGAAGTGTGACATTCATATATGGGACAAGCCCAGGCGGCACATTGCCCATAACAACCCCTATGAGACATGCCTGGCAGATTACATCAGCGTAACGTGGGCCAACGGGATCGTGCCAGGGTCCCTTTTCAAAGCCGAGACATTCCATGATTTTGCCGACTTTCTCGACGACGTTGCGCTGTGCGATCCCGGTCGGCTCAAATACCACGGGGGGCGTATCCTCAATACCTTGTCGCACGGCGAGTCGACCCTGACCTATTTCGGCGGTCGTTATCACCTCAGAGGGCTCTATCTCCTCGACGAGCCCGAGGCCGCACTTTCACCCTCCAGTCAAGTAAAGTTCCTGCAACTATTGCGACGGCTAGAGGCGGAAGGCCGTGCTCAGTTTATCATGGCCTCCCACTCCCCCATTCTGCTGGCCCATCCGGGCGCTCAGATCTTTAGTTTCGATCCACCCCGCATCAAGGAAGTGGACTATGAAGATACCACACACTATAGGCTTTACAAACAGTTTTTCACCGACCGGGGTACCTTTCTGAAAACCTAAGGTACTTTTGACTGCCGAGGAAAGGAGGCAATCCATTGAGATAATATACCAAGCGTATTGCCAAATCCAGGTCGAAAGCGACTGATTATTATGCTCCAATTTGGCCCGCTGAGTCACCGGATGTGGCGATTCGGTGGGAGCGGCTCAGCAATCACGAAGGAGGAACAAGAAATGGCGCAGTACAAGTACATTCTGGAGGAAAAGGACCTGCCTGCCTATTGGTACAACATCGTTCCAGACATGAAGACACCGCTTCCCCCCTATAGGCATCCAGTAACGTTGGAGTTGATGAAGCCCGACGATCTGGCGCCCGTCTTCCCTCAGGCGCTGATCATGCAAGAGGTGAGCCCGGAGAGATGGATCGAGATCCCGGACGAGGTGCAGGATGTGCTCAAGATGTGGCGTCCCTCTCCCCTTTACCGCGCCGCACGGTGGGAGAAGGCGCTGGACACCCCGGCCAAAATCTACTACAAGTGGGAGGGCGTCAGCCCACCAGGCAGCCACAAGCCCAATACTGCCGTGGCTCAGTGTTACTATGCCAAGCAGGAGGGCCTGGAGGGACTCGCCACCGAGACAGGCGCAGGCCAGTGGGGTAGCGCCCTGTGTTTCGCCACCCAGCTTTTCGGCCTGAAGTGCAAGGTCTTCATGGTTGCGATTAGTTATCATCAGAAGCCCTACCGGCGCATTGCCATGGAGGCCTGGGGCGGAGAAGTCGTACCCAGCCCCAGTTCAGAAACCAATGCCGGTCGGAATATCCTGGCCGTGGACCCCGAGACCTCGGGTAGCCTGGGCATTGCCATCAGCGAGGCCATCGAGTACGCCGTCACGCACCCAGGGTGGAGGTACTCGCTAGGCAGTGTGGTCAATTTTGTGCTCCTGCACCAGTCTGTCATCGGGCTGGAGGCCAGGAAGCAGATGGAGATGGCAGGAGATTATCCGGACATCCTCATCGGCTGTGCGGGCGGCGGTAGCAACGCTGCCGGCCTCATCTATCCCTTCCTGAAGGACAAGTTGGACGGCACCAAGCCAGACCTGCGAGCCGTTTTCGTCGAGTCCACTGCCTGCCCGAGTATGACCCGGGGTACCTATGCCTATGACTGGGGCGACACGGCGAAGACCGGCCCCGTGGCAAAGATGTATACCGTGGGCCATGGGTTCATCCCCGCCCCCGTCCATGCAGGAGGGCTGCGCTATCACGGCATGGCGCCCAGCGTCTGCGGCCTCCTCGAGGATGGGATCGTGGAAGCCCGCGCCTATCAGCAGAACGCAGTCTTCGATGCGGCTTACAGCTTTGCGCAGGCCGAAGGCATTATCATCGCCCCTGAGACGGCTCACGCCGTCCGGGCCGTCTACGATGAAGCCCTGGCCTGCAAAGAGTCGGGCGAATCGAGGGTCATTCTATTTAACTGCAGTGGGCACGGCCATTTCGACCTGGCGGCCTACGACGCCTATCATCGCCAGGAACTCCCGGACTATGAGCTCGAGGAAGAAAAGATTCAACAGGCCCTGGCAGAACTGCCCCAGATCCCGGCTTGAGCAGTAGACAAGGTATCAGTAGACAAGTAGATAAGGGAAGGCAACCCCCTTGTCTACTTGCTATTTCTGTGTACAATCAAGGCGATCCTGGAGCGGTGAGGGTATACGTGAAGATCACCTATCGTGACAAGGAATGGAAGCTACACGGAGAGTGGCGAGTGCGGGATGCGGTCAGGGAAATCGGACTCGTCCCTCAGACCGTGCTCGTCGTCCGTGACGGCAAATTGCTCACCGAAGATACGACCCTCGACGAGGACGACGAAGTCAAACTGGTACCTGTAGTCTCGGGCGGGTAAAGGAGGGAGTAAAATGACGACACATGCCTGGGCGGTCCTGCTGGGCGCTTACCTGCTGGGCTCGATTCCCTCGGCCTACCTGATGGCGCGCTGCGTGGTCGGGGTGGACATCCGGCGTGTCGGCGACGGCAACATGGGGGCCAAGAACACCTTCCACTCGGTGGGCTGGCTGCCGGCCCTGGTGGTCGCGGCCGCCGACATCGGCAAGGGAGTACTGGCGGTGACGATGGCGCGCCACTTCGAGCTGCCGGAGAACGTCGTCCTGCTGACGGGGGCCTGCGTCGTGTTGGGCCACGACTTTTCGCTCTTCCTGCGCTTCCGGGGTGGACAGGGGATGGCTGCCATGATTGGCGTCTTTGGCGTGCTGTTCCCACGCGAGACGGGGCTGGCG
>Ga0172363_10004100_pt1 | contig 11777 bp, 16 predicted proteins | sample LakKivs2_kivu2a2_FD_114541 | JGI IMG/M metagenome (GOLD analysis project Ga0172363, IMG submission 114541) | Sediment microbial communities from Lake Kivu, Rwanda - Sediment s2_kivu2a2 | ecosystem: Environmental > Aquatic > Freshwater > Lake > Sediment | place: Rwanda: Western Province, Lake... | reverse complement strand
TCGGTTTTTGGTCAAAAATAACCTGTTTTAGCTAAACACATACCAGCACCCGCGCTTTAATACCTGCGCTTTCAAATTATACGCAATTTCGGAGGAGATAGTTCTTTCCCAGTTCTCTTGGGGGTTAGACTAGAGTATCTCAAAGACAATGGCAAAGAGAATAAGGGGCAATCGTGGTGGACACTCCCGCCAGCAGCTGAGCAGACATAGGGAAAAAACCACGGTCAACAAACTGTTAAGGCAGTTCAAGGTCGGGGACAACGTAGTCATCGACCTTAATTCAGAAATACAGGGCGCCATGCCGCACCCGCGGTTTCAAGGCAAGCCGGGCACCATCTTAGCAAAGCGCGGTGGCGCCTATGAGATATCTATCATGGACGGCGGCAAGGAGAAGACTGTGGTGACGACTGCTGCCCACATCAAAAAAGCATAGTCTATTTCTAAAACAGGCGCTTCACAAAGTGAAGCGAGTTTTTGCTAATAATACAAAAAATCAAGATCGCAAAAAATGAACACAAAAGAGATACGGTCAGAGGAGCCGGTAACGATTGCTGAAGTAAAGAAACTTCTTACAGAGATATCCAAGGAAAAAGATCTGGAGTACGTCCAGAAGAAGGCCTTAGAGCACGCCCAGCACGGTGCAAAGGTCTCCATGAAGGACGCGACAGCTATTGTCAACGAATTGGTGGGCATTGGTCTAAACAAGGAGAAGGCAATAGAGGTCGTCAACTGCATGCCCGCCAACAGGGACGAGCTGAGAGCCTTTTTCTCAAAAGAGAGGAAGCAGCCTGAGACCGAAGACATCGACAAGATGCTCGAGGTCCTCGCAAAATACAAATAATCCTGGACTGACATGGAAGAAAAGCATGAAGGAGCGGAGCGAAGGGAGGAGAAGATAAGGGAGGAGCATGCAGTAGTCCTAGACTACATGCCAGAGGGCATGACCTCGCTGCCGGTGTACAAGAGGTATCCGGTAGCCCAGACAGTGGGCACGAAGTTCTTCGTCCTTCTAGAGGTGACGCCAAAGCAGGGTGTGGGATTCGCGGCAAAGGAAGAGGTCTATGTCGGCGACGGCGAGCGGGACAAGGTAAGGACTATCAAAAAGAGGCTGCGCTACAACGAGCTGACGTCGACAGCCAAGAGCGAGCTGCCGGAAATCGTCGAAGAGATAGTCACGAAGAACGAGGCTGCTTTTGTGAACTTCTTCAACAAGGCCACTGCCATTAGTCTGAAGCACCACCAGCTGGAGCTTTTGCCGAAGATAGGCAAGAAGCATTTGTATAAAATCCTTGAAGAAAGGGACATCGAGCCATTCAAGAGCTTTAAGGATTTGGACGATAGGGTAAAGGGCCTGCCTGCTTCCGAGAAGCTGATAGCTGAAAGAGTCTTGCAAGAGATACAGGAGACCGAAGTGGATCATCGTCTCTTCGTCCCCGACTTCGGCAAGGAAGAGCACCACGAGCATCACGATCACAGAGACCGCGGCTAACTAACTCACATTCATCAAAATGGACCTATCCGGAGCATATACGGCGATTGTAACACCCTTTGACGAGAACGGCGCTATAGACGAAGATGGCCTGAAACAGAACATAAAGTTCCAGATCAAAGAAGGCATCGACGGGATAATACCTGTTGGCACCACGGGAGAGTCGCCAACCGTGACCGAGAAAGAGCACGAGCACATAATCGATTTGTCTGTGGAAGCTGCCAAGGGCAAGATCAAAGTCATCGCAGGGACGGGCTCTAATAGCACTGCTGAGGCCATACATTACACGAAGTATGCGAAAGATGCGGGGGCCGACGCTGCGTTGCTTGTTTCTCCATATTACAACAAGCCTACTCCAGAGGGCATGTATCAGCACTTCAAAGCTGTTGCTGAAGCCGTAAATATACCACAGATATTGTATAACGTGCCCGGAAGAACAGCCAAGAATCTCGACGCCGAGACAACGCTGCGGTTGTCTAAGGTTAAGAACATTGTGGGCATCAAAGAGGCCAGCTGCGACTTGGAGCAGATAATGAAGATTCTGAAGAACGCGCCGAGGGAGTTCACCGTCTTGAGCGGCGAGGATTCGTGGACATTTGCAATGATGTGTTTGGGCGCGAAGGGCGTGATCTCAGTGGCGTCAAATGTGGCACCGCGCGCTTATTCTGACATGGTACACGCGTACTTAAAGGGTGATGTTGAGAGGGCCAAGCAGTTACACTACAAATACTATGACTTGTCCAAGGTCATCTTCTGTGAGACCTCGCCCGGGCCGATAAAGGCGGCCATGGAGATGATGAAGATGCCTGCGGGCAAACCGAGATTGCCTCTAGTCGAGCCGACCGAAGAGAGCAAGGCAAAGGTAAGAAAGGTGCTGGCTGAGCTTAAGCTAGTTTAATTTTTATTCCCCACCACTTTATATTAGTTAGCTATTGCCAAGCTAACAGCAAAAAACCATGAATATAAGCATAGAAGTCACGCAGCAGCTTTTGGACTATCTCCGGCTCAAGGAGCAGTCTGGCCTCTACACAAGCCGAAGCGAAGTCGTACGCGACGCGCTTCGCAGGATGATGGCCGACGATCTGTCCCTTGTGGCCAAGGGGATAACCCTCAGCGAGTTCAAGCAGCTGCGCAGAAGGGCGGGTGAGGAGATTGTCAAAGAAAAGTTCCCGGAACTGTCCTAAGGCCGTCATCGACTCCGCGGTGTTGTTTGCCGGCCTGACAGACAAGAAGAGCCTAGAGGCTGTAGTCCTAGAGTGGTCGAAGAACGACGAGATAGCGTTGTCCATCAGCGAGCAGTCGGTCGAGGAGATTGAACGAGTGCTTGACATAGGCAGCGCGCAGGTCAGGGCGTTCCTCGAAACTCAAGGCATCGATATTCTAGCCAGCAGCAGCGTCCTAAGCGATGTGAGATATCCTGAATATGCTTCCGAGTCGCGCTCAGCGGCCGAGCCCTGCGACCGACTGACTTTCATCTCAGCTAAGGCATATCTAAAGAAGAACCCCTCGGCCATGTTTGTGACTAATGACAAGGAGTTGCTTAAGCTCAACTCAGCGCTTTTCGAGAGGGCCAGGACGGTCAAGCAGTTCATGGACGGGCTGTAGTTTTTAAGCGATAGCAGACAAAAGATTGATCCAAAATGCCGCCGAAAAAGCAAAAGAAAAATAAAAAAGCGGATGAGGATTTCCCTGAGATTAGGGCTGCTGCCGAAAGAATGCTTGCTGAGGTGTGGAAAGATGAGCCTGAGGGTTACTGGGAAAGCTACCTTAAAGACCCTTAGCGCCGTTTTATTTTCATCATCATAAATAATCGCGAACATGGTCTCAATAGCAGTCCGCGGGGCCTGCGGCGCGACAGACGACTAACCCGCCTTTTCTATCTTCAGCTTCTAATCTCTACGATGGACCGGGTTAGTATAGCCGAGAATTTCTTGCAGGATGTCAAGAAGGCCGAGGGAAGCAATCTCAGCTTTGCCGGTCTCTACGGCTCAGTGGCCGAAAGCCGCGACAGCGAAGGCAGCGACATAGACGTCCTCATAGTCGTCGACAAAGACAAAAGAGCTGCCGACAATCGTGTGCACGAGCTGGTCGTCAAATACTTGCGAAAGAGCGGCGAGCTGATCTCGCCGGTAGTCCTGGCCAGTTCAGAGTTCCGGAGGAATAAGAGTCTAAGAACCCCGTATATACGCAATGTCCTTGCCGGAAGGGTCTTTTATGGCGCATAAAGAGCTGATTCTGGAACACATGAAGAAGGCCGAAGCGAAGCTTAGGTCTGCCAGGACGGAGCTGGATGAAAAGCTATACGAGGAAGCGGTCGGCGCAGCCTACTACGCCATGTACCACGCGGCCAAGGCAGTATTGCTGTCCAGGGACATCTCGCCGAAGACCCACAGGGGCGTCATAACCGAGCTCGGCAAGGAGTTCATAGACTCATTCGAGTCCGGTGCGATAGCTTCAGTCTCTTGGGGGCTTGAGAGGAGGCTAAAAGCGGACTACGACGTCTTGTTCGAGCCTGACAAGAGTGAAGCAGTCGAGGCTATCTCGAAGGCAGAAGCATTCATCAAAGAAGCAAAAAGGGTTTTAAAGCTGAAGTGACAAACGTTACGCTACAATGGTCTCAATAGCAGTCTGCGGAGCCTGCGGCCGGATGGGCGGGCAAGTGATACGAAGGGCGGTCGAGGACAGGGAGATAAAGCTAGTTGCTGCCATAGACGTTGGCAATGTCGGCCGGGATATCGGTGAAGTCCTCGGTCTCGGAAGATTGGGGACAACTGTCGTTGGTTCTGACAAGTTAGAATCCGAACTCAAAAGCAAGAAGCCGCAGCTGCTCGTGGATTTCACGAATCCTGGGGCCTGCGTGAGCAATGTCAAAACAGCTTGCGCGAACAAGGTTGGTGTGGTTGTCGGCACTACAGGACTGAAAGAAGACCAGCTGAACGAGATACGCGGGGCTGTGAAGAAAGCAGGCGTAGCAGGCATGATATCCTCAAACTTCTCAGTAGGGATGAACGTCTTGTTCAAGCTGGCCGGCGACGCGACCAAGACGCTCAGCGGCTACGACGTCGAGATAATCGAGGCGCACCACAACAAGAAGAAGGACGCGCCGTCAGGGACAGCAGTCACTCTTGCGAAGATAATCGAGAAAGCTCTCGGAAGGGACTTGTCTAAGGACGCTGTCTATGGACGGCAAGGCATCGTCGGCGAGCGGAAGGCCGGGGAAATCGGCATCCACGCGATTCGCGCAGGCGACATTGCAGGAGAGCACACTGTCTTATTTGGGGCTACGGGAGAGCGACTGGAGCTGAAGTACATGGCCCACTCCAGGGACGCGTTTGCATACGGTTGCGTTAGGGCGATAAAGTGGATGGGTCAGCAGAAGGCTGGGATGTACGAGATGAGCGATGTGCTCGGACTAAAATAAAATGGACCCAAAGACCAAGGCCATCATCGTAGGATTACTTTTAGGTGTCGTTCTTGTAGTCTTAGCCGTTTCGCTGTCCGCTGCGTTTATGTTTAACGGGGATTTGCGGTTGTGGATTCCAGAAATACCGGCAGTAGGCCTCTCGGCCTTCTTGGCCGGCTGGTATTTCAGGCGCTTGTCAGACAAACAGCCCCTTTTGTGGCAATTCCTAATTCCCTTCGTTACAGTACTGATTCTCGGCTTTCTGACGATTGCAATTAGATATGCCGTAGTAAAGATGGCCGACCCGCTTCATGAGCCGGCCATCTACCCTCTTGAGTCTTTGCTGCAGATACCGATTGTAGCCGCCATAATCGGCCTTTTCTTTGGTGTCGCCGGCTACCGGTTTAAGGACACCAAGAAGGGGACCATACGCGCCGGCATCGTCGCGATGCTATTGGTCTTCGTGCTTTATGCAGTGCTCAGCTCAATGTACTCTGCGCTTTTCTTCCCTAACCAGACGATCGATGTGCTGTTCTGGTTTGCCCTACAACTGTTGTCAAGCAGCGTGTTGACGGCAATCCTATTTGGTGTAGTCTTCGCCGCTCTCTACCGGCCGTTCACTGAACTCCTCAGGGGCAATTTCTTCGCAAACCTGCACGTCTACTCCTTCTTGCTGAGCGTGTTTTGCTTGATTTCACTGATTTTGACGGCAACATTGTCGCCCTCGTCAACACCCATGTGGCTGTTTGCATTGTTAGTCACGTTGGCGTTGCTCGCCTATCTAGTCATAAACGCAAAGCGGTTAATCCACCCGCTGTTCACAAGTAACCTGCGGCTTTCGTACGGCGCTGCGCTCATGACAATCTTTGTCATACCAGCTGCAGTTAACCTATTCCGTCTGTCGTTATTCGGACTGGGCGGCCTGTTTACTGTTTACCTATGGGTGTTCCTACTTCCGGGCATGCTGTTGATACCCGCCGTCTTCGCCTTCCCCTATATAATGTTTGCCTTGACCGGCGACAAACCTTTGGCAACCGCAAGCGATATTTCCTACGGATTAGTCGGTGTTCGCGTTTCCCGCGCAAAGCCGCAGGAGCAGAAGAAACCCAAAAAAGCGAAGTAGGCAGTTTTATTTCTCCAGCCTCAAACTTACCCGATGAAAATAGAATACTCAGCCAACCTCAAGAAGATCCCGCCCTACGCTTTCGCGGAGATCTCGAGGAAGACGAAGGCTATGCTGGCCAGAGGCATAGACCTTGTAGACCTAGGCATAGGCGACCCGGACCTGCCGACGCCGAAGGGCATCCTCGACGCCATGAAGATGGCCGTCGAGGACGTCTCCACGCACCGCTATCCGATGGATGCCGGGAGGCAGGACTTCCGCGAGGCGTGGGCCGGCTGGTGCAAGAAGCGTTTTGGCATTCGCTTGCAGGCGGATCAGGTGCAGGCTTTGATGGGGTCAAAGGAGGGGTTGTGCAACCTGGCCCGCGCATTTGTTAACCCCGGCGACAAGGTCCTTGTGCCGGACCCGGGGTATCCTGCATATGCGAACGGTGCGGCGCTCCTCACTGGCGGCGTTCCGGTCCGGATGCCGCTTCGGGAGGCGAATGGCTACCTGCCGGACTTCAGCAAGATAAACCGCAGCGACGCGAAGGACGCCAAGCTGATGTACCTAGGCTATCCAAACAATCCCACAGGGGCGGTGGCGGACACGGACTTCTACGGCCAGGCCGTGGACTTCTGCGCAGACAACGATATAATCCTGGTCAGTGACAACCCCTATAGCGAGATAACCTTCGACGGCTTCAAGGCGCCCTCCGTCTTCGAGGTGAGCGGCGCAATGGACGTGGCCGTAGAGTTGCACTCTTTTTCCAAAACCTACAACATGACCGGCTGGAGGCTCGGGGTGGCCTACGGGAACCCGGAGATAGTGGCCGGCCTCTCGAAGGTAAAGGAGAACATAGACTCCGGCGTGTTCGAGGCTGTGCAGATAGCAGGGATCTACGCGCTTGAGCACTACGATACTGCGCCCGCGCTGCCCGAATACGAGGCGCGCCTGGAGGCGATGGTCAAGGCGTTCAACGGGGCCGGCATAATGGCCACCAAGCCGAAGGGCACGTTCTATCTCTGGGCCAAGGTGCCGAAGGGCGAGACGTCGGCCAGCTTCGTCGGCAAGGTCCTGGAGAAGGCGCACATAGTCCTGACTCCGGGGACGGCCTTCGGCGAGTACGGGGAAGGGTACTTCCGGGCGTCTATCACTTCTTCAACAGAGCGCATCAAAGAAGCTGCGAAGAGGATTGAAAAGCTGAGATAAGATGGTAAGCAATGACAGCACCTACGTGGAACCAAAGGGTTTCGACAAGAAGGCATGGGTTAAGGTCCCCTTAGAGAACAGGAGTAACGTCCTTTTCATCGGCGGTTGCAGCACTCTGGAGTTAGCCGAGAAGTACAGCACGCCGGTTTACGTCACCGACGAAGACCGGGTCAGGGACAACTATCGCCGGCTGAAGGCCGCTTTCACAAGGGTCTATCCGAAGACGAAGGTACACTATGCCATAAAGTGCAACAACAACATGGCGATAGTGAAAGCTCTTGCCGAAGAAGGCGCCGGTTTTGACTGTTCTTCGCCTTATGAGATACAGATGGCCCAGAAGGTCGGGGCCATCCCAGACCGGATACTCTACACGGGCAACAACCACTCAGATTGGGAGCTGAAGTTCGCCGTAGACAACAGGATTAAGATGAATCTTGACGATGTCTCGCAGTTAGACCGGTTAGTGAAATACGGCAAGACGCCGCTCATCTCCTTTCGCGTGAACCCGGCCATCAAAGCCGGCTACCACACACAGCTCCACTTCGGCTCGAAGGACAGCAAGTTCGGTGTGATAGAGAAGGACATAGTCGCTGCATACCAGAAAGCCAAGGACTATGGCTTCACGAGATTCGGGATACATGTCATGGCAGGCTCGGGGATTCTAGACATCGCATTCTTCGGGAACCTGGCCGAGAAGATGATGCAGATAGTCGTGAGGATACAGAAGGAAGTCGGAATAACCTTCGAATTCGTCGATCTCGGCGGTAGCTTTGGAGTGCCTTACAAGCCTACTGACAAGTCACTAGACATCGAGAAGGCCGCAGCCAATGTAGCTGCGATACTGAAGAAGCATGGCTTTAACGGCGACCTCTATCTCGAGCCGGGCAGGTACATAGTCTGTGACTCTACAATCCTCCTGACTCGTGTGAACACCGTCAAGAAGGCCTACAAGAACTTCGTCGGGACCGACGCAGGCTTCCACGTACTGGCAAGGCCGTTCATCTATAGCGCATATCACCCGATTTTAGTCGCAAACCGCTTAGATGCCAAGGACGAAGAAACCTACGATATAGTCGGCGTTGTCTGTGAATCCGGCGATATAATGGCCAAAGACCGGAGGTTGCCAAAGATGCGCGAGGGCGACATGTTGGCAATCTTAAACGCGGGCGCCTACGGCTTTGCCATGAGCTCGCAGTACAACTCGCGGCCGAGAGTAGCGGAAGTCATGGTTTCTAAGGGCAAGTCCAGAGTGATCCGAGAACGAGAAGGCTTCGAAGACCTGCTTAGAGGGCAGAAGTGGTGATTGCGGTAGCCCAATAAGCTATTTTCCCGTTTTTATACCCTATTTTTCAATTTACACTACATATTTTACAGTAGTAAAACTTACCGCTGTAAAAGGTTACGCTATAAAACAAAAGTTACACTACAAAATGGCCGGAAAGATCAAGGTCGCCATAATCGGTGTCGGGAATTGCGCTTCATCTTTAGTCCAAGGTATCGAATACTACAAGAACGTCGGGGCCATCGATGAGCTTGTCCCCGGCCTCATGCACAACGTGCTCGGGGGCTACAAAATCAAAGACATAGAGTTCGTGGCCGCTTTTGATGTGGACCAGAGAAAAGTCGGCACCGACCTTGGCGAGGCCATTTTCGCCCCGCCGAACTGCACAGTCAAGTTCAGCGACGTCCCGAAGTGGAATGTTGAGGTCAAGAAGGGCCCGGTCCTGGACGGAGTCGGCGAGACTGTGAGAGACGATTTCCTCGTCGACATAAAACAGAAGCCAGTCGACGTGAAAAAGGAGCTTCAGGACAGCGGAGCCGAGATATGCATCGGTTATCTCCCTGTCGGTTCGGAGGACGCCGTAAGGTGGTATGCGCGCGAGTGCATGGAGGCTGGCGTGGCTTACTTGAACGCGATTCCCGTTTTCATCCAAGATGAAAAGGAGCTCATCGCGCATTTCGAGAGGAAGAAGGTCCCGGTAATCGGAAGCGATATAAAATCACAAGTCGGCGCCACGATTGTCCACCGCGTTTTGACAAAGCTCTTCGTGGACCGCGGCCAGCCTCTCGTCCGCACGTACCAGCTCAACGTCGGCGGGAACACCGATTTCAAGAACATGCTCATGCGGTCGAGATTGAAGAGCAAGAAGATATCAAAGACAAACTCGGTCCAGAGCCAGCTCCCGCAGCGCCTCCCGGACGACCAGATATATGTCGGTCCGTCCGACTGGGTGCCGTGGTTGAAGGACAACAAGGTGTGTTTCATAAGAATGGAAGGCAAACAATTCGGCGACGTGCCGATGAACTTAGAGCTGCGCCTCTCGGTAGAAGACTCGCCAAATTCAGCAGGTGTGATGGTGGATGCCATAAGGTGTGCCAAACTCGCCCTCGACCGCGGCGTTGGCGGTATGCTTTTGTCGCCATCGGCCTACTTCATGAAGACCCCGCCGATACAGTATCCCGACTCGTTGGCCAAGCAGATGGTCGAGGAGTTTATTAGGGGCGAAAGGGAAAGGTAGTTTTTGTTGACATAAACATCAACAATAACAAAATGTTAAAAGCAAGTGGTTCAGTTGAAGCAGCCAGTGTGAAGATAGGGATGATCTTTGACGGCGTCGGTTTGAGCCCAAACCAGTGGACCGTCGTATCGCTTATACCCGCCATCATAGGATTCGTCGCCTTGTTATACAGCCAATTGCTGCTTGGTGCAGTATTGTTTCTTCTATCTGGCCTTATCGACGCAATTGACGGCGCCGTTGCGAGGGTCACCGGGGCAGTCTCCAATTTAGGAGCTTTCTTAGATGGTGTCATCGACCGTTATGTCGAAATCTTACTCTACTTCGGACTTCTCTTCTATATGATGAGCTACTGTGGCTTCACAATATTCGTTCCGCACTACTACTGGGTGGCCCTGTTGATATTCGGCGCGATTATGCCGACTTTCGTTCGTTCTTATGCCGACCACCGAGGCGTCGTGACCGAGCCCGAAGACCATAAGAGGATGGGCGGACTGATAGAGCGCGCAGAGAGGCTGGGGTTCATTTTTGCAGGAATGATACTTGGAGTTTTCAATCCCCTCTTCTTAGTGTTCATGGTGATGATGACTGCGATACTCTCCAATGTCACAGCCATTCAGAGGATAACCTTTGTCGTAAAATTTGCCAAGCATGGAAGCACTGGAAGCGATTTCAAAGCGGCGGAGCGTAAGGTCGTTCAAGCAAAACCCCGTAGAAGAGGATAAGGTCGGGAAGCTCGTGGATGCCGCCCTCGCGGCCCCCTCAGCCGGCAATCTGCAATCTCGGTTCTTCTATTTCGTAACCGACGCGAAAGCGATTGCAGGACTCAAAAAAGCTGCCCTCGGGCAGGCCTGCATTGACGCACCATTAGTGGTGGTCGCCTGTGCGGATTTAGCGTCTGTATCAGGTTACGGGAAGCGTGGCGTGGAACTTTACTCAATACAGGGCGTCGCGGCTTCTGTGGAGAACATGATGATAGCTGCTGTTTCGCTAGGGCTTGGTACGTGCTGGGTTGGTGCGTTCGATGAAGATTCTGTGGGGAAATCGCTTGGGATACCAAATCATTTAAGGCCGGAGGTCATCATCCCCATAGGATACTCAAATGAAAGCCCTGAACCCGGGTCGCAGAAGCCGAAAGGGAAGTCAGTGAGGTTTGTTTAAACCCGCTTTATGTCGTTCAGCCCGTAATCTTTCATCTTTTTCTGCGACTCTGCAGGCTTTTGATAATATTTTCTCTGTTCCTCTACGTTCGGGAAGCCCATGAGGTCGTCCACCACCTCATTCAATTCATTTTCGCTAGGGGGTTTGCGCTCCCCCCTTTTGGGCTCCGAGCCGTGCCCGCTATAAGTGTATCTGCCCGCGCTGCCCGGGTCGTATGCCTCCTCATATCCCCTCTTGCCCAGGGCATACACATCTATAGGCCCGCCCCTTTCGATATAAGCAGCAGTCGGCCGGTCGCTAGCCTTTTTCTTGGCAAGACCCATCCCTCCTCTCCTCAAACCTACAAGGGCAGGACTCCTGAATGGTTTTCCCGCCGGTGCCTTTGCATATCGCTCGAGTTTGCTGAAATCGAAGTAACCCGGCTTTTCGGTCTCTTTTATCATCATTTCCTCGGGTGTCTCCACCTTTAAACTCTCGACTATCGCCGGCGTCCCGACTTTTCCTGCAGCGGCTGGCTCCTCGACCTCGATCTTAGTTTCTTTTTCCGCCGGTTCTAGAATCCCTACTCCCGCAGGCTGCTCTTGTATGGTGGGTTGGTCAGCTTGCACTGCAGTCTGCTCTTGCACGGCCGGTGGGAGCGCAGTTTCGACGGGTACACCTGCCGTTACGGCTGGCATATCCGCGGTAGCGGAGATTACTATTAAATCCACCAACTCAGTTGCAGCATACGCCCCTATCCATTTGACGGACTCTGGATGATACCTGTCTTGCACCGTGTCATTTAAAGCGCGCATCTCCTCGAGCCCCGCTTCGGCTGCCCCCGTGGTCAGCAAAAGCATCAGTCTGATAGGGGGGCGGGCATATTTGCGCACATCCTCTACCGCCTGCCGCGAG
>Ga0172363_10004098_pt1 | contig 11778 bp, 8 predicted proteins | sample LakKivs2_kivu2a2_FD_114541 | JGI IMG/M metagenome (GOLD analysis project Ga0172363, IMG submission 114541) | Sediment microbial communities from Lake Kivu, Rwanda - Sediment s2_kivu2a2 | ecosystem: Environmental > Aquatic > Freshwater > Lake > Sediment | place: Rwanda: Western Province, Lake... | reverse complement strand
TCGGGGAGAGACAGGTTTACAATATTTAGTATTGGATATTTTAAAAGGGAAGGAAATTAATCTAATTGCAGCTGATGAAACGGTAAGTTTTTCTTTTACCTCTGAAAAATTAGATTGTGAAGATATTAATAACGTACATGGAGTGATTTTTGTACAGGAATTTGAATCTCCAGGCAGAGAAATTTTGCAGGCATTGTATATAGAATAAAATATTTTCTAATCTGTTTTTAATATTGATAATTTTATTTTTTCTGGCTCTTGTAGTAATAGTGTATTTATCCCAGGTGAAGAAAATAGCTCTTATACTTACTTACACATACTCACATAGGCATTCAAGTACAAGTGATGCACAAGTCTATGATTAAAAAATAACACCTGACTATATGCTTAATAGTTAGAAAAATTTCTAATAAAAATAAAATTATTAATGAGGTGTAATTTTTATGAAAAGAAAATGTCTCTTAATATTAACAATTTTAATACTTACAATTATTCTAAGTGGATGTGCTGGTGGGATAGCAACTCCTGATACTGATGAGGCTAAAATAACAAGTGTTATTAATGAATATTTCTCAGCCTTAAATGATCAGAATTGGAGCAAGGCAAAAAGTTATTGTATTTATGGGGAAGATCTATATTATGACGTCATTCAATGGGAAAATACAGTCAATTCTTATTCATATTGTAATGATGTAAAAGTAAGAATTATTATTAATATTGTAGAAGTTAATATGGCACTTATAGGTGATCCCTCTGAATATTGTGTGCAATGTGTAATGTCTGATAATTCAATTGCTTGAGGTAATTACTTGGATGATGAACCACCTTATCTAGTTTATTTGCATTTGGAGAAAGTAGGAGATACCTATAAGCTATCTTATAAACATTACTAAAAAAATTAAGTAATTTATTTTTTTAAAAAAGTAATTTTTAAAAAATAAAAGATGTGGTAATTGTGTGGAAGAAAATATTTTCTTTAATACTTATCTTAAGTTTACTGGTAACACTAATTGGATGTGGAGTAGTACCCGCTATTCCCCCTACTCCTGATTCAGAGTTAGTTTTAGTTCAGGTTACCGATACGAAAAGTAACCTAATCTCTGTAGCCGGGAAAGAGAATGAAGATGCAATGGCAATTCTTGGGGAAAAAGATATCGAAGGAAATCCTACAAACATAACGGGGGCAGTTTACGTCTTTGAACAAGGAGATTCGTTTGGTATTGATGCAGGAATAGATGGCCTTCCAACTTATTTAATAGATTCCGAAGGGAATAAAATAATTTTTGAGAATTATACAAACTCTACGGTAGATATTTCTATATATGATTCTAACGGAGATCTTATCCAGGGACCTACTACAATAAATGTAGATTCCGCAGATCTATTAGAATTAAAACAATTATATAATTCTTTTTATTCACAACAAAAAGGTTGGGAAGAATATGTAGCAAATGGATTAAGATGGGGGGCTATAGCCCTTCCATGGATTGGCTGTGCGGTTTCTGTTGGTGGAACAGTTGTATTTCTTCCACTTATTGTTTTGACTGCAAAGGCTTGCGCGAGCCCTATTGCCAAGGAAATTTTGGTAGCGATTGCCAATGATGACGAATTTACTCAGGTGGCGACAGTGGTATCAGGTACAGTAGCATGTTCTACACTTGACCCTTATGGTTGTTCGAGTCTTTTACTTAAAATTGTAGCGGATGAGATTGATAATCATGCTCCAATAATATCCAGTCTAACTGCTAATCCTTCCAGTATCAATATAAGTGAGACTACCACTATAACCTGTACTGCCTCTGACGAAGATATCTCTGACTTTAATACCCTTACTTACACTTGGACTAAAACAGATGGGACTTTTGAAGGAAGCACTACAGGGGCAACAGTAACCTGGAGAGCCCCATCTACTCAGGGTAACTATACGGTTAGTTGTGAAGTAAGTGATGGTAAAGAAAATGATAGTGAATCAGTAAATATTTCAGTTGGTGACGTTAATTATGCTCCAGATATAACTTCTACAGCAATTACTTCTGCGACTAAAGGGCAACCATATAGTTATAATGTAGATGCTATTGATTCTGATGGAGATACCTTAACTTATTCTCTAACTACTAAACCTAGCGGAATGACTATTAATTCTTTAACTGGACTAATTACTTGGACTCCTACAACTTCTGGAAATTACAATGTTACTGTAAAAGTATCTGATGGAGAGCTTTCTGATACTCAGAGTTTTACTGTTACAGTAGAAGAGAATGGTACCTCCCTTGTTCCTCCTACCGGTCTTTCAGTCTCGAGTTCATGGAACACGACACCTCCCGGGTTCCCCTCGATGGCCCTCTCGTGGAATGCCGTTTCCGGAGCGACCGGCTACGACATGTGGGTTCGTCCTTCTGGGGGATCATCCGTTTCCCTCGGTACTCGTGATGCCCCGTATGTCACCTTCAACAGTAACAGCCTGCCTGGAGGTGCGCGGTACGTCTCGGGAACCACCTACTATTTCAAGGTACGTACGGTGACCGCGTCCGGTACCAGTGCGTTTACAAGCGAAGTTCCGTGTATGGCAGCTGCGGCCCCGTCTCCTTCTCTTGGAAAGGTTCAACTCTCAAGCCCAGGGAATGGAGTAACATTGCCACCAATGAATGTCACATTCATATGGAATCCCGTTAGCAATGCTACAAAATATGAATTCATCCTCTACAACCAGCAAGGACAAGTTGCACTAGACACGACTTACAGTAGCACTTCCGCGACTGTTGCCCTTGGCACTGAAGAAACAATCACCTGGAAAGTAAGGGCAGGCGATAATAGTGGTAATTGGGGTCCTTGGTCTGATAAATGGAGTTTGACTTTAAAATCTACTACAACTATTAAATCCGATTTAATAGTAAGTAATATATGGACTGAGCCGAACCCACCAATTGCTGCAGGTTATACTACTATAGGAATTGAAATTAAGAATCAAGGCAATGCTGATGCAACTGGGACCTTCTTTCTTGAATTTTATTTCGATGTCACCTATCAAGGACATGTTTATATAAATGGTTTAACCGTTGGTTCTACTAATACTTCTTATTGGCAAGCCGTTACATGGCCATCAGATATTAATTTACATACAATTAAAGGTGTAGTTGATCCTGATAATATTGTTGTTGAATCAAATGAGAACAATAATCAATATTCAATTCAGGTAAAAGCAACAGAACCACCTATAGGTATTGGGACACTAAAAATAGAATCTGTACCAGGAAGTGCGAAAGTCTATATAGATGGAGGGTATAAAGGAGAAACACCTTCATCAGGATATTTAACAATTAGCAATTTAACTGCTGGAGACCATGATTTGAAAGTAACTAAGTCAGGATATAAAGACTGGATAGGAGTGGTGACAATCCCTTCAGGAAGTACACAATATAAAGCTGTTATACTTGAATCAATCACTATCAAACCGGATCCTCCCACTCCTCTTTCTCCCGGTACTACTTCTGCCCCGGGTCCGACTATCGATACCCTGACCCCGACCCTCAAGTGGCAGACTGTATCTAATGCCGATTACTATGCCCTGGCCATCAGTGTATACCCTTATGGTTCAACTAACATTGTCTATAATCCTCAAGAAGTATATGGGAGTTCTATTGCCATACCTAGTGGGAAATTAGAAGCAGGAAAGAAATACCGTTGGAATATGCAATCTCATAACAGTGCAGGTTGGAGTGAGGAGGTATCTATTCTCTTGTACTTCCAGACTGAACCCTCACCAACTAGTCAAATCGAACGTCTTACTAATGCTAGTTTTTCCTCTGGAACAAATGGCTGGACTTTAGTCGGTGATTTTTGGGCTGGAACAAATCTCTCCAACTATCACACTTCACCAGGATATGCAGCAGGTGGTGTAAACAGCGCGGGGTCACCAAAAAATAACGCAGTAGGTTGGATGTATCAAGATGTATCTATCACATCAGGGGCTACTTCAGCTACTCTTAGTTTCTGGTACAACATCACATCAGAAGAAGCGGGCTCCACCGCATATGATATCCTTAATGTAACTATTCATAATTCTACAGGTAATTATCTAGCAACTGTTGCAGTGCTTTCTAATCTTAATAAGTCTTCATTAGGAAGTTATAATAAAGTAACTTTTGATGTAACATCATATAAAGGTCAAACAATTAGAGTGCATTTTCTTGCCACAACTGATGGATCTGTGTATACAGTCTTTCGAATTGATGATGTTAGCTTAATGTCTGACGGATAGTAATAAATAAAAATGAGAATAAACTAAATTAATTAAAATCTTTATAAATATTAAAAAAATAAAGGAGGAAAAGAAATGTTTATGAAAGTGAGATTATTTACTACAGTAATGGTATTGGTACTGGCGACAATTATTACTTTTACAGGAGGTGTATTTTCTCAAGAATATACTGGTTTAATCATCGATGCAGTTGGATTGAAAGCTGATGTGGTTCTTTATCCTGAAATACTTACTGTTGACGAGGAAGGGGCAAAGCAACCTGTATACACTTTACTTTTTGCTGACCCTGTCTTATGTGAAAAAATTGGTTTAGTACAATATACGGATACATTAGAAGAGGCTATGCAGGCAGCTCGAATAGGTGCAAATCCCTATGTCGTTAAAGTAAAAGAATTAGTAGGTACTGCGCTAAAAGGAAATTTTATTATTGCTCTTGAAGATGCACGCAAGATTAGAGAAGCTAATAAAATTTCTAATTTCCTTACTCAATGCCGGGTAGCAATTGTTACAGGAGAAGCAGATGGTGCCGGTAGAACTATAGTAGCAACTGAAGAAGGAGGAATTGCCAAAGTTTATAGTACCACAGATATGGTTGGAGGAATAGATCATATAGATTACAAGCGAAATATGGCTATTGCTTATGGAGAAGGGACTATACCTCAGAATGCCCCAGATGCACAAACCGGTCGTATTATGGCTAAAGAGGAAGCCCGACTAGTAGCAGAGGCAGGGTTAATTAGGATATTAAAAGAAGTTAAAATTAGTTCGGAAACTACTTCAGAAATTGCTGAAAAACATTATTTAACCCGGACTATTACAGAAAAATTAGAAGGTTTTTTAAGGGGGGCCACTATGACCACTTTAAAATATGTAACTAATGAAAAAACAGGAGAACTTGAATACGTTTTGGTGGGAATGGAAGTACCTTTATCCACTACAATTAATGCTTTGTTAGTCCCTATTCACAAAGATGTGATTTATCGTATTTACGAATTCAGTAAGTCAAACTATTAATTAATTATTAAAACTCTAAGATTTTAAGGGGGAACATTGTTCCCCCTTAAAACTGAAGGGAGGTAAAATTATGAAGAGAGAATTTTATTGGAGATCAAAAATAGCAGTAATTTTATTATTGATTATAATTAATTTATTGCCAGTTTCAGCTGAAACTACCGGAATTAATTGCGGTAATGTTAAAGAAATTATAGTAGAAGGTCTGTCTTCTATCCAGCCTAATGAGGACATTGCTAATGCTCGGAACCGTGCTATCTCTGACGCATTACGGCATGCAGTAGAACGAGTACTTGGCCTCTATATAGAAGAAGAAACTTTAATGGAAGATTTTTCTAAGTTGGAAATTGCGGTTTACAAAGAGACCAAGGGGCATGTGGTTACTTATGAGATAGTAGAAGGTTCTGAAAAAACAGAAGGAGGCATTTACAGCTTAAGAATTAAGGTTACCATTTGTTTAGAACCTCGCGTACTAGTCATTATTCCTGAGAAACATAACGGGAAAGAAATAATAGATCGTATAGTTGAATCGACTATTATTGATGGATTGCTTAAAACTGGTTTTTCAGTTGTAGGTAAACAGGAGAGGGAAAGTATATATAGGAATCCTTTAATTAAGAGAGTTTTAGAAGGGGATGAGAAAGCAGTTTTAGAACTTGCGATGTATTATGGGGCAAATGTGGTTATAGTTGGTAAGGGGAATAGTGAGCAAATGGATAGGATATCAGATTTTTACTCTGTTCGAGCTTATTTAGAAGTGCAAGCTTTTAAGACCGATGAAGATATGATTATTGCAGCTCACAGTCTACAAATTTCTGGGGCAGGGATTACAGAGAATAGTGCAACCGAAAAAGCCTTTAGTTTAGCAGGTGAACAGATGGCTGATTATTTAGTTGAAAAATTGGCTGAATTTCGAAGCCCTGAGGAAATTCAGGAGGTTGGTTTGCTTATTGATAATTTAAAAAGTGAGTCCCAATTTAACCAATTAAAAGAAAATATTGGCAAAATGCTTTTGGTTATTGAGGTAAAAGTTAATCTTTTCGAAAACAAAAAAGCCGAATTATTAGTTAAGACTTTAGGAGACATTCAAGGATTAGTTGAGGATTTGAATACTATAAATTTTATTGATTTAGATATTAACCAAGTGAATGAACATACTATTCAAATTATAATAAAATAATAGATTAGTTAAAATCATTGAAAATATTTAAAAAATATATTTTATCGAGATAGATTTATTTATTATTAAAATAGGGAGACTATTTTTATGATGCTTTGCCATAAATCTCTAAAATATTTAATAATATTATTCATTTTTTTATGCTTGATTACTTTAAAAGTAACCTCTAATTCTAATCTGTCTCAGATATATTTAGAAAGGGCAAAACTATTTTACCAGACGGGCTTTACCAACGAAGCAATAGAAGAATGTGAAAAAATCCTTATTGCTCAGCCTGATAATGACGAAGCTCAAAGTATGATAGCTGAAATTAAGTCCAAGTTCAAAGATAGCGAAACGCCTTATCTCTTATTCATTCGCGAGTTTGGCCCTCAAGGCTTCCAGGACGGAGAATTATCTACCTCTATTACCCTTACTGTAGATGATGAAGATAATGTTTATGTTGCTGATAGATATAATCATAATATTCAGAAATTTAACTCACAAGGGAATTTATTATTAACTTTTAGTAAGGAAATAAACAAAAGAGATAATTTTTTCCGACCTATAGACCTATGTTATCAAAATAATACTATATTTATAGTTGATTCATTTTACCACGAAATACGGCAATTCAGTTTAGATGGAATTCCCTTAAAAATTATTAATATTGAAGATATAGAGAATCCTATCGGTATAGCTGTTGATGAAGAACTAAATATTTTCCTTTTAGATTCTGCCCGAGTTCAAAAATTAAATATAGATGGTGAATTAGAAAAGACCTTCGGAGAAGATGTGCTCTTAAATCCTAAGGCAATTACTTTAAATAGCGAAGGTAATATTTTAATTGTTGATGTTGGCAAAAACCCTTTGAAACTTTTTGATAAAAATGGTTATTTTGTAGGTCAATTTGGGGATGATATAATAGAGGAACTGGTAGGAATTGCTGAAGATAAGGAAGGTAATTTTCTATTAATTGACCGAGCAAAAGACAAGATGCTCGGATTTGATGAAAAAGGTAAATTTTTAACTCAATATCCAATTAGTCAAACCAAATTGATTAATCCTTTGGATATAGCTACTTCTCCGCATAATCTGGTTTATATTGCTCATCAAGGAAAGAACCGTATATTAGAATTTCAACATAAATATGCCCGTAGCAAAGAAGAACATTTTGCCTTAGGTGAATTGTATTTACCAGAACAAATTAATCTTTTGGCTATCGAGGAATTCCAAAAAGCTATTCGATTAGGTTTAGACACTTCCAGGGTATATTATCTTCTCGGACGCGCCTATCACCAGGAACAGAAATGGGAGCAAGCTATTAATGAGTATGAAAAAGCTATCCAAATAAAGCCTCAAGCAGAAATATATTTTTATTGTGGGAATGCCTATTACGCTATTCATTTATACGAAAGGGCAGCTCAAAATTTCCAACAAGCCCTCCTTCTCGACCCCAAGGATATAAACTCTCTTAATAATCTGGGTTACTCTTACTTAAACCTGGATCAGCTAAATGATGCTTTAAAAATATTTACTGAAGTATTAATTATAGACTCTAATTATATTGAAGCTTTGATTGGGCGGGGAATAATTTTTTATAAAAATAAAGAATATGAACATGCTATTAATGAATACAAAAAAGTTTTGGAGATCGATTCAACCAATAAAAAGGTCAATTATTATCTCGGACAATCTTATTATGCCGATGGAAAATATAACGAAGCTATTAAAACTTTAGAAAAAGCTTCTGCTGAAGGACCTTACTTTGTAGATTCACTCTATTACTTGGGACTTACTTATCAAGAAATAGGTGAAACTTATCAAGCAATTGAGATTTTCCAATCAGCTCTAATGATTGCTCCTGGCCGGGAAGATGTTAGGCAAGCTTTATTTAAAATAAAGCAGTAACATTAGCCATACTTGAAACAAAATAGGTGTAGATTTTCTATTAAATTTACACGAATTAGTAATCTTTAAAATAGAAAGGAGATTTATAAAATGAAGAAATTCTTATACATCTTAATTATCTTTGTCTTGTTCTTTAGTTTAGGAAATGTCTTTGCCCAGGAAAATATACTTTCACAAAAAGTCAGTGAACTTGCTGATAAATTAGCCTTTGCGGTAGAAGGTTATGTGGTTGGGGTAACTGATGAAATAGTTTATATTAATCTTGGGCAGGCATCGGGTATAGTTGAGGGTATTTTATTTGAAGTAGTCAGGTTAGATAAAGATCATCCTTTTAAGATGGGTGATAAAATCATCGGTTACCCGGAGACAGAAGTTGGTCTAATAGAGATAACCAATGTTAGGAAAGAAATGTCCCTGGCTAAGATATCTAATAAAGTGATGCCTATACAGGAAGGTGATAAAGTTTATCAAGAGATGAAAAAAGTTACCCGCATAGCCATAACTGAATTTACTTACGGAGATGAATTTAATGATTTTTCTAGAAATATCCAGGACATACTTTACACTAACCTGATTCAAAGAGGAATGACCGTTGTAGAACGAGAGAAAATGGAACAAGTATTAAATGAACTGGGGAAAAGCTTTAGTGGGATGATTGATTTTTCCACCGCGGCTGAGATAGGAAAGATACTGGGGGTGGAAGCCATAGTAGTTGGTACCGTTGCTGACATGGGTAACTATGTTGACCTTAGAGCTCGTTTAGTGGACGTAGAAAAAGGTGCGGCCATAACTGCTGCTCAAATTGATGTGGTTAAAGATCCGACTATAACCGGTCTCTTAAGTAGTGGGGTTAGAAGCACTGTATATGGAGAGAGTGGTATTGCTTCACAAAAAGAAGCAAAAACTATACAAGAAGTAAAGGTTGGGAATTTTAATTTCAAATTAATTGATTGGCAAAAGAAAGGAGAAGGCATAATTTTTGAGTTGATCATTACAAGTGAACAAGATAGTTGGCTTAGAATATATTGCGGTAGTGGTTATAGTGAAAAAACGAGATTTTTTGATGATTTTGGAAATGAATATTTTTCTAGTAAGGTTCAACTTGGTAATGTTGCCTCCTCTGATCGTGTCGATAACACACTTGTTGCTGGAGTGCCTATGAGGGTTATTGTATCGTTTGATAATATTTCGCCTAACGCAAAAAACATTACTTTGCTTGAAATCTCATGTCAAGCGAATAATAAATATTTCTCCGCACAAATTCGGAATATTCCTATATCAAAATAGGATTAAAGTAAAATAATAGGTAGATTTAAAAATTTTTTAAAAAGACCACCGGGGTACATTTTTATATTTTTAAGTATATTTACATGATTAATGCAAAACTATATCATCATTCTTAAAAGTGAGAGTAAATATTAATTTAGAAGGAGGTGAAAGAAATGAAGCTTTTCTTTGGTATCGTTTTTACATTTGGAGGCATCATTTTTTGTTTTACAATTATTGGTGCAATTATTGGTATTCCATTAATTGTCGTAGGAATTATTTTGTTGGTAAGTTGGCGACAACAAAAAACTAAAGAAATGGTAAGAGAAGCAGCCAGGGAGTTTGGGAAGGGATTGCACGAAGAAACTTCAAAAAAAGATAAATAAATCTTTGGGGTCATCTTTAAAGGGAGTCCTTAACGTTAGACATTTTAATTTTTTTATGTACAGTGTTTAATGTTAAGGACAGATCCCTTATATTGACTCTGAAAAGGAGGAGATTGAGATAAAGGTAAAATTAATCAGCAGTTTAAGTATATTAATTATTATATTATTTTCATTTACATTTTTTTCTATATCTGCTGAGCGGAGCTTTGAGATAACTGATTATAACACCCAGGTAAAAATATTAGAAAATGGTGATATGCAAGTAAGTGAAATTTTTGAGTACAGTTTTGATGGTGATTTTAATGGAATGATAAGGTCCCTCGGGATTAGAGGTTCGGATGGGTTAAAATATTTCAAGGCTTCTGAATATTCCCCTACCTATAAAGAATTAGAGTATACTCAAAGTGTTGATGGGGATATGGTGACTTATAAAATATATGATCAATCCAGCAATGAAATAAAATCATTTTTATTAGAATACCAGTTAAAGAATGTGATAACTATATATAATGACACTGCAGAATTTTATTGGAAATTTTTCGATCAATCCAATACCTCTCCCATCAGCCATATTAAGGTAGAAATAGAGCTTCCCAAAGGAGAGGTATCGGCAGAAGAACTGAAAGTCTTTGGCCATGGTCCATTAGATGGAAAAGTATCTATCCGGGAGGACGGAAAGATAGTATATGAAGTTGATGGATTATCTCCGGAAGAAATGGTAGAAGCAAGAATCTTGTTCCCCGCTAGCCTGATTCCCAATAGCACCAAAATAATTAACCAGAATAAATTTGCTGAAATAACGCAAGAAGAATTAGGATGGGCTAAAAAAGCAGATAATGAAGTACTTCTGGCTTTTTATGTCTCGAATGCTGCAGATGAAAGTATGGTTATAAACTATAATAAGAAAATTCCGCAGGTTTTAGGCCTGACATTAGGAGTTAGACCCTATCAGAATATTACCAAACTCGATATAGAGATACAGGAGAGAAATTATAGCTATAATAGTATAGAAGTGAGTGGTCAGAAAAAAATAGATAAGGAAGATCCCTTTATCTATTATACCTACTCTTTTAGGGAATACGATACTCCCGAAGGTCTAATACAAAAGGTTAATGAAAAAACTAAAATTGTTGAATTAATTAGATTAACCCTTGATATTATTACTTATAAAATTGAAATATATGGTTCATTAGAAGAAGTATGTTTAGCCATAATAGAAATTATCAACCAACAATCAGGAATTTATTTAGAAAAAGAGATTGACTATCAAATTATTGATGAGTTTATTCAGCTAAGAAAGGGGATTAGGATAAAGGGAATTGACAACAGTATAATATATGAGCTTCTAAGAATTCAAGGTAATGATTATTTAGTGGTTACGCTTTTTAAAAATACCGAAAAATAATTTGATTTATTATTTTTAGTTGCTGTGAGAACAAAACCAAGGCAAATTTATAAGTGATGAAATATATCTTATGATATATTTATGATTAAAGAATTCATTTTAAGGATGATGATTTAAAAAATAAAAAAGAATTTTAAACTATTTTCGGGTTAATAAGGGGATATCTTAATAAGAGGAGGGATGAAATTTGAAAAGATATAATTATATTTTATTATTACTCGTATATATTTCTCTCTTGATTCTTTTAGCAGGTTGCTCCGGAAACGGATATATTCCAGTACCGTCCCTGGAACAGATAACTCCAGGACATATGGCAGTAATTTGGTATGATTGGCCACAACCTTCTAGCAGTGGTTTCTATAATTTTGATGTTCTTTTGACT
>Ga0172363_10004097_pt1 | contig 11779 bp, 9 predicted proteins | sample LakKivs2_kivu2a2_FD_114541 | JGI IMG/M metagenome (GOLD analysis project Ga0172363, IMG submission 114541) | Sediment microbial communities from Lake Kivu, Rwanda - Sediment s2_kivu2a2 | ecosystem: Environmental > Aquatic > Freshwater > Lake > Sediment | place: Rwanda: Western Province, Lake... | reverse complement strand
TGGGCACTTTCGAGCCGAACCTGCTGAAGACGCTGCTGCTGATGGCGATGGGGCTGGCGTTCCTGGCGGCGCTGGGAACCATGAGCGGCAGCTTCCTGTCGTTCCCCGTCGGCTGCCTGCTGTGCTTCTCCGTGCTGCCGTTCTGGCTGATGCGCTACCTGCTGGGCCAGGCCGCCGACGTCGTGACGCAGGGCGGCGACTGGATGGTCCACGTGCTGGCCGGCGTGCTGTACGTGATGCGCATCCTGCTGCCCGACCTGGACGCGACGCTGTCGGCCTCGTTCCTGGTCGACGGACTGGCCGTCCCGTGGGCGCACATGGCCGCCGCGGCCCTCATGACGCTCGCCGTCCGCGGCGGGCTGCTGCTGCTGCTGGCGTGCTGGCTGTTCAGCCGGCGCGAGCTGGCACGCGTGCAGGTGTAGAAGAAGTGTCGGGTGTCGAGTGTCGGGTGTCGGGTGTCGGGTGCGCATGGCGACCGGAGCGGGGGGGAGCGGCTGCGCTGAGCCCCGGCGCCCCGGCGGTTGGTGAGGCATGGAAAGACCGCGACAGGTACAGCTTCTGGCGGTGGCGCTGGCGGGGGCGTGCATCGTCCCGGCCGGGCTGATCCAGGAGCGCCGCGCCACGCGCAGCGACCTGGAGGAGGTCATCCCCGGACGGGCGTTCGTGGTGACGTACCTGTGGATGCGGGCCGACCAGCTCAAGGACCAGGGGCGCTACTACGACGCGATGCAGCTTGCGCAGATGATCTGCCGTCTCCAGAAGCGATTCCCCAGCGTCTGGGCGTTCCACGCCTGGAACATGGGCTGGAACATCTCGGTGGCCACGCACACGCCGGAGCAGCGGTGGCGGTGGGTGCACAACGCCGTCCGGCTGCTGCGGGACGAGGCGATCCCGCTGAACCGCACTTCGCTGCTGCTGTACAAGGAGCTGGGGTGGATCTACCTGTTCAAGATCGGCGGGTTCCTCGACGACATGCACTGGGTCTACAAGCGCCAGTGGGCCACGCGCATGCAGGACCTGCTGGGCGCCCCGCCGCAGGGCGACAGCGAGGAGGCCATCGCCGCCTTCCGCCCCGTCGCCGAGGCGCCGCTCGACACGGACCCGGCCCGCCAGGGCGCGCAGGTCATCCAGGCCGACATGCTCCGCAAGGTGCTGGCCGACCGGCGGACGAAGGAATACGCCGACATGCTGGCGCGCCGAGGCATCGGCGTCGACCGGTCGCTGCTGGCCGCGTACAACCGCTACAGCCTGGAGCCGCCCGTGGCCGTGGTGCGAGTGCTGCCGCCGGTGGTCCGCGACGACCGCGACGCCGACCTGGCCCGGCTGATCAACGACCCGCTCCGCGCGGGCGCCCGCGGGCGCCTGCTCGCCTTCGTCCGCGCGCAGGTGCTCTGGAACGTCTACCGGATGGACCCGCGATGGATGCTGGCGATGATGGAGCAGTACGGGCCGCTGGACTGGCGCCTGCCCCAGCCGCACGGGCTGTACTGGTTCACCTACGGGCGGCACGTGTGCCAGAGCAAGTCGCTGGGGGACGTCGATTCGCTGAACACCGACCGCAACGTGTTCAACTGCCTCAAGGAGCTGACGTGGTGGGGCCGGCTGACGATGGTCGACCGCCGCCCGCGCGACGAGGGCGCCGACGTGCTGAGCCTGGAGGCCGCCCGCCCCACCAGCGACATGCAGCTCCCGCGGGTGGAGCTGTACGTCGGCAACGACGTGCGGTTCGTCGCCGCCACGCACGCGGAGTTCCTGCGGACCATCCAGGCCGTCACGCGCGGCATCCCCGCCCGCTTCGCACACACCCCGTTCCGCGACGGGCACGTGAACTACCTCGACACGGCCATCTGCATGCTCTACGCCGGCTACCGACGCGGGGAGGCCCAGCACTATTACGACTGGGTGAAGGCCAAGTACGCCCCCGACGGCAGCCGCTGGAAGCAGCCGGACGTCGAGGACTTCGTGCTGGACGGCCTGCGCGGGCAGCAGGAACCCAGCATGGCGCTGGCCAGCAGCCAGATCGACGCCGCGCTGGCGGCGGCGCTGGTGGGCCTGGCGCGCGGGCAGCAGGCCGTCTTCGACGACAGCACGCGCTACGCCCGCAGGGTCCACGATTCCTACCAGCAGCGCGTCAACCCGCGGCGCGCCGGCCTGCCGCCCCTGAACCACTGGCTCACCCGCGCCGCCGCCGTGCTCCTGCTCAACCCCCGCTCGGCCGGGTACAACCTCTCCCTGGCCGACCGCTCCGAGATGTACCGCGCGCTTCCCCCGGCCGTGCAGCAGGAGATCTTTCCGCCCGCCGAGCGCCAGCTACGCGGGGAGTGCGAGATTCAGCGGCTGGACTTCCCGCGGGCCTTTCCCGCCCCGGCGGGCACGAAGCCGCCTTCTGCGCCCGAAGGCGGCGCGGGGGAGCCGTGAGGCAATTGGAAACGGATACCGGAGGACCGGATACCGGATACGGAAAGACCGGAAGAACAGGAGGCCGGGAGCGTGAAGGGCGGCGCGCGGCCTACTTGTCCTTCTTCTCCTTGTCCTTTTCCTGCTGGACTTCCTCGCCGACGCGGCTGATGGCCGAGCGGAGGAACTTCATCCGCACGTTGTTGGTCTCATCCACCTTGACGGTCACCTCGTTGGGGCGGACCTCGATGACGGTGCCGATGATCCCGCCGATGGTGATGACCTTGTCGCCCTTGGACAGGTTGCCCAGCATCTCGCGCCGCTTGGCTTCCTGCCTGCGCCGGCTGCGCCCCATCCAGACGTACAGCAGGACGAACCCGCCGAGGATGGCCACGTAGAACCACATCATGTTGCCGGTCCCGCCGCCGTCGGACGCCCTGCGCTCCGCCGCCTTGGCATCCGCGCCGGCCGGCTGGCTGGTCGGAGCGCTGGCGGCGCCTTCGCCGGCGCCCTCGCTGGTGGCCGCGCCGCCCTCGGTGCCCTTGTGGGTCGGCAGGGGCACCAGCTTGGGCCGTTCGGCCGGGGCGCTGGTGGCCTGGGCGAGGCACGCGGCCGCCCACGCCAGAGACACTCCCGCCGCCAGCACGCCCACGACGGTCAAGCGATGTCGCATCGGTGATTTCCTTTCGCCGGCCCGGCGGGCAAAGCAGCCCGCCGGTGCATGATAGGCGGCAATTGTGCCCGCTCGCCGGGCGGTGCGTCAAACATTTCCGCGGGCGAGTGCGTGGCGGCGACGTGTCGCGGACATTCGCGTCGGCACCTGCCTGCCTCCGGCAGGTAGGCAGGCGACGCGGCTCTGTGTGTTTCCGGCGTCGCGCGCAGGGTTCACGGTTGCGACGCGGTCGTTGCCGGGGCAGCGGTCGGGCGGGGCGCGGTCATGGCTCCTTCGATAGGCGCAACAAGCATCTCGGCGAAGCCCGGCGTCTGGTAGATGTGATGATCGGCCGGGCTGCCCACCACCACCATCGCCTCGACGCCCTTGGCCGTCGGCAGCAGCGCTATGCCGTCGGGGCCCAGCACGCTCAGCGCGGTCGCCCACGCGTCGGCGGCGGCGCACGTCGGGGCCACCACCGTCACCGACGGTGCGAAGTCCACCGGCCAGCCCGTGGCCGGGTCGATGATGTGGCTGTAGCGCCGGCCGCCGATCTCGCTGTAGCGCTCGTAGTTGCCGCTGGTGCACACGGCGGCGTCGCCGACCAGCAGGATGCCCAGGAAGCGGTTGCTGCGCGGCTCGAAGGGGTCGCGTATGCCGACGCGCCAGCGCTGCCCGCCGGGCGAGAGCCCGAAACAGGCCACGTCGCCGCCGACCTCGACCAGCCCGCCGCGAACGCCCGCTTGCCGCATCGCCTCCAGCGCGCGGTCGATCGCCCAGCCCTTGGCGATGCCGCCCAGCCCCACGCCCGCGCCGTCGGCGCGCTTCCGCACGCCGGCGGGCGTCCATTCGAACTTGTCCCAGCCGCACGCGGCCCGCGCCGCGGCGACGGCCGCTTCGCCCGGCAGAACGCCCGCCTTGCCCGCCTCCGCCCACAGCCGAAACAGCGGCAGGCACGTCACGTCGAACGCCCCGCGCGTGGCCAAGTTGAGCCGCCGGGACTCCACCAGAAGCTCGTTGGTGTCCGGCGACAGCGGCACGACCTGCCCGGCCTTCGCGGCGTTCAGCCGCGAAACCTCCGAGGCCGACAGGTACACGCTCATCCTCGCCTCCACGCCGCGCAGGGCCGCCTCCGCCGACCGCAGCGCCTCTTCCAGCCGCGGCGCGGCGTTGGGCTCGCCCACGGCCGTCAGGTGCGTGTCCGTGCCCATGATCCCCACCGCCTCGGCCGAGCGGAACACCAGCTTCGGCGCGAAGGCGTGGTAGATGAACACGACCAGGGCGAGCATGACCGCCAGCCCCCCCAGCCCCGCCACGAACCGCAGACGCCCCATGGTCAGCGCCTCCGCCGCGGGCGCTCGTACGCGGCCGCCACGACCGACCGGATGCCCCCGCGCGGGCGGAATCTGCCCGTCACGGTCATTCGCCGCGGGCGGCAGGCCGCCACCAGGTCGTCCAGGATCCGATTCACCGCGTCCTCGTAGAACACACCCCTGTTACGGTAGCCCTGGAGGTAGAGTTTGAGGCTTTTCAGTTCGACGCAGCGCCTGTCGGCGACGTACTCGATCTCGATGGTGCCGAAGTCGGGCTGCCCGGTCTTCGGGCAGACGCTGGTGAACTCCGGCGCCACGTGGCGGATCACATAGTCGCGCCGCGGATGCGGGTTGGGGAATGTCTCGATGTCAGGCATGCTGTCACTGTCAGCGAAGCGGCGCTTCGCACGTGCGATCAGTATAGGCAACGACGGGCGGCGGGGCAATGTTGGCTCCCCGGCGCGCCGTCGCGTGACCGTCGCGCGGGGGGCGTGCCGGCCCCGCCCTGTGGGCCGAAAGCTGCGCACACTACCAATCTGGGAATAATCGGCGCGCCGGCGCCGCGGTTCCACGGCGGCCCCCCGCTGCGTCCCGTCCGGCCGAGCCCAGACTTCACCGGCGCTCAGAATCCCGGCCGCTCGACGGGATTCTCGGCGCCAGAGCCGCGAACGCCGCCTCGGAGGGGTCTGGACACCCCCGGCTGGAGATCGCCCCGGAAAAAGCCGTTTCGCCGTCGAGCGGCAGGAGATTTTCACATTGTTCAAATCCGACTGAACTTTGTTGAACCGGCAAGGCCTGCCTCGCCGGCTCGCCAGCGGCCAGCCAGCCGCCCTTTCACTCGTCCATGCCCGGCAGGCTGGGCAGGGCGGGCAGGTCGGGCAGCTCCATCTTCGGCTGGACCGCTTCCTTCTCGGTCTTGACGGCGTCCTTGTCGGTGGCGGCGTACTTCGTGAAGCCGACGATGACGAAGCCGATCTCGATCGGCCCGGCGTCGTCGTCCTTCAGGCCCAGCTTCGCCCCCTCCACCGTGCACGTGCCGCGGAAGGTCACCGTGGCCGGGGCGGTCTCGCTCGTGGCCGGGTCGAAGCCGACGATGACGTCGTCAATGGCGGCCTCGACGGTCCGCCGGTCGGCGCTGATGTCAACCGCCAGCCTGACGCGGTAGGTGAACTTGTGCGGCGGCGCCCAGTCCTTGGGCGCCCCCTTTGGCCGCTCGTGGCCCTTCCAGTTCGTCACCGACTTGACGGCGACGGCGATGACCGGCGGCGTGCCCTTGCGCAGCCAGTCGGAGGCGACGAACTCCCCGGCCCCGTCGCGCCCGGCGCTGTAGTGGCTGGCCGTCGCGGTGAACTGGCCGGTCACTTCCACCTTGCCCAGCAGGCCCATGAGCTTGGGGTCGCCGGCCAGGCCCTTCAGCACGCCAAGGGCGGGAAACTTGATCGTCGCCGTGCCCGTCAGGTTGCGTCCCGTGACGAAGAGCGTCCCGCCCGGCTTGCGGTCTGAGCGCAGGGTGATGCGGGTGGTGTCGTGCCCGGCGGGCCAGTCGCGGTTGAACTCGTAGGTCACAGGCACGTTCTCGGGGGGTCGGCCGCTGTAGCGCGTGGTGAACTTCTCGGCGAGAAGCGCCCCGGCGAACGAGGCGAGGACCGCGGCGATCAGCAGACCGTGCCGCGCGGGCGAGGGTGAACGTGTGTTCATTGGGGTTTCTCCAGCAGAAGAATGTACGCGTCGAGGCGCCCGCCGGCGTAGAGGCCCTGCGCGGGTCGCACCAGCGGGGCGCTGCGTCCGTCGGCCGTCAGGCCCCCCGTCCGCCCCACCACCGCCAGCCCGCCCTTTGTGGCGGCCAGGCCGGCAATCTCCACCCCCGGCAGCACGCTGCTGAACAGCAGGTTCTCGCAGCGGGGGTCGAAGACGGCTACGAAACTGCCCTCGGCGCCGGCGGCGGGCAGCTCGCTCCAATCGTGCTCCGGCGAGCAGCCGAACGCGCCGGGCGTCTGGACGACGAACGGCTCGGCCTTCCCGGCGATGGCCAGCGCCCCGTCGGCCAGGACGGCGAAGTGCGACACGGCCACGCCGCGCAGTGCGTCCTCCGGGTCGCTTCGCTGGCGCCGCCGCGGGTCGGGCCACGTCCCGTAGGCAGGGAAGGCCGCGCACAGGTCCACGCCGCGCGTCCGCGGGTCGAAATGCAGCAGCAGGGGCACGCGCGCGTCCTGCCCGCCGGCCAGGTCCATCCCGAACCCGTCCCGCTTCACCACGCGCTCCAGGTCCACCGGGCTTCGCAGCAGGACGCTGTCGGCCCCGCCCGACCAGCCGCACAGCCACACTGTGCCGTCGGGCATCCACTCGGCGGCGGTGAAGCCGCTGTCGGCCACGAGGCGGAAGTCGTCGTGCCCGCTGAGGCCGGGGTGCCAGCCGTACAGCGCCCGCCCGCCGCGCCCGGCGGCGTCGTGGGCGAGCAGCAGCGGCTGCTTCCAGACCTCGCGCCCGGTGTTGGCGACGCGCCACCCGCCGCGAAAGACCGAGCGGTCGAGCGGGCTGACGGCCAGCAGGCGCAGGTCCGTCACGCCCGCCAGGTGCTCGGCGAGGGGCACGTCGGTGAGCTTCTGGCCGTCTGGTGAGACGTGCTTGAGGCCGACGATGTCGAACGTCGCGCCGCCGGCGGAGTCCACCCATACGCGCGAACCGCGCCGGCAGGATGAGAACACCCACGCCCACAGCACCTTCGCCCCGTCGCTCGACAGGCGGGCGACGTAGCTGTCGCCGCTCAGCCACAGCCCCTGGTAGAACTTCCGCCCGCAGCGGAGGTCGGTCGGCTGGGGCACGACCTTGACGGCCGCGGCGTTTGCCACCGAACGGAACTGCTCCGTGCAGCGCCCCGAGACGTACAGCGAGCCGTCCGGCCCGACGGTGCCGTGATCGATCGTCGCGACGCCCCAGTCGAACCTCGCGACCGAGACGACCTTTGCCAGCCCCGGCGCGTAGCGCACGATCATGCCGGCCTGGTTGGGGTACTCCCCGTCCAGCTCGCCGGCGGCCATGTGGTCCTCGTCCCAGAACGACTCCCTGCCGCCGACGAACTCGTTCACGTCGCGCCAGGCGCCCTTTCCGAGCACGGCCGGGGGGGCGCCCGCATCCGGAAACGCCTTGCCGAAGGCGTTGCCGAAGGCGACGACCGTGCCGTCGGCCTGCGAGCCGGCGGCCACGAACTGCTCGACCCCCGGCGAGCCGAACAGCGTGGCGGAGCGCACGGCCATGCGGGGCTGCTTTGCCGCCTTGCGGATGAACTCGGCCAGGCGCGGCAGGCGAGGCGGCTCGGCGTGCAGCGTGAGGGCCACCTGGTTGGTCGCGATGTTTGCGGCACCGTCGCGGTACGTCGCGCGGATGCGGTATGTCCCGGCGCGGCGCAGACCGTAGTGCCGCCTGCCCAGCGCATTGGGCCGCATCACCGGCGGCGGGGGGTAGTTGGGATCGACGGCCGACAGATCGTAGAAGAACGCCGGCGTCAGGTCGATTTTGCACTCCTGCCCGGGCGGAAGGACGACCATCGTGCCGTTGGCCGCGGCGTGCGGCGTCGCCGCCCAGCAGAACGGCTCGACCGCCTTGCCGTCCGGGCCGATCACCTCCGCGCTGATCGCCCCGGTGGCGCCGGCGGCGTTGGCGTCCTGGAAGACCTGCACCGGCTGGCTGCCCGTGCATTTCAGCGTCAGCGTGAGGTGGAAGATCTCGAAGATGGGCCGCGGTTTGAGGCGGTTCTGCAACCGCCGCGGCACCACCGTCATGCGCCCGAGGTAGCCGAACGTCCGGCGGTCGGCGGACAGCCCCGCCTGAAGCCCGCCGGCTTCGGCCCCGAAGCCGCTCTGCGCCGCGCCGGGCTCGACGACGGTCACCTTGGGCGTGCCCGCGCGGGCGCCCGCGAGGCACAACGACACCGCTGCCGCCGCCACCAAACCATGCCTGCTCCACGTCATCCGATCCATCTCCCGTTCGCCGGCGTGCCGGCAATGCGAACATACATACCTTACGCGGCGCCCGCCCGCCACATCGCAGCCGCCGCGGCAGCGATACGGGCGAACAACGTCCCAACCGCCGCGACCGACAGGCAGGCCATCCATGCCGCATCGCGTCTGCGCACTGCCCGCTCCTTCGGCGCCGCTGTGGTCTCCGCCTCTGTTTCAACCACGCAGCGGCGGCAACGTGACGGCGAACGAGCCGCGCCGGGCCCTCAGCCCCGCCCGTTCACCAGATCACGGGCAGACCGGCGTTGCGCAGGCGAGCATCGGCCGTCACGAGCGGAATGCCCAGCCACAGCGCGGTGGCGGCGATCATGCGGTCCGGCATATCGGGAACCGCCCCACGGGAGACCTGCGCCAGCACCTCTGCCATCTCGGCCCCGAAGGGGACGGGTTGCAGGCCGGAACCCTGTCGCCCCAGCGTCTCGACGAGAAGCTGCCTCACTCGAGAATCCATTCGCCCCCGTTCCACAAGGTAGGTGAGCTCCACGAGGGTGATGACGGACACCAGGACAGGAAATCCCCCGTCGATTGCCTTTGCCATTGCGTCGCGTGCCGCTGGCGACAGGCGCGGCGAATCCGTCAGATACCACACCACGGCATGGGTGTCCGCCAGACGCGAGGTCATTCCAGTTCCCGGTCGCTGCTTGAGCCCCACATCGCCCGACGGTTGCGCCGGAAATCCTCAAGGGACAGATCGCAGCCGATGTCGGCCGCCGTGCCCATCGGATCGGACAGCGGTTTCGCCCGAGGGCGACCTGACTGCTCCTGAATCCGTTCGGCGTACTTCAGCACCAGTTCCTGCTTGTCCGCAGGAAGCGAGAGCACTTTCTGGATGACAGACTGGATAGTGGTCATCTTGACGTGCATCGTATCACCCACGCATTCGCGGGGGAAGGTGCCGCCGTGACCCGTGCGAGACCCAGGCCCGGCGCGGTCGAGGGCCCTTACTCATAGGACCAACCTGTGCTTGCCCGCCCGCAGGTGGCGCCTGCGCCCGGGGAGTATGATCGGCACGGGCGAGTCGATTTCGGCGGCGATGCGCCGGGCCTTGTTGCGATGCAGGCGGACGCGCACGGCCCCGTGCGGCGTGGGCACCGCGCCCGACGCGCGCTCCAGCGGGCCGAGGGCCGGTTCGAACCGCACGCGGGCGAAGCCGTCGGCGACCGGATCGGGCTCGACGCCCAGGACGGTCTGGAGGAACTCGATGGCCGGCGCGACCGACCAGGCGTGGCAGTCGCTGCGCGGGTTGCCGCGGTCGGTTTCCGGCCAGGTCGTCAGGCCCGTGCCGTCCAGCAGCTTCTCCCAGTGCGGAAGCTGGCCGAACAGCTCGGCGCGCAGGCCGGCGGCCTTGAGCGCCGCGAGGAGGTAGTAGCGGTAGTAGAACGTGCCCGGCTGGGCGACGGTGTCGTCGGCAAGCGCGCGGCGGAGGACGGCGGCGGCCTTCGCCGGCGGCCAGGCGCCCGCCAGCACCGCCTCCACCTGCGCGTGGGTGCTGAACGACCTGGCGGCGGGCGTGTCGGCCAGCAGGCCGCGGCGGGCGTCCCAGCACGCCCGCAGAGCCGCGGCCGTCAGGTCGCGGGCCAGCCTGCGCCAGCGCGGCGCCAGTTCGGCGTACCCGGCCGCACGCTCCAGACCGGCCTGCCAGCGGCACGCCGAGGCCGCCAGCAGCGTGAGGATGGACGAGCCGCCGCCGGAATCCTGCGGGGCGTTGCCGGCGCGGAAGGCGCCCGTCCAGTCGACGAACGGCGCGTGCTCGACGAGGCCCAGCATGCCGTCGGCGCGACGGCGGCGCAGGAACCAGTCCAGCACCTCGCGGGCAAACGGCACATAGGGGCGCAGGAACTCCGCCTCGCCGCGATACACGCGGAAGTCGTGCATCATCCCGATCCAGTACAGCGAGAACGTCGGCAGCACCTGCACCGACCGCGACGGCCAGCGGCACTGCGTCAGCCCCTCCGGCAGCCGCGAGGCGCGGAAGTCGTCGATCGCCTTGCGGGCCAGGGCGTCGTCGTCGGCCAGCAGGTAGTGAAAGACCGCCTGCACGCGGCTGTCGCCGGGGAACTGCGCCTGCTCGTAGTGGGGGCAGTCGAAGAACGTCTCGTGCGCGCACAGCGTGGCCGTGCGCCAGCTCACCTCCCAGATCTTGCGGCAGGCGGCGCGGCGCGCGGCGTCGGGGGCGAAACGCGCCCGCTGCCGCAGCGGGTAGCCCGTCGCCAGAAGAGCGAACCGCTCCAGCGTCAGCGGCTCGTCGGCCGTAGCGACCGTCAGCTCCGCGTAGCGGAACGGGCGGAAGTGCAGCGTGGTGAACAGGCGCCCGCGGCCGCCGTCGGGCAGGAACTCGTCCAGGTGGCCCCAGATGTGCTTGCCGGCCGTCTCGTCGCGGTTGCCCTTGGCCCACGTGCGGTCGATGAGGGGCGCCTCATTCCAGACGGCGCGGATGACGGCCCCGCGCCCGCCGGAGACGCTCAGCAGCGGGTAGGCGTTGGTCAGCTCGCCGCGGTCCAGCAGCAGGCGGCACCGGCCGCGGGCGGGCACGATCAGCGGGAAGACGCCGCCGCCGCCGGTTGTCCCTTCCGCCTCGGCCAGGCGGGCGAAGGCGACCTCGCGCTCGTCCATGGGCGGCAGGGGCTCCGGCCGCAGCGAGCAGCCCAGCGGGAAGTTGCCCCACTCGTCGGCCGCCGCGGAGCAGACAACCTTCGCCGCCGGCCAGGATGAGTCGTGGTAGTCTGCCCGCTGCCAGCCCCACGGCGCCGCGGCGGCGTCGATGCGCTCGCAAGCGCCGATGACGCCCTGCCGCCGCCCGTCGGCCCAGCCGCCCTCAGCCAGCGGCGACCGCGACGTGTCGTGCAGGCAGCGCCACTGCGGACCGCTGCGCACGGCGGCGTCGAGGGCCTCGCCCTCGGCGCACAACAGGAAGAACGCCGGCCCGCCAAGCTGCCCGATCCCGCCGTGGCGCCCGAAGTGCGCCACCTCGGCCGCCAGCACGTGCCGCCCCGCCGTCAGCGGCCCCAGCGCCACCCGCACCGCGCCCCAGCGATTGGGGTCCGACCGCGACGGCCCGCGCGCGATCCGCCGGCCGTCCAGGTACAGGATGAACCGCTGGCTGGCGGAGACCCACACGCCCGGGCGCCTCGCCGCCCGCGGCAGCTCGAAACTCCGCCGGAACAGCACGATGGCCCAATCCTCGCGCGGCACGGCCGGGGCGGGATGCCACACCGCCGGCGTGCGAAGAACGGGATGGCCGGGCGTGAACCGATCCGGACGTACGGTCGAGCAACTCCGTATGGCATTGCATGGCATTTTGGCGTGCAATCCTGCAGACCGAGGTCGGGTTGTGGAGTCAACTATGCCTTCGACAACCGCGAAATCAAGGAGGCGGCGACTGGATTCCCGCTTGGCGAAGG
>Ga0172363_10004096_pt1 | contig 11780 bp, 5 predicted proteins | sample LakKivs2_kivu2a2_FD_114541 | JGI IMG/M metagenome (GOLD analysis project Ga0172363, IMG submission 114541) | Sediment microbial communities from Lake Kivu, Rwanda - Sediment s2_kivu2a2 | ecosystem: Environmental > Aquatic > Freshwater > Lake > Sediment | place: Rwanda: Western Province, Lake... | reverse complement strand
TCCCATGGAACGCGAGGTCTTCCTGAAGCTCCAGACCGACCGGGAGCGCGACCTGTTCATCGAGGCCTTCTGGAAGCAGCGCGACCCCAGCCCGGGGAGCCCGGAGAACAAGGCCAAGACCGAGCACTACCGCCGCATCGCCCACGCGGACCGGTACTACGGGCGCGACGCGCTCCGCCCGGGCCACAAAACCGACCGCGGCCGCATCTCCATCATCCTGGGCGAGCCCCGGGACATCCAGAGGTTCGAAGGGAAGAGCGGGACCTATGACACCGAGGTCTGGTTCTACGAAGGCAAAACGGACCTCGGGCTCCCGGCCGGATTCAACGTCGTCTTCTTCAAAGAAGGGGGCACGGGGGAATACAAGCTCTACAGCCCGACGAGCGACGGGCCTCAGGCCCTGATCGCGGGCTGGACCGGCGGGCCGAATTACGCGGCGGCCTACCAGAAGCTCCAGACCCTGGAGCCGGACCTGGCCTCCGTCTCGCTGTCTCTTGTCCCCGGCGCGAACGACGGCCTCTCCGGACGGCCCTCCCTCGCGTCCGACATCCTGATCCGGCGCATCGAAACCACGGCGGCCCGCTCGGTCGAGGCCCAGTACGCCCAAAAGTTCCTTGAATACAAGGACCTGGTCGAGGTGGAATACACGGCGAACTACATCGACAGCGACAGCCTGGTCAACGTCTTCTTTGATCCCGCCGGATTCTATTTCGTCCACTACGCCGTCGAACCCCGTCGGCTGTCGGTCAACCAGTCCGCCGACGTGTTCGAGACGACCCTCAAGGTCAACGGCCGGGTCACGACCGTCGCCGGCGGCCTCGTCTATCAGTTCGATAAGACCGTCCCCATCCGTTTGACCGCCGAGGAGATGAAGAGCGCCAGCCAGGTCCCGTTCGACTTCCAGGACCTGTTCCCGCTCGTCGCCGGCGACTATAAGCTGTCCGTTCTCATCAAGAACGAGGTCTCCAAGGAGTTCACGTCCGTCGAGCAGGCCCTCCGGATCCCCGGGGCGGACGCGGCTGTGTCCCTGACCCGGCCGCTCCTCGGCTACCGGGCTGTCAGGCTGGACACCGCCGCGGCCTCCAAGGTGAAGGCCTTTCGCGTCGGACCCTACCAGATCTACGGCCAACCCGGCCGGATCTTCACCCGGCAGGATACCATGGCCGTCGCCTTCCAGATCAACGACGCGGCCGGGGCCGGCCGGGACGCAAGCGAGGTCCGCATCGAGTTCCTCAAGGACGGCCAGCCCGTCCGCGACGTCCGCCGGAAACTCGCGGAATACCCCGACCCCCGCAATATCGTTGAGGAGGTACCGCTGGCCGGATTCGCGCCGGCGCACTACTCGGTCAGGGTCTCTTGCCTCGGCGGCGATAAGGAACTGGCCTCGGCCGTGGAGGAGTTCGACCTCAGCTTCGCCGAAAGCCTGCCGCGGCCCTGGCTCTCCTCGCGCGTTCTGCCCGAGGCCGGCGACCCGGTCTACCGGATCATGCTGGGCTCGCAGCTGTTCAACCTCGGCCGGACGCCCGAGGCGAAAGCCTGCTTCGAAAAGGCCGCGGCTGAGAGGCCGGGGTCGGAAGAAGCGGCGGCCGGTCTGGCCCGGGCCGAGCTCGCCCTTGGTGATCCCGCTTCCGCCACGCGCGCCCTGGCCCCGTTCGTCGACGCCGGGAAAGCGGCGGCCTACGACACCCTCCTTCTCGCCGCCGAGGCGCGCAAGCGAGCCGGGGAGTTCGCTCCGGCCGTCGACCTCTACGATCGGGCCGTTTCCCATTACGGCATCAACGCCGTCCTCATGAACGCCATCGGGGAATGCTATGAGGGCCTCGGCAAAGCCGGAGAGGCCCTGGCCGCCTACGAGAAATCGCTCCAGCTCAGCCCGGACCAGCCGGAGATCAAGAAGAGGGCGGGCGCGCTGAAGAAGAAGGCGCCCTGATCAGGGTTTCTGGCACGTCCCGCAATCGTTGGCTCTTCCCCCCCGTCCTGCCGCCTGCCGTGGCGCCGGGCCTTTCCACATTGACAGGAGTAGGGGGGAGCCTTATCATCCGCGCATGAGGGGCCGGTCCCGATCGAGGTCCGGAGCGCTCGCCGCAGCGGCCCTCATCCTCTGTTCATGGACCTGCCGGACCGGCGATGGAGACCATCCGGCGCCATCAGACACGGCGTCGCTCGAGCTTCCCGCGGGGTTTCCGGCCGGCCCGCCCTATTTCGTCCGGGTCCCGCCGCCGGAGGATTGGCGCTTCTTGCGCAAGCCCCTGACCTCCTTCGACAAAGCCCGGAAATGGGGGCCGCTCTACGATCTGCGCCAATCGGACCTCTCCGCCCTGGACCTTTCGGGCCGCGTAACGGATCTCGGCAACAGCTTCTTCGATACGGTCACGAAGTGGCCGGCCGTCCTGCCGCGGGGCTTCGACCCGGCCAAGATCCTCGAGGTGAACCGCGGTCCCGGCCTCGGCCTCAGGGATCTTCAGGCCCGCGGCTTCACGGGTCGCGGCGTGGCCGTGGCCGTCATCGACACGCCGCTCCTGCTCGACCATGTCGAGTACGCCGGCCGGGTCCGCTACTACGGCGAGGTCAACGGCCTCGGCGTCCCGGCCAATTTTCACGGCACGCTGGTGACCTCCATCCTGGCCGGCCGCGCCTGCGGCGTCGCTCCGGAGGCCGAGATCTATTATGTCGGCAGCCACAACTACGACGTCGACCGGGCCAAGGGCACGATGACCCCCAACGCCGGGCACTATGCCAAGGCCCTGGACCTCCTTCTCGAGGTCAACGGCCGGCTCCCGAGGGATAAGAGGATCCGGGTCGTCTCGATCTCCTCCGGCTGGGGGCCCAAGAACCCCGGATTCAGGGCCATGAACAGGGCCGTCCAAAGGGCCGCCGCGGCCGGGATCTTCGTCGTCTCGGGCAATATCGTCGCCGCGCCCGGACCGGGCTTCTGGTTCTGGGGCTTCGACCGGGCCGGGAGCGAAGATCCCGACAGTCTCGCTTCGGCCCGGGTGCTGGGCTGGCGAGAATGGATCACGCAGGTCGCCGGCCGGGACGGTTTCGACAAGTTCTATGCGCGAAGCCTCGGCCGCGCAGGGAATATCGAGTTCCTCATTTTTCCCGAAGGCTCGAAGACGGTGGCGCAGGCGGGCGGCCGGGACGAATACGGCTTCTACCGCATGGGCGGCTGGAGCTCGGTCTGTCCTTATATCGCCGGACTTTATGCCTTGGCCTGCCAGGTCAAGCCGGACATCACGCCCGCGGCCTTTTGGCGCGCCGCCCTGGTCACGGGGGACCCGGCCGAGGTTCCGGCGGAAAAGCGGACTTACCCGGGACGGTTCGTCAATCCGGCCCGGCTGATCGAGAGCCTGCGCCATGACTAGACGAGGTCGAGGATCCCATGTATTACCTGCTCATCTATCGCACGGTCGAGAACTACGTCGAGAGGCGGGCGCCTTATCGCTCCGAGCACCTGGGCTATTCGGAAGCGGCGCACGCCCGGGGCGAGCTCTTCATGGGCGGGGCCTTGGCCGATCCGGCCGATTCGGCCATCCTGATCTTTAAGGCCGAGAGCCCCGCCGTCGCCGAGGAATTCGCCCGCAACGACCCCTACGTCAAGGCCGGATTGATCAAAGAATGGTCCGTGCGGCCTTGGACGGTCGTCATCGGCGGCTGATCCGGGCCGGAGAAGAAAGGAAAAATCCATGCCGAAGCTCGTCCGTCCGCTCCTGTTTGCGATCTTGATCGGCGTTGCCGCGTCGGCCGCCTGGGCCCAGGCCGATGATCCGGTCGCCTTCGGCCGCAGGGCCCTCGACCAGGCCTTGGCCTCCCGGGGCCTCAGGACGGCCGTGGCGATCAAGGCGGCCGGGACCGGCGAACCGGAGAGCTTCACGATCACCTTTCCGTCCGGCTCCGTCCTCATCGAAGGCGCCGACGCGAACGGCGCGCTCTACGGCGCCCTCGAGCTGGCCGAGCGCGTGCGCCGCGACGGCGCGGCCGCCTTCCAAGGCCCGGCCGTCACCGGGCGGCCGTTCCTCCGCGACCGGGGCTGGAACATGTTCCTGACCCTGCCCTGGGACTACGCCAAGAACGACACGGACTACGATCCCCGGGCCCTCGTCGACCCGGCCCGCTGGTGGTTCGCCAACGACGGCTTCTGGCGCACGCTCTTCGACCAGATGGCCGCGGCCCGGATGAATTGGCTCGACATCCACGGCGCCTGGGACATCAGCGTCACCGACGCGCCCAACCTCTACGCCTATTTCATCCAGAGCGAGCGCTTCCCCAAGGTCGGCGTCGCGCCCGAGATCAAGGCCGCGAACCTCCGCCGCCTCAACCGCGTCATCGCCATGGCCCACGCCCGGGGCATCCGCGTCAGCCTGATGGCCTACGAGGCGCGCTTCCACACCCCGCACGCGCCCGATCCCTACCCGGAGAACGAGAAGGACCTTTCGGACTACACCCGCGAGATGGTCGAGAAGATGATCCGCCAGGCGCCCGGCCTCGACGCCATCGGCTTCCGCATCGGCGAGAGCGGCCACGGCGAGGCCTTCTTCAACGCCTATATCGACGCCGTCAAGGCCTCGGGCCGCGCCATCCCGCTCATCACCCGCAGCTGGCTGGCCCGGAAATCGCTCGTCGTGCCTTTGGCCCGCGCCTCCAAGGATTTCACGGTCGAGATCAAGTACAACGGCGAGCAGTGGGGCTCGCCTTACATGCTCATGGGCGGCCGCATGACCGGCTGGTACAGCTATTCGTTCGAGGATTACCTGAGCGATTCGCAGGCGGATGGCGCGGCCCGGATGTGGCCGGGAAACAGGCCGGCGGCCGGGGAGGCCTGGCCGGCCGAGCCGTACAAGCTCGTCTGGCAGGTCCGGGCCAACGGCACCCACCGGATCTTCCCCTTCTACGATCCGGCGGCCGTGCGCAAGGCCGTCCGGTCCATGCCCCTCGGCACGGCGACAGGCTTTGTCGTCGAAGGCCTCGAGACGTATTACCCTCAGTCGCCCCGCTACTACACGGCCGATCCGAAAGACCTCTATTGCGAGTGGACCCACGAGCGCGACTGGATGTTCCTCAACATGTGGGGGCGGCTGGGCTATGACCCGGCAACGCCCGACTCCACATTTGAGGCCCTGGTCGCGGACAAGCTCGGTGCGGCGTCGAAGGATCTCGTCCCGGCCTGGACGGCGGCGAGCCGGATCGTCCATCTGGCCTTTTCGGCCTTTTCGCTCGGCCCGGACCACCGCAACCATGCCATCGAGCTCGAGTGGGGCGGGGACACGGCCGGATACATCGCCGGCGACCCGTTCGATTCCCACGTTTTCAAATCGGTCCGGGACGATCTGGCCGACGGCGCGACCGCAGGCCTCGACGGCCGCATCCCGCCGCCGCAGACAGCGGCCCGGCTGTTGGCCGAAGCGGCGAGGGCCGAGCAGGCCGCCCGGATCCCGCTCGATTCGGCGCCGGCCGTCGAACGCAAGCGGCTCAAGGAGCTTGTCACGGTTTGCGAACAAGTCGCCCATCTCGGACGCTACTACGCCGACCGCTTCATGTCGGCTTACCGCGCGGCCCAAGCCGAGGCCGGGACTTCCGGCGCCGCGGGCCAGGCCGCCGGCCACATGCGTGATGCGGCCAAGGAATGGGCCGCCCTCGCGGCCTGTCCGTTCTATAAGCCTTTCACCGAGCGCCTGCGGATGCATACCAATACCCTCCAATGGTCGCAGGAGCTGCCGAAGATTCAGGCCGAAGCCGAGCGGCTGGCCGCGAAGACGCCTGTCGCGTCCGATCCCGTGCCGCCCCCTCCGCCGGCGCCCGTCCTGCCCCGGCTCGGGCTTGACGTCGCGCCGGAGCGGATCGTCGTCCATGTTCCCGCCGCCGGGATCACCCGGGCCTGGGCCCTCGTCAAGCCGCTGCCGTCGAGCGTCTTCTTCCACAAAATGCCTATGACGCGCGCCGGCGACCGGTTCGAATATGCCGCGGCGCGTGAGTTCTGGGGCCACGCCGTTGCCGCCGAGATCGAGCGCGACGGCCACATCTTCCGCATCCCCGGCTGGGACGCCGACGCGCCCTATCTCGTCGTGCCCTCCAAGCCCGGCCCGACGCCGCTCATTTTTTCGAGCGAGGAGGCCCTGACCCATCTCGACCCGGCCGTCCTCATGCCCGCGGCCCACGGCCTGCTCCTCGTCTCCTCCCGCGCCGCGAACTTTTATCGCCAATTCAACATCCCCACCATGCGCAAGATCCTCGACCCGGTCCGGCGCGGCCTGACCCTCGTCGTCCTGGCCCAGGATTACGGCTCGAGATATACCCTCGACTGGCTGCCGAAGACGCTGGCCCTCCGTACGGAAGGGGCGACGGCCTTCGATCCGAGGGGACTTCTCGGGATGACGCGGATCGATGACCCCGACATCCTCCGCCAGATCTTCCTGCCGAGCCCCGGCTGGACGCTGACGCCCGATGGCGGAACGGCCGTTCTTCCATGGGGCAAGGGGCGCATCGTCATGATCAACGCCCGCCTCATCGAGCGGCTCCACGTCCCGGCCTGCGCCTCGTCGCTCCAGGCCGTCCTCGGCTCGGGGCGGAAGGGGAGGCCGGTGGTCGTCATCGACGCGGGCACGGACGGAGGGGTTTACACGACCTCGGCCGTCACCGACTTTATGAACGCCCACGATATTCCGTTCTTGACCTTGGGGGAAGCCATCGCCAAGGCCCAGGGCCTGACCGAGACGAAGCCGATCCCCGGCGCCGTCGACGACGACGACATCCTCTCGTCCGTCGGGATCCGCGGCCAGCAGATGGCCAACGCGTTCCTCGACAGAAAGGTCAAAGCCGCGGCCGCCCGGCCAGTCCCGGCGACCCGGGCCGCCTTCGAGAGCGGCCGCGAGGCCCAGCGGCGCGAGGTCATGCGCTCGCTCGGGCTCGACCCGCTGCCTCCGCGCACGCCCCTCAACGCCCGGACGACCGGCGTCATCCGGCGGCCCGGCTACCGGATCGAGAAGATCGTCTTCGACAGCCGCCCGGACTTCCCGGTGACGGCCCATCTCTACGTTCCCGACGGCCCGCCCGGCCGGCGCTTTCCCGTCATCGTCAACCCGCACGGCCATTGGGAATGGAAGAAACAGGAGCCGACCGTACAGGCGCGGCTCATCGGCCAGGCCCTTCACGGCTACCTGGCCATCGTCGTCGATTCCCCCGGGCACAGCTTCGAGGGCGACAATCGCATCGAGCGCCGCTCCGCCGGCACGCACGACGACCTGCGCCTCATCATCGGCTCCACGAACGCGACGAGCGTCTATGTCTGGGATCTGATGCGGGCCCTCGACTATCTCGCGACCCGGCCCGAGGCCGACATGTCCCGCGTCGGGCTGACCGGCGCGTCGGGCGGCGGCCTGGCCACGATGTGGGCCTTCGCCGCCGAGCCGCGCTTCACCTGCGCCGCCTCGGTCGTCTATGCCTCGAGCTACGAGATCAACCCCGATAACGGCTGCTTCTGCAATCACGTCCCGGGCTCGCTCCAGGTCGGCGACCGCTCCGACGTCCTGGCGGTGCGGGCCCCCGCGCCCGTGCTCATCATCGGCGCCGAGGAAGACATCGAGTTCCCGGCGGCCGGCATGCGCCTGACGGGCGAGAAGATCAAAAGGATCTGGGGGCTCTTCGGGAAGTCGGCGGACGCCTGGACCCGGATGTTCCCCGGAGGACACGACTACAGCCGGCCCATGCGCGAGACCTCCCTCGGCTTCTTCGACAAGTATCTCAAGAAGACCGGCGACGGCGCGCCGGTTCCCGAGCCGGCCTTCGCGACCGAAAAGCCCGATGCGCCGGAGATGTACGTCCTTCCCGATTCGCCGGCCAAAACCCTGACCATGCGCGGCATCGCCGAGGCGATGTTCAAGGACGGCGGCGGCGCCGGCTCCTTCGAAGACGACATCCGGCTCAACGGCGGCCTGCCCGCCCCCGTCCCCCCCGATATCAAGGAGCTGGGCGAATTCGAGGGCCGGCGGCGGGTGACCTTTATCTCCGAGCCCGGCCTCATGCTGCCTGCGGTCGTCTGGCCGGCGAAGGGACCGGCCAAGGCCGTCGTCGTCCTTGTCTCGGACCTCGGCAAGGGGCAGGCTTCGGAGGAATTCCCGATCGCCCGGCTGCAGCGGGCCGGCCTGACCTGCATGGCCCTCGATCCGCGGGGCCTGGGCGAAACGAAGGGACTCGACCTCCGGCTCCAGACCTACCTCGGACAGGCCCCCGCTTTCGGCATGGGTTGGGACATCGCCAGGGCCGTCGCGGCTCTGGCCGCACCGGGCCTCAAAGTCGCCGTCATCGGCCGGGGAGCCTCAGCCGGCCAGGCCGCGCTCGCGGCGGCCCTCATGGAGCCCCGCATCGGCTTTGTCGCCGGGCTCGCCACCCTCAAGGACTTCCAGGACGCGTTCCGGGACGACGTCCCGCTCATCGCCGTCCAGCCGCGGGCGAACGACGCTCCGCCGCTCGCCCGGTTGCGCTCGCTCGTCAAGGCCGGGGCCGTATGGAGCTTCCTCGGCGAGGCCGAGCCGAAATGGGCGGACGCGCTCGTCCGCTGGGCGGAGAAATGACCGGCGCCAACCCGATCCTGCCCGTCGAGGTCGTGTTCCACCCCTCGTGGTGGCACCGGCACGCCGGGATCTCGTTCGACCGGGACTTCTTCTATGATCCGCGCCGGCGGGTCGAGGACGAGCGGGCGATGGAGCGCGTTCTCTATGAGCGGTTCGGCGGCCTCGGTCTCGGCGAGGACCGGGACCTCGGCTTCGCTGTCCTCGGACCGGTCCACAACGCCGCCGGCTACTTGCTGTCGGAAATGCTCGGCTGCCGCGTCGAATACCAGGCCGATGCCCCACCCCGGGTCATCCCGGCCGGCCGCGACGACCTCGAGATCGACGTCGAGGCGATCTTCGCCGGCGAGCCGTTCCGCCGCTTCGTCCGGTTGGCCGAGGCCCTGAAGAGGGCGCACGGCCGGGTCTCCGGCGACGTCAATTGGGGCGGCATCCTCAACCTGGCCCTCGATCGCCGCGGACAGGATATCTTCCTCGATCTCGTCGACCGGCCCGGCGAGGCCCGCCGCTTCTTCGGCCGGATCGCTCAGGTCATCGACCGGTTCACGTCGTATATAGAGGGGCTGACCGGGACGACCTCGATCTCGGTCAACCGCCTCGTCCGCCATCTCCCGGGCGCCGTCTTCCTGCATTCCGAATGCGCCCTGACCATGATCTCCGTCGAGCACTACCGGGACTTCCTCATGTCCTTCGACCGGGACTGGAGCCTAAGGCGCCGGCCGTTCGGCATCCATTATTGCGGCGCCGATCCCCACCGGTTCGCGGCGGCCTTCGCCGAGCTTCCCCATCTCGACTTTCTCGACGCCGGCTGGGGCGGCGACCTCGGCGCTCTCCGGGCGAAGCTGCCGGCGACGTTCCTCAACATCCGCCTGAGCCCGGTCGAGATCGTGACTCAGAGCCTGGAGGAGATCCGCCGGTCGATCGAGCTCAGGGTCGCGGCCTCGGGCGATCCGCGCCTGACCGGCGTCTGCTGCATCAACATGGACGATCGGGTCACGGACGACCGGATCCGGGCGATCTTCGAAACGGTCTTCGAGCTCCGCAGGACCTGGACTATTCATAAAAACGCCGGTTCTCACGAATAGCCCGGTTGACACCCGCCGCGGGGCGGCCCTATACTTCGGGCGCCCGGCAAGGCCGCGCAGGACCCATGCTCATCCACGCCGACTTCATGCTCGACACCGACCAGGCCCGCGCCCTTTACCATGATGCCGCCGCGCCGCTCCCCGTTTTCGACTTCCACGGCCATCTCTCGCCCCAAGACATCGCCGAGGACCGCCGCTTCGAGAACCTAACCGCGACCTGGCTGGCCGGCGATCACTACAAGTGGCGGGCGATGAGGACGGCCGGCGTCGACGAGCGCTTCATCACCGGCGACGCGCCGGACCGGGAGAAGTTCGAGAAGTGGGCGGAGACGGTCCCCAAGACCCTCCGCAACCCTCTTTATCACTGGACGCACCTCGAGCTCGCCCGGGCGTTCGGCATCGACCGGGCCCTCAACCCCCGGACGGCCGCGGCGATCTGGGAGGAAGCCAACGCCCGGCTGGCCGGGCCGGACTTTTCGGCCCGCGGCATCCTGCGGCGGATGAAGGTGGCGGTCCTCTGCACCACCGACGATCCGGCCGACGATCTGCGGTATCACCAGGCCCTGCGGGAAGCCGGGGATCCGGCCCTCCGGGTCTTCCCGACCTTCCGGCCCGACAAGGCCCTCGCCGTCGAGGACCCCGAGAACTATGGCCGCTACATGGAGCGTCTCGGGCAGGCGGCCGGCGCCGAGATCGCGTCCTATGAGGACCTGCTCGACGCGCTGCGCAAGCGCCACGACCACTTCCACGGCCTGGGCTGCCGGATCTCGGACCACGGCCTCGAGGCGATCTTCGCCGCCGACTGGAGCCTGGCGGACGTCCGGCAGGCCTTCGGCATCGTGCGGCGCGGCCGGCCGCTCGCCCCGGACCTCGTCCTCCAGTTCAAGTCCGCCCTGCTCTATGAGCTCGCGGTCATGGACCGGGAAGCCGGCTGGGCGCAGCAATATCATCTCGGGGCCCTGCGGAACACGAACACGCGCATGGGGCGGCTGCTGGGCCCGGACACGGGCTACGATGCGATCGGGGACTTCGACATCGCCCGGCCCCTGGCCCGGTTCCTCGACCGCCTCGACGCCGAGGACAAGCTGGCCCGGACCATCCTCTACAACCTCAATCCGCGCGACAACGAGGTCCTGGCTTCGATCGCCGGCAGCTTCCAGGACGGCCGCATCCCGGGCAAGGTCCAGCTCGGCCCGGCCTGGTGGTTCCTCGATCAGGCCGACGGCATGACCCGGCAGATGGAGGCCCTGTCGAACCTCGGCCTCCTCAGCCAGTTCGTGGGCATGACCACGGACTCGCGGAGCTTCCTCTCTTTTCCGCGGCACGAGTATTTCCGCCGGCTCCTCTGCCGCCTCCTTGGCCGGGAGATGCAGCAAGGCCTGCTTCCGAACGATCTGGCGCTCGTCGGCGCCCTTGTCCGGGACGTCTGTTACGAGAATGCCGCGCGCTATTTCCGCCTCGGCGAGGCCGGGGAGCGATGGAGCTCGAACGGTACTCGCTAGGCATCGGGGACCGGTTCGGCCGCGAGGGCCGGGCCCAGCTCCGGGCCCTGCAGTCCGCCGCGGAGCGGGGCGTTCGCATCACCCCGGTCTGGAACAAGTCCCACCGCGAGCACACCATCATCGGGACGACGCCGGCCGACACCCGACGGGCGGCCGACGCGGCCGTCCGGGCCGCCGGCTGGCGGGAACCGTTCTTCGTCGACGCCGATCACGTCTCGCTCGCGACCGTCGACGCCTTCACCGAGGCCTGCGACTTTTTCACGATCGACGTGGCCGACCGGATCGGCCAGCCGCCTCCGGCCGCGGAGCTGGCCGGCTTTGTCCATGACCTGTCCGGGTCCGGGGGACGATGGGACATCCCCGGCCTCGACGCGCCGATCACGATCGACGAGGCCCTGCTCGCCCGGGTCGCTTCGCGATACCTCAGCGCCGTCCTCGAGGCCGGCCGCATCTATGCCCGGATCATCTCGCGCCGGGGGCCCCGGGATATCCTCCTGGAGGTCTCGTTCGACGAGGCCGACGAGCCGCAAACCCCGGCCGAGCTCCTCTTGATCCTCGCGGCCCTGGGCCGCCAGGGCCTGCCTGTGCGGACCGTCGCGCCGAAATTCTCCGGCGCGTTCCTCAAGGGC
>Ga0172363_10004092_pt1 | contig 11785 bp, 11 predicted proteins | sample LakKivs2_kivu2a2_FD_114541 | JGI IMG/M metagenome (GOLD analysis project Ga0172363, IMG submission 114541) | Sediment microbial communities from Lake Kivu, Rwanda - Sediment s2_kivu2a2 | ecosystem: Environmental > Aquatic > Freshwater > Lake > Sediment | place: Rwanda: Western Province, Lake... | reverse complement strand
TTACTGACTCCGTTTGAAGAGGAATGGTAGGAATTTTAAGAGCGAGGGAACGTTCTTGAGGAGTGGGAATGCGAGCTTCGACGGGTAGTCGATGTCACCGTAGGTGTTGATCGTGTCTCGTGTTTTATCGTCGTTGAATTTTTGAAGATACGTGTCGAATTGTTCTTCCGTGAGTTGTTGGTAGATTTTTCTGAACTGCATGCCAATGCTCAGTTCTTTTCCTATGTCTTTGGTCCAGGTGGCGTGGTAGCTATCAAGAAGTTGTTGGTTGACTGGGCTGTCTTGTAGTGCTTCGTTGACTGCGGTTGCGCAGTGGCGCGCGCAGACGAGGCCTGGGTAGATGCCTCCGCCGCTGGTTGGTTTTACTTGTGCTGCTGCGTCTCCGACGAGGAGGATGTGGTCATGGACTGTTCTTTTTAGTGGTCCGAGTGGTATGGTGCCGCCGATGTGATTGGTGATGGTTGCGTTGTTGAGGAGTGGTTGTTTGAGGAGGTGGTTGAAGCATTGTTTTGGTAATGCTGTTTTGTTGCAGCATAGTCCGATGCGTGCCTCATTTCCTATTTTGTTGGTTGGTATGATCCAGGCGAAGAATCCTGGTGCGATGTTGCTGCCGAGGTAGATGTGGACGTACTTAGGATCAAGGGAGATGTTGGTGACGGTAGCACCGATGCCTCTGAGAACTTCTTTTGGTGCTGGGAACTTGAACAAGGTTCTCACCACTGAGTGCGGTCCATCAGCTCCGATGAGGACGCTTCCGGTGAGTGTTCGTTTGGTTTCTTGTTGGGTGAGATCGACGCTAATACTGGTTTCTTTTTTGTATATCGCGGTTACTTTGGAGGAGAGGAATATTTCTGTTCCAGCATCGCATGCTTGTTGTGAGAGTGCCTGGTCAAAACCAATTCTGTCGATCACTAAAGCGTGGGTCTTGTCTCCACCGATTGTTAACAAGCCTCCTTGTGGTGCGTGGATGATTGCTCCTTTGATCGTGTTAAGGACAAGTGAGGTTTGCGGTAGTTTGGTGATGTCGAAGACTCGCTTCGTGACTAGGCCAGCGCATTGTAGTGGTTCGCCGACCCTGGGGTGTTCTTCGATGAGGGCGACTTGGTGGAACTGCTTTGCTACCAGCTGTGCTGTATAACAGCCGATTGGACCAGCGCCGATGATGATTGCGTCATACTGTTTCATAACGAAGTTGAATATCACGTAAGATTTATAATAAACACGGTGTTACAGGCCTGCATGACTTCTCACCTCACTGCTCTCTGGATAACAGCGCAACATGTCGGGTCTCTCTACTTCTTCAGCAAAAAGAAAGACAAGCCTGATGAGAAGAAAACAGATCAGCAGACTGAGTCGATGCTGTGTAAGTTTGTGATCGATGGGACTGGGAAGCGTGTTGGTGAGAGCGTGTCTGTTGATAAGGACGTGCTGATCATTAAATCTGGTGCGTTGTTCCTTGGTGTGCCACTCAAGCATGTTGAGAATACGGAGAAGACGCTTGTGGTGAAGGGGTTGCTTGATTATTCGAAGGCGATGGAGATGGGGGAGAAGTGGCAGAAGGAAGCGCTGCGTGATATGAATCAGAAAGATGGTGCGCATGGCACAAAACGATGAGTTTGAGTATAAGATGGTGCTGGTGACCCGGAAGGATTTGTCTCTTTCTGCGGGGAAGCTTGCTGCGCAGGTGGCGCATGCTGCTGTGAATTGTGCGCTGGTTTCTAAGACGAAGAAACCAACGTGGTTTGGTCGTTGGCAGCGTGAGGGAGCAAAGAAAGTAGTTGTCCGGGTGGAAAGCTTAGCTGAGTTTTTTCCTTTAAAAGAGAAGGCTGAGGATCTCGGGCTGGTGACGAGTTTGGTGGTTGATGCTGGGCATACGGAGATTCCTGCTGGGACGCAGACGGTGCTGGGGATTGGTCCTGCTCCTAATAATGTGATTGATCAGGTGACAGGAGAACTGGCGTTACTGTAGGTTTTTTTTCTTCTGTAAAGATTTATATAACACTTCTTTCTATAAAGAATATATAGGGCGGAAAGATATGGTTAAATATCCTTTTATTGTGAAAGGATTTTCAATTGGAATCATTCTTCTTTTTATAGGAATAGCCTTTGCACCTAGTGTCAATTTTAATATTGCCAAAGCATCTATTGATGATGACTTTGTTGAAGTTACGAGTGAGGCATACGGAATCAAAGATTTTGGAACTACGACGGTGAAACTAACAAGACAGCAATACCGAAATCTCGAACAATATCTTGTTGATTTCAGGGAACGATTAAACCAGACAACGACAAGAGAAGAAGCAATTTCAAATTTTAATGAAGCTGTTATGGAATTGAATAAGTATGATTTATTGCCGAAGGGAATGAGTGTTGAGCAAGCACAAAAATTAGTGATGGGCGACTATTCAAATAAAAAATATATCAATTTAAAAAACAGTGCCTTAAACCAAATGGAAAATCGTACAGAAATGTTGAATATTTTGTGTTTTGTAGCTGGTCAAATAACAAGTGATACTTGGTTTGATTCTCTTTCTTTGATAGGAATTGTTCTAGTTTTATTATTTGGAATAATTATGAATGTCAATCCTAGTCTTTTCTTCTATGTTTTATTTACGTTTCTTTATAGTATGTTGTTGTTAAATCCCATAGCATTATTTAATGTCATTTCCTTTGGTGGTTCTATGGAAGATGAAACTACACCAGGATGGATACAAACGATAGGATTATTGGGTGTAAAAAAAATTGAAGGAGAGATGAAAGGAGCGATTATTGGTTTCACAGGTTTACAAATATACGTACTGTCAACAGGTAAAAGAAACTTTTTAGGCGCCTCTCTTGTAACGTCTCTTTATCAATAATAAAATGTTATAGCAAGAGTATTATTGTATTTTTAATAAAAGAAATTTTTCTAAAAATCCTTCAACGTCTTCTGCCTATCATCAGGCAACACAACATTCCGTTCCACTTCCTTCCATTCCAACCCGTACTCTTCCAATATCTCCTTCACCATATCAGGCACCCGTGGTGCACACAAAATCCCTCGCACCTTTGCTTCCTTCACATCTTTCTTGATGTCTTTCACGTACATCCTGAGCTGATGCGCAGCACTAATCGTCGCGAGACTTCTCTTCACCTCCACCACCACAGGCACATGGTTCTTATCCAGGCAGTACAAATCAATCGACCCTGATTTCACTGGCCGTTCCCGTTTCTTCACCCGCAACCCTTCCTCAATAATACTGGGGTCTTTCACCAAATGATTCACAAAATCTGTTTCCATCCCAGCAATCACCAGACTCGCACGATCAACCAATGAACTCACGGCCACCATCTTAATCGAACGGAACGTCACCTTCATCTTCTCCGGTGGTTTCAAATGACGAGACTTCAAAACAAGATGATCATTAAGCACGTCGTACTCAGTCAGGCTCCCAGTCGGTTGCCAGTTCACCGGCTCCCTCATCACCGGCTGATGCACCAGCACCGCCCCATCCTGCTTCACCATCACCACCCGCTCCCCCCAATCCAGTAGCGACCTGGCCCGACCATGGTAATCAACCATGCACTCACCCATCACCACCAGCATCGTCTTATCAGGTTTAGAAACATGGTGCTCCTGGATGAACTGCAATGCCTCATCAGCAGACGGATGAACCACGGTATCAGTCACACACCACCTCTCCAACAAAAAGTTTAGACAGTAAGTTTCGTCTGACCCTTCATCTTGTAGTTCCCGAGCTCCTTGAACATCTCATCCTCCTGTAGCACGTTCAGTAAGTCCTTGGAGGAGGACGACATCTGAATCTCACGGGTCCGACCATACCGTCCCTTGGAAATCACCCGAGCAGTAATAATCCCAAGCATATCAAGCTCCGAAATCAGATCAGCGGTACGTCGCTGCGTCAGACAATTATACCGCGTCTTCTTACATAGCTCCTTGTAGATATCATACGCCTCACCGGTCGTGAGTGCCTGCGTCGTCCCAGCCTTCTTACTCTGCCTGTCTAATAATAATATAGAATACAAGACCAGCTTCGACTGATTCGGTAATGTCCGGACAACCTCAGTCATCCGATCCAGCTCAATCTTATTCTGCGCAAGACGAACATGATGACGTGTCACCTTCGCATCCTTCTTCCGCTCCGCCAGCTCCGCAGACACCCGTAACAAATCCAGTGCGCGTCGTGCGTCCCCATGCTCCTGAGCAGAGAGCGCAGCACACAAGGGAACCACGTCCTCATCAATCGCACCCCGTTTCAACGCGTTCTTCACCCGCGCCTTCAGGATGTCCTGCAGCTGCTCCGCATCATAGGGTGAGAAAATCATGCTTTCCTCACCCAAGCTGGATTTCACCCGAGGATCTAGAAACTCTGTAAACTTCAAATCATTCGAAATACCAATAACAGAAACCCGCGCCTTCTCCAGATCACTGTTGATACGAGTCAGGTTGTACAACGCCTCATCCCCCTTCAGCTTATCAACCTCATCAAGGACAATCACGGTCACACTCTTCTCCTTATCCATCATGGTTTTGACCTTGGAGAGTACCTCATCAGTCGGCCACCCAGTAAACGGGACATGGTCATTCCACTCACTCATGAACCGGTTCGCAATATTCTGTAGTAACCGATACTGGGTATCAACCACCTCACAGTTCATGTAAATGAAATTCACCTTCCGACCCGTCTCCTCACCCTTCTTGAGTAACTCCTTGCCAACGAACTTGACAACCGCGGTCTTCCCGGTCCCGGTCTTTCCATAAATGAAAATATTAGACGGAGACTCACCACGCAAGGCAGGCACCAGAACACCAGCAAGATCATGGATCTCTTTCTCACGGTGAGGCAAGATCTCAGGCATATACGTTGGTCGCATGACCTCACGATCGGTAAAGAGCCCTTCCGCTGTTAACAGCTGACCAAAGATATCCTTGTTCACCGTCTCACAACCCCCAAAAATGAAGCCTCGGTAAAACACACGTAAGCAGCTCGCATTTAATAAATGTTGTGTAAAAAACGAGTGAATTTCACAAAGGGTTCCCTCCTGTTGAACCGGAGGAGAAGGGAGGGGATGATTTCGCATGGAAACCGGTAGCACGCATCGTTTAAATCTTTAAATTTTTTTAATTATATAATTTTAAAAATCGCAATATTAAAATACCAACAAATGCATAACAGTACGGAACTACTTCGTCACGTTTTTTACTATTTTTGAACTACTTCTAAAATGAAGTTCCACACGAAATGAAGGGGTCCCCCTAACGAAGATTCTAGAACCCATTTCAGTCTATTTTTTATTATACAATATTATAAAAAAAGAAGGTCGTTGAAACCAACGACATCAAAGAATAATAATACCTAGTTACCGCCAACAATCACAACATCTTTTACAGAGCGAATCGCGTCAAACGGGAACACCAAATGACCGATATCATCAAGGTGATACAACCGTGGATCGATATCCTCAGACGGTTCCACCAGGATACTCAGCAGCTGTCCGGTTCTCTCATCAACGAGTGAATTTCGTAGAATACCAAGGTACAGGCCTTCCTCGCTCATGACGGTTTTACCCCTCAGGTCACTTTCCAGTACTTTCATTGTAGATCCTCCTTTTATTTTATAAATTTACATATATTGAATGTCTCGTTCTTTTTTATCCTTTTTGGCGATACTACTACTCATTTCATCCTTCACTTTCTTGTAGTACTTCACCACATCATCAGTCAGACTACCGCGTGCCTCACTCATCGCTTTCTCAAAGTGAACCTTCTTCACCTCTTTAGCAGAAATATCACTTCTGAGGGCGATCATGGCTGCCTCACGGCACATCGCCTCGATATCGGCACCAGAAAACCCAGTAGTTCTCTCTGCCAGTTCATCCAGTGATACATCCTTGGCGAGCGGCATGTCCTTCGTATGAATCTTAAATATCTCCAACCGCGAGATCGAATCAGGAGCGGGAATGAGCAGCAACCGGTCGAAACGACCAGGCCGTAAAAGCCCAGGGTCGATGATGTCAGGTCGGTTCGTCGCACCAATCACGACCACACCTTCCATACTCTCCATACCATCGATACTGGTAAGCAGCTGGTTGACCACGCTTTCGGTCACATGAGAGCCTTCGAACGCACCACGACGAGGCGCAATCGAATCAATCTCATCAAGAAACACGATTGTGGGAGCGACCTGACGAGCCTTCTTGAACAGCTCACGGACCGCTTTCTCACTTTCACCCACCCACTTGCTGAGCACCTCAGGTCCTTTGATGGAAATGAAGTTCGCCTTCGACTCATGAGCAACGGCTTTTGCAAGTAAGGTCTTCCCAGTCCCAGGTGGGCCATAGAGAAGGATACCACGTGGTGCATGGATACCCATGCGCTTGAACACCTCAGGCTGCGTCAGAGGCCATTCCACAGCCTCACGTAAGCTCTGCTTCACATCCTCCAGACCACCGATATCTGCCCAAGACACTTTGGGGATCTCCACGAAGAACTCTCGCATCGCAGACGGTTCAATACCACGGTGAGCGTTCTTGAAATCCTCCATCGTGACTTCCATTTTCTCGAGAAGATCAATAGGAATCGGTTTCTCCAAATCAATATCAGGCAGGTACCGACGTAATGCATTCATTGCAGCTTCTCTGGCAAGTGCAGCTAGATCAGCACCGACAAATCCGTACGTGATATCAGCGATACTGTCAAGCAGTTCTTCTTTCACGATTCTTCTGATGAATTCATCAGGGTTCTCACGGATCGCCTCTAACCGCTCGTTGATCTGCTGATCGGTGTTTAAATCAAGCTCCGGTTCCTCAGTATCTGAAGGAAGCATGTAGGTGATCTCATCGGCAAGCACCCTGATCATTTTCTCGTAGAACGTGGCAGGCATATGCTCCTTGGTGGAATCAAAAATCACGTTCAGGTAATTCGCGATAACCTCCATGCGCTTACTTTTGTCTTTCGACTTCAGCATGTTACGCAGGAGATCAGACACATGGACTTTCTTGATCCCGTGCTTCAGATCGTTAGCGATTTTTTCTTCATCGATTGTTTCCCCAGGGTAAATCTCAGCAATGTTCATGTTAATCGGCATGCCCCGGGTATGAATCTGCAGGATTTCTTTTCGTCCGGCACGATCTGGAACATCGATACGTATCTCACGGTCAAAACGGCCTGGGCGACGTAGCGCTGGGTCAATCACATCAGGGATATTGGTCGCACCAATCACTATAACCTTCCCACGACCCTTCAACCCATCCATGAGGGTCAGCAGCTGAGACACCACACGACGCTCGACCTCACCATGGACTTCACTGCGTTTCGGAGCAATCGCATCAATCTCATCAAGGAAAATAATGGACGGAGCGTTCTTCTGAGCCTCCTCAAAGACTTTGCGAAGGTTTTCTTCGCTCTGGCCATAGAACTTCGAATTATGAAGCAAGTAATATGGGCCACCGAGGAAACTATCATGGTCGACAGTAAAATCGTACAACTCACGCACACCGCCAGGAACAATCGACAGAATCTTTTCCCAACCGAGATCCTCGCGCATCAGAGTCTGATATTCTTGGCGGACCATAGATGTCACAATACCCTGATGATTTGCAAGATGATACAGTGTCTGTAACGCATGGCGGGTAATGTTCGTTGCACCATACATGTAAGCATCTTTATTTCGATACATTTTATAGGAAAGTCGTGCGCGTATTTCTTTAATCAAAAGAGAAGGGCAAGGAACATTATGGGCGTCCTTTATCCGCTTCACGTTCTGGATAGCCTGTAGACGCTGCTGTTTCTTTTCGCATCGTGAACCAATCTCAAGGAAACGAACCCGCCCATCATACCCACGAATCACTAACTCGTACATGAGCCCTTTTGGCGTGCGATGCTTGCCAACTTTCGAAGAAATCCCTAGTTTCACTTGGAGCAGCGCCTGCACTTCTTGGAGAAAGTCCCGAGAGACACTATACAATTTCGGTGTCGGGTACGGGCCTGTCATTGCGATGGTTCCATCACCATCGAAACAACCGCGAATAAATGCTTTCACTTCTCCTTTGGGTATTACATAGAAATACGGTGGAATCGATAGTTTACGGTCATGGGTAAATCCAAGATGTTCAAGGTATTTCACCAACGTTTTTGAATACAGGACCACCCGACCATCACGGTATTGCTTTGTTTTTATCTCACCAAACAAGGCATGAACGAGTGCGATAAAGTGATCTCGTAATACTTTGTCCGTATTGCAGAAGGTAATCCCATCGTCTTTTTTGCTGATATGGCCTTCAGAAACTATGAGCCCGAGAAATTCTAACAGGTCTTCTGATGATTTCTTTGGGAGAGCAACGAACACCCCTCTTGACAGGTTCCTGCTCTTCACACAATACCTGTTGTTCCTGCGCATCAGATCTGGAATCGTTTCTGGGTGGAACACGAACGATTGTTCTTTTAAGGGTAGCTCAGTCACGCGTGCCACATAGTCTCCTTTTTTCAGATGTGAGACTGGCTTCCATGCAAGACGACCGTTTTCGAAAACGAGGAACGGTTGGTTTTGTGATGTACGAAGCACGTTCCCATCACTCAACGAAAGTTGATATGTCGGCACTGTTAATCTAGTCGCATGTGTGATATGTGCTTTCTTGATTTTTCCATCTTTGAAAGCATAGGTAGCAACCGGTTTGTCTAACATCAGAGTTTTCAAATTCTTGGAATCCGTAACGGTTCCTTGCCTGGTAAAAATCTCTTCTGCAGTCACAAAACCATGCGGGTTTGTCAGGATCTTTGTGGTTCCTTCAACGCACATGATCTCCGGGCCGTTGATGGTGTAGAAGTTCGCACCCGACTCGTTTGCTACTGCTTTAGCAATCAAGGTCTTCCCCGTCCCTGGGGGACCGTGCAATAAGACCCCTTTTGGGGGATCAATACCGAGTCGTTCAAACAGCTCAGGATGTTTCAACGGTAGCTCGATCATCTCACGGACTTTCTGGATCTCTAGATGCAACCCACCAATGTCCTCGTAGCTCACCCGTGGTCCTTCTTCTTCCACGAGTTTTGCTGCCTCTTCACGAACATGCAAGATGGTTCGTTCGGTAATCGACACGATCCCATGTGGGCTGGTCTCAACAATAACAAACGGCAACGCATTCCCAAAGAACGCGATACCTGGAATAATAATCTCATCGCCTTTCGTAATCGGCCGGCGCAGCATGTTCTTGCGGATGATGATATCGATACCCATCCCGAACTCGATACGCTGACCTTCAGGCATGAGAGGAGCAAGGGCGACTTCTCGTGCTTCTTTCACATCAGCATGCCGGATCTTCACCCGATCCCCTAACCCGGTCCCCGCGTTCTTCCTTGTTAAATTATCAATACGAATAAGCCGTTTTCCTTCATCAGAGGGATGCGCACGCCACACCGATGCACTCGTCACCTTTGTTCCTTCGATTTCGATAACATCACCAATCGAAAGATCCAGGTCTAACCTGGTCTGATGATCAATACGAGCGCGGCCGTAGCCAACATCTTGTTGAAATGCCTCTGATACCTTCAGAACAACTTCACGTGCTGCCATAACTCCCACCAGTCGTAGGTACTAGTGGCCAGAAGAAAATCTCGCATTATAAAGCTTTCTGCGAGCAAGGAAAAAACAAGACGCGACGACCCAACAAATTATATAAATATCTTTTCGATTTTATATCCCATAAAAAATAGAACGTCTGGGAATATTTTCAAAAAGGTGATATACATGAAATTTAAATATCTCATTATTCTCCTGTCGGTCGGTGCCCTCGCTCTCTTATACGCAATCTCACTCTTCTCGCAACCATCGTTGATAGCGCTCTCTGATCTGCCGTCGTATGAAGACAAACAAGTGATGGTGCAAGGCCTGGTGTGCAACGCACAAACCACGAAATCACAGACACAACTTCTTACGATTAGAGACACTGAAACACTATCCATGATTACCGTCTATGTCGAAGGAATCATCAATGTTGACTATGGAGACATGATTCTAGTAACAGGAATTGTTCAACGCTACAACAACCAATGGGAGGTCGTGGTCAACAACCCGCGCTTCATCACGATTCTTCAGCAATGGAATGAAGCATCAGTACCGGTCGAATATGTTGCTGAGCATCCAGAACGATATCTTGGAGTCAGCGTAAACCTAACAGGTATGGTTCATACCATATCAGGATTATCCTTTTACCTCTGCGACCAAGACAACACGACATCATTACACGTCCTTTGTAAAAAATCACCACACCTCACTACTGGATCTTTAGTAACCATAGGAGGGCGCTTTCTCTATGACACTGCAACCCTCAGCTACTCACTGGAAGTCACCAATACCTCCTTCATCACGACGGCCGAGGAAAAAGTATGATAGAAATTCTTCTCATCGTTCTCTTTTCCCTCTTCGGTGTTCTACTTGGTGTCATCACCGGACTGCTCCCTGGGCTTCACGTGAACAACGTGGCACTCCTCATCGTCTCAACCTCTGGTATTATTATTAGTGTCTGCATGCCACTCACCACGTTTGGTGTTTCTACCAATTTCCTCCTTGTCCTCATTGCAGGGTTCATCATGTCCATTTCTATTTCTCATTCGTTCCACGACACGATACCAACCACGTTCATCGGAGCACCAGAAGAAGACACAGCACTCGCGGTTCTCCCAGCCCACCGCCTCCTTCTTAAAGGAGAAGGATACAAAGCAGTCACCCTTGCTGTCCTGGGAAGTATCGGAGCAATGCTCGTCTGCCTTGCCTTGCTTGTTCCGCTTCGCTTTATCATCGGGCCGCCTCTGAACGCCTATCTGTTTGTACGAGACGTCATGGCCTGGCTGCTCATCGCTGTCGTCCTGCTTCTCCTCGCCACCGAAAAAACACGGATCACCGAGCTAGGAACAAAAGGCTGGGTACCATCAGCAGCAGGCATCCTGTTTGCTGCCTTTGTGTTTCTCCTCTCCGGTCTCTTTGGCCTCCTCATCTTTAATTTTCCGGTCTCCTCACCACTCGGTCTTCCTGCTCCTGTGTTATTCCCAGCACTCGCAGGACTCTTCGGACTGCCCACCCTCCTCACCTCCGTATCCCAGAAACCAGTCATTCCACCACAGACCGTCGAACCATTCTTCATGAACAGCATCGAAAAGAAAGCATCAATCGTCTCAACACTCACGGGTAGTCTTGCCGGCATCCTTGTCTCCATCATCCCTGGGCTCACCACAGCAACAGGCACGGTTCTTGCCATGACCGCCAGACAAAAACAAAGCAGCGAACAAACCATTGTGACGCTGTCTGCGGTGAACACCGCCTCATCCTTTTTTGTTCTTATCATTCTCTTCGTCCTTCTCCGACCACGCAGTGGTGTAACCATTGCAATCAATGAACTGCTCCCCATCGAAGCATGGACAGGAGTCTCCCTGCCAACCACACTTATCTATCTTCTCATGTTTCTGGTGCTCAGCGGATTCTTCTCCTATTTTCTTTGTCTCTACATTGGAAAAATGTTCGCCAAAAAATTCCATCGCATCCCGTACACGACTCTTGTCCTCTTCACCATCGTTTTGGTGATCAGCCTCGTGTTTCTCTTCACCGGCATCATGGGGTTGCTGGTGTTATTTGTTGCGACCTGTATCGGGTTTCTACCGCTCTGCTGGGGCGTGCGACGCAGTCATTGCATGGGCGTGTTGTTGCTCCCGATTATTCTCTATTTTCTCTGAAAAATGCTCATTTTTATTTTAATTTAAATAGAGAAATAGTAAAGTTTATATAACATTATGTAT
>Ga0172363_10004091_pt1 | contig 11785 bp, 10 predicted proteins | sample LakKivs2_kivu2a2_FD_114541 | JGI IMG/M metagenome (GOLD analysis project Ga0172363, IMG submission 114541) | Sediment microbial communities from Lake Kivu, Rwanda - Sediment s2_kivu2a2 | ecosystem: Environmental > Aquatic > Freshwater > Lake > Sediment | place: Rwanda: Western Province, Lake... | reverse complement strand
TCGCATAGCCCGGGATCGCCTGGGCCGCGGGATGGCTGAACTGCCGCCGGATGTGAAGTCCGAGAAAGCTGCAGATCAGGCAGGCATAAATGGCCGAGATGATCGCCTGGGCTTGCCGCTCGTCCGGCCTGGACCAAGCGTAGTACCAGAACCAGAACCATGTCACCAGCAAGTAGGTAACCGAGAGCACCCAAAACCGCGGGCGCTCCAGATACGTGCGCAGCACCTGCCAGTAGCGGTTACTCATCGTGCAGCTCCAGGAAGATCTCTTCCAGATTCAAATCTTCCACCTCGACCGTCGCATGCCAGTCCGCTTCCAGCCGGTCCAGCATCTCGGGCGTCACCAGCCGCGTCGTGACCAGGGCCTGCTTGCCTTGAATGCGCTGCGTCAGAATGCCCGGCATGTCGAACCGCTCTGGGAAAGTGTTCACCGAGACGAGCCGCAGCCGTTTGATCTGGTCCTTCAGTTCGCCCAGCTCGCCAAAGAAGCTGATCCGCCCGTTCTGCAGAATCGCCACGCGATCGGCCACCCGTTCGAGATCCGACGTGATGTGCGTGGAGAACAGCACCGTGCGATTTCCGCCGGCCGCGATTTCGAGCACGACCTTGAGGAACTCGCGCCGTGCCGAAGGGTCGAGGCTCGCCACGGGTTCGTCGAGGATGAGTAAATCCGGCTCGTGACCGAGCGCCATCACCAGCGTCAGCTTTTGGGCTTCGCCGACTGAGAGTGTGCCGGCCCGCTGGTTGAGTGGAAGCCGCCAATCGGCAGCAAGCTGCCGCACGAGGGCGCCGTTCCAGCGCCGGTAGAACGAGCCGGTGTAGTCGAGCAGATGCGCCACCCGCATCCAGGGATAGAGCTGCGGCGTTTGCGGTACGTAGCCCAGGTACTGCTTGGCACTGGCGCTCAGCGTCCAGGCCGGTTCGCCCAGAATCGTGACCGTGCCGTGCTGCGGCTTGGCCAGGCCGAGCGCACAGCGCAGCAGCGTGGTCTTGCCCGCGCCGTTTTTGCCCAAGAGGCCCACGACGCTGCCGCTGGGAATCGCCAGGTCGAGTCGATCGAGCACCGCCCGCTCGCCATACAGTTTCGACACGGCGGAAAACTCGAGCGCATACTCACGTGGAAACGCATTCATGATTGGTCGAGCTCCTTGAGGACCCGATCGATGAGCGACTTGACCTGCGCGGTCGAAAGATTGAGCTGGTAGGCCTCGGCGGCGACCTGGCGCAAGAGCGGCATGAGCTTCTCCTGCCGCTCGCGGATGCTGCCGTTTTCGCTGGCCGCGGTGCGCGGGGCGACGCGCATCCCCTGCCCCCGCACGAGTTCCACAACGCCGTCGCGTTCCAAAAGCGAATACGCCTTGGAGACGGTCATGTGGTTCACTTCCAGCTCGAGCGCCACCTGGCGGACCGAGGGGAGAAAGTCTCCCGGCTTCACGCGGCCGCTAGCCACATGATGACGCACCTGGTCGATGAGCTGCCGGTAGATCGGCAGACCCGAGTTGGGGAACACCTGGAATAGAAAGTCGGCGGCCATGTGTGTTAGTGTATCAATACACATGGAGAACGCAAGAGAAATATTTTGAACCGCGCCTACACCCGCCAACAGCTCTCGACCCCAACTAAAGCCCAGGGAATGCCTTCCCTGGGAACTGTATTTGTTCTTCCGCCACCGGCGATGTCACTCAACACCCGGCGGCTCACCTCCGCCGATCGATCGGCTGCGAGTTAGTCGGCATCCGTTGCAATAGCCGTTGCTCGCCAATCTTTCCGTCCAGAACTTTCACCGCATTCAAGGCCTGCGGTCCGCCGCCATTCTCGATCTCTTCCAGTGCTTCGACATACGCCGGCTGTTCAGGTCCTACGCTCAACGCAGTAAGGATTCGGATAGCAACATCGCGAATGTCAGGGCTGTCATGATCAATCAGGGCAAGGGCTTTAGGCAACAGCGTTGGAAATGGTCGCGCGTTGCCGCCACGCACGATCTGAACGGCGATTTGCACGACTTGCGGGTCGTTCGAAGCTAAGCCACTCGCCAGTGAAGCGATCAGTTGCGGATTGTCGTGATCGACTTTCGCCAGTTGCATCCGAGCCATACCGACGACTGCGGCGTCCATGTCATCCAGTGCAGCGACCAACGGTGGTATGATTTCGCCTTTCGCCGCATCCAGCGGCATCACTCCGATTGCAAACAACCGCTGGTTGGTGTTTCCCGACTTGAGTGCGTTGATGATCGCCGGTAGTCGCTGGGCGGCCGGAACCTTCGTGGCCTCATCGATGGCGGTCTGTTCGAGTAGATCTTCAGGCGCGCTATCGAGTTTCCAAATGGAATGGTCTCGCATGACGCGGAAGATCACATCAATCGCCTGCTTTCCATATCCGTGTGCCGCGAAGGCGCCCATGGCTAAGACTGCCTCTCTGCGTTTGACGGGACTAAGCTCGAATTCGAGTTTCTCCACCCACTCGTCGAACGTCTTGCCATCGTAAAGCAACCTGTCCGGGCCGTAGGGGTCAACCGTCCTGAATTTTGCTGCCGGACTAGCAGCGGCGCGGCCGCCCACTTTGGCGGATGTGGAATCCTTATCGCCCTCGGCAGGAATGTGCTGTGGCAGCGCAAACGAACGGTTCGCCGCCTGCGCAGCAGCCCCTACGGGTCCCGTTCCCTCAAGCAACCTCCGAGCTCGCTTGGCAATCTCGGGATTATCCGATTCCATGGCCTGCTGCAGTTCGGATTTGGCAGCTCCGATTGACCACAGCACGGCCTCTGCCCGATCGCGAATCGCTGGATCCTGATGGCCCAGGAGCTGCATCAGTTGGGCCGCAAAGCCGGTCGAGATGACTTCCGAGACAGAGCCATTCAGACTCAGCCCTCTTCGCCGAACAGCGTTGACTGCCTCCAGTATCTGCTCGAGTGTGCCTGATTCGAGAGCGGCCCCGATCGCTTTGTTTAGTTCAGGATCATCCACGAAGTACTCCTTGCCGCCGAACTTCACTTTGCCAGCCGGCTGTGCCTGAACGGCCGGCGCAAATCCGGGCGCACCAGCCACGGGCGCGTGAACGGCCAACGCAAATCCGGGCGCACCAGCCACGGGCGCCTGAGTAACGAGCGGCGGCGTTCGCGGCATGATCCCATCCGCCGCATGCAGTGGTGGAATAAACGCCGATGGCTGCCCAGGCGCAATTAATTGCTGGCGTTCAGCAGCCGGTTGGCCCGCGCGCGTCGACGGTGCAGGCGTCGCCCGAGCCGTTTGCGGCATCTCCTCAATCTCCTTCACTCGCCGCTCCGCGTCGGCCAAGTAGTAGTCTGCCGTGGCCATCGATTGCGCCTCACCGCCGCGTGATCCCGAGCGGTACATCGCTGCAATCTTGCGATGCATATCACGAATGCGTCTGAAGTGCGCTCGTGTTGCCTCGAGTTGTTCCTCGCGCGATCGCGCCAGCTCCAGATCGGCGGCCAGCCAGCGGTTGGACCACGAGATCAGGGCTTCCAGCGTGGCATTGCCCGAATTGTAAGCCGCCTGGGTCGCCTCAAAGGCCCGTGCCGCGGCCACGGCCATTTCATCATTGCCCGCCGGGCGCGGCACTCTCGCCTGCGGCTCCGGCATCGCTTCGATCTCGGCCAGCCGGCGCTCGGCGTCGGCGACGTGGTAATTCGCGGCCGACATCGCGTTATGCTCGCCGCCACGGCTGCCTTGCTCGTACAGCCGGCGAATGTTGGCTTCGACGACTTTCAGCCGAGCCAGATTTCTTTGCGCGGCGGCAATTTGCTCCTCGCGCGATTCAGCAAGTGCCAACTCAGCCGACAGCCACAGCGTCGACCAATGGAACAACTGGTCGAGCGTAATCGTGCCTGCTTTGTACGCCGCGTCATTCGCCTCGTAAGTCTTTTTCGCAAACTCCACCATCTTCCGCTGCGCGGCCTTCACAGGTGTTTCGGGTTCTGCAGCGCTCGGCGGCACCGCAGGCGGAACACTCTCCGCGGCGGCCGCCTTCATTTGTTCTTCAGTCGGGAAGCCCAGGAATCCGTCACCAACATCCTTGGCGGGCTGCGGCGTTTCCTGAGCGAGTTCGGCTTGATCGCGCGGCGGTTCTTGTGTCGGCTCTTCCGCCACCAGGTTCACCCGCACCAGTGCCAGCGGCGCGACAACGAACAACAGCGATATCAAACAGGCCTTCTTCATCGCACTATCCTCCGTTCCGTTCAGAGTCAGGAGACGTCGAATCCGAGTCGTCAGCGGTCGGTTGCTCATCGCCGAGCCGAATCGGGCCCGCGTGCCGGCCAGTTCACCCAGCCGCAGCAGCATCGCCGCATAGGCTGTCGGCTGTTCGTCCATCGCCGCCCGATCGCACGCCCATTCGGCCGCGTCGTCAAACCGTCGCACTGCCAGCCACGCTACCGGGTTGAACCAGTGCGGCAGCGCGAGCACGCGCACGGCGAGCGACTTCCACAGATCGCCGCGCGAGAGATGTTCCAGTTCATGCCTGAGAATCGCCCGGCGCTCGACGGCATCGAGCTCGCTCCACATTACGCGCGGCACCAATAGCACCGTGCGCCGCGGCAACCGGCACAAGAGCGGCCCCGCATCGTCGGTCACCCGAAACTCGACGCGCCCCGCCCTCCCCTGCTCCGCGCAGGCGTCCGCGAACTCCGCCTGCCACTCAGGCTCGCCTTCCCAGCCACGCGGCATCTGCCACAGAAAACGCCCGTAGCCGATGGCCCACAGCACCACGATCGTGAGCACTCCGCCGAGCCATCCGGCCACGGCCACTTGCTCCCACGTGAAACTCCACGCCGGCGCCGCCTCGATGACAGCGAGCGGCTCCGGCTGCTGCACTGCTTCCAGCGTCTCAGCAACGACCGCCGCCTCCGGCTCCACCACCAGCGGCGCGCCCATCCCCGCCCCAAACTCCGGCGGCGGCGAAAGCAACTTCGGATCAATCGGCGGCGTGAAACTCTCCGGCTCGGGCTCTGCCTCCACTTCCGCGACTTCCGCCGCTACCACAACCGGTGGCGCTTCATACCACGCCACATCCACCGGCCAGCGCACCAGCGTCCAGCCCGCCAAGAGCACCATCACGCAGCACACGCGGTGCAGCACCGGCGAACGAACGCGCGCGAGCCGCAGCACCAGCCACGCCGCCACACCGAGCACCGCCACCAGCAGCGTCGTGCGGGCCAGTTCCACGAGGAGCCAGCGCGCCGTCACATCGGAGAGATAGCCTTGCATCGCGAGCTCCCTTCATGATTTCTTCTTGGTTTGCCGTTCCGCTTCGGCCAATAACTGCTTGAGCTCGGCGATCTCCTCGGCCGAGAGCGACCAGTCGCGCACCAGATGCGCCACCAGCGGCACCACGCTGCCGCCCCCGGTTCGCTTGACGAGCAGATCGAGATGACCCGCCGTCACCTCGGCCGGTTCGATCGCGGCCGAGTACTGCGCCGGTCGCTCGGTGCTGCGAGCAACCAGCTTTTTCTCCACCAGCCGATTAAGCCGGGTTTGAATCGTCGTGTAACCGATCTCGCGGCCGAGCTTGGCCTGCGCGTCCGAGAGCGTGACCGGTCCGTGCTGCCACAGCATTTGCAGCACTTCCATTTCGCCCGCCGAAAGCCGGGGCGTCGCGCGTTTCTTGGCCATCCGAGAGGACCTCCGTGCATTGGGAAGCGTCAGCCAACGCCGCTCATAATACTACATATGTAGTAAAATGCAAGAGAGGATCTTGCGACGTGCCCGCAGCTTGAAGAAGGTGCCCACGGCCGAGCGATCAGACGCGCTCCGCGCACGTCACTTGCAGCCGCGCGAGATACGCCTGCAAGAAAGCCTGCGGCTCGTCGGCCGCGAACACGTGCTCATCGTAGCGCAGGCAGAGCGACAGCCGGTCGGCGTAGTTATGCACCGCCAGCGAAAGCCGCGTGTCGGGCCGGATTGGCCCGGCGCCGTATCCGTTCTCGACCACGATGTCGCCGACCACTCGCCCGCCATCGCCCCAAGGCAGCGGCACGCGATCGAACCCGCCGTTCAAGTTCGTGAACACGGCCGTGGCAAACGGGTTCTTCCGCTCGAGCGACATTCGCAGCATCCGCGGCCAGATGCACGACAGCCACAGCCCGGCCTCGTAGTACTGCGCCCGCCGCGTGCTCTTGATCGAGGTCATCTCCTGCGTGATCGACGCGAGCAACGCCCGCGGATCGGTACAGTCGGCAATCCGCCGTGCGAGAAACGTGTAGCCGAAGATATTGGCCGCCGGCATCCGCAAGTGCTCGCGCCGCCGCAAGTTGACCGGCACCAGCACGCGAATCGGCAGCCGCCGCTGGCTCGTCTCGCGATTCCACTCGGCCAGCGTCAGAAAGTAATCGCGCAACAGCAACTCGTGCAGCCGCACTTCCTGCGACTGGGCCACGCTCGAGAGCTCGGCCGTTGCTTCCGCCTCGAGCGTGTGAATCAGAAACTTACAGGGCTCTTCCGCTGGAGTACTGACCGCACCTGGTGTTCCGCGCGCTTCGACTCGCGCCACGCGCTGCATGAGCAGCGGCACCGATACCCGCGCCAGTCCCGGCAGATCGGAGAGCGTGAACCCCCGACGAAACAGCGTGTGCTCGTTGCGGTCTCGCAGCAGCGCGGGCTTCAGCGTGCGAAGCGCGGGCTCGCCCCGCTCGCCGCCGCTGTAGTGCGCATAGGCGACCATCAGATCGGTGATGAACATGAAGCCGCCCATCCCGTCGACGGCCACGTGATGGAAGTTGAAGACGATCCGGCAGTGTTCGCCATTCTCATCGTCGCCCGACTCGTTCACGCTGACCGTAAGTCGCGGCGACACCGGCACGCCGTCGAACATCTCGCGCGGCGGCGCGTCTGCTTTCCAGCGAATCGGCTGCCGCTGGCCGGCCACCCACTGCGGCCAACCGTTCGCAGCCTTTTCCAACCGCGCCGAGAGCAGCGGATGCCGGGCATGCGCCACCTGGTACGCCTGCGCGAACGCCGCTCGATTCAGTCGCCCCCGGCACACCAGGTGAATCTCGAACACCGCCGGATAATCGCAGCGGTCTTCGAGCAGGTAGTAGTACTCGAACGGCGTCAGCGGCAGCGGAAACAGGCTCACCGCTGCGTCGTCATGCGTCGTCGCCTCGCGCTGTGCGCTGGCCTGTTTCAGCATTGCGATGCACTCTGGGGGGCTTGGAGCGCGCATCCCTGCCTGCATGCGTCGAACGGATCGGCGTGAAAAACTCCCCTCAACCATGATCCCCCCGCCGGCGATTGTCCAGTGGAATGTGAGATCGGGGCGAGAATCGGTTCGCCGCCGCCGCGAAAGCGGGTCCCCAGCGGCCGCCCCTTCAAAGCCCAGGCATTCGAACAACCTGTGCGTCGATAAGTTCAAGGCCCGGCAAGAGATCGCACGTCTTTCTGCGATTGCCGAGCGCTGCTAGACTTGGTCTAGTCCGTCGGCGATCGCCACCCACGTGCAACCCGCGCCTGGCAGCAGAACGATCAAGCCGCGCGACACGATCCTCCGAAGTTCCACGCGCGCCCGTAGCTCAACTGGATAGAGCAGCGGACTTCTAATCCGCAGGTTGCAGGTTCGATTCCTGCCGGGCGTATTCGAGGTTTTTAGGGTTTCGACCCTTGACCAATAAGGCACTGGGAACAGAATTGGGAACGGAATGAAATGAATCGAGGCCCCCGCCCGGTTGCAGCCGGGCGGGGGCTGGCATACCCGAAGGCACGCCGTGGGAGTCCACATGGCTCTTGCTGGAGGGTTGATTCATGGCTCGCAGATCGAAACCTTGGTGGCACACGGACCGGCAATGCTGGTATGTCAACATCGACGGCCAGAGGTATCGCCTCGGTCCTGACGACGACGAGGCCGACCGTGAGTTCCACCGCCTCATGTCCCTGCCGCCCGAGCAACGGGTTGCAAAGGCGGCAGTCCCGTCGACTGGCCCAACGGTGGCCGAAATCTTTGAGAAATATCTGGAGTGGTGCCAGAAGCACCGAGCGCCGCGTACCTACGAATGGTATCTCGACCACCTCAACTCGTTCGTGGCGTTCCTCGGCAAGTCGGACGAAATGCCGGTTGCCAACCTGAAGCCTTACCATGTTGTCGAATGGGCTGACACGCACCCGACGTGGGGCGACAATTACCGACGTGGGTCCATCGTGGCAGTCCAACGGCCCATGAACTGGGCTGCTAAACTCGGTCATATCACGGCCTCGCCGATTTCCTATATCGAAAAACCGCAGGCCACCCGCCGCGAGCAGGTCGTCACGGTGGAGGAATGGAAAGCGATCCGCGATTACTACAAGAAGGGCGATCCGTTCCGGAACTTGCTCGAATTCGCGTGGGAGACCGGCTGCCGTCCGCAAGAAGTGAAGGCCATCGAGGCGCGGCACGTTCAACTCGCCAAGCATCGAGTCTTGTTCCCCGCCGCCGAGGCCAAGGGCAAGAAACGCCCCCGCATCATCTACATGACCAAGCGTGCCGAAGAGATCGTCCGCGAGTTGATCAAGGCCCATCCAAAGGGAATCTTGTTCCTGAACACGAAGGGACATGCCTGGAACTACGAAAGCATGAACTGCCGATTCACGACGCTGAAGAAGCATCTGGGCACCAAGTATTGTGGATACGCAATTCGCCACGGCTTTGCCACCCGTAAGCTCGAAGAAGGAATCGACCACATTACCGTCGCCGCCCTGATGGGACACGCCGACGCCGCGATGCTTAGCAAGGTGTACTCGCACATTGGCGACCGGCACGACTACCTGCGGGAGCAACTGAATCGGGAGTCGGTCATCGAATAGACAAGTGCTTGAACCGGCGCTTGGAGGGTTTGGCAGCAGCCGGAGTTCGGTTCCTCGGCTCCGGCCCTTGCCTGAGCGTCAGCAAAAATGCGTCCAGGTCGGCCTCAGCGACGCGAATCCCTCCCCGACTGCCAGCACGCCCCATTCGGTAGTGCGCTAGCATCCCGCTGCTCACCCAGTCGTAAACCAGAGCAGCTGACACGCCCGCACGCTCGGCAACTTTTTTGACTGTAAGCACTATTTCAGCCGCACGCGTGTATACGGATCTACGAGTGTTCGAAAATCTCGAACCACATCCTTTTTCCGTTGTGCCGCGCAACCCTCCGAATTTCCCCTTGCGATGTTCCCACTTCCCACCGGCTAGCGTTGTTGTTTTAGAAGCCGGTCGATCAAGGCAGCCGCTGCAACCGTGTGCATTGGTGCGTCGCCGACATAATTCAGTTTCCGCAGAAGCGCAAGCTGCTTCTGAGTTGGCGGGCCATGGATGTACAACATGTCCGCGTCGTCAAACAGTTCTTCGCCTGCCTTCTTGCGAGCCAGATAGCGATCTGGATCACGCTCAAGCAACCGTTGCTTGCGGTGCTCAATGGCGTTCGCGCGCACCTTTTGATGTCGTTTTAGGGACATCGGAAGTGTCGCATCGATGAGGTGGCGATTCGAGAGGTTGATTTGGTGCTCGTCAATCCATGCTAGAAAGTCGGCCACCGACATTACGGTTCCAATTGGTGGCGAGTCTCCGTCCCAAATTAACGGGGCCATCCCTGGAATCTGGAATTTCGGTTTGCTTTTCTTTTTGGTGCGACCAATTACGCCAGCCCGCGTTGCTTCTACGTTGCTCATGCTATTGCTCCTTTAAGAAAGGTGATTACTGTGGTTCGCCATCTTCAAGTAATTTGCCTAACCGCTCGCGCCCGAGAGCGACGCACGTCTTGTCCGTATCGCAACCGATAAACCGGCGTCCCCCGAGGCGATGCACTGCCTCGGCGGTGGTGAAGGAACCGCCAAAGCAATCGACGATCAGGTCGCCGGGTTTTGTAAACTTGCCGATATAGTAAATGGCCTCGTCTATCGGCTGCTGATAGGCGTAAAGCGACTTGTCTTTTCGACCGCGCGTGAAAGTGTCTCGCACGTAGTCGTCCGATTTAATGATCCCGCCGACTCCGCGATTCCCACTGGTGCCCTTGGTGTAGACGAGCACTGGGCGATAGCCACTGAAAAAGCCACGCTGGAAATTGGGCTGACGGCATTCGGAATTGATGAGAGCGCACGCCCAATAAAATGAAAGATGCTTGTCGAGTCGTTGGATCGCCTCGTTGAGATACACCTGCGGTGCGTAAGCCATCAGGATTCCGCTCGGCTTGAGAACGGTAGCGGCAAACGTGGCAAGCTCGCTGTAAAGCGGTAGGTGTTGCTTGCCGTAGAGCGGATCGGTGTAAATGAGATCGACGCTGGCAGGCTCCAGATCTAAGCTGCGGAAATCGCCGTGTTCGATCTTGATGTCCTCGCAGGGCAAGGGCGGTTGAACCTTTTTCCGGCTCTTCTCGGCGTCCCTTAGGAATCGCTTTAGCGAGCGCATTTCGAGTTCGCGTTTGGGCGCTGCGTCTCCGAGGGTACGCAGTATTGCCGCGGCCTTGTCCGCGGCCTTACGCGTCTTGGCACGCACTTTCGTAAACTTTTTGTAGGTTTTTTTGTCGTTCCCCTTGCGAATCTTCACCTGGGCAATCTGTCCGCGTACAACGAGCACCTCTCGGATCGCTGCGACTGTTCGGTGGCTCAGCCCGGAAAGTCGTCCGACCATACGATCCGATTGCTCAGGATCGTCGAGGAGCGTGAGCTGGGCCAGCGCGCGACGGCTTGTGAGGGATATATTTCGCCGACAGATATTCAGTTGAAGCCGAATCTGCTCAGCGGTGCGAGCATCCACCTGCAGGATCTCAGTTGGGCAGGTGACGATTCCCAATTCTTCGCAAATTGACTTTTTGAGTTTGCCATCAATTATTGTGCCGTCAGAATTCTGAAGGATCGGCACCAATACTCCGTGGCGCTTGATTGACTCCTTGAGGCTTTCTTTTTCCGCCGCCGCTGCCTTGGGCAAGAAACAACTTTTCCGCCGCAGTAAATGGGATGCGTCGTGATTCGACTTGCGAGTGCGTTGCTTCGTCAGCATTAGAGGCCCTCCTCGTCGTCGGAACTTTCCGCGGGGAGAGGCGGGGCCGACGTTGCGGAGGAGTCTCGACTACCGCCGCCAACCTCGCCATGGCCTACAAGCGATTTTTCAATGCGCTGACGAAGCTGTTGAACTCGATCCTCGGTCTGATCGACCTTGTATGTGTAGAAATGCTGCGCGGTCGAGGTCGGTTCGGACGGCGGGCTGACGAGGCAATACCAAAACCCGCTGTACTCACCATCGCTGGCACGCCCGACGCCTTTTATGATCCATCCGAGGGCGACCAATTCCTTGAGAGCCGCGCCAGCCGTATTGCGGTTGCAACCGCAGGCAGCCGCGACCTCCTCCACCGTCCACACTCCCCCTAGTTCGCGTGATGGACGGTGGCGACCGTCCGTCGTTCCGCTCGTGTGCTGGCGGGTGCGTTTCGCCTGGAAAGATGGCTTCGTCTTAAGCTTGGAAGGCGAAGCGCTAGATGCCGTGGCGTGCTTGGCGTTCGCGGCGGCATCTGATGATAAGTCCGACTTCCACGGACGTTCTTGCGATTCGGCAGACTCAATCGCGTGCTCAATAGCGTGCTGGAGCAGAGCCACCAACACCTGAAACACACGCTGCGCAGCAAGGCCGAAGCCGGGCTTTTGTGGCTTGCGTAAATAGTCAACGTGTTTCGATGGGCGCATGAAAAAGACCTCCCATTTGCAGTGGTGGGGGAGGTCTTTTTATAGGCCTCCTCAGCAGAATTCGTGGGTGAATTCTGGTTGAGGTAGGTGTCCAAGTTGGTGGTAGAGGGCCAGTTCGATCGTTTCGTATTCGCGAAAGCCGTACGATT
>Ga0172363_10004088_pt1 | contig 11792 bp, 9 predicted proteins | sample LakKivs2_kivu2a2_FD_114541 | JGI IMG/M metagenome (GOLD analysis project Ga0172363, IMG submission 114541) | Sediment microbial communities from Lake Kivu, Rwanda - Sediment s2_kivu2a2 | ecosystem: Environmental > Aquatic > Freshwater > Lake > Sediment | place: Rwanda: Western Province, Lake... | reverse complement strand
TTGAGAAGTGCCAGTGCCAGTGCTAATGCAAACGTAACAAACCCGTTAAGAAGCAACACAAGCAATGCAAGCAATACAAACACTGCATTGGGGAACAGCATTGTGAATGCATTGATCGGCATGTTGCATCAGCCCGAAGAACCACGGCTCACGCAAGCCGAATTGAATGAAAGAGTGGAAACAACGCGGTTTGGTGACATAATAAGTCCAATAAACACCGTGTGTTCAATCACCCACGATATATTTGAACCCGATCAACAAGTCGCACGCATTCGTCATTGTGGTCATATTTTCAACTCAGAAAATTTGGCACACTGGTTGCGCATAAACAACACGTGTCCGACATGCAGATACAACCTTCGTTCTGCTACAACTAGTGCCGTTACAACTAGTGCCGTTACAACTAGTGCCGTTACAACTAGTGCCGTTACAACTAGTGCCGCTCCAACTGGTGCAGCTACAACTAGTGCCGCTACAACTAGTGCCGCAAGAACCAGTCCCCTGACCAACTTTTCCAATATGCGTCGTGTTTTGGACATTCCGCTTGGTTCTGATATTGACATTAATGCGGTTTACAATGAACTTTTACGCAACAGTGCCAACATTCCTGGGTTTGAATTGAATGCAGTGGATGACAATTCAGTGGTGTTTTCATTTGATTTGATGAGTGATAGACGAAATATACCAGGCACGGGATCAGGCACGAGATCAGGCACGGGATCAGGCACGGGATCAGGCACGGGATCAGGCGCCGGTCCTCGTAACATTGATGATGTTGACTAAGTGTGACGCCTTTTCAGTGTTTTGCTGTTTTTTTCATTGCACCGCCAATATCTGAACCAACACTGCCATCCCAGCTGAATGCATCATCGCGTGGTGACGTAGGAGAGTCCCAATCACTAAAAGCTGCAACATTCGCATCATCGGATACAGCCGAAACAGGCGAAACAATCGCAGCATCGCCGATGGACGATGCGGATGATCCGGTCGCAGTTGTGTAGTCTGCACTCACCGCACTATCGTACGGTTGATCGGATGACTGTAGTGTGTTGATACAACGACATACATATGCAACCACCGCAGTATGTTCCGGAAAAATTCCTGGTTGTGCGAGCACGTCAGAAAGATAAACTGGACGATCGGCATTTCCTTTTATTTGATATTGGGGCTCAAATAAATATTCTAATCCGTTATGAACACGCCTAGTGCCAACTATCCTGCCATGAGTTTCAGTTGGTTCAATGAACGATTGCAAATATATCGCAGTTTGCGCAACATACCATAATTCAGGATGTGTTTGAACTAAACGAGTAGGGTTAACCGTGAGCACATTGTGGTTATCCGGTTGATCGCACGGTTTGCCGACTTCAAATAAATAAATGCCATCAATCCTAAACAGATTCTTAGTGTATCCTCCCCGAAATATATTCAAATCCGAAACACTAGAACCTGCGTCGTGTTGTTTAAAAGTAGTGGCTTTAAACAATTGCCCCTTGACACGCGGTTCTTGTTGAGAACGAATTGTGGATTGCAATGCATTCATCAATTGCGTCCCTGTGTATGGTGGTTCACCCGTGGATTGGGTTTGTTGGGTTTGTTGGGTTTGTTGGGTTTGTTGGGTTTGTTGGGTGCGATCGCAAAGATGGGTGAACACCGATTGTGACATGCCGTGGGTGCTTGCAACCGTTCCATGAGGTGTAATAAAAATCAAATCATAATTGGAGGTGAACAATGGGTATTCAATGCGTTCACTCATACTGCTGCTGTCGCGTGATGTCCCGTGTCCGATGAACATTGCAACGTATTGAACTGGTTTGTTTGCAAATACAGGGCTGTACATCATTTGGCCTTTTCCGGTATAGGGTTGTAAGTTTCTTTTTCTGCGATATTTTTTTTTAGACACACCACGTACCTGAAATATTGGCGCCGGTTTTAGTGGCAGAGGAGTGACACGTGCCTTGCGCGTGTATGTGACATATGCCTTGCGGGTGCGCGGATTAACGCGTAATATTGCCTTTGGCTGTTTCATGTGTTATTTAATTTAATTATATGTGCAATTATGTATTATGTATTATGTAACATAAAAAATGTTATATAATGTCATTTTTAGTATTATTATTATTATTATTATTATTATTTCGTGGCATTGCTTTTGAAGAACTCCGTTATGCTCTTGTTTGATTTCGCCAGGTTGTCGGCCTGGCGCAAGTAGTCGTCAAATATGAGCTCCTTCACTTCTCGGAAGCGCAGGTCGTCCAACTTCTTCTGCAGCTTGTCGTCGCTCTCCGTCCAGTTGCTGCGCACGGTTTCCAGCTCTTCCAGGAAGCGCGCCTTCTTGCGCCGAAACGCCGCCATTTGCTCCAACACGAGCCCGAACAGCTGCGCCACGGGCTTCATGATTTGGTTCGTGATATAAAACGAGTAGTTCGGTTTCAGACGCTTGGCGCGGATGTAGTCCGGCGTCTCAATGCGATCCCCCTGAAGCGCCTTCTTGTCCGCGTTGTGGATGTAGACGAAGGGAATGCGGTCCCCCGAGCTCGGCTTGTTGCCCGGATCGCGCTTACCCATGCGGTCGGCCAGCACCTTGTGTGCAATTTGCTGCGGGTTCTTGTACGTGGAGCGCAGCGACTTTGTGATGATGAGCTTGTCCATGGGCACGCGCTCGTTCACCAATGTCTGTAGCGACCCGCGCACGAACTTAACTGCCGCCTCCAGGTCCTGCTGCTTCGTCAAAATATCAATCAAGCCGCCATACACGTCCTTCACAATGGGTGCGTTGTCGCGCCGGCGCAGCACGATGCCCATGCTCTTCGGCTTGCCCTTGTTTGCATCCGTCTCATACAGGATGCCGAAGTAGCGCTTCTTCTGGAGCAGGCCGAACGGCATGAGCGTCTTTTCATAGACCCAGCCATGGGGTGCTTTGAGGAACGCGGAGGCCATGTCGCCCACCTGGCGCGCGAGCTCAATTGTGATTTCTAAAGCCGGCTTGCCGCGAATGGGGGTTCCGTCCGTGTGAGTCAGGTTGAACGTGTAGAATACAGAATCCGTGTTGTGCACAATCATGTTCCCAATGCCAGCCGCAAAATGATGATTGTCGGTGGTCAAATCGTAGACATACGCGTTTTCTTCAGCTGGCAATGGCAATGGTATTATTTTCTGGATGGAATCGGTGCATTTTTTCTGAACATGGGTTGTCATTGTGACTCTTTAAATGTCCATCTTGTCAGAACGCGTGTTCAACGATGTTTTCCATCCAAGACTCTGGGCCAACAAACAGATGCAAGCAGAGCTGATTTGATTTTTTTGGTTAATGTAGAGGAACCAATTGTTCTCCCCATTTTTATCGTCACTCATGAACATGCCGTTCCAGAAACTTTCGCGAATTTCTTGTGATCCATTGAGGATGCTGGTTGGTATGATTTTTTTTTCATCATTGTCTGCTGCAAATGATTCCCCCATGACTCTTGCTTGTTCAACCGTGACTGTGGGCATTGTTACCACTGACGGCAAAGGCAACGCGGAATGCAGCAATTTGGTTCCAATCTCCACATTTTTTGGTGAAATCTCTTCACCATTTGCCAGAATCAACGAATGGTCGTCCGTGACATCAACAATTCCCGTGTGCGTAACAATTCTCATCATTTTTTTGTGAGGGGCAAGCGCGTGACGAATGACGCGATGCAGACGAGTCCATCCTTTTTCTGACCACGTTTCCACCCCGCACATCATTTCGCAAACCTCTTTGGTTTGTTTTCCCTCTTCTGTGCATTGCGTCCATGTATTAGAGTTATCCAGACTGGCTCCGTATTTTTCTGCAAGCGCTTCAATGGGACAAACATCAATGACGCCGTCCAATCGGACATACACTGGAGTGTGTGCCGCCACACTGTCCCCGTACACGTACTCGGCCCGCGTGTGCACAATGCCGTATTTGCTCGTTTGGCATTCGGTGTCACCGTACACCTCCTCCACCATGCGCTTGGCGTATGTCAACAGCTTGCGCCCAGTTGCCGTCGTGGACGCCGCCACATCCACTTCGTAGAACGTGCTGGTTTTGGCACCACATTGTCCATAAAGTGAGTTTGCCGTGACCTTGTAAGCCAGCTGCCGCTTGTCCAGCACGTTGGCCATGAAGGGGTCGGACTGCTGCTCCGCCAGCTTGCGCGTGGCCTTGCGCGCGGCCAACAATTCTTCTAAAATGGACGGCAGAATGGCTTTGGTACCGTGTTTGAACTGCGCGAACCGGCACACCTTTTTGCCGCTGAGGTGCTTCTCCATCTTGCCACGCGGGTTCGGCTTCCAGCGATATGTGTCGTATTCCACGTCCACATAGGTGTATTCCGGCAGGTTGTCGTAAATGTGTTGCCCCGTCTTCGGGTCCTTTTCGCCCGTTTCGCGAATCAAGTTGCCGTCCAGGTCGTACTCCTTGGTCCACACCTTGCTGTCGTGTGACAAGTTCTCGCTGATCATGGAGGAGGGATACAGCGACGAGTAGTCGTTGCAGGCCACGGGGTTGTCCAAGTAGAGACCGCGCTTGGGGGGCAGCACGATGGCGCCTTCATATCCCTCGCCCGACGGCCCCTTGTCAATGACGGGCATGAGCGTGTTTTTCTCGCGGCACTTTTTGGCCATGTAGCTGGTGAGCTTGATGCCCTGGCCGCGGATGACGAGGAAACTGATGGGCACGCTGCAGATCTTTGCCATCTCGTTATAACCCGTGATGACGTCCACCTTGTTCATGAGGTGGTGCACGAGGTTGCAATCCTGAATGCAGTACTTGGCAATGACCGCGCGCGGGCCCGGGCCCTCGTTCGTCATGCGGAAAATGTCCTGCGGCGTGACGTCGTCCTTGGACACCCCCCAGCGCACGTGCTTGGTCATGTCGGGTGTCTCGTGACCGACGATGTCAAAGTGGCCGGCTGCGCGATTAACCATGACGACCTGGAATTTTTGGCCGTCCTTGTAGGGGTCGGTGGAGTGGCTGGTTTCCTCCAGCTCAATGTAGTTGCCGACTTCCAGGCCGACGAGGTTCTTGCTGAAAATGCGTGTCCTGCATTCGCCTTCGCCTTCGCGTTCGCTTGTATGGTGCTCTATGGACCGGACGTCGTCGCCGATGAAGTAGGAGCCGACGTAGTCCAGCTTGTACGACGTGAGGTTGTAGTCGCGGCGGAAGTAGTTGTACATGTCAATTTGCAGGCGGCCGGGCATGGCAATGTAGTGCAGGTCGTACTGACCGCTGGCGAGGGCGATGCTGGTTTGTTCAATCTCAACGCGCCCCGTTTTGAAATCGCGCTTGCCGCAAAACTCGTCGGCGTTGCGCGAGAGTTTGAGAAAATCGTCCTCCACGTGGTTTTCCAGGGCGCGGCGGAACATGAAGTTGTAGTCAAATCCGAAGATGTTGTAGCCGATGATGATGTCGGGATCCTCGCGCTGGACCAGGGCGGTCCAGGCTTGCAACAGCGCGCGTTCGGTCTTGCAACTCACGATTTCGGCGCCGGGCACGGGGTCGCAGCTGCCGATCACGAGACAGTGGTTCAAATAGGGGCGGTCGTCGCCGTATCGCAGGAAGGTGGAACCGATGAAGGTGACCTTGTCGCCCTCCACGGGCGGAAACACGGCCAGCAGCGCGTCGTTCATGTGGTTGATTTTGGTTTCGCGGTCCAACCCGAGAGATCGCAGCATGTCTGCAATGGATTTGGATTTATCGGTTGTTGCATTAGCGGTTGCATTAGCGGTTGCATTAGCCTTTGCCCAGGGGGCTTTGCTGACTCCGGTCATGGTGGTGAATACGCTTTTCGCGTCGTCTCTATCGTTATTGTCTGCGTCTGCGTCTGCATCGGCGTCTGCTGCCTCCGCATCTGCGTCCGCTTGTTCCGCTTCTGCCTTGAGTTTTTCAAACATGTCTTCAATTGTGTTGACCTGCATGACTTCGGGGTCGGCCTCTTGCACCAGCGTTTGTATGGGCGTGGACCACATGCGCTCAAACATGGCGTCCAGCTGCCCCAATGCGGGCACCGTTTTGGTGTAAATGCGCTCAATGTCGTCGTGCAGCGTGAACAACGGCTTGCCTTTCAGCGGGTCGTGGAATGCCGTTCGGATCATGCGGTGCAGTTCGGATTGGGTCGCCGCATTAACGGGATCCTTCAAGCACGCGTCCACGATATTGGCGGCGAGTTTTTTGTAAGACTTCACGGGAACCGGGAAATCGCCGTGGCTGCTGCTGGCTTCAATGTCAAAACTCATGATCTTGTAGGGGACGCGGGTTTCCTTGTCGGGCTGCGGTGCGACGTCCTTGTGCCCGACGTGGTACTCGTACTTGCACGTGGTCTGCTTGTTAGAGTCAATGGGGTCGCCTTTGATCTTGACCCAGCCCGACGGGCTGATGTCCTTGATGTGGAAGTAACGCAGCAGGGGCGGGATGTTGGCCTCGTAAATTTGAGTGCCCTTGTAGCCTTGCCGATTCAGCCGCATTTCTGAATTTGCGCCATTGCGCTCATACCACAGCGCTTTCGCACGGTTCATGGTGGCCATGTTTTTGAACTTGAGAAGAAGGAACTTGTGGTCTTTGCCGCCGTCAAACCCGTAGAGCGTTTTGCGGCGAATGAGTTTGCATTCGTCCGTCAAAATGGAGTCTTCGCTGAATTTTCCGACCGCTTTTTTCACTTCGGTGAGGAAGAGCGCCTTGGCGTCAAACCCCCACGTCTCGGGGACCTTGGCGTAGAAGAAGGGTTGTTGATCGCGCACAGTCACAGAGCAGGTCTCGCCCTGCTCGTTGATTCCGAACATCTGTATCGTGAAACATTTTTTGTCCTTGCTGAATTTTCTGTGTCCGTGTCCGAATGAATCACCTGAGGATGAGCTGGAACTAGTGGGGCCGCTGCCGCACTCATCCCTCGTCTGAAAATCAAACAGACGGAATGACCCGACTTCAATTGTTGCCATTGTTGCCATTTTTTCCATTGTTGATATGAATGAATGTATTACTTTGAATGTTTTAATTGTTTTCATTTTGCAATTCAATTTTGCGATAAATGGTTTTATTTTACAATTTTACATATTCGCTGTATCCGCCAATGAATTTTGTTCCCACAAACACGATGGGAACGGATTTGTATCCGCCAATGCGGGGCACAATGTGCTTTCTGAATTCCGGCATGTTGTGGAGCGTGATTTCCACGTACTTGTCGCGACCCGGAACAAGCAGCGGTTTCATTTTGTTGCACCAAGGACATGTGGCCTTGCCATACACGGTGATGCGCCCTTCAACAGGCAACGACATACTCGCATTAGACATAGATCCAGCCATTGCCTTTCTTGTCCTTCTTGCTTTCCTTGCCTTCCTTGCCTTCCTTGCCTTTCTTGTCCTCATTGTCCTCATTGTCCTCATTGTGTTCCTTGTGTTCCTTGTGTTCCTTGCGTTATACCCGGTACTTGCGTTATACCCGGTACTTGCGTTATACCCGGTACTTGCGTTATACCCGGTACTTGCGTTATACCCGGTACTTGCGTTATACATTGTATACGATGTTTTGTATGCGTATACAATGAGTGTGCGATAATAAATCAAAAATAATACAAATGATCCATTCATTTCTTCTGTTTCCTGCGCTTTGTTTGTGAGCGTTTGGTTTTGGGGTTGGGTTTGTGTTTGTGGTTGTGTTTACGACGGGTTTTTTTTCGGCGTCCTCCAATGGAGGGAACTTGCGGCGCTCCAACAATTACATTTTTGTCGTCCAATGGAACAGACGCAGGCACAAGCGCAGGCACAGGCGCAGGCACAAGCGCAGGAACAGGCGCAGGAGGTTGCGGGACTGTAGGAAACGCATTGGCATTGGCATCAGGTGTTTTGGCAGGTGTTTCGGCAGGTGTTGTTTCTGTTTCATCATTTGATTTTGTAAAATCCTTGGTCATAAAGCCGGTTATTGCACCAAGTCCAGAACTTATTGCGTCGTCAACGTCTTTAACCTTGGTTTTGATGTTGTCTATAACCGAAGGTGCAGCAGGAGGCTCTGAACCGGCAGGAGGCTCTGGAGCCATTGAATCGGATGCCATAGAATCGGATGCCATAGAATCGGATGCCATAGAATCGGATGCCATAGAATCGGATGCCATAGAATCGGATGCCATAGAATCGGATGCCATAGAATCGGATGGCATAGGTGCGGAATCGGTGAAAGAGTTATTATCCACGGGAACAATCTTGAGTTGCATGCCGTGCTCTTTCAAAAACTCTTCAAGGGCTTCCAACGTGTTTGGACCCGTGTGCTCTTTGGGATCACGGCGATCTTCGTGAATGACCATGACCGTGGGCACTTTTTTCACGGGGGACTGATAATAATTGTCGTTCAAGTATTTAGTCGCCCGTGGTCCAAAACTTGCAGCGCCATACGTTGAATGGTTGGACAAGCTGTTTGTAATGGCGCGCCATGCGGGGTCAAAATCCTTGCAGTACTGACATGTGTCGCTGTGATGCCTGACAACCAACGGGTGATTGCTTTCCATGAGCGCATCTAAACTGGACCGGTCGAACTTGTCGTCGTCGGCAAAATCGTGATGGTTGCCGGGAACCATCATGGACATGCCTCCGTGTTTTTTTTTGTTTGCTCGCTGCGTCTTGTTTCGCTGACGTCGTCTGTAATGCCGATTCAACGTTTTGATGTTGGTCATTTATGATGGATTGATATACAATTTGGCAATATTTAATTTGGATTGTGCAAATTTAATTATATCCCAAACATATATCACACGTCACAATGCAACAAATGCAAATGCGATGGACCACTTGGGCTATTTTAGCCATGTTCGTTATTGGGCTCCTATACACAATGACATACACCAGCAAAAACGTGCGCGAAGCGTTTGACGGCAGCGAACGCCCTCAACCCAACCGGGACCGGTGTCCCAATATTCTCATCCAAAAGGGGAGCAAGCTGTACTTGCACAACAGCCGGCTTGCCAACGTCCCCGGCGTGAATCCGCTTAAGTTCAACAATTTAGAAGAGTATGTGGAGTTCACGGATTGGCAGCGGGGACAAGGCATTCGCTGCCCGATTCTCTACTTGCAACACTCGTTTGACGCGCAGGGCAAACCGGTGTACAAAATCAGACCGAGCCCCTTAAACCTGCAGGGCGGACTGCCGCCCGTGGCATCTTCCGGCGTTAGTCCGAGTAACGCGAATGCAAACTTCATTGACGACGCCGACAAGCCGCCCATGAATGCGGGGTCGTACCCCGCGTTTGACCCCATGGAACCCAACGTGGGGTCCGCCAAAGGCCAAACCCGGAAGCTGAAGGGGTTGAGCGCGAACCCCATGGACCCCAACTGGGGCGGCGATGCGTATACGCAGGCCCAGATTGATGCCGGAAAGTACGCGGGCGATGAAGTGAGCATTTACGTGCCATAATTAGCGCGAGTGCGTTCATGAGTTATCCAATGTTTTAAACGCGTGCGGCACAACCGCCGTTTGAAACTGCATCATGGTGTTGATCCCATTCATCAGCGCGACCGTTTGGTCGCTGGGGGGCGACATCATGGCATTCTGGTCGCTGGAATCCGCAATCATTTGCGCGGCAACGGCATTGAGGGACGCCAGAACCTTGGCCTGCGTCCAAGCGTCCATGATTTCAATCAACCCCTCGTACGCGTCGCGGTTGGTGTCCGTTTGCAGCATGTTCAGCATGTTTTTGGTGTTGGTGGTTACCACCTCGGTTGAACTCGCCGCAGTGACGCCGGGCGTGTCTCCAGAAGAAGACGAGGACGAAGACGAGGACGAGGAGCCAAACGAAAACCCTTCACGTAGGTTACGCTTGTTGGTGCTTCTACTGCTTCCAGTAACCACGTAGTACCCCGCAAATATGAGCAAGACAATTATAACGCATTTAATGACAGTGCTAACATCCATTGCAGTGCCACGCTTTTATGATGTATATACGTGTATACATTATGCCATTAAAAAATTATAAATGTTCTGAATGCATTGTTTGCTTAACTTGCGCTGCGTTTCCAGCCGGATGTCGTCCAAGCAGTTATCGGCCGTGGCAAGTGCGTCCATTAAAGCGCGCATTGTGGGGTATTTTTTCATGATGACGGACGCCGTCTTGCTGCTCACCCCTGGAATATTGCACAGCATGATCTCTCCGATGTTTTGCGGCGTGATGTTTTCGGACTTGACCTGCTTCACCTTGAGCACGCTGCAGTAAGTCTGAGAACCTACGGTGCCAAGCATTGCGCCCCGAACCCCTCCCTGAGCGCCCACATGAACGACCACGTCCCCTTCTTCATCTTGTGTCTGTGGCGCAAAGCGGTGATAGTGCCCGTACGGCGCAGGGGATGCGGCCAGCTTGTTGGCGTAGCTGTGAACAAGTTCGTATGTTTCTATGATGGACATGGTGCGCACCACGCTAAACCCTTTGTAGTAATTCAAGGAACACATGGCCGACTGCAGCGCCGCTTTCCCAATCTTGCTAAAGCGCTCGTTGTATCGTGAAAAATCGCCTTCTAGTATGTAGATCACGTTGTGACAGTGCACGCCGGGAAACGCTTGAAGCCGAAGGGATTGCTCCTTATAGCGGCCGTCGCGAATGGATGCCGCCAAATCCGCCAGGCTCTTACGCTCAAACACGATGTAATCCGTTTTGCCGTCGGCAGAAGACAGAATGACGTCGCCCACGGGAAGCGCTTCTGATTGCAGCGAATGCGTGAATTTGGAATCCGGTACCACCTTCAAATTCAGCTGAAACATGCTGAACAGATCCGTTTCGCGCATGTCCACGCGAATCAACATGACTGAAAAAAATTATTCTCAGTGTAATGCTACAGTTGCATAATTACCGTTTAAGTAATTATGGAATAATGTAATAAGGGACTCCGAAGGGACTTCGTCCCTTTAACCCCTGGAAGGGACTTCGTCCCTTTAACCCCTGGAAGGGACTTCGTCCCTTTAACCCCTGGAAGGGTTTTCTGATGAGGAGGGGTGCGGGGCGAAACGCAGCCAAAGGCACTGCCGATGTGCCTTGTGAACGTAGTTCACCGATAAGAGGGGTGCGGGGAACGTAGTTCCCCGGTTTAGTACAGACCGGGGTTGTACATTCTACCGGGCACACCACCAGAGCTAGTGGGGTTCATGGTCATCAAGTTCTTGGCCTTCAAGTAAGCCAGACCGGCAATGCAGCCCAGGTTGGTCTCAACACAGCAGTAAGGCGCGCGGCTGGTGATGACGTTGGTCAAATTGGGGTTGCGTCCCTGCATGGTGATAAGGCCACCCTTCTTGGGGCCACCCAAGTTGCAAATGTTGTTGGTGATGGATGGAGTTCTTTTGGCACGCTTGGAGCCAGACATGTAACCGGTCATTTTGATTAATTTGCTTGTTGTTTATACTATGCCTAAATATTTTATTTTTGGTTGCGTTCATTGTTGTGGGTTGGTGCGTTAATGCAATTTTCAAACCGGCTTAAAGCCATCGCATCATGCAAATGTATGTATCAGAATCAGAATGCAACCAATGCAACCAATGCAACCAATGCAAACAATGCAACAACAACCAGCCACGCAAGAAACACGCGAATCAAATGAACTCAAAGACCGGTCCCCGCAACGCTCCCTCACGTCTAAATTGTTGCACGCCGAGGAATTCATGCCGTCCGAGGATGGCACCGGCTTAATATTCAATCCCTACAACCCCGAAAACCGCGAGATTACATTGAGTGAAATTCAATCTATTCTCACCGCTTACGGCGTGCCCGATCCCAAGGTGCACAACATTGACCTGTACAAGCGCGCGTTCGTGCACCAG
>Ga0172363_10004086_pt1 | contig 11796 bp, 11 predicted proteins | sample LakKivs2_kivu2a2_FD_114541 | JGI IMG/M metagenome (GOLD analysis project Ga0172363, IMG submission 114541) | Sediment microbial communities from Lake Kivu, Rwanda - Sediment s2_kivu2a2 | ecosystem: Environmental > Aquatic > Freshwater > Lake > Sediment | place: Rwanda: Western Province, Lake... | reverse complement strand
GCTCTCGGGTGTAAGACGATAGCTGAGAATCTGCCGATCAATACCGGTGTGACCGCCGTAATCGAGGTCGTAAGTGATGTTCAGCCCGTCATCGGCGTACGGCAGGGCGTAAATCGAGGCATCACCGGCGGTAATACTAATCGGCTCAGTGATAACAAACTCCTTGCGGCTGACTTGCTGTTCCACCACGCCGGCCCGCTTTAGTGCTCTGACATACTCAATACTGCTGCAATCCGGAGCCGGCAGCTCTGAGCCGTTCACTTCCACGATAACATTGTCAATCTCCAGAGCATTTACTGCCGCCAGACAATGCTCGACAGTTTCTACACTGACGGGGCCCTTCTTTATGGTAGTGCGACGGCTGCGCTCGGCAAGATTTGGGGCTACAGCGGGAATCCGTACCGCCTCCGGCACGTCCGTGCGCACGAAAACCACGCCCGTATCTACGGGGGCGGGGCGAAAAGCGACCTTTGCCTCTTTTCCCCCAAATAAACCTCTGCCGGCAACTCTTGCCTCACCGCTTATTGTCTTTTGCAGCTTCAAGCGCTTCTATCCTCTTGGCCAGTTGCTTTAACTGCTCAGCAAACTTTGGCAAGCGCCTGGTCAAGCCGGCAATCCGCAGGGCCTCTCTTATATCCATAGCAGGCACGCCGCCTACTTGTTGCCCTGCTGGTACGCTGCCGACGACCCCGGAGCGAGCCGCAACTTGTGTGCCGTCACCGATTTCTATGTTGTCCGCCAGTCCGACCTGTCCGCCTAACACGACGCCGTCGCCCAGCCTGCAACTGCCGGCAATACCGACCTGTCCGACTATCAGACAGCACTTGCCAATAACCACATTATGAGCGATCTGGACCAGATTATCTATCTTTGTTCCCGCTCCAATTATGGTATTTCTGAATTTGGCCCTGTCAATGCAGCAGTTTGCCCCAATCTCGACGAAGTCCTCAATTACCACGCCGCCGTTATGCGGAATCAATTGATGTGCACCGTTGATAAATGTATACCCAAAACCTGTCGAGCCAATCGTGGTGTTCGCCTGTATAATTACGTTGTTACCAATACAACAGTTGTGGTAAATCACAACGTTGCTATCCAATCGGCAATTCTTGCCGATTTTCGACCATTGCCCTATCTTACAGCCGCTGCCTATAACACTTTTTTGCCCAATTTCCAAATCATCCTCAATTACCACTCCTGCGCCGATGGAGACACCCTCGGCTATCCGGACATTCTGCCCGACCTTGGCAGTCGGATCAATCCCCTCGACTGGCGGCTTCAGTTTGGGGGCAAAGGCTTCTAAGGTCTTTATCAGGGCCGCGTTGACGTCTTGGACAACCAACTGTGGTACGCTCAGCCCATCCAGACGTTTGCCGGTGATGACCGCTGCCGCCCGTGAATTTTCAAGAGCCGCCAAGTGTCTGTCATCGGTGACAAAGGTAACATCACTGTCTAAGGCGGCTTCTATCGGGCCGACAGCAGTGATTTCTCTACCCATTTGTTCGGTCCCGGCCACTACCTCGGCGCCAATCCGCTTGGCCAATTGTGTAATTGTCAATCCCATAGAAAATCAATTGTCAGTCGCAAATTTTGCTTTTTGGATTTTTATTTCTTCTCGTCCAGCCGAGCTATCACCTCATCGGTAATATCCGGGCAGCCGCCACTATAAAGCACCTTATGCGTGCTGAGGGTCAGCATGAGCTCATCCCCGCTCGTGGAGGGAAACTCGGGCTCCTCCTTGTCAAAGACCATATCCAGGCCCTTTTTCTCGGCCAGCTCCTTGACTATCTGCAGAACCTCTTGATAGACCTGCTCGGTCCACCGCTGGTCCTTTAGCGACCTTTCCTGCTTGAGGTACTGCTGGCGAGCATCCAGCTCACCCTTTTTCTTCAGAACATCCTGGTATTGCTTCAGATGGTCGGGGCTTCCCGGCTTTAAGGTTTTAAGGCCCGCTTCATCGGCCTGTATTTGCTTGGAAAGCTTTTCCAGCTCCAGCATGGCTGTATTATACTCGGCCATGGCGTCCTGTCTGTACTTGGCATTGCGGTTGCACTTGCGGAATATCTCGCGCACATTAACCACGGCAATTGTCAGAGAGTGCTGGTCGGCTTTCGGCTGAGCTAAGCTGTATTGGTAGCCAGTTAACAGAACCACCCCCGCCAAACAACCCAAGAACATAACCGTTTTAGTCTTCATAACTATCCCTTTCCATAGAAACTTAAAAGGTAAAGCGGAAATCGAAAAACTGTTGAATTCCGCAGTTTTTCGTTTTTAGTTTTGCGTTTTACGTCTGTCAAAACAGCCTTCCAATCGAGAAACTAAACACCTGTGTTTTGTCATCGTCATCTCTCTTCAGCGGCGTGGCAACTTCAAATCTCATTGGCACCGGCCCAAACCAGTGAGGTATCCGTATCTGTATGCCTGTGCCCAGCGATATACGATAGGGACCGGTTTCAACTGTACCGCTATCGAAGAAAAATAGTGCGTCAAAGTTTTCACCTATTAAAGGCACAGTTACCTCGGTACCGGCCAGAAATATCCAGTCGCTGCCTATGGGGTCTCTACGCTGCGCCACACTTGCTGGCACACTGGTCTGCAGGCCTCTGGGACTTATGCCCCGATACTCAAAACCCCTCATGCCGTAAGTGCCCGTACCGCCAGCGTAGAACTTTTCGAAGGGCGGCGCATCATGTATAAGGGTCGTGCCCGCCCGCAGCTTTAGAGCCAGCACCGTTTTTCGCTCCAGCACATCCTCGTATAGCGTATTATACCACACGTACGAACCGCCAAGCACACCGAAGGTGTAGTCGCCGGTAACCTGCTCGTAATCGGCGTCAAAAACATAGCCTTTGCTTGGATCGTATATGTCATCAATGATACTTCTTCCAACGCCAAATTTGACGCCCAGCAGCAGATTATTGCCTTTTGCGTCTATGATCTCCTGCGGGGCGTCAAAATCAAGATTTTTAACATCCACGTTTTCGGCCCGCAGCCCTATACTTCTGCGCCAGCGGTCTTGGAATCGCTGTTCAAATCCAAGATAGCTACGCAGCCGGCCCTCTCTGTAGCTCTCTCTGTACCGCTCGAAGCTCGAGCCTGCCACATCGAGGGTGATGGGCCGGTCTCGCCAGTACGGATCACTGAAATTGACTGAATAAACACTGAGTTCTGTTCCGGGCTGAAGCGCAATTCTCATTCTCTGCCCGGCGCCTCTGAAAGCCTTCATAGTAATAAACTCGCCGAAGCTTTCGGGCCAATCGGTAATGTCGAAATTGCGCTGCTCATAGATCACCTGGCCGATCACACCATAATCACTGCTCACGCCGACACCCGGATTAATCCAACCGGTCATGCCCTCTTTAACGTCCACCTTTGCATCCTTTTGGTCGGGTGCACCGCTGGCCGGCGTAACGGGCCTGATCATCACCTCCTCAGCCAGCGTCATTCTTTGCACATATTTTTCCAGTATTCCCCCTCCCTGCTTGGGCGCAATATCACCATTATACAATTGGCCGGGTATAAAGCCGTACTCATCCAGCACATGGCGAACAACCTTGTCTTGTGTGAGCTCATTGCCGGTTATCTCGACCTGTCCGATCCGAAATTGACTGCCCTCGGCAATAGTAAATTCAACATTAACAACATCTGCGCCCACTTCCGGGCAGAACCTGGGCTTGTGCTGGACGTCAGCATCTACAAAGCCATGCTCGCCGTAGAGCTTGAGCAGGCGCTGGGCATCGGCGGCAGCCTTACGCTTAATGTATATCTGTCCGGGCGTCAGTTCCAGCCGCGCCCGCAGGGTATCGTCATCAAAGTACTTGTTGCCGACAAAAAGGATTTTCTCGATGCGATAAGCCGGCCCCTCTTCTATCACGAAAGTCAGATAAACTCCGCTTTTATCGTCCGAAAACTGCGTCTGTGCTGTTATCTTGTAATCGAGAAAGCCCTTTTCATAATAGAAGTTCTCCAGCCTGACGACATCTTCTGCCACTGCCTCTTGGGTGTAGTAAAAAGGCCAGTAGAACCAGTTCTTTTGTTTTATCTTGGTGATCTGTCTGAGCGTGCCAGTTTTGATAGCCTTATTGCCGCTGAATTTCACTGATGCGATCCGCACCCTTGGTCCTTCATTAATAGTATAAAGCACCTGGCCTGTTGGCAGCTTTTCCCAGTCCAGCGTCACTTTTACAAAGGCAAAACCGACTTTGCGGTAAATCTCCTCTATAATTCTTCTGCCTGCTTCAGTTAGCACAGGGTCAAGGCGGTCGCCGACCTTAAAGTCCAGCCTTTGCCCCAGAACCTTCGCCTTATAATACTGGTTGCCGACAAATTCAATCGACTTAACGGTATTGTTTGCCGGAGCAGCAGGGGTACCCCGCTGTTGTTCAACAGTCGCCGTGCCGGCGACTGACAACGCAGTGAACTGTGGGGCTAAATATCCCCCCGCGAGTGCATAACCTGAACCCGAAGATAACACCCATATAAAAGCGATAAGAATCGCATTAGGCATCTCATTCCTCGATACTCGATTCTCGATGCTCGCGGGCATCGAGAATCGGGCATCCGACCAATCACCGCGTCAGAAGGGCACCGCTTCCTCCGACACGGGCGCAGCGGCCTTAAACCGCGTAAATCTCTCCCAGAATCTTAGCGGCACAAGGCCGGTTGGGCCGTTACGCTGCTTGGCTATGATCAGCTCTGCGGTATTGTTCGGCTGGTAATCCTCTTCGCCCTGATGGTAGTAGTCTTCGCGGTGCAGGAGCATCACGACGTCGGCGTCCTGCTCGATGCTGCCGCTTTCACGCAGGTCGCTCATTCTGGGGCGGTGACCTTCTCGGCCTTCTGGAGCCCGATTCAACTGACTCAGAACCACCACCGGAACGCTCAACTCCCGGGCCAAGCCCTTAATGTACCTGGAAATGGTAGCGATTTCCTGCTGACGCGACTCCACTTTGCCGCCGCCGTACATCAACTGCAAATAATCTATGAAGACGGCCCGTATGTCATACAGGCTCTTGAGCCTGCGGGCCTTGGCACGAAGGTCCAGCGGAGTCAACGAGGAGCTGTCGTCTATATAAATCGGCGCTTCGGAAAGCTGCCCGCAGATATCCACCAGCTTCTGGTGGTCTTCGGTACTGAGCATCCCCTTCCTGACGGCCTGTGCATCAATTTCGCTGGCGCTGCACATAAACCTCTCAGCGAGTTGCTGTCGGCTGGTTTCCAGCGAGAATATCGCCAGCGGCATCCGTTCCACCACGCCGACATGCTCGGCGATATTCAGTGCCAGGCTGGTCTTTCCCATACTGGGCCGGCCTGCAATAACTATCATCTCGCCGCTCTGCAGCCCACAGGTCAGATTGTCAAGCGCCTGGTACCCGGTGGATAGGCCTGTGACCAGAGTGCCCCCGCGCTTCTCTATGAGTTCATAAGCCTGAGTGACCAAATCTTTTAGCCGTGTAGCCGTGCCGCTTATCTTCTGATCGGTGACAGCAAAAATTCTGCGCTCGGCCTCGTCCAATTTCTCGCTGGCCTCGCCGCTTTCGTCGTAGGCCTCATTGAGGATTTCGCTGGCAGCAGCAATCATCTCCCGCAACAGCATCTTCTCTTTGACTATGTCGGCATAATACGTAACGTTGGCCGCAGAGGGCACCGATTCCATGACCTTGCGCAGGTAATCCACGCCGCCTACGGCATCGAGCTGCTTTCGCTTCTGCAGCTCGTCACGCAGCAGCACTCCATCAATAGCCTCACTGGGATTTTTTTCGTACAGAGCAATCACCGCATCGAATATCATCTGGTGCTCTGGCCGATAAAAAGCCTGGCGCGGCAGTTCCTGCAGCACCTCTGCGATGCAGACCGGGTCCAGTATCATCGAGCCCAACACCGCTGCTTCTGCCGCGAGTGATTCAGGCATACTGCGGCCCACTGTGAGCTTACCGTTAACATCGGACTTAGCATGAACCGCCCCCTTCAGTTCAACTATCCGGGGCTTCTGCTCACCTGCCATAGCGCATTTGCTCCATCAAGTAGTGTCTATCACCGGCTGCTTATCCCCCGGATGAGAGGCGGACTGGTCCGCTTCGGGCACTACGGTTACCTTTACCTGGGCGGTTAAATCGTCGGCAAACTTGAGCGTCACCGTATGGGTTCCGATGTGCTTTATATGTTCGGGCAGTTGCACCAGTTCGTCCGCCACTTCAAAGCCCTGCGCCCGCAAGTTGGCGGCTATCTGACTGTCGGTAACCGAGCCAAACAGAACACCCTGCTCGTTGGCCTTGGCGGCGATAACGGCCTCCGCGCCCTCGACTGCCTTGAGGGCTTGCTCCAGCCGACTACGCTCACGCCCCCGCTGCTCCGCTCGCTCGGTTTTCTGCTGAGCTATGGCCTTGATATTGGTCTCGGTCGCCACTTTTGCCAGGCCCTGCGGCAAAAGATAGTTCCTGGCATAACCTTCATTGACTTCCACTACATCTCCGAGCCAGCCCAGGCTAGTAATGTCTTCGCAAAGCAAAACCTTCATAACGATCTCCTGGAATATCGAATGTCGAACAAGGAATTTCGAAGTTCGACGTTCAATATTCGATATTCTTTTAGGCCGTAAACGGCAAAAGCGCCATATACCTGGCACGCTTAATGGCTGTCTTGGCTTTTCTTTGACAGCCGGAACAATTGCCGCTGCGCTTGCGCGAGTATATCTTGCCGCGACTGGTAAGAAGCTTAGCCAGAGTCTCGACGTCTTTGTAGTCGATATACTTTACGCCGTTTCTGCAGAAACGACACTGTGTCTGCTCCCGAGCGCCGGGAAAACTTGGTTTTCTGCTGGTTCTTTTGTCCTTTGGTATCATATTGCCCTCGCGTTTAGCCGTCGCCGACACGGCGATGGAACCCCCCAATAAACTCGTCCCGAGCAGGGTCGAGGGATTGGAGGGCTAAATACTAATACTTTGCTGACATCCTCAAAACGGTATATCATCTGCAGGCTCGTCATCAGCGCCTGTCGGCTTGGTTCCCGCAACGCGCGGTCCCTGCTGTGCGTCGGAAACTGCACCCTCAGCCGGCTGCTCCGCTTGGCTAGGCCCAGTATCCGCGGCGCCCGGCAGGAACTGAAAGTTCTCCACTGTAACTCTGTGCTTACTGCGCTTAGTGCCATCCTGAGCGGTCCAACTATCGAAGGTGAGCCTTCCCTCGACTAGGATGAGCCTGCCTTTGCTAAGGTATTTGTTGATATTTTCTGCCTGTCGCCCGAACGCCCTGCAATCCACAAAACAGGTCTCCTGACGCTGTGTGCCATCGGGTCCTGTCCATCGGCGGTTCGTTGCCAGCCCAAAATCGACCACAGCCGTCTGGCTCGGCGTATACGAAAGTTGTGGATCACGAGTCAGATTGCCCATCAGCACAATTTTATTGAACCCAGCCATAATCATGCTCCTGTGTCAGTAACAGAAGCCCGCAATAAACCCGTCCTGAGCCGGGTCGAAGGATTGCGGGGCTAAATATTTACACGCCAAACTCATCCATCGGAGGTACGGCGGCTTCGTTTGCCGGTTGTGCTTCGGCCTGGGGCGGCGCAGCCTCGACAGCGGCCGGCTGGGCAGCAGATTCCGGAGTCGGTCCCTGTCTGGGTCCAGCAGCGGCGGACTCGTCCGCCGAATGTGTGGCGGACTGGCTAATCTTGCGCTCAATCTGCTCAGCCATGTGTTTGTCGGCTCTTAAAATCAGGACCCGCATAATCTGCTCCGACAGCCGAACGTCTCTTTCGATGTCGCCGATTCTACCGCCGTCCGCCCGAAAGTAACAAAGGATGTACGTGCCTCTGGCTTTGTGGTTGATCTCGTACGCCAGTTTTCTTTCGCCCCATTTTTGTAGCCAGAGGATTTCCGCCTCGGCCTTTTGCAGGATGCTCTTTATGGTTTGCAGTACCGTATCCCAATCAGAGCCGGCCAAGGCCGAGTCAACCAGAAACATCCCCTCGTATAATTTAGTTGTCGCAGTTTTCAAAGTTTATTACCTCCCATATTATCATTCAGCCCGACTGTTAAATTTATTCATGGCAGCCGCTATGCCGAACTCAGCCCAACAAAGTACGGCATCTTTGGCCTTATCGATTGCCTCTTGCAGCAGCGGTTGTTGGTCTTTGCTGGGCTTATCGAGAACATAATCGTAAGCATCCTGACTGCCGCTGGGGCCGATGCCCAGACGACAACGAGCGAACTGGTTGGTGCCCAGCTTTTCTATGATGTCGGACAGGCCGTTATGGCCGCCCGCTGAGCCTTTTGCCCGCAGCCGAATCCTGCCGGGCTCGAGACTCATATCATCCGTTACCACCAGCAGGTCACACAAGGACAGCTTATAAAAGCCGACGGCGGTCGCCACCGCTTGGCCGCTGCGATTCATAAACTGCCAGGGCTTCAGCAATATTAACTTTTTATCTGCAAATTCAACCTCGCCGAACCGGGCGTTGAACTTTCTGCGTCCAATTTTTACGCCCAGTGTCTTAGCCAGCGAGTCTATCACCATAAAACCGAGATTATGCCTGGTGGCGGCGTATTTGCTGCCCGGATTACCCAGGCCGACCACCATTTTAATTTGAGCCATCGCATGAGTTTTCTACAGGCTGATTAGGCAGATTCTTCTTCCTCTTGCTCTTTCTCTTTAGCCCGTTCCGCTTCACCTATGACCTCAGGGGCAACCGGGGCTTCAGCTTCTACTTCCTCAGTTGTCTTGGCGACAGCCACCAAGCTACAGCCAACAATAAGCATTTCGGGATCACTTACCAGCCTGACTCCTGGCGGAAGCGTAATATCACGGGCGTGCAGTGTATCACCCACATCCAGGTCTTTGACAGAGATGACGATAGAATCCGGGATGTCGGTTACCTTGCACTGCACTTCCAGACGGTTGCAGTGCTGCTCGACGACGCCCTCATGTTCTGCGCCTTTGGCGGTGCCTTTAAGCTCGATGGGCACTGTTACGGTAACGGTCTCAGTCACATCTACTCGCATCAGGTCTGCGTGAATGACGTTTTTGCCCAGATGGTCGTACTGCACGTCCTTGACAATTACTTTTTGTGGCTTTTTATCGAGTTGTACATCCATCAGCCGACGCCCGTGGTGGAGTTCTTCTACGAAATCGTGGGCGTCTAAAGAAATAGCGACCGGCTCTTTCTTGTGCCCGTAGATGATAGCTGGTATTCGGCCCTGCTTACGCACCTTTTCTGCTGCCCTTGAGCCGGTTCCTTGCCGGATTTCTGCCTTCAGTTGCAGCGTTTTGTCCATAACGACCTCGTTTCTTAGTTCGATTGATTGAACAAACTGCTAACGGATTCATCTCTATGAATTCTCTTTATCGCCTCGCCCAACATAGCTGATATGGTTAATACCGTGATATTGCTGAGCTTTGCGGCCCTATCATTCAACGGTATGGTGTCGGTGACCACAATCTCTTCTATCGGCGCCTGGGCGAGTTTATCCATCGCCTCACCGGCCAAGACTCCGTGGGTGGCTCCGACGTATATTTCTGCCGCTCCCAGCTTCCGGAGCAGATTAGCCGCACTGCAAATGGTGCCTCCGGTAGCGATAATATCGTCGCACATCAAAATATTTCTTCCTTTGACCGCGCCGATCATCTCTTCTGCGACCACTTCTTTGCCGCTCAACCGCCTTTTGTGCACGATCGCCAAATCGCCGTTTAGGTGTCCGGCGTACCGGGCCGCCAGCTTAATGTTGCCGACGTCCGGGGCAACGACCGTCAAATTAGGTATTTTTTTGTCTTTGAAATACTTACTCAATACCAGTTGACCGCTGAGATGGTCGACCGGTATATCGAAAAATCCCTGCAGTTGATGCGCGTGCAGGTCTATAGTCAGCACCCTGTCAGCCCCGGCGGTAGTGATGAGATTTGCTACCAGCTTTGCAGTTATCGGGACGCGGCCTTCGTCTTTCCTATCCTGGCGAGCATAGCCAAAATAAGGGACAACAGCGGTGATACGCCGAGCACTTGCCCTTCGCAGACAGTCCAGAAAGATCAAAAGCTCCACTATGTTCTCATCAACCGGCTCACAGGTTGATTGCACTACAAAGCAATCTCTGCCGCGAACGTTGTCCTCTACCCTGACCAGTTTCTCTCCATCCGGAAATTTGCTGATCTTGGCGCCGCCCAGGGGAATCTCCAGATACTTACAGACCTCGGCAGTAAGGGCAGGGTTGCTGCTGCCTGAGAATATCTTAAGGCTGTCGCTAAGAAACATTCCTTTATTCCTTACGCCCCAATTCATCTATGCTCTCCTGCGAGACTACGGTGCCCGCAGCTATGTGCGAGCCATCCTTTAATACAAGCGGCGCTATAAGGATCGCGCCGGAGCCGATATAGCAATTATCGCCTATATGCGTCTGGTTAACCTTCTGGCCGTCGAAATTCGCGGTTATTGAGCCGGCGCCGACGTTTACATTCCGCCCCACATTCGCATCGCCGATGTAGCTGTGGTGTCTTGCCCGGACGCCTTCAGCCAGAATGGAGTTTTTAATCTCGGTGAAGACGCCCAACACTACGTCCTTTTCCAGAACCGTGCCGCTTCTTAGATAAGCGAACGGCCCGATTCGACAGCCGCTGCCGATTTCTACGTCGCCGTGAATGTACGTGAACGGCTCAATCACAGTATCCAGACCAATCTTAGCTCTGGCATCGATCCAGGTAGTGTCGGGGTCAACGATAGTGACGCCATGGTCCATCAGCTCTTGTTGAATCCGCCGCTGCATAATCTTACTGGCAACGCTCAGTTGTGCTCTACTGTTGACACCTACCGCCTCCTCGGGCCTGACCGCGGTAACCGCCACCACCTTATGCCCGGTGGCGATGATACGCGAGACAGCATCGGTCAGGTAATACTCGTGCTTGACGTTATCCGGTTCGACCTGCTCGGTGGCATCAAAGAGGATTTGGTTGTTGAACAGATAATAACTCGGATTTACCTCGCGTATAGATAGCTCTTCTCTGGTGCAGTTGGCATCTTCCACAATGCCCTGGATATTACCGTACTTATCGCGGACTATTCGCCCATAACCGGTGGGGTCATCCAGAACGGCGGTGGCCAAAGTCGCCGCCGCCCGCTCCATCTCGTGTTTTCCTATGAGGGTGCTGAGCATCTCGGCTCTAACCAGCGGCCCATCGCCGCACAGAACCAGCGTCTGGCCCTGGAAGTCCTTCAGATACTGCTTGCACGATAGGACCGCGTGGGCAGTGCCTCGTTGTGCAGTCTGCTGGACCCATACGATATCTTCAGCCTCAGCGAAACGCTGCTCAACCTCGTCGCCACCAAATCCGACTACAACGTACAGTTTCTGAACGCCGACTCCCCGGCAGGCATCCAGAACGTAGGCCAGCATAGGCCGCCCGCATACTTCATGTAGCACCTTCGGCAATTGCGTATTCATCCGGCGGCTGACACCTGCGGCCAGTATTATCGCAACTCTCTCAGCCATCGTACTTCCATCAATTTGCATTTTGATTTTTCACTTATCCAATCTACCCGGCCAGGACTCGAACCTGGAATGGGAGGACCAAAACCTCCTGTGTTACCATTACACCACCGGGTAATCGGAAACTGAAAACTCAAAACGTAAAACTGAAAAATTTTGACTTTTAAGTTTTCAGTTCACTTGTCACGGAGGCCCTGCTGCATATTGGCCCGGCTGGGCTCTGTCGGAGGCTTGAGTCAACCACGCCGTGATTCTGCTGACCCCAACAGGAGTTAAAAACTTAAAGCTAAGAGCCAAAAACTATCGAATTCCACACCTTGACGCT
>Ga0172363_10004083_pt1 | contig 11801 bp, 6 predicted proteins | sample LakKivs2_kivu2a2_FD_114541 | JGI IMG/M metagenome (GOLD analysis project Ga0172363, IMG submission 114541) | Sediment microbial communities from Lake Kivu, Rwanda - Sediment s2_kivu2a2 | ecosystem: Environmental > Aquatic > Freshwater > Lake > Sediment | place: Rwanda: Western Province, Lake... | reverse complement strand
TTTATCTTTACTTCAGTGTCTGTCATTGAGCCTTCGAAGACTATGAATACCTGTTTTTTACTCCACGCTTCGGGAACAGAGAATTCGTATTTGTAAAGCCCCTGTTCGTTTGCTTTCCGGTTTACATTTCCATACAGATACGATCCGTACCCCTGAAACTCCCAGCATGAGGGGACTTCTATTTTATCCCATTTCCCGCTATTCCTTCCATCTGTGCAGAAGAAATCCCATTTCACAGTGTTGTCTTTATCGGTTCCGGAAAGATATTGCCGCTCTGTCTTCTGACCATTGACAAATGAGATACCCGTTGCCAGGAGTGAAATAATAAGAAATCTTTTCATTACGTATGTTCTTAATGAAGATGCAATTTTGTAAAAAGAATTCAATATGACTGTTGTTTTCTGCTATATTTAAGGAAATTTAAATTCCTTAAAAATGAAAAGGAAACTATCTATTTGTTTGTTGCTGACAATCAACTTCTTAACTACTGGCTATCCCCAGACAGCCCCACAGAAGATCACCGATTCCAATACGGCCCTTCACGCGCTTCAGCCCGATTATCCGGTTCCTTACGGACCTCAGAAAGCCGAAGATATCACTTCTGTGCTTGACCGCCTGTTTACATACCTTGATGCTTCCACTCCGGCGAAAGTTACGGACCGTAAAACAAAGACTGAGATCACCGATCTCTCCAGGCTCACGCCAGATGCGGTTTTTGAACCCGGAGTATTCAGGCTGATAAGCTACGAATGGGGTGTTGCATACGGAGCAATGCTGCTGGCAGGAGAAGCGACAGGCGATAAAAAGTATACGGCCTATACAACAAAAAGGATGGAACTGATAGGCAATGTGGCAAAATATTTCAAAACCCTGCCGGGCGGACCGCAGGCTAACAATCCGGTAAGGTCGGTGCTTGATCCGCGTGCACTCGATGATGCAGGATCAATGTGCGCTGCAATGATAAAAACATTCAATATTTCCAAAGACCAGAACCTCAGGCCTTTTATCGACAACTATATAGATTACATCTCAAATAAACAACAGAGGTTATCAGACGGTACCTTATCACGCAACCGGCCAATGGCGGATGCATTATGGCTCGACGATCTCTATATGAGCGTCCCGGCTCTTGCACAGATGGGAAAGCTTACAGGAGAAAAAAAGTATTTTGATGATGCCTGCAGGCAGATCCTTCAGTTTTCACAGCGCATGTTCAACAAGGAAAAAGGTCTCTACATGCATGGATGGATCCAGGATATGGATCCTCATCCTGAATTCCGTTGGGCAAGATGCAACGGATGGGCATTACTGGCTATGAGCGAACTTCTCGATGTACTTCCGTCAGATCATCCTTCAAGAACCGCAATCCTCGAGCAGTTCCGGGCACATATCAGAGGAATAGCTTCTTATCAGTCAGGAACCGGATTCTGGCACCAGCTGATCGACAGGAACGATTCTTATTTTGAGACCTCCGCAACAGCAATATTCACATATTGTGCTGCTCATGGCATTAATAAAGGCTGGCTTGATGCTAAGGCATACGGTCCGATGGCAGTCCTTGGCTGGAATGCCGTTCAGACTAAAGTTAACGCCCAGGGCCAGGTAGAAGGCACCTGCGTTGGCACGGGAATGGCTTTCGATCCGGCATTCTATTACAACAGACCTGTAAACGTTGCAGCCGCTCACGGTTACGGACCGGCAATAATGGCCGGAGCGGAGATGCTGCTTCTTATGAAAAAGTACCAGATTATAATAAATGACTCTGCAGTGATTTTCTATCCGCAGGGGACAGACTGGAAACAGTTCAGGTAATTCCGGCGACCGGCAACCGGCGACCGGTTACCGGCATCAACTATCCTGGATTTAATTCATAAGTACTTTTTATAATCGTTGACGAGCAGGTGGATCGGTTTGACGTCTTCCTCTATATCCGGGAACCTGCCAACAGGGTCATAAAAGCGGTTATCATGTTTATCATCATTGACCATGCTGACTTCTCCTATCAGTACCTTACCCCTTCCCTTCTGGGGATAGAATCTGTGGTATATCCTGGGCTTCAGGCAAATACTTTGTCCTGGCCTCAGACAAACCTGCCCTCCTGCTTCTAGCGTTGTCACTATTCCGTCGATGCTTACTGTTACAGGTTCTTCAGACAAGTTATCCTCAGGATCTGCATTATATAGTTCCAGGATAAGATTTCCGCCTCCACGGTTTATCAGGTCTTCCGTTTTGCTCCAGTGAAAGAGCATGGGTGTTACCTGACCATCATCGGCGACCATTACCTTTTCGCAGTAAAGTTTATCCTTCTTGTTCCAGTCTCCGTTGCGGATTGTAAAAAGAACCAGTCCTTTCTTCCTGAAAGTGCCGCTGCCATAATCTGTTATGTCCCATCCCAGTTTGTTATCGACAATTTCAGAACACGTGTTATACTTCCCTTTCCAGTCATCCGGCGACCAAAAAGCCCATTCCGGCAGCATAAAACTGTATTTTGCCAGAAAATTCTTCACATGCGTAATTATTGCATTGACCTCACTTCTTTTCATTTTCAATATTGATCATAAAGTCGTCAGTGTCTTTAACCAAATATACACAAATAAAAATCCTTTTAAAAGGTGAATTTTATTTTTTAATTTTCCGGGATTAAGAAAATGTGTCAAAAATATATTGAACCTGATGAAGAATCTGAGAAAATTGTTAATATCTGTCATCTTCATTCCTGCCCTTTTAAATGGTCAGCAAATCACAAATTATAAATTCTCCTTCGGGCCAAAAGAGGCGCCGGGGTATATCAAAATCGGGGTATCGGATAAGTACACAGAAAAATCGGGTTATGGATTCGATTTCGGAACAATTCCCTTTGCTATCGACAGGGGCGGGAAGAAAGCCCTGACAAGTGGTTTTGTCACAGGCGATAAACCTGTCTTCTTCTCAGTGAGCCTCCCTGAAGGAAATTATAATATTAAAATTATTACCGGCGATCTTAAGGATGAAGGTCTTACAACAATCCGGGTTGAATCAAGAAGATTGCTTTTCGAAAAAATAAAGACAGAACCGGGTAAATTCAGAACACTTTCAGCTACGGTGAATGTCCGTGTGCCGCAGATCGCAAATTCGCCGGAGGAAGTTGCCAGGAAGCCGAGGGAAGAATTCAAACTCGACTGGGATAAAAAACTTACATTTGAATTCACAGACAAACGGCCATGCATCTGTGCCCTTGAAATAAGTCCTGCGTACGATGCTGTCACGGTTTTTCTTGCCGGCAATTCAACAGTCGTTGATCAGGACGATGACCCGTGGGCCTCATGGGGACAGATGTTCCCGAGGTTCCTGAAAAAGGGCGTTGCAGTTTCTAACCATGCTGAATCAGGGCTGTCGCTCGGGAGCTTCCTTTCATCAAACAGGCTAAAGAAAGTCATGAGTATGATGAAGCCCGGAGATTATCTCTTCATAGAATTCGGTCACAATGACCAGAAGGAGAAGGGACCTGATGACGGAGCTTTCAAGTCATATTCGGAACGGATGCGGCTTTTCGTAAATGAGTTCAGGAGTAAAGGCGGTATTCCCGTAATAGTTTCTCCTGCAAACAGGAGGTTGTTTGACGAGAACGGGAAAATCACAAATTCACTAGGAGATTATCCCGAAGCTGCCCGAAAAGTGGCCGAAGAGCTTGATGTACCCTTCATCGATCTGAATGGCATGACAAAGACAATGTATGAAGCGCTGGGACCTGAGAAGTCAAAAAGTCTTTTTGTGATCTACCCTGCAAATTCTTTTCCGTGGGAGCCCAAAGAACTGAATGACAACACGCATTTCAATTCCTATGGAGCTTACCAGCTAGCAAAATGTATTATTGAAGGTATCAGGAAAAACAAGCCCGGACTGGAGAAATTCCTGATCAAAGGATTGCCTTCCTATAATCCCGCGAAGCCGGATCCCTTTGGAGAATTCAGTTTACCGCTTAGTCCGCATTCACCGGTAATTATTCAGCCTCAAATACCCTGATAGTAAATGAAGTAAGAATAAAGAACAATCGAACGTCGAAGTAAGTATCTGTAAATCCTGCATTCGTTTGTTCTGATGTTCTTAATTCAATTTCTTCTGCCTGGGTTTAGTAAAGTTTGTTGTGACTGGATGATGACTTACAATCTTTTATGGACCAGTATCTCGGAGGCTCCTTCAATGATGTAATCCTTCAACTCCCCGACAACAGTATAACCGCTCCTTTCATAAAACTTCTGGGCCCGATGATTGATTGAGGAAACACAGAGGAACATATATTTTGACTTGCCCCTGAAAAGTTCCTCAGCGTATGAGAGCAATGCGGCACCAACTCCCTTGCCACGGAATTCAGGATACACTGCAACGGATTTAATGTACGGAGATCCGGCAACACCCTTTGGATCAATTATTATGATACCGGATGGTTTTTCTCCTGTATATGCCATGAATAATAGAAAATCAGGATTATGACAGTTCTTAAGGCACTGTTCATGAGTGACCCTGAGTGTGATCCATGGCTCTGAATTTGCCAGCAGGCTTGCAGCCATATCACGTTCTGCATCATTTGCCGGACGAATCTCTGTGCTTTCCATTTTTTTTGTTTTATTTAACGATAAATTTACGAAAACGAAATGTGTTATATCTTTAGAATGAAAATGTAAAATTACAACTCCGTGGAACTCTGTGTCTCCTCTGTGTAGCCTCTGTGTAACTAAAAAGAATTTAAAACCTTTCACAAAGTGCCACAGAGGTCTTCGTCCCGAGGACTCGGGACGAAGACTGACACAGGGTCACACAGAGAAAAAAAAGAAAAAATGAAAAAATTATTTATCGCGGTATTCCCGATCCTTTTTGTTCTCCAGGTAAGCAATGCTGCTCCTGAAACCAGTAAACAGATCATTTACCTGTCCGGTAAAGGAGCATACGACACGAAAACATGGGAATTCTTCTGCACCGGGGGCCGCAACAGCGGCTACTGGACAAAAATCGAGGTCCCCTCCTGCTGGGAACAGCAGGGCTTCGGCAATTATGAATACGGCCGGAACAGCTATTCATTCGGACCAAAATACAAGTACGCTGACGAGAAAGGAATATACCGGCTCAGCTTCGCCGTGCCATCTGAATGGAAAGGCAAAGTCGTGAATATCGTTTTTGACGGATCAATGACCGACACCGAAGTGAAAATAAACGGCAAAAGCGCAGGGGAAATTCACCAGGGGGCATTCTACAGGTTCAGATATGATATAACCGATAAACTTATCTGGGGATCATCAAACCAGATTGAGGTCACCGTAAGCAAACTCTCATCAGATGAATCTGTTAACCGCGCTGAAAGGTATGGCGACTACTGGAACTTTGGCGGTATCTTCAGACCGGTTTTCCTTGAGATCCTTCCTGCCGGGCATATCGAAAGAACAGCCATCAATGCCAGGGCCGACGGATCATTTGCAATGCATGTTTTCCCGAAAAACATTTCCGGTCAGCGTACTTTCAATACACAGATAATCGATTCAAAAGGGCAGGTTGTATCAAAAGCGATGTCAGTACTTAAACCCGGCGATTCGCTGATAACAATCAACTGCAAGCTGGATAATCCTCTTCTCTGGACAAGCGAAACTCCTTACCTGTACACTGTAAAGTATTCCATAACTTCAGGAAAGAAGACTCTGTATGAAGGCTCGGAGAAATTCGGGTTCCGCACAATTCAGGTCAGGCACGGCGACGGAATATATATTAATGGTGTAAAGATCAAAATGAAGGGAATTAACCGGCATTGCTTCTGGCCTGAAACCGGCAGGACACTGAATTATGACATGTGCCTGAAAGATGCCCTTCTGATAAAGGAAATGAACATGAACGCCGTAAGATGCTCGCATTATCCTCCTGATGTTGATTTCCTTGATATCTGCGATTCGCTCGGACTTTACGTGCTTGACGAGATAGCAGGCTGGCAGAGATGGTACGATACGCCAGTCGGTAAAAAGATCGTTAAGGAGACTGTCTTACGCGACGTGAACCATCCTTCGGTCATATTCTGGGACAACGGCAATGAGGGCGGTACAAACAAGGAACTTGATATAGAATTTCTGAAATACGATCCGTCAAAGAGGGATGTTATACATGCCCACCACAGACCCGGCAATGATTTCAACGGGATCGATTGCAATCATTATGAGACCTATGCCAGCATTCAGAACATCCTGAAGGATTCCCTGATCTATATGACTACTGAATTCCTTCATTGCCAGGACGACGGCGGCGGCGGTGCCGGATTGTACGATTACTGGGAGCTAATGTGGTCATCACCAAAGTCGGCAGGAGGTTTCCTCTGGGCTTTGGTCGATGAAGGCCTGTCAAGGACAGATATGAATGGTTATATCGACACCGATGGAGTAAATGCCCCGGATGGTGTAATGGGCCCTCACCGGGAAAAGGAAGGAAGCTTCTTTGCAATAAGAGAAATATTCTCTCCGGTCCACATAACCATGGAAAAGCTGTCGGCAGAATTTGCAGGTACCATGCCTGTGGAAAACAGGTATCACTTTACAAATCTCAGTAAGTGTACATTTAAATACAGCCTCGCTAACTTCAATAAACCTTCCGGTTGGCTGCCGGGATATTCAAAGATTGTTGAAAACTCAGTCCCTTCACCAGATATCAGGCCCGGTGAAAAGGGTGAACTCAGGCTCAGGCTGCCTGCAGAATGGAAAGATTATGATGCTATTGTCCTTTCTGCTTATGATCCTTCTGGATCAGAGATCTTTAGCCGGACCTGGCAGGTAAAGGGAAATGATAAAATCGTATCCGGTTTCATTACCCTGAAAGGGGAAAACAAAGCAACTCTTGCCGAGACAGATTCAACCATCACCCTTAATGCAAATGGCACTTCCGTGACTTTCAGTAAAAGGACAGGGAAAATTTCAAGGGCTATATACAATAACCGGACAAATATCATGTTCACAAATGGTCCTGTTCTTGCCGGCGGGAATTACAGTCTTAAATCTGTCAGGGCGCTGGTCGAAAATGATGGCGTTTCAATGGTGGCAGAATATGACGGGAATATGAACCACGCAAAATGGAAAATGTTTGACAGCGGCTGGCTTAGCCTTGATTATCAGTATGAGCTTAACGGATTTTACCAGTTTGCAGGTATCAGCTTTTCATTTCCCGAGAATTATGTTGCCCGTGCAAAATGGCTCGGCGACGGCCCTTCGCGTGTATGGAAAAACAGGATGCAGGGTGTGAGCTTTAATGTCTGGAGCAAGATCTATAACAATACCCGGACAGGAGCTTATCCCTTCTTCTACCCTGAATTCAAAGGTTATTACTCAGATTTTGCCTGGATGGAACTTAGCACTGCACAAGGTAAAATTCTTATGGCAACAGAGGATAACGATCTCTTCCTGAGACTATATGATTTTTACGGCATCACAGGGCCGATATCATATCCTGAGCTTCCGCCCGGGGATATCTCATTTCTCGATTGCATCCCGGCTCTCGGATCAAAGCTGGCAACAGGTCTTACCACCGATGCATCTGTCTATGGTCCTGCCGGCAAGCCAACGGAAATGAGCGGCCCGAAGAAACATAAGCTGTGGTTTTATTTCGGAGTACCGGATATCAACCCCTAAACCTCTAAAGGGGGCTAAAATGAAGTTAGAATAACGAACAATCGAATAGCGAATTAAAAACTTCTGCATTCAACATTCGTTTGTTCAATTGTTCTTACTTCAGTATTTTTATGTGAATATAAGAAAGGAAAAAATAACATGATAAAGAGATTTCTAATCCTGTTCCTGTTTACTGCTCAAACCTTAGCCGCCCAGCAGCTGGCATGGCCGGAAATTACAAAAGAGAATAAGCCCTGGACACGCTGGTGGTGGCCGGGCAGTATTGTAAATCCTGCAGACCTCTCTGCTGCTATGGAAAAATACCGCGATGCAGGTCTTGGCGGTATGGAAGTGACCACTATATACGGAGTAAGGGGTCAGGAGGATAAGTTTATTAACTATCTGTTGCCCAGATGGATGGAAATGTTCACATATACCCTTAAGGAGGCAGAAAGGCTTGGCCTGGGAATCGACCTCGCAAACGCATCCGGATGGCCTTTCGGCGGTCCATGGGTCACTGAATACGATGCAAGCAAAAATGTAAATTACAAAACCTGGAATCTTAAAGGCGGCGAGCAACTGAAAGAAAAAATAGAATTCATCCAGCCGCTTTTTGTAAGACCCATTAACCAGAATACAGACCCGGCAATTCTTGAAAATCCGCTGACAAGAAAAAAGGATTTGCAGCTGTATGCCATAGACCAGGTAAAACTTAAAACACCTCTCCAGCTGCAGATTCTCATGGCATACTCTGATTCAGGCGAAACTCTCGATCTGACCGACAGTATAACAGCTGAAATGGATCTGAAATGGACAGCACCTAAAGGCAACTGGACTCTCTGGGGTCTCTTCCAGGGATGGCACGGCAAGCAGGTCGAACGCGCAGGCCCCGGAGGCGAGGGAGATGTAATTGATCATTTCTCCGGCCAGGCGGTGAACAGGTACCTTAAGCATTTTGATACTGTTTTCAAGGATTACGACCTTAAGTATCTCCGTGGTTTCTTCAACGATTCATACGAGGTTGATGATGCATCCGGGCAGGCAAACTGGACAAATGATCTCCTCTATGAGTTCTGGATGAGAAGAGGTTACGACCTGGCAAATCATCTCCCCGCACTTTTTCAGAAAGATGATCCTGATAAGAATGCAAGAGTCTTGTCTGATTACCGGCAGACCATTTCCGATCTTTTGCTTGAAAAATTCACCTCTCACTGGACGAGCTGGGCAAACAGACAGGGAAAGACAACTCGCAACCAGGCCCATGGATCTCCCGGGAATATCCTTGATCTGTATGCCGCTTCCGATATTCCGGAAACTGAAGGATATGAAATGACCAAACTCAAGTTTGCCTCTTCAGCTGCAAACGTTACAGGGAAAAGATACGCATCCTGTGAGGCTGCAACATGGCTTAATGAGCATTTTCTTTCAACGCTGGCAGATATAAAAAAGACAGCCGACCTCTTTTTTGTCAGCGGCATCAACCATCTGTTCTACCACGGCACATGCTTTTCACCGCAGAACGAGCCCTGGCCGGGATTCCTGTTCTATGCCGCTGTTGAACTCACACCGGCGAATCCGCTCTGGAGCGATTTCCGGGGACTAAACAATTATATCACACGCGTGCAGTCATTCCTCCAGCAGGGGATGTCGGACAATGATATCCTGCTTTATTTCCCGATCTACGACAGGTATGCAGATTACGGGAAAGCCATGCTCGAGCATTTCGATGCAATCAGCCCGGCTTTCAACGAAACTCCCTTTAAAAATGCCGCAGAGACAATGATCGAAAAAGGTTACTCCTATGATTTTGTTTCAGACCTCCAGTTAAAAAACACTTTTTCAGGTGAAGGACTTTTGCAGACAGAAGGTAATTTCTATAAAACACTGATTATTCCCGGATGTAAATATATTCCTGTTGAGACTTTCTCGCAGATACTCAGGCTGGCTAATGACGGGGCTAAAATTATATTATACGGAAATTTACCCGAAAATGTTTCAGGATGGGCCAATAAAAATGAAAAAACCGCATTTTTTGAGCGATTGAAGGCCGGAATCAATTTCTCCGCGACTAATAATCCTCAAGTGATGAAAGCTGTCTATGGAAATGGAATGATACTTACGGGAAGTGACCTGGACCAGCTTCTGGCATTTGCAGGCATAAGAAGAGAGACAATGTCCGACAATAAACTCAGGTTCGCGCGCCGGGAGACTGAAACCGGTTTTGTCTATTTCATTAACAACCAGGGTGAGAAGGCATTTGATGGCTGGCTACTTCTGAATGTAAATGCCTCATCAGCAGCCATTTTCAATCCCATGAACAATAAATATGGGATGGCAAATTACCGGGTCCCAAAAGCCGGACTTATTGAGGTTTACGTAAAATTATATCCAGGAGAATCATTGATCATATCAGCTTATCATAACAAGATTGAAGGAGAGCCATACCTTTATTATAATACTCTCTCAACACCGAAAGAAGTGGCTGGTACATGGAAGGTTGAATTTATTCAGGGAGGCCCTGTCCTGATGCCTGCCTCAGAAATAACGAAACTTGTTTCCTGGACAGAATTCAAGGATGCATCCGGTAAGGATTTTTCAGGAACTGCCAGGTATTCAATAAGTTTCACTAAACCGAAAGAGAAAGCTGACGCCTGGGCATTAAATCTTGGCCGGGTATGCGAAAGCGCCTCGGTAACACTGAACGGGAATGATCTGGGGTCACTTATAGGCCCTGATTTCCAGGTAATCATCGACAAAAAACAGCTGAAAAAAACCAACAATCTTGAAATAAGAGTTTCCAACCTGATGGCAAACCGTATCGCTTATCTCGACAGGAATAATGTTGAATGGAAGAAATTCTACAATGTCAACATGTCGGCAAGGCTGCGTCAGAACACCAAGAACGGAATATTCGACGCCTCATCGTGGCAGCCAAAGGAATCGGGGCTCCTGGGGCCGGTGACGATTACCCCTCTGAAGATCGTCAGGCAATAAGAACCGCAGGAGAAATAATTCCTGACTGCAAGACCGCACGACTGCAAGACTGCAAGACAGATAAATAATTCTGCAATCAATTAAAATCTTAAAAGCTCTCACCCAGTTATCAATAATTCCTTATACATTTATATCAACTTTCACCGGACCACGAATGTCCCAGATAAACGAAGACCTGATAAGAATTGTTTTTGATGAGATGCTGAAGTACAAGGCATCACTGGCAAAGATGGCCCTCGATGATGAGGAGGATGAGGAAATAACCGATTTCCGTGTACTTGCCGACCTTGTTATAAAAAGTTACCCGTGGCCGATCGGCGTTGAGCTGAGGAGGTTGTTCTCCGGAACGATGCGCCAGCTCGACCGTATGCGCCTTGACCAGATCTTCAAAACAATTGAACGCGCGATGCAGTTCCTGAGCTTCGTTATGCTGTCACAGATGGTAAAGGATAAAGACAGCGGAAAGCTCTCAATACCCGAAAACTTCAGTAAAGAATTCAGCAACAGGTTTCTCGTGCTGAGCATGGGGAATTTCTCATGGCTTATACGTGGCATGGGAAATATTTTTGAACAGCAGAAAGTGGAATGGTTCATGCCAGAAATGGCTGAAAGCTTCGACAGTAAATTTTATAATGCTCTAGATTTCTGGATTCCGGAACGGAATGAGATAGGACATTACCAGATTAACCTTACCCAGGAGGAAATTGAAAAAAGATGCGTCGAATATGAAGAGAAGCTTACCTTCATCCTTAAGAAGATCGCCTTCCTGGCAAAATACAAGCTTGTATCGGTAAAGGAAATCAAAGTCATAAAATCGAAAGTCAGGGAAGCCGATTTCCACCATGTAATAGATCTTCTGAACAGCTCCGATTCCGACTTCAAAGCTAAGGAATTTCATGAGCCTTCATTTACCGAAAGCCAGTCGGTCCTTCTGATGAAAACTATGAAATCTCTGAACGAATACCTGAACCTGTCGCCTCTGATAATTGACACAAGCACCGAGGTCATTGATGCCAAGGAAAAATTCAACATCAAGAAAGACATATTCATGTATTCAAAATTCCGCAACGACCAGCTGATGTACCTTGGAACGGAAGTCACAGAAAAATGCGATCTCCGTACACTCATGAATTATGAAACTCTGCTGATGGAATTCAAACACCTGCTTTCTGCAATAACAGGCACAAACCAGCCTGC
>Ga0172363_10004081_pt1 | contig 11805 bp, 8 predicted proteins | sample LakKivs2_kivu2a2_FD_114541 | JGI IMG/M metagenome (GOLD analysis project Ga0172363, IMG submission 114541) | Sediment microbial communities from Lake Kivu, Rwanda - Sediment s2_kivu2a2 | ecosystem: Environmental > Aquatic > Freshwater > Lake > Sediment | place: Rwanda: Western Province, Lake... | reverse complement strand
ATGCCCTTTCCCGTCGGGAGCTTGGCGCGGACCTCGATCCGGCCGTAGAGCCATTCGGCTTTCCCGCGCGTCCGCAGGCTGGCCGAGGTGATCGGGTGGCCCTCGAAATTGTCCTTGCGGGTCTCAATGAGGAGCATGCCGCCTTCGACACGGGCATTCTCCGGTCGGGCCTTCGTATAGTATTGCAGTTCCCGGTTGCGGACGTACCCCTGCTCGTAGTCCCATTAGTTCGGGTCCGGCATGCTCCCGACGTTGAACTCATCCGACCACACCAGTTCCCACGTCTCCGGCGATGGATTCGCCCCGGCCAGCACCGCGAGCAGCGCCGCACAATATGCCAGTCCAGCCATCATGTACCCTTTCCGAATCCTCGTTCTCCGACGAGTCCCAAACAACGAACTCCCGGCCAGACAATACCACATCGGGTGGATTCAGTCCAGCGGCGATTCACCGCACATAGGCTGGAGTTGCAGCACGGTTTGAGGCTGCTGCCGGAAGTGACAGAAGTCCTGGACGGGAAGCACCAGGCACCAAACTCCGAATCACCAACAAGCACCAAGGACCAAAACCCCAAATTCCAAACGGCTCCCGCCGACTCCGCGACAGCGTTTCGGTCATTGAGATTCTGGTGCTTTGAATTTGTCTGAGATTGGGGATTTGGTGCTTGGGATTTGGCTCTTCGCTACCTTGCCAGGTAGAGGATGATCCCCGTCAACGCGCAGATCGCCGCCGCACAGACACTCACGGCGATGCCGAAGACCCAGGCGTACCGCTTGTTGAGCTTGTTGACCACGAACTTGAGGTAGCGGTCGCTCGCGGCGAAGGTTTTGCTCATCTGCAGGATGCCTTCGGTATTGCTGACCGCGTTGTTGTTGAGCCGGTCGAGCGTATCCTTGAATTTCACGAAGCTCTGGGCCATCTGCACGTCGGTGTCGGCGGCGGCCGCGAGCTGGTGATCGATCGAGACCAACGCGTCGGTCTGGCGGGCCGTCTCGGTGGGAATCCGCCCGACCACTTCCAGGAACTGCTGGTCCTTGGCCGCCGTACTGCGGAGCTGCTCGATCAGTTGCGCCGTCAGGTGCTTCTGGTTTTCCACCGCCGACGGGAGGCTTTCGAGCACTTTCGGGAGTTCCCGGACCCGGCCCATCAGCTCGTGGTGCTGCGCGACCTGCTCGTTCAAATGCTCATTGATCTGCTGGAGCTGATCGACGAGCTGGTTGAAGGCCTCCTGGAGTTTCTCCAACGGCTCGCGCCGGTCCAACGTCGTGACGGCGCCGACCCTCATCGGTCCACCGGGGGTGCGGCCGGATCCCGCATCGTCGAAGGCATCCTCCGGATCGAGTGTCATCGTCAGCAGACCGTCGTTACTGAGACCCGGCTCGCAGCGTCCGGCCGGCTCGTACCGGTGAAACCGCAGCCAATTGCTCGTCCCGCTCAAGATCTCCCGCAGCGTCATCCTGACGTACCCTTTCAATTCGCACACCCTTGCCAAATCACAATCCGACGCCCTACCGGCGTCGCCCGACGCGACGAACCGCGTTCGAGAAACTCTTCGCCCGTACTCGTTCCATCGGATCGGGGCTGATTTTCGCTTGAGACAAATGGTGCGACAGGTTTGTAATGACGCCGTCAGACGTCGTCTTGTGAAGATATGCCCTTACGGGCACACTACAAACGCGTTCTCAGGGCTGCCGAGGCCGCTGGAGACCCAGACAGGCTCTCCGGCCACGCCGGGGAATGTCACGCCACCGCCTTTTTGCGTTCCTGGGTACTCCTTCGACCTCGCCACTAAGCCCCTCGGCACATTTATCGGACACGGCGCGAGCGGGACGAAGAACGATTGGAGCGCCTGCGGTGCTTCACGCGACGACGGACTTGTGTTCGCCGCCGGGGGAGGTACAATACGCGCCCATTGCGTAATTCCGGAATTCCTGGAGAGATACGAACGTGAAGCTGGTAACGTACCTGCATGATGGGAATGTCTCGTGCGGCATCCTGACCGAGCGGGGCATCGTGGATATCCCGTCGTCCTGGAAGAGCAAGAATCCGCCGAGAAGTATGAAAGAAATCCTGGACCGGGGTCCCTCCTGTCTCGAGCCGTTGCGGCGTACAGCCGAGACGGCCGGCCAGACGATGCCGCTCGACGCCATCCGGCTCCTGGCTCCCATTCCCCGGCCGGGCAAGATCCTGGCGCTGGCGGGCAACTACAGCGAACACATCAAGGAAGCCTCCGTCCATCACGGCTACAAGCTCGGATTATCGGAATCTCCGCGCCAGACCACCGTGCCGCGACCGTTCCTGATGCCCGCCACCTGCGTGGTCGGCACGGGCGCAACCGTCGCTTGGCCGGCCTACAGCGAACAAATCGATTACGAGCTGGAGCTCGCGGTCGTCATTGGCAGGAACGCGAAGAGCGTCGCCGGGAACGAGGCCCTGGACTACGTCGCAGGTTATACGATCGCCAACGACGTCTCCGCGCGGAGTGTGACCTTCAAGAAGGACCGCCAGCAGCGCCCGTGGGACGAGTTCTACGATTGGCTCAACGGCAAGTGGGCGGACGGCTTCTGCCCGATGGGACCGTACCTCGTGACAAAAGACGAAATCCCCGACGTTCAGAACCTCAAGATGGTCCTGAAGGTCAACGGTGAAATACGCCAGAACGCCAACACGAGCCAGATGATCTACGTGGTCGCGGACATCGTGTCGTTCCTGAGCCACCTGATGACGTTGGAGCCGGGCGACGTGATCTGCACGGGCACCCCTTCCGGCGTCGGCGTCGCCACCGGCAACTTCCTCAAGCCCGGCGACCGGATCGAATGCAGCATCGAGGGCCTGGGCGTCCTGACCAACACGCTCGGCGACCGCCCTACCGCCTTCTACGAGCCCTTGGCCTGAACGCGGCGGCGACTCCGCCGCCGGTTCTGTGACTCGTCAGGTGAGGGCCCAGTTCTCGATGCGCAGGTTGTCCACTCTCCGGAATTCCCGCTCGTTGTTCGTCACGAGAACCAGGCCGCGAGATTTCGCCTGCGCCGCCAACAGCAAATCCATGGGCCCAATGGGTTTCCCCCTGGACTCCAGCAACGACCGGATTCGTCCGTAGGCAAAGGCCGCCTGCGAATCGAAATCAAGAATGGCAAAGGGAAAGAGGAACTCCAGCAACGCCATCCGGTTGCGCTCGGGATAACGGCTGCGAGCGATCCCATACTCAAGCTCGGCAATCGTAACCGCAGAGATGGAGACTTGCCCCGGCTGCTTCGACCGCACCCGTCTGAGCACGACCCGCGGCTTTCTCTTGATGATGTAGATGCAGATGTTCGTGTCGAGCAGGTAGTTCATTTGACCGCATCTCGTCGGTCGAATACGCCTTGATCACGATCAAAACTCAGGAAGTCGTCGGAGAACTTGTCCAGACTGTCGATGAAAGGATCCCAGGGGTCGCCGTTCTTGGGAATGAGCATGACAATCCCATTGATTCGTTTCACGTAGACCTCCTCTCCGGGCATGGCGTACTCCTTGGGCAGCCGCACTGCCTGGCTACATCCGTTCTTGAAGAGTTTCGCAGTATCCATCATGAGCTCCTTGTCATATAGATCAAGATATAGATCGCGGCGCTTCCTGTCAAGCTCCTCCTTCCTGCCGTTCCGTACGACGGCCCTTTCCGAGCGAGCGGGGTGGACAATGCCGAGGATCGCGAGTAGGCTTAGAACGTTTCAGAGTCGAGCTGAACCCGCTTGTGTTTGCCTGAAAGGATGATGGAATGAACGGTATCTGCATGAAAGCACTCAGAACTACGGCCCTCTCCGTGCTCCTTCTGTCCTGCGTCCGTCCCACGGCGGCAGCGATCCCGCTGGCGGAGCATCCGCGGCCGGACTTTCAGCGGGCCCAGTGGTTGAATCTCAACGGTACGTGGGGATTCCGGTTCGACGGGGAGAACGTGGGACTCGATCAAGATTGGGCGGGCGGCAAAGTGGAGTTCCCGCTGTCGATCACGGTGCCGTTCCCGTGGGGCTCGAAGCTCTCGGGCGTCAAGAGCGAGGCCGACATCGCGTGGTATCACCGGACGATTCGCGTGCCCTCCGAGTGGCAGGGACAGCGGGTGTTCATCGTGGTCGGGGCTTGTGACTGGCACACGACCGGGTGGCTGGACGGCCGGAAGCTCGGCAGCTTCCAGGGCGGATATACGCCCTTCGAGTTCGAGCTGACCTCGAACGTGAAATGGGGGCAGGAGCAGCGGCTTGTGCTGCGCGTGGACGATACGCCCCATCCGTTCAAGCTGGAGGGCAAACAGGGCTACGGGCCCGCCAAGGGAATCTGGCAGACCATCTACCTGGAGGCGAGACCCAAGGTCGCGCTGGAGACCGTACACTTCCTGCCGGACATCGACGCCGGGAAGGTCACGGTGAAAGCGACGCTGAATGAGCCCGCGCCCGCGCCGATGACGCTCGAGATCCAGTTCAAATCCCAGGACCGGTCGCAGGCCGCCGGTGCCAAGATCGCGCCGCAACGGCGACAGATTGAGTTCGACGTGCCCCTGCCGAAAGCGAGGCTCTGGTCGCTCGAAGACCCGTATCTTTACGAGGTCAAGGCCGTGCTGTCGGGCGAGGGCGTCACGGACACCGTCGAGACCTACTTCGGGATGCGGAAGGTCGGCGTGATGAAGCTGCCCGGCACGGAGCACCCCTACATCGCTCTGAACAACAAGCCCGTCTATCTGAAGCTGACGCTGGACCAGGCCTATCATCCCGACGGGTTCTACACGTTCCCGAGCGATGCCTTCATGCGGGACGAGATTCTGCGGTCGCGTCAGATCGGCCTCAACGGCCACCGCATCCACGTCAAGATCGGTATCCCGCGCAAGCTCTACTGGGCGGACCGGCTGGGCGTACTGATCATGGCGGACGTGCCCAATAGCTGGGGCCAGCCCGATGACGACATGCGCCGCGAGGCGGAGGTCGCCCTCCGCGGGATGCTCCAGCGGGACTTCAATCATCCGGCGATCTTCAGTTGGGTGACGTTCAACGAGACCTGGGGACTTGGCACGCGCGACAAGGGCTACACGCCTGAAACGCAGGAATGGGTCGCCTCCATGGTCCGCCTGGCCAAGGGGCTCGACCCCACGCGCCTGGTCGAGGACAACTCGCCCTGCAACAACGACCACGTGCTGACGGACATCAACAGTTGGCACGCCTACCTGCCGGGCTACAAATGGACCGAGCACCTGGACCAGGTCTGCCGGGACACGCACCCGGGCTCGAGGTGGAACTACATCGGCGGTCGCACCCAGGGGACCGAGCCGCTGCTCAACAGTGAGTGCGGCAACGTCTGGGGCTATAAAGGCAGCACGGGCGACGTGGACTGGAGCTGGGACTATCACACTATGATGAACGCCTTCCGGCGGCACCCCCAGGTCTGCGGCTGGCTGTACACCGAACACCATGACGTCATCAACGAGTGGAACGGGTACTGGCGCTACGACCGCTCCCAGAAATTCACGGGGATCGAGGAACTGATGCCGGGCATGAGCCTGCGCGATCTGCACAGCGATTGCTATATCGCGATGAACGAGGAGCTCTGCCAGGAGGTCAAGCCGGGAGCGAGCGTGAAGGTGCCACTATACGTTTCCTTCCTGACGGATCGTAAGGGTGGCGCGGAACTACTCCTGCGCGGCGGCCTGCGGGCGTGGGACAGCCTCGGACGAGAGCGTTCTTACAGCCGCATCCGCCAGACAATCCCCTCGGCGGCGTGGATGTGCCGGGCCGTCGAGCCGCTGGAGGTCAAGATGCCCGACGAGCCGGCGGTGGTCGTGCTCTCCGTGCAGATCGAAAACTCATCCGGAGCCGTGCTGGCCCGGAACTTCACGACTTTTGCCGTCCGCGAGGGGCAGCAGCCGCGCGATGAGGTCCTCACCCAGCGACAGAATAGAACGAGAGTGATACGCGTGGCGCCGAAGGACTTCGCCAAGGCCCAGTGGTCGGTCAAGCAGTGGAACGTTTTCGACGGGCTGAAGGTCAACGGCGCCGGCGCCGGCTACTTCGAGTATCAGATCCCCTGGCCCGCCGATCTCAAGGTCGAGGACGTCGCCGCTGCGAGCTTCCGTGCGGAGGTCTCGGCCAAACAGCTCTTCGGCAAGGACAAGCAAGGCGCCGCCAAGCAGGAAGGCGACTTCATGCGCGGCGAGGGCACGCACGACCCGAGCGTGAACCCGAACGCCTATCCGATGACGGACGAGCGGACGTATCCGAGCGCGGTCCGTGTCCGCATCGCTGGCGCGGTCGTCGGCATCTTCGAGCTGCCGGACGATCCGGCCGACCATCGGGGCATCCTGTCCTGGCACGCCCAGAAACGCGACGACACGCTGACGGAAGCCGGCTCCTACGGCTATCTGATTCAGGCGGAGATTCCGACGCGAGTCCTCGAGCAGGCGGCCGCTACGGGCACGATCGTGCTTCGCCTGGAGACCGATGAGGCTATCGCCGGCGGTCTGGCGATCTACGGCGAGCGGTTCGGCCGCTACCCGCTGGACCCGACGTTGGCCTTCGTCCTGAGGTAGGCAACAGAGAGAACGCGTCTGTAGTGTGCCCGTGAGGGCATATCTTTCCGCAAGTCATGGAAGATAACGCCTCACGGCGTCACTACGAACGGCTTTCGTCTGACCAGACTACCTGCAAATTGTCGGGTAGTTCTCAGTCACGGTCCTTGGCGGTCAGAAGGATAACAGGACCGAGCAGACCCGATTCAAGCAGCGGCGTGTCCTTCCAGGGAACTTGCCAGGTCAAGGACCGCGCGATATTCGTCCGGCAGTAGTCCCGGCCGTCGGTTTGCGCATCGCCGACGAGCCGGTTCGACCAGGTGTTGGCGACCTCGATGACAAGTTCATTGACGTCGGGCTGGATGGCGTCCGTGATGTCCACACGGAATGGCGGCTTCCAGACGGTGCCTGTGCTCCGGCCGTTCACAAGGACCTCCGCGATGAAATGAACCTGACCGAGGTCAAGCAGTAAGCGTGGATTCGACTGGGTTCGGTCGGCAGGCACTTCGAAGGTGTTGCGGTACGTCGCCACGCCGGAGAAATACCGGATGCCCTCATCGTCGTGCGCGGTCCAAGAAATCAACTCCGGGAACTGCTTTGACGGCGGAGCGCCCCAGCCTTCGGGGAAATCCACCTGCCACGGGCCCACGATGGTGTGAGTCTCCTGAATGGTCGCCGCACCCACGCGCCTCCCGGCTGCCCGCATGCCCGCGCGAAATACGACAAACACGCTTTCGTGAGGCGCAAATTGCAGAGTCACCTTGGTACTGCAATCACTCGGCTCCCAAGATCCGCAAGGGTGAATCTCGCCGGTATCCGGCATCCAGAGCTCGGGCGTTTGGCCAGTCACGCGAAACGTGCACGCCACCTCCCGCGGCCGGTCGGTCCTGTTGCTGACGAAGTAGATGTCGGCGTCCGCGGTGCGGCGATGGATGTAGTCCACGTCGGACTCCTTGCCGTCCACGGCGAAATCGGGACCGATGCCGCGCTCCCGGAGGATATCCCGAAGTAGCTTGCCCCAGATGACTCTGCCCTTGCCATGAACGTGTTCCGTGTGCCGATCACCGTCACAGGGGCCCCAGAGTCTGTCCGCCAGTGCCCGGACCTCGGTGTCACGCGCAGGGTAGCCTTGCAGGCCGTTGGCGCGCGTGGGCTTGCGACCGACGACCGTGGCGCCGGCCCGCACGAGTTCCTCGACCCGCTTCAGCACCGCCAGGTCGATCTCCTCGCGATCGGGCAGGACGAGCAACTCGTAGCCGAGCCCGTCGGGCAACACCAACCGACCATCTTTGACCCTCATTCTCGTGAGAAGCACCTCGGCGTTCGCGACATCGTAATCGTAGCCGGAACCGAGCGACGGATCGACCTGCTTCGGCGGGACGAAGTTGAAGCCCTGATCTCCGTAGTAGTAGCACACGTCGGCCACGAAGAGCCCCTCTTGCAGCAGGTACGAACAGCGAGAGAGGTAATCGATCCACGCTCCCGCTTTCGGCCACCAGGCGATGCTCGGGCCCATGTGGGTGCCCGCGTGGTAGACCCAGCCGGGCCGGTCGGTTGCGGAGGGATTGTGGGCGGAGGTGTGAAACGTCATGTGGTTCGCGCCGTCGCAGAAGGCGCGGTCCGCGATTGCCTTGAGCTCGAACGGCCCGTCCTGCCAGTGCCGCCAGCTTGTGAACGCCTCCATGTCCACGAGGCGTTTGCCATAGACGTGCGCCGCACAGGCAGTCTCCTTGACCACCCAGACGTCGTGGTCCTTCCAGAACTCGCCGCGAGGAATGTCGATCGCGCCGAGAGCTTTCAGGGCATCAACGGGCACCTGGTGCAGTGGCGGTCCCGGTCCTCCCGCCTCCGCGCACAGTTGCAAACCGTGTTCATTGGAGAGATCCATCGCGGTCTTGTAGAAGGCATCGACAAGCAGCTCGCCCAGAGTCTTGCGGTAGTCATAGTCGAATCGATCCGCAATTTGGCGGTCCTGAACCACACAGCCGGCCAGCACGGGAAGGTACTTTGTCATGTCGTAGCCCCGGCGGCCCTGGAACTCAGCGAGAAAGCCCGGCGTCCACGTCGAGCCGCTCAGCTCGTAGCTGCACACGTACAGTTGCTTCAACGCCGTGCCTCGGAAATCGCCGAGTTCCTGGTGCAGCCTGTCAAGCAGATACTCAAAATGAAACCTCGTCGCCGCCGGATTGAAATGATCGATGGCCAGTCCGCCCGAATTGGGGCTCGGCACCTTCAACGCCGAGCCGGTATTCGCGCAGACGAACCGCATGAGGGTCCATTGGCCCGCCGGCACATCCCAATCGAGTCTGCCGCTCCCATCAACGCGACTGGTCACGTCGATGATCTGTTCCGGGTCGCTGATCGAATCGCCCGACCCGGGCACAGCCAGAATCGCAACGTTCCGAACAAACGCCGGCCGACCATCTGGACCACGAGGCGCATTCTTCGGCAGAGCCGGCATCGGCAACGAATCGGCAAAATGCGAAGGCCCTTTCACAATCACCCGGCAGTGGTACAACCCCATGCTCGCATACTCCGGCGGCACCCACGGCCCGCCGCAATTCCAACTGCTCGACGTGGTGAGCCCCACGTCCAAGCCCAACCGGGTCGCCTCGCGGACGGCGTGTCCGATGGCCTTGAGTGATTCGGGCCCCATGAACGCGGGGCCCGCCGGCACGATCTTTTGCGGGTCCTGGGCCCCCACGTCGAAGATGTACACCCCGCCGATGCCCTTGGCCTTGAGTTCCTCCAGCTCCCGCGTCATCTGCCGCTCGTCGGTGAGCCCGTTGACCCACGCCCAGTACGCCGAGGGCCGGGCCGATCGCGGCGGATCGCGGAACAGCGAAGCCACATCGGCCGGCTCAGCCGCACAGGTTCCATGAGGGCACAGCAGCACGAAGCTCACAATTGCGATGTCGAGAACACGATGTAGATCCATAGGATTACCTCTTGCCCAGTCTCCGCCAATATAGCTCATTGTGCCTCCAACGACCATACTCCGCTGAGAATCGTCTTTGCCGTTGACAATCCGCCGGGGGTCGGCCTACTGTGGCGCAGGTCTCTATATGCACAAGCACAAGTTCATCAAACGCGTCGTCGGTGTCGTTCTATGTGCGGCGGTTGCACTGGCGCTGCTGCTCTGGCGGCTGGGACTGGCGCCGCTCTATGCAGCTCTGGTCAGCATGAATGTGGTTGCTCTGCTGTTGTACGGATTCGACAAGCGACAGGCCATCATCGGCGGTACCCGCATCCCCGAGGTGGCCCTGCATATCGTCGCCCTTCTCGGGGGCAGTCCCGGCGCATTGGCCGGCCAGGAGCTGTTCCGCCACAAGACTCGCAAACGCGCCTTCCGACTGGTTCTGCTGGCCATCTTCCTGTTCCAGGCGGGACTGCTCTACGGTTATTGGCGCTGGTCCCGAGGCTAAAGAAGCGATGGACGCGTTCCCATCTGACATCCAATTCCGCAAGCCCTGGCGCAGCTACCAGCAGCGTGTGCTCGCGGAGTTGCAGAACCATCTGACCGACAACCATCTGCACATCATCGCCGCTCCGGGCTCGGGCAAAACCGTGCTCGGTCTGGAGGTCGTCCGTCGGCTCAACCGGCCCACGCTCATCCTGGCTCCCACCGTCGCCATCCGCGACCAATGGGTGGATCGATTCGTCCACCTGTTCATGGAGGCGCGGAAGGGTACGCCAGACTGGATCTCGAAGGACATTCGGGCCCCTCGATTCCTCACCGCGTCCACCTACCAGGGACTCCATAGCGCTTACAAAGGCGAGTCGGACGATAGTTCGAAGTCTCGCTCTCGGGTCGCGGGACGCGACGCTATTGTGAAACGACTCAAACAGTTGGGCGTCCGGACGCTCGTGCTCGACGAGGCCCATCACCTGCGAAACGAATGGTGGAAGTGCCTGGCCGATCTGAAGAAGAAGCTCGACACGCCGACAATCGTCGCCCTGACCGCCACCGCGCCGTTCGATGTCTCGCCCTTCGAGTGGGAGCGGTACATCGGCCTGTGCGGTCCTATCGACTCGGAGATCTCCGTCCCGGAGCTGGTCGCACAGAAGAACCTGTGCCCGCACCAGGATTACGTGTATCTGTCCCCGCCCTTGCAGGCGGAGCAGCAGGAGATTCGTGAGTTCCGCCGGGAAGTCGAGGCCTTCGTGAAGGACCTCTGCGCGAATCAGGAATTCATCGGCGCGTTGGAGAATCACCCCTGCGTCGTCCAGCCGCAGACCTGCGTCGAGGACATCCTCGACGATCCGCCGTTCTATTCAAGCGTCGCGTTCTTCCTGAACCACGTACGCGGGACTGTGCCCCGCAAGCTGCTCCGCATCCTCGGCGTTCCCGCAAGGAAATGCCCGAAGCTGAATATGGAGTGGCTGGAGACCTTACTGGCCGGCTGCCTCTACACGCATGCCAAGTCCTTCGAGGGCAGCAAGGAATCGCTCCATCGCATTCTCCGCGACGCCAAGCGGATCGGCATCGTGGATCGACGCGAGGTCAGTCTCCGCAGCGCTACGAAGATCGCCCGACTTCTGATCCGCAGCGCCTCGAAGCTCAAGAGCATCGAGGATATCGTGCATCTGGAGAGCCAGACGCTGGGCGACGACCTGCGCATGGTGATCCTGACCGATTTCATCCGGCGCGCCGACTTCCCCAAGGACGAGGCCGACACCAGGCCGGTCAAACGACTGGGCGTCGTGCCGATCTTCGAGCAGATCCGCCGGGGCGAGAGGGTATCCGAGGGGCCAGCTCCTTGTGGCATGGGCTCCCCGCCCATGAATCATCGGCAGGATGCCGACACCACCTTTCACATGCCCTCCAAGCTTGGCATCCTCACCGGGACTCTGACCGTCGTACCCTGTGAATCCCGGGAGGCGATTGAAGCCATCGCGCCGGAACTGGGTCTCGACCCGGCGGACATTGCTTTCCGGCCTCTGGCCCACGATCCACGGTTCTGCGAGGTCACAATCCGCGGGGCGGACAAACAGAAGATGGTCGCTCTGATCACCGCCCTGTTCAATCGGGGCCACGTCCGCATCCTGGTCGGCACGACCTCGCTGCTCGGCGAGGGCTGGGATGCCCCCTCGGTGAACTCGCTGATCTTAGCCAGCTTCGTCGGGTCGTACATGCTCTCCAATCAGATGCGCGGGCGGGCCATCCGAACGCAGGAGGGCCATCCGCATAAGACCGCGAACATCTGGCATCTGGTCTGCCAGGAGGAGAACGCCAAGGAGTGCAACGAGGATATGGAGACGCTGGCGCGGCGGTT
>Ga0172363_10004078_pt1 | contig 11808 bp, 12 predicted proteins | sample LakKivs2_kivu2a2_FD_114541 | JGI IMG/M metagenome (GOLD analysis project Ga0172363, IMG submission 114541) | Sediment microbial communities from Lake Kivu, Rwanda - Sediment s2_kivu2a2 | ecosystem: Environmental > Aquatic > Freshwater > Lake > Sediment | place: Rwanda: Western Province, Lake... | reverse complement strand
TTCATACTCACTGTATTTAGTGAGTATGAGCATAAAAACCTTTTGGTCTGGAAGCGGTACTGCACGCTGTTTCAGCAGAAAACGGGCATACTCACTAAAAAAGTGGGAAAGTTAAGGTTTTTATACCTTATAGCTCGAATAAGCGCCTTGATTTGGGTTTTAATTCTTTGGCTCGCTATAAACAAACGAAAATGAAACACCTCCTTTACACGGTTCTGCTGGCTTTTGTTCTTTTAGGGGGGGCCATAGCAGCATCATGCCCTGCCAACGAGGGCGAGCCGACTGACATGAAGATGCAGTGCTGGATAGAGAAGCCTGCCGACATCATATATACTGGCGACGGCATAACAGTGACCTGCACCAAGGATGAGAAGATCAACAATGCCTGGGTGACCACGCCGCTGAAAGGGAAGTCCCTGACAATACTGGGCTACAACGAGGAGGGGGTAGTCCTCCAGAATATGTCACTAACTTTGAACTCGGCCGGCGCAACGACTTTTATACCGATGGTCCCGGGTGATTATCTGATAGAGACCATATTGCAGGAGAAAAGCGCTGATGAATCCAGCGCAGTCAGCAAGCACTGGTCTGCGGTGATAAAGGGGGTGCAGAGGAACCCTATAGTCAACAGAGGCGTCGTTTCTCCGACTGGTGCGGCCATAGTGGAGGTTGAAACGCCCGACCCGGAAATCCCCGAGGTCAGCGAGCCGGTCTGCGAGGAGAACAGCATACTGGACTTTGTCATGAACAGCACGGGCGAGGAGACTGCCGACCAGGCCTCGAGCCTAATGCTCATGATAGTAGGGCTGTTCATAGGATAGGCGCGTCTGGGCTGTCCCCGGTTCACGGTTTCGGGTCTTGTCATGGGTCTGCAGTCTTCGGTCTGCGTTTTCGGGTCCCGTACTTGAGTCCCAGAGCTCTTTTATTCCCAACTAATCAATTCTAGCCATGCGCAGCTCCTATAAGCTATTCAGGATCAAAGGCATTGAGGTTAGCTTGCATTTAACCCTGCTTTTATTGTTTCTGATGCCGCTACTCGATTTGTTTGCTTACAACAACATTGCAGAGGGGTTGATCTTCGCGGCCTACTCGCTCGTTTTCCTGCTCGTCCTCTTCGGTTCTGTCCTAGTGCATGAACTGGCCCACTCGCTGGTCGCCATGCGGAATAATATAAGGGTAAACCAGATAATCTTGACCCCGATAGGCGGCATAGCCAGCATGGGGGCCGGGATGGTCAAGAAGGCTTCCATAGAGCTTAAGGTAAGCTTGGCCGGGCCGCTGGCAAGCCTTGCGATTGGCACTGTACTGTTTCTCCTGCTGACAGCGATGGCAGGTTCTGAGACCCTCGGCAAGGCAGTGATGTCAGGTAAGTTCATCGACGAACCATCTCTGTTCCACATAGCCGTAATGGTGATGTACGTGAACCTCATACTCGGTCTGTTCAATCTCTTCTTGCCCATCTTCCCTATGGACGGTGGCAGGGTGCTCCGATCCATGCTCTGCTTCGTGACTGACAGAATGAGAGCAACGAGGATAGCCGTGTATATTGGTCAGGCCTTCCTCTCAGTCCTTCTTGTCTTTGCGCTGATTGTGGGAAGCCTCTGGTTGATAGCAATAGCCATCTTCCTCTTCTTCGCCGGCCTGGTCGAATTGAGGATGATGGAGGTTAGTGAAAAGGTAAAGAAGATCGATCTTGCCAAGTTTGTAGTGAGCAACCTTGTCGTACTGCATTCCGGCTTTGATAGCGGCGACATCGGCAAGATACAAAAAAAGACCCAGTCGATCTATCCGGTCCTCGACGACAATGGAAAACCGGTGGGTTTCCTGGAGAGCGACAAGGCCTTTGAGAAAGGAAAGAGTGCTAGTAACATAATGTCCACAGAACCGCCGATCGCGCGGCTGAATGATGACAAGGATGACATGTTAGGTAAGGTCTATAGCAACGGCTACGTATTCATAGTGGATCCCAAAGGCGTCTTTCTAGGAGTGCTTACGATGCAGAACCTGCAGAATGCACTCAAGGCGCGAACTTAAGACGGGACTGGGGACCCGGGACTGAAGACCGCCAAGACGCTAATATACCTTGTCCGGATCGAATATCTTCTCGCCCACTACCTTCCCGTCGATGCGCCTATAGAAGCAGCTTTCATAACCTTCGTGGCAGGCCCCGCCAGTGGCTTCAACCAGATAAAGAAGCGCGTCCTTATCACAGTCCACGCGGATTTCTTTCACAATCATCACGTTGCCCGAGACCTCGCCCTTCTTCCACAGTTTCTTCTTTGAAGTGGAATAGAACCAGAGCTCACCGGTTTTTCTCGTATTCTCAAAGGCCTCCTTGTCCTGGAAGGCCGTCATGAGGACGCTCTTATCCTCGAAGTCCTGGGCTATTGCTATGACCAGCTCTTTCTCTCCGATCTTCCGTTTCTTCAGATCAGCCCAATCCATATGTGATATTTTGCAGTATAGAAGATTAATGCAGGTATTCCATCACCACTGCGGGCGCGCCCCCGCAGGTGCAATCAGCCATCTTATTAAAGCCCATCGACCTAAAAAACTTCAATCCCTCTGAATTGGAGGACTTGACCTTGACTATTACGCGGCTGCATTCAGTCGGCTCGAGCTCCTCGAATATCCGGTTTACTAGGACGCGACCTATCCCGTGCGCACGCAGCTCCGTTCTCACACATATGGGCCCAAGCTCCGCAGTGTCGCCCTTCTTGTACTTCGCGCCGCAAAAGCCAAGAAGCTGGCCGGGCTCCTTTGCGACGAACATCCTGTAGTCGCTCCGCAAACACATTCGCTTAAGGAAAGATGGGGTCACCCTCTGATACTGAAAAGCTGTAGAGTTGACATTGCTCAACTCGGCGACCGCCTTCGCGTCCGATTCCTTGAAGGGGAGGATCTTCATTTTATAACCTCACTGCCACGCCATTCTTCTTCAAATAGACCTTGACGTCCTTAATCGTGTATTGGCCAAAGTGAAATATCGACGCAGCCAGTGCGGCATCAGCTTTTCCCTTGGTCAGCGCGTCTAAAAGGTGCTCTGGCTTCCCGGCACCACCTGAAGCGATGACCGGAATAGAAACAGCCTCAGAGATGGTTCTTGTCAAATCGATGTCATAGCCTGTTTTCACCCCGTCGGCGTCCATCGAAGTTAGTAGAATCTCGCCAGCGCCGAGGTCCTCGACCTTCTTGGCCCAAACAATAGCATCCTGGGCAGTGTCTTTTCTTCCCCCATAAGTCCAGACATTCCAAACCGGTCTTGGGTCTTGGGTCTTGGGTCTTGTCCGGGGACTGAAGACCGAAGACCGAAGACCGTTGTTGCTCCTCTTCGCGTCTATCGCGACAACGAGGCATTGGTTGCCGAACTTCTTCGCGCCCTCACTGATTAGTTTCGGGTTCTCGACTGCGGCAGTGTTTATAGAAACCTTGTCGGCGCCGGATTTGAGGGCCTTGTTGATGTCCTCTGTCGTTCTAACGCCGCCACCTAGGGTCACGGGTATGAAGACGTTTTCTGTTGTCCTTTCCAAAACGTCCCACATCGTGCCCCTCCGGTCGGCCGACGCGGTGATGTCCAAGAAAACGATCTCGTCGGCACCCTCTTTGTAGTAGAACTCGGCCCGTTCTACAGGGTCTCCAGCATACTGGATTTGTTTAAACTTAACGCCTTTGACTACTCGACCCTGAGGCACAGACAAATCACAATCCAGACAGGGGATTATGCGCTTTGTGAGCATTTTCAAAGTTGCTTAATGTTGCCAGTATTTTAGTCTTTTATTGGATAAAACTGTATGATGGCAATCAAGAGAGCCCCTGTTTATACAAAAAGAAACACCATGGGGATAACAGAGCTCTCCCGGTTTTTCGGCAAGTCCAAGAGCAGCATCAAGGATTACCGTAGGGCTGGACTGGTGCCGATAGTCCCGGTAGCCGGGCAGCAGCGTACCCCAAGAGCGTGGGCCGAGGAGAACCGAGCGAGGTTCCACCCGGAGTCTGCCGGTCAGCGCATAAGGATCCATCAGGGGCCACTTGCCAAGAGGACACGGCAGACGCCTGAAGGGACTGTTACTTTCACATATGTAGAGGACGGGAGTGGCGGCAGGTGGAAAGGCCAGACTATGAGAAGGGCATTGAGAGAGAACCGGTGGAGGCAGTTCACAGGGACGCCGAAAAGCGCAGTCGTCCATGATGGGCGCTTCCACTACGTTAAAACTCGATATGCAGACAAGATGATAGCTGATTCCTTGGCGTACCCGGCCAATATGTACAGACTTGCAAGAGCGCTCGGCTATCGCGGTCGGGCCCTGAAAACGCAGCCAAGAGTCAAGAGGAAAAAGAAGATTGGTGGGCAGTGGCATACTACGGCAGATGAGCGGAGGCGGCTCTTTAGAAGAAAGCGGCTGTTGGAAAACACGCAAAGCAATGAGGATCTGGCAGGGAGATTTGGGGTCGATCGGCACACCTTCTTGAGATGGGTCGATGCTGGGCTAATCCCGTATAAGATGGACAATGTGGTCTACCGTGTCCCGAATGAGTTTGTCGATTTGCTCGGGGAGTACGTCAAGGACCCAAACGGCGAAAGGCACCCTCTAACAAGGAGGATGGTCTGTAACGCTAGGAGTATATGGAACATGTGGGTGGAAGAGGGCAAGCTAAAAAAAGAAACTAGAAGGCTTATGGAAATGCCTGATATGTAATTCGATTTAAGAATTCCTATTTTGAAAATAAAGCGATGGACAAATCCAAAATCCTAGAAGCTCTCGCTCAGGCCAATGTCGTCAAGTTCGGCGAGTTCACTCTCGTCAGCGGCGACAAGAGCCCGATCTATGTGGACCTGAGGATGCTCCCGTCTTATCCGGAGGTTTTTGACTTGATAACCACGGCACTCGCCGAGGCCGCAAAGGCTACGGGCGCCAAAAGAATCGGCGGCATGGAGACTGCGGGAATACCTCTCGGTGCTGCGATGGCAATCAAGCTCAAGAAGCCGATGATATACATACGCAAGAAACCAAAGGACTATGGGACGCAGTCGCGGATAGAGGGGGTTCTGGAGAAGGGCGATGCAGTAGTCCTTGTCGACGATTTGATGACCAAAGGGACGAGCAAACTGGACTTCGTCGGGCCGGTAAGAGAGGCGGGCGGTATTGTGAAGGACATTGTCATCGTCCTTGACCGCGAACAGGGCGGGAAAGAGGCGCTGGCCGCGGAAGGGATAAAACTGCACAATCTTGTCACGCTCAGGGAGCTTTTGGCATATTTGTTCGAGAAGAAGAAAATAACAAAGGGACAGTACGACGAAGTGCTGGCGTATCTTTCAAAATCAAAATGACAGACGTCTACATAATCGGCGGCTCAGGCTACACGGGCGGAGAGCTCCTAAGGATACTCGGGAATCACCCAAAGATTGAGAATATTCGGATCAGCTCGCGGCAGTACCAGGGCAAGAAAGTCTCTGAGCTGCACCCGAATGTGACGCTTGATATAACTTTTGAGGACTATAATCAGAAGAAGGCCAACGATGCAGACTTCGTCTTCACGTGCACGCCGCACACGAAGGCCATGGAGTACGCTCAGCAGCTGGATACGAAGATAGTCGACCTGTCAGCGGACTTCCGGCTGAAGAACGCCGCGGTCTACGAACAGACTTACCAGGTCAAGCACACGGCTCCTGAGCTGATACCTCAGGCCGTGTATGGACTGCCCGAGATTCATCGGAAGGAGATAGCTAAGGCGCGACTTGTGGCCAATCCTGGTTGCTTGGCCACAGGGGCGATACTCGCGCTCTATCCTTTGACCAAGGCTTACAAGCCTTCAATAGTGGTCGTGGATTCTAAGACCGGGATCAGCGGTGCTGGGCGGGAGCCTACGGAGACCAATATCTTCAACTGGGTGAATGAGAACGTGATACCATATAAGGTGGCAAACCACCGGCATGTGCCCGAGATGGAGCAGGAAACTGGAATGATAGTTTACTTCACCCCCCACATTGTGCCAATTACACGTGGCATTGAGACTACAGTTCATGCCTTCATAAAGGGCAACCTGGAGGATGTGAAGGACCTCTACAAGAAGACTTATAAGGACGAGCCGTTCACAAAGGTAGTCGATGGAATACCGACTATTCTGACTGTTCGGGGTTCGAACTACTGCCACATAGGCGGGTTCACCGAAGACCGGGGCCGGCTGGTTCTCTTCTCGGCTTTGGACAACTTAGTGAAGGGAGCGTCCGGCGCAGCAGTGCAGAACATGAATATCATGGCTGGGTTCAAGGAGACTGAAGGTCTTGGGCAGCTCGGGCTTTGCCCGTGACGGTCTCCGGTTTTCGGTCTTCGGTCCTCAGTTACACTACAATTTCAAAGGTTACACTACATTCTGATTATACTACAAATGAACAAGGAAACCCAGGAGTATCGTCCGGAAGTCGCAGAGAAGCTAGAAAGAGTAGGCATAACTAATCTGCGGACGCTGGTGATGACGGGCTTCGGCGGCCACATGTACAAGTTCGTGCCGAGCTTCGACGTTTTCATAGACCTGCCCAAAGACAAGAGGGGTATCCACATGTCGCGGTTGGTGGAGTCCATTAGTGAGGCTGTCAACAATGAGGCGGCCTACAAGCACGAGACCTTCGAGAACCTTGAGAGGGACATAATCGAGCAGATTTGGAGCAAGCACCCTTTTGCGCGGGTTGAGGTCGGTTTAAGGACGGCCCTCGTCGTCGAGAGGAAGACGCCGGTTTCCAAAAAGGCCACAATGGAAACGCACGATGTGGCAGTGAATGTGATTTGTGAGAACAAAAGATACACCAAGGTCCTCAAGGTTTCTGTAATTGGCAATACAGCCTGCCCGCACTCGAAGGAGAACACCGATCATCCGCACATCCAGCGCGCTGTCGGCGAGCTCGAAGTCGAGTGCGACTTTGATAAGGCGATCAACCTCGATGACATGATAGACTGCGTCGACGCGGCCTTCTCGTCGCCGGTTTACACGTTGGTGAAGACCGAGGACGAGAACCAGATCGTCAACAAAATCTATGACAACCCGAAGTTCGTCGAGGATGTCACCCGCGGGATACTGGATGCGGCCAAGAAGAGATTCAAAGGCTGCAAGATAAGGGCTAAGACGGTCTCCCAGGAGAGCATACACCGGCACGATGTTGTGGCAGAAGGAAGCGCATGAGGATTGTGTAAAGCAGCCCGTGGATATATATGGAGCAGTGCCTAATCCCTTGATTTATATGCGTGGCCACATTATTGTCAAGACAAAAATGGACGCTCGATTATTAGTCGGCCTCATGGTACTGGCCATGGTAGCGGGGGCTTATGCCCAGGTGAACGTTGATATGGATGTTGACCAAGTGGTGGTATATCCACAGTCTGTGGCTCTGGTCTATGAAAGCGGTACTGAAGGTAGCGGCACTCAGTTCAAGACTGAGATAAGCTCGATGGCTTACCCAGACTCGATAAGGGTCCCAGGGGCGTCAGAACTCTCGATTTCGACTGCAAACACGGTGCGGCCGTATTATGATAGTTATCTCAGTGGTTCCCGGCAAGAGCCGATGAAACAGCTCCTCGGGCAGCTGATGGGGAAGGTTGTGACAATCGGCGGCGTCAAGGGCACGCTCACGTGGATGAGTGAAAGCTGGCTCGGGATATCCAATGCTACTGCTTTCACTGCGATGCCGATAAGCAGCACCTGGACCATTGTCAGCGCGACACCCATGGCCAAGCCTAACGAGACCGTGGTCGAGAGCGAAACGATGACCAACGTCACCTGGCTGAGCGGGGGCAACAAGGAGACCATGATCAGTTACCTGGCAAGCGGCTTTTCATGGAACCCGGTATACTTCTTAGACGCCGGAGAAAGCTCATCTCGCTTCGAGTTCTGGGCCAAGGTAACCAACAGCTTCGAGGACCTGGATGCGAACGTAAAACTCGTCGGCGGGAACGTGAGGATAAGCGGAGGGAGGTACTACGACACCAACTATTACGCAGACACCATGGCGCAGGAGGCCTTGAGCGGCGGCTCATATAGCGGTTACATGGGGTCGGCGCCTTCGGTGAGCACAGCCGGCGAATACGAGGTCTACGACCTCGGCAAGAAGACCATAAAGAAGGGCGAGTCAAGGCTTATCTCCATATTTGCGAATACGGTGACTCCTGAAAAGGAGTACGTCTGGGACACCCGGTCCGGCGATTATGTGCAGAGGATATACCTAGTCGAGAACCCGGGCAAGACGTGGTCTTATGGCACGGTCAAGGTCTATGAGAACGGGATACTAATGGGCGAAGACGCCATATCCTGGACCCCCAAGGGGCAAAAGGCCAAGATAACCATAGGCAACGCCCCTGACATCGACGTTTCGAAGAAAACGACAACCGTGGACATGGGCAGCTACTACTCGTATAAGAGGAAGCACACCACGACGCTGACTTTGAAGAACTACAAGGCGGCCGGTGTGACGGTGAAACTGATTGACAGCTACCCGACATCCATAGACGAGGGCAGCTTCGAGTCGAGCGAGGAGTTCGTCAAACAGCCGGGCAACCTGCTGGAGATGAACGTCACGCTGTCGGCCGGACAGGAGAGGGTGTTGACGTACAGTTACACTACGTAAGCAGTTCTTCTCTTTTTCTTCTTTTTTCTTTTTCTCAACCCTTTTCCTTAAATAGGCATGAAATTCTCGGTCCTTGCCAACACCTTCCAGCTCTTGGAGAACACCCAGAGCAGGCTGGAGATGACGGACATCCTAGTCAATCTCTTCTCCAAGGCCAAAAAAGACAATATCGACAGCATAGCCTACCTCTGCCTCGGCCAATTCGCCCCTGAGTATGAGGATATAGTGATAGGAATAGGGGACAAGATGATGATGCAGGCCATAGCCATGGCCGCGCACCGCCTGCCGAAAGACGTGGAGAGGAAGTTCAAGGATGTTGGCGACCTGGGCCTCGCAGCCGAACAGATGATGGGATCGGGAAAAGGAGTTTCGCTCGCCGCATTCACTGGCGCAACAGCCGGTGAGCTAACCGTGGCCGAAGTAATAAACAGCTTCCGCAAAATCTCGGAAGCTGCAGGCCAGAATTCCCAAGACCTGAAGATAAAGACCATGGCCGGTTTGTTGGGAAAGGCCAGTCCGCTCGAAGCGAGGTATCTGGTGAGGATAGCTCTCATGACTATGAGATTAGGGACGGGAGGGATGACCCTCTTAGACGCGCTCGCGGTCCTCTACGTCGAGGACAAGAAGAAGCGGCCCGTCATCGAGAACGCCTACAATATAAGTAGCGATATCGGACTCGTTGCAAGGGAGCTCGCAGAGCACGGCCTTGCGGGCGTCGAGAAGATAAGACCCACAGTTGGCAGGCCGATAAAGATGATGGCCGCGCAGCGCGTGCAGAAGCTGGAGGAGCTGCCGGAGAAGATGGAGAAGTTCGCCGTTGAAGAGAAGTACGATGGGGAACGGATGCAAATACACATAGACAGCGGTAAGATTAAGATTTTCTCGAGAAGGCTTGAGGACATCACCTATCAGTACCCCGATATCATCGAGCGCGTAAAGGGCGGCATCACTGCGAAGAAGGCGATACTCGAGGGCGAAGCCGTTGCCGTAAAGGGCGACAAATTGCAGCAGTTCCAGGTCCTCATGCAGAGGAAGAGGAAGTATGATATCGAGGAGTATGTGAAGAAGATTCCCGTGCGGCTGTTCTTATTTGACCTGCTCTATCTGGACGGGGAGAACTGGATGAACAAGCCGTACATGGAAAGGCGCAGGATGCTGGAAAAGATAACCAAAGAGTCCAAAGACCTCACATTCGCCCGCAGGATAATCACGAAGGACCTGAAACAGGTGCAAAGGTTCTTCGATGATGGGTTGGCCCGCGGGACGGAGGGGATAATGGCCAAGTCGCTGGGCGAGGATTCGATTTATCGCGCCGGGGCCCGCGAGTGGCTGTGGATAAAGTGGAAGAAGGACTATCTGGAAGGCCTCGTGGACACTTTTGACCTCGTCCTTATCGGGGCGATACATGGGACTGGCAAACGGGCAAAAAGATACGGCACCTTGCTAGGGGCCACGTACAACTCGAACACCGACATGTTCGAGAGTTTTTGCAAAATAGGCACGGGTTTCACGGACGAGGTCCTCGATGGGATGCCGGACAAGTTCAAAAATCTGGTGTCTAAGGAAAAGCCGGCGCGAGTCGAGAGCGACCTTAAGCCGGATGTCTGGTTCGAGCCGTCGGTGGTGATGGAGGTCAGCGGCGCGGAGGTAACAGAAAGCCCGCTCCACAACTGCGGGAGGAAGGAGCTAGGTAAAGGCCTTTCCCTGAGGTTCCCGCGCTTCAAACAGTTCAGGGAGAAAAAGCCTGAAGATGCTACGTCTACAGAAGAGGTAATACAGATGTACGGCGGATGATTTTTGTCTTATTAATCTGAATATACTCACAATGGCAGGCGAAAAGAAAGTAATCGAGGAGATGGATTCCATAATCCACAGCGCCCTCACCCACAGGAAGCATAGGAACTCCGCCTTTGAGATGCTCGAAATGGGCATCAAGATGGAGAAACTGGCAAAAGAGTATTACCTGGAGCTGGCCAAGAAGGTTTCTGACAAAACTGGCAATGTGATGTTCAAGTACCTCGCAATAGAAGAAGCCGGCCACATAAAGGAGCTCATGAACCAGCTCGATGCGATGAAGAAGAGCAGAGACTGGATAAAGCGAGAGAAAGTACCGGCGGCGACATGCCCGGTGGCCGTTCCGGAGGAGAGGGAGATAAGGACCATGAGGGACATCGTGCCTAAGGACTTAAGGATACCGAAGAACACGAATGATCTTGAGGCCCTGAAGATGGCGATTGATATAAAGAAGCGCATGATAAGGTTCTACTGCGCGGCCTCGGAGAGCATGGTAGGCGCCGACGGCAAGAAGATGCTGGCCAAGCTGATAAGCGCCGAGAACAGGCATCTGAACGATCTCATGGTGCAGTACGCGTGGCTCGACCAGGCGGGTTTCTGGTATGATGCGAGCATGATGACCGACTGAGTCGGCGGCTTGCTAAAATATCACCCACCGCGAACAAACATGAGATCCCTGCGATAGGACTTGACGCTGCCCGATTTGAAGCCGGGACGTCGGGGCTCTCTCCAAAGGGTTATCCGGATGGCCGGGTCGGCCCCGCGGAGAGCCTCTTCAAGTATGGGGCGCTTAGCGGGTATTCCGCTTCCCAGCTCGTCCCTGCCGAATATCAGATATTGTATGCCCCCGCGCTTGTTTAGCTTGGCCATTTTCCCCAGAACTTCGACGGGGTATTCTGACTTGTCAAAACCGGCATAAGTGCATAAAATACCGTCGTATCGCCTGCGGAGATCTTTCGTCTCTACGGCGCCGACACGCCAATTGCCCACGGGGCTTCTTCCGCGACCCATGGGAGTAGGATTAAGCGCTTCTAACTCCACTCTGCCGTGTTTTCTTAAGCGGTTTATGACCGGGAGCCAGTGCCGCCCCATCCCCGGGCCGATGTCCAAAAGCCGGGTTGTCTTCCCTTCGGCGGCATTTGCCTTAACACGATCCTCCAGTTCTCGGACGAACGTCTTGCCTTCAGGAGTGCCAAAAATCCTGCGGTACCTGCCGGGGGAACCGCCATAGAGCCATGGGCTCATATTTGCGCCGGACACAGTTATCATGCCAGCGTCCCTTGTCTGGCGGCCGACTTTTACATATCGGTAATCGTTTCCGCGATAGGATCTGAGGTTTGCTGCAGTGGTGTCGCGCGCAGACGTTGTCTTGATGAACATGCGGCGTTTTCTGGTCGAAC
>Ga0172363_10004076_pt1 | contig 11809 bp, 9 predicted proteins | sample LakKivs2_kivu2a2_FD_114541 | JGI IMG/M metagenome (GOLD analysis project Ga0172363, IMG submission 114541) | Sediment microbial communities from Lake Kivu, Rwanda - Sediment s2_kivu2a2 | ecosystem: Environmental > Aquatic > Freshwater > Lake > Sediment | place: Rwanda: Western Province, Lake... | reverse complement strand
TTCAAAAAATTTTAGAAGAAATCAAAAGAAGGGGGGGAGACTTAAAAGAGGAGAGTGTTGAAAAAAGAAGTTTTGTTTATCCTGTGAAAAAAAATGAAAATGGTTTTATTAGCACCATTATTTTTTCTATTTCAAAAAATAGTCTTCATAATATTAATGATTTTATAAGGAAAGAAGAAAGAGTTTTAAGGAGTGTTATTATAAAAAGAGAAATTTTTGAAAAAGAGAAGAGGGCAAAAAGACACAAAAGACCAACTATCAAGACTAAACCAACACCCAAAAGGGAAAAGGTCAAGTTGGAAGATATGGATAAAAGGTTGGAGGAAATATTAAAATAAAACCCATGAATCTTAATAAAGTTTTTATATTGGGAAATGTTACCCAAGATCCTCAGATAAGGCAATTACCCGATGGAAGGTTGGTGGCAAATTTCGGTATGGCAACAAATAGAATATATAATGACCAAACCGGGGAAAGAAAGCAACAGACCGAATTTCACAATGTAGTGGCTTTTGGGAGAAACGCTGAAATAATTCAGCAGTATGTTCAAAAGGGAAGTTTGCTTTTAGTTGAGGGTCGTCTTCAAACTAGAAATTGGGAAGACCAAAGTGGCGTTAAGAGATATAGGACAGAAATTATTGTTGATAGATTGCAATTGGGTCCCAAATCACTTCAAACATCTTCAGAGCGAGGGATAGTTGAGGAACAAAAATTAGAAGGGGGGGAAAAAGAAGAAATTCCCACAGTGGAAGAAAATAATGAGACCCCCGATTACAAGAATAAAGACGATGAAGAAGAGGAAGAGATTAATTTAGATGATATACCCCTATAGATAGCAAGTTAAGCAAGTTAGCAGGATTAAGTAAATTAAGCGGGCTTTGCTACGTGGTGATTGTTGTTAGTTGTTATTTATAGTGTTTTGAGTTATAGTTATCGTCCCACCAATCTTATGTGTTATTTTTGTCAAAGAAATATTAAATATATTGATTTTAAAGAAACCGTTCTCCTTTCACGGTTTATTTCCCAATCGGGTAAAATAAAAGCAAGAAAGAAAACAAATCTCTGTGCTAAACATCAGAGAATGGTTGAAAGGGCAATAAAAATAGCACGGCGCATGGCGCTTCTACCCTTTGTTGCTGATTAAAACAGATTTGAGAAATAATTAAAACTTTTTTTTGGATTTTTTGTTTTTAAAATAGCGCTTCCAATAGCTAAAATATTAGCTCCCGCTTTAATTATGGGGGGAGCATTTTTTTTATTAATACCCCCGTCTACCTCAATTTGTCCGTTGGGCCAGATTTTTCTGAGTTTTTTTATTTTCAAAAGAATATTTTTTTTAAATTTTTGTCCTCCAAAGCCTGGATTCACAGCCATTAAAAGACAAAGATTAATTTGGGGAAGGTATTTTTCTATTTTTGAAATCGGGGTTTCCGGGTTAAGGGCTATCCCCACCTCTTTTTTATTTTGTTTTATTTTCTTAATTAAATTTTTTGGATCTTTTTCCGCTTCCAAATGAAAGACGATTCTCTTGATTGGTTTTTGAAACCATTTTTCAATTTTCTGACTCGGATTTTTTATCATTAAATGGAGTTCAAAAATATCTTTCTTGAATTGTTTTATTTTTCCAGGGTTGGCAAAAGTTTTATTAGGGACGAACACTCCGTCCATAACATCCCATTGAATTAGATTTACAAATTCTACAAGGGTGTCCACCCCCTTTTTAAAATTTTTAAGGTCCTTGGCGATAATAGTGGGAATAATTCTTTGCATTGTTATAATTTTTTAAAAAAAACTCCCAAAATTAAATAAAATGGAGTTTTTTTAGAGTTTTTTCATTTTATAATTGTTATAGATTGTTTTTGATAACTTCTGGAATAACCTCAATAAGATCAGTTGCTAATAGTCCGGGTCCTAATTTTTCAAATGCTCTGTCGCCAGCTTCTCCATTTAAAAAAGCCGCGGCGTTCGCACTCAGAAAAGGGTTAAATCCCTGAGATAAAAATGCGCCACAAAGGCCAGCTAACGTATCTCCGGTACCGCCGACAGTCATATAGGGATTTCCCGTTTTGTTTAACATTATTTTCGAGGAGTCAGCAATAATATCTGGGTTTCCTTTTAGTAAAATAGTAGAGTTGAGTTCTTTCGCGGTATTTTGGAGTTCGGTTTCTTTATGCTCTTGACTTAGTTGATTTATTTTTTTCCCAGTTAAAACAAAATATTCAAAGGAATGAGGAGTAATTATAGCCCTTTTTTCTATTAGGATTTCTTTTTCACTGGCTATTGCCCAAATAGCATCGGCATCAATAACACAGGGAATATCAATAGATTTTAGATATTCTCTTATTGTTTTTTGGGTTTCTTCGTCTCTTCCTATTCCACCACCAATTACAACCGCCATTTTCCCCCCCGAAACCTTTTTTGCAGAGTTCGTAAGGGCAATTAAGGTTGGAAGGTGCTCTGCAGTAATATCGTTTCCCTCAAGGGGATAGGTGATTAAATCAGGAGAGAAAGAGGCAATGATATTTGCCGCTCTTGTTGGCGTGACAATCAATGTTAAATCTACTCCCGCCCTCATTGCTGCCATTGCTGCCAAAGCTGGAGAGCCACTGTAAAGTTGTGATCCGCCAATAATAAGGAGATATCCCCAATCATACTTATGGCTTGTTTCTGGTCTTTTTTTAAAAACTTCTTTTATAATTTCTTTTTTTACTTCTTTTTCCATAATTTTATAAAATAGATATATTTTGGGTGTCTTTATTGATCTCAGTTTACCATTTTTTAAGATAAAGTGTCAACGGGATTATTTCAGTGACCAAGTTTGTGTTGACATTTAAATTAAAATTCGCTAAACTAAATATAATTTTTTTATGGGTAAGAATCAAAAATCGGATTCAAAAGCCGATTTTTCAATTAAAGACAAATGTCTTTTTGAAATCTCTTTTGAGGTTGTAAATAAGGTTGGAGGGATACACACTGTTTTAACATCAAAAATTTCAGCCCTTCTTAATTATATACCTCATAATCATTATTTCTTAGTTGGTCCCTATTTTAAAGATAAAGTCCAGGGTGAATTTTTAGAGAAAAAGCCACCACTTTTTTTACAAAAAACCTTTAAAGAACTTGAGACTGAAAAGATTTTTTGTCATTTTGGCGAATGGCTCGTTAGGGGGTCTCCAAGTGTCATTCTTTTTGATTTTTCCAACATTAAAGAAAAAACTCCCGAGATTAAAAGAGATTTATGGGAGAGGTTTGGCATAGATTCACTTAGGGCGCCGGAAGATTTTGATGACTCGGTTCTTTTTGGATTTGTGGTTGGAAGATTTTTTGAAAAAATTCAAAATCCAGATTTTATTTTACATTTTCATGAATGGCAGTCAGGCTCTGCCATCCTCTACCTTCTTTCAAGTGGTTTTCCCACAATTTTTACTACCCATTCTACTGTTTTGGGTCGAACATTAGCAGAAGGAGGCGTTGATATTTATTCAAAGAATATAATTGATGTCCAAAAAGAAGCCCTTTCCTTAAATATCTCTGCTAAACATTCTTTGGAGAAAGCAGTGGCTTTAAATGCCGATGTTTTTACAACAGTAAGTGAAATAACTGCTGAAGAATGCACAAGATTTTTAGGAAGAAAACCTGAGGTTATTTTGCCAAACGGACTTGCCGAAGAAAGCTTTCTTAATTTTGAAGACCTTACAATTTCTCATCGCTTATTGAAGGGTCGGCTTAACGAATTTTTATTTTATCATTTTTTCCCTTATTATTCTTTTAATATTAAAAGAACTCTTTATTATTTTTTTGTTGGTAGATACGAATTTCAAAATAAAGGGCTTGATATTTTTATTGAAGCCCTATCAAAGTTGAATCAAATTCTTAAAAAAGAGAAAGGAGATAGAAATATTGTTGCTTTTTTTTGGGCTCCGGTCCAAAACGAAGAGATTCGTTCGGAACTATCGGGTTCAAGAGAAATATATTTAGACATTAAAGATGATTTTGAAGAAGTTGCACAAGAAGTTGAGGAAAATTTTCTTTATTACTTTTTAGCCCAAAAACCCCTGGATAAAAAAGGTATTTTTGGTCAGGACTTTATTTCAAATTTAGAAAGAAAAATTTATAGATTTAAAAAAGAGGGGCGTCCCCTTCTCAGTTCCCATCAAATTGATGAGGAAAAAGATCCAATTATAAAAACCTTTAAAAAATTCAAGCTTTCAAACCGAAAAGAGGACAAGGTTAGAGTAGTTCTTTATCCTATATATCTTACTGGTCATGATGGGCTTTTAAATATGACATACAGAGAGGTATTAATAGGAAGTCATTTGGGGGTTTTCCCCTCTTTTTATGAACCATGGGGATATACCCCCCTTGAAACTGCCGCTTTGGGGGTATGCTCTGTAACTTCTGATGTAAGTGGATTTGGCAGATTTATTGAAAATAATCAAGAAGGTCAAAAAGAAAGAGGTATTTTTATTCTTAGGAGAAAAAAAGCAGATAGACAAGAAATTGTAGATAAATTAACTAAAATTTTATATGATTTTTCCCAATTTTCCAAAAGGGAAAGGATAGAGAACAAAATTAATGCTCGTCAACTTGCTTCTTTAGCCAATTGGAATAAGTTTATTTTAAACTATCTTAAGGCATACGAACTTTCTTTTAAGAAGAAAAATTAAAATATGACCCTTTTCCCATCTAAAAAACATTTAAAAGTTTTATTTATAGCTTCTGAAGCCGCTCCTTATGCTCAAGCTGGTGGTCTGGGCGAGGTTATGTATTCATTACCCAAAGCTTTAAGGGAAATAGGCGTAGACGCGCGAATATTTATTCCAAAATATGGAAGTATCGATTCTCAAAAAAAATATAATCTTAAGACAATCTATCAACACCTCGAGGTTCCCACCGGCGATGAAAAGGCGCCTTATCTTTTTTGTAATATTAAGTTTTTTCAGCCCCGAAATGAAAAAGAAGCCCCAGTATATTTTTTAGAGAATATGGAATATTATGAAAAAAGAGCCAACATTTACGACTATAGTGATGATAGTGTTCGCTTTGGGCTTTTGTCCAGGGGAGTTTTGGAGTTTTTAGAGAAAAATTCTGATTGGCAGCCAGACATACTTAATTGTCTTGACTGGCAAGCTGGTTATTGTGTTAATTTTCTTAAGACAAAATATCAGGGTTCGCAAAAACTTAAAAATTTAACAGTCGTTTTCTCAATTCATAATCTTTATCACCAAGGGACATTTGATCATAAATTAGTAAGCGAACTTGATTTTGACGATGGTAAAAGTGAAATACCATCTTTTTTTTCCGAAAGATTTTCCAAGATTAATGCTATGAAAAGGGGCGTTATTTATTCTGACGTGGTAAATACTGTATCAGAAACTTACAGCCGAGAAATATTGAGCCCGGAATACGGCGAGGGTTTAAATAAACTTTTACTTGAGGTTAAAGAAAAACTTTTCGGTATTTTAAACGGTATTGATTACGATTTTTGGAATCCAAAAACAGATAAGTTGATTTACAAAAATTATACTTCTTCAACAGTTCATAGGAAAGAAGACAATAAAATAGCTCTTCAGAAAGAATTTAATCTTCCATTAAAAAAGAATGTCCCGGTGATTTCAATGGTTAGTCGCCTTGATGAACAAAAGGGGATTGATCTTGTTTTAGAGGCTATACATCATCTTTTAAAAGAAGTTTCTTTTCAGTTTGTTTTGGTTGGGGGTGGTTCAGAAAGATATACAAAACCTCTTTTAGAGTTAAAAGAGAAATATCCAAAGAAAATAGGGATTTTCCTTTTGCCCAATTTTACCCTTCCCCATTTAGTTTTTGCGGGGGCTGATGTAATTTTATGTCCCTCCCGGTTCGAACCCTGTGGTGTTACTCATCTTCAAGCGATGAAATATGGGACGGTTCCACTTGTAAGAAAAACCGGAGGACTTGCTGATACGGTTGAAAATTTTAATCCCGCAAGTGATTCAGGATATGGATTTGTGTTTGAGAATTATAACAGCTGGTGTTTTTTTAAAGAAGTAGTGCGCGCGCTGGAAAATTTTAAACACAAAAAAGTCTGGGAAAGGTTGCAAAAAAGAGTAATGGAATTAGATTTTTCTTGGAAGGAATCGGCAAGAAAATATTTAGAACTTTATAAAAGGGCCTTTGAAATTCAAAAGGCAAGGGGAGAAAAATAAAAACAAAAAAAACGAACTATCGCGAATTACGAATAAACAAGCAACTAATTTATATTAATTTCTACGAATCTAAATTTCTATCAGTTTTATAATTGTCTTATGAAGATAATATTAGCTAATTTTATACATATTTATCAGCCCCCAACCCAATCCAAAAGAATGCTTGATAAAATTGTTAATGAAAGTTATTGGAAGATTCTTGAAATTTTAAAAAACAATCCCCCAATTAAAATTAATTTAAATGTCGCTGGGTGTCTTTTAGATCTTTTTGCTAAATTTGGTCACAAGAAAATTATTCAAGAGATTAAAAATCTTGTTCAAAAAGATCAAATTGAATTTGTAAGTTCAGCGAAGTATCATGCTTTTTTACCTCTTTTACCAGAAAACGAAATAAAAAGACAGATTGAACTTAATGAAAAAACATGCAAAAAGTTTTTTGGCAAACTATGGAACGCAGAAGGATTTCATATCCCAGAAATGGCTTACTCAAGAAAGGTTGCTAAGATTGTTGAAGGCTTTGGGTATAAGTGGATTTTAGCTAATGAAACCTCTTATAATGGTAAACTTTTCTCTGACCTTGATTTTACTAAAACATATAAAATAAAAAATTCTTCTTTAAAGATATTTTTTCGCGATCGTAGAATCAGCGATTTATTCAATGAGGGCTTACTTTCAAATACAGATGATTTTTTAAAAAATGTTCAAAAAGAGATAAGCCCCAGAGAGTATTTAATTTTAGCTACTGATGGAGAAATTTATGGTCATCAAAGACCAGGTCTTGAGAATATTCTTGCTCAAATTTATCGGCTTCATGAAGTAAATCCTATTTTTATTTCAAAACTGCCCTCTCTCTATCCTGAAGAAAAAGAAGTAAAACCAGTACCGAGCACATGGGCTTCAATGGAATCAGAAATTAAAAATAAAATTTATTATGCCCAGTGGAAGTATCCCCGAAATCCCATTCATAAAATGCAATGGGAATTGACTATTCTTGCCATAAATGCGGTTGAAAATTACAAATATAAAAAAAGCAAAGATTGGAAAAGAGCTCGTAATCTTTTAGATCAAGGACTTCATAGTTGTCAATATTGGTGGGGTAGCACATCGCCCTGGTGGGATATTAGAAACATTGAAGCAGGAGCGCATCAACTTATTGAGGCAATTCAATCTCTTAAAATGATAAACAAGAATATTCTTGAGAGAGGTAAGAATCTATATCAAAAAATTATTTTTACTGCTTTTGATTGGGAAAGAAGCGGCAGAGCTCATCGTCGATCTATAAAATATACAGAAAAAATAGAAAAAGAGCTTTACGGCGAGATTCGACCTGCAACCAAAGAGGCGCTCGAGCTTTTAAATAAAAAATTAGAAAGCCATTTTTAAGTTTAAATCCTTAATACCTAAAAATTAATTGCGCCCATCGATATATGCAAGGAAGATTGAAAAAACATCTCCTAAAAAATTTTAAGAATTACTGGCCTAAAGCAGACGGGGTAAAAAACATTGAAGTTGAAGAATTTCAATCTTTAGATCCACATTTTTTTAAGTATCGAATCAAAATCCACCTTTTTGAAGACAAAAAAAGTGTTCAAGAAATATTAAGGGCAACTCCAAGGACAGAATTTAATGTTGCCTCTTTTCTTCTAAAAATAAAAAATTGTCTTCCTAGTTTTGTACTTTCTCCTCTTGATTTTTTAAAAAGAGAAAAAATTTTTTTATATAAAGAGATTCAAGGAAAGCCGTTAAGGCGTTTTATTCTACAAAAAAATGTCTCAAAACAAGTTAGTGGTTTGGTTGAAGAAGCAGGTATAACTCTTAAATCGCTACACCGTTTTTTTAAAAAAATTAATTTTGTTTCTAGTCCCTCCTCTCCTTTTATTGGTGATTTTAAGACGCTTCTGAAACATTATCCGGATTTGGGCAGAATGATCCTTGGATTTAAGAAAGAATTTCAAAGAAAATATCAAAGATTTGCAGAAAAAAAACAAATTATTCATGGAGATTTTACACCAAGCAATATTATAGTTCAAGAAAATAAAAAATTAAAAATCATTGATTTTGGTAGCGTCAGGCACGGATTTCCTTATGAGGATGTTGCTTGTTTTTTGGCTCAAATTGATGATCTTTATTTGTGGGGGTATATTTCTCCCCAAAGAAGAAGAGTTCTACAAAGAAAGTTTTTATTAGGTTATTTCAAAAGAATGCCTTCCAAAAATATTTTAAAAAGAATAATTTTTTTTAAATCAGCCTATCTTTTGAGTATTTCACATCTTGAATTTTATTCAGAGGTGCTCCTGCAAAATATGGGATCCCGAGAAAAAAGAGTAATAGGGAGATTTTTAAAATTAATCCAAGAGTCCATTAACATTTAACTATTAATTTTAATTATGTATTTTCTTTTTGGTGTTCACAACCATCAACCTGGGGGCAATTTTGACCAAATAAAAGAAAAAGCTTTTAAAAAAGCTTATCTCCCCTTTTTAGAAATTCTTAAAGGGCATCCAAAGATTAAGTTTTCTTTGCATATTTCAGGATCCCTTTATGCTTGGATTAAAAGAAAGCATCCTCAATATCTCTTTGTTTTAAAAAAAATGGTAAGGGCGGGACAAGCCGAGGTTTGGGGAGGACCGTATGGAGAGGCAATTTTGCCAATGATTCCGGAAAGAGACACAAAAGAGCAAATTCACCTCTTCTCTAAAATTTTAGAAAAAGATTTTAATTGTAAGATAGGCGGATTTTGGATTCCAGAAAGAGTTTGGGAGCCTTCTTTAATAAAAATTTTTAAGCAAGGATCCTCAATTACCGCCTTAGATGAAAATCATTTTGAGCTCGCAGGCATTAAAAATGGGGATATAGATTCTTATTTTACTCTCACAAGCGCAAAAAGTTTAAAAATTTTTCCAATTCCAAAAAGATTAAGATATATTATTCCATTTTCTTACCCCAAAGAAGTAATAAATTGGATATTAAAAGAGAAAAGGAGGGGCAAGATATCGGTGGCTTATTTTGACGATGGTGAAAAATTCGGTCTTTGGCCCACTACTTATCGTTGGGTTTATAAAAGAAGGTGGTTTGATAGATTTTTAAGTTTGCTTGAGGAAAGTTCAAAAATCAAAACCATCCATTTTAAAGATTTTGTTAAAAGCTTTCCTCCAAAAGGTAGTGTTCAAATCCCTCCGGCTTCTTATCCTGAAATGATGGAGTGGACTTTGCCTTTGAAGATAAGAAAAAAGATAGAAAAAAAGAAAATAAAAGAGGATGAGAGAAAAAAATATTTTTTAACACAAGCAAGATTTCAAAATTTTTTTCAAAAGTATTCAGAATCCAACCATTTAAAAAGCAAGATGTTTCACGTTTCTTCTAAAATAGAGGATTTTCTTGTTAAAAATCCTTTTAAAAATATATCAAGGGTTCAAGAAAATCTTTTTGAAGCCCAAACAAACGATGTTTATTGGCATGGTGGTTTTGGCGGACTTTACCACCCCCATTTAAGATCTTACGCTTATAAAAAATTAATTTTGGCTGAAAAAGAAATATATTTAAAGGATAAAAGTTGGGCGCTTGATTTCAATAAAGACAATAAAAAAGAAATTATTTTGGAGACAAAAAATTTAAATTTGTATTTAAATCCTGAAAACGGAGGGGCTATTTCTGAGATAGATTTGAAAAAACAGGGTTATAACATTTTAAATATTTTAACCAGAAGAAAAGAAAGCTATCACCAATTTAAAAAACAAAAAAGCAAAGGTGAGAAAGTCAAGAAGGGACCAAAAACCATTCATGAAATAAAAAAGAGTTTAAAAAATTTTAAGGAGTTTATTATTTATGATAAATACCAAAAATTATCTTTTATTGATCATTTTTTGACGACGCAAAAAAATGTTTTAAATAATTTTTACAGGGCAAAATTAAAAGAGAAATTTGATTTTATCGAAAAAAAATATCAATGCGAAATCCAGGAGACAAAAAATGAATTTAATATTTTAATGGAAAGGGAAGGAAAAAATATTTTAGGTTTTTCAAAAAAAATTAATGTTTCCAAGGGCAAAGAAAATATCAATTTCGTATTTGAATTTGAAAATAAAACAAAAAAAGAGCTTAAATTTCTATTTGGCAATGAATGGAATTTATTTTTGCCAAGCGCTCAATACAGCAGGGTACTTTTCAATAAGTTGGTTAGATCTTGCCTGAAGCGCTTTCAGAGAAAGAGCTCCACCCTTGATTTTGTTGACAATTTTTTTAAAATTAAAATCTCTTTTAGTTTTAGAGAAAATGTTTCTATTTGCCATTTTCCCATTATTACAGTTTCGCAAAAGGAAGATAAGTTTGAAAAAATTTATCAAGGAAGTTCATTTTTATTTCTCCTCCCCATTAAAATTAAACCAAAAAGAATTTTACAAAAAAGTTTTTCTTTAAAGTTTTGATTTGTGTCTATAAAGTCTTCTCTGAAACAAGAAAAAAAACTTTGGAAATTGGGACATCAATTTGTGATAGGCCTTGATGAGGCAGGGAGGGGAGCGTTAGCGGGTCCTGTTTTTGCGGCAGCTGTTTTTTTAAAATTTCCATTTTTAAGAGGATATTCGTCCATACTGCGAATTATGAATTTGAAAGTTGGTCAGATAAGAGATTCCAAAAAACTCACAAAAGATAAAAGAGAAAAAATTTTTAAAATCATAAAATCGTCTCCCTTTATAGAATATAGGGCTTCAGGAGTTTCCGAGAGGGTGATTGATAAGATAAATATTAAAAATGCTTCAGAACTTGCGATGCAAAGATGTGTACAAAAATTAAAAATAGAAACTCCCTTTTTAATTATCGATGGGAGACATATTAATTCTAAAAGATTAAAAAGGTATCCTCATAAGTTAATAGTTAAAGCAGATGAAAAAATTTTCTCTTGCGCCCTGGCTTCAGTTATCGCAAAAGTTTTAAGAGATAGAGCAATGCAAAAATTAGCCAAAACATTTCCAAGATATTATTTTGAGAAAAACAAGGGATATCCCACGAAAAAGCATTTGTATTTTCTTAAAAAATACGGTCCCTGCAGGGTTCACAGAAAAAGTTTTTTGCCTGTTAAAAATTTCAATAGATAAATATATAACCCCACTTTAATTAATATTGTTCCCTTACATTTTAGATGATTTAATACACCTTTCTTTATTTTTTAACAAAAATTTGATATTATCATAAAGAATTTAAACTATTGTTATATTTCTAGTATAGATTATTAACACCCAAAATGAAATTAAAGCTCAGCAATTGCTGGATTTATAATTAACCCTGGCTTTTGGTAAAATATTTCAGGGCCATAAATATGATTTTATTTTTTACTTTTTCGGGTTTACTAAATTGTATTGTTAGTATTTTTCTTGGGCTTTTGGTTTACTCAAAAGGCAAAGATAAACTAGAAAATAGAAGTTTTGCCTTATTTTGTTTAGGTGTAGCGGTTTGGGCTGGGTTTTATTTTTTATGGCTTGTTTTAGGAACAACAAAATCGACCGCTCTTTTTTGGGGAAGGGCCCTAAATATCGCGGCAATATTTATTCCAATTACTTATTTGTATTTTATAACGATTTTTTTAAATATTTATCAAAAACAGAAAAAATTAGTTCTTTCTGGATGTT